>ERZ772957.266-NODE-266-length-44198-cov-3.696713_pt1 | contig 44198 bp, 44 predicted proteins | sample MGYA00580682_ERZ772957 | MGnify/ENA primary metagenome ERZ772957 (study PRJEB29015, sample SAMEA2737921) | human oral metagenome | biome: human oral; feature: human-associated habitat; material: dental | place: China | collected 2025 ... | reverse complement strand
GGTGTTTGCGTAAGTAAGCGCATACTTGTTCGGGACTGAGTTTGCGGCGGATAAGGGTGTCGATGTGCTGAATCAGACGACCTTTTGTTTGCTCAAACGGTTTGAACCAACGATTCAGGCGGCTTGTTCGTGCAGCGTGTGGAGGCAGCTTTGCGCGGGGTTTTCTTGAAACCACTTCAATTCGTCACGCAGGGAAACGACTTCGCCGATGACAATCAGTGCGGGACGCGGGGCGTTTTCTGCCAGCTCGGACAGGTTTTTCAGACGACCTGTCACGACGCTTTGGTGCGGGAGCGTGCCGTTGGAGACGATGGCGACGGGTGTGTCGCCACTGCGTCCGTGTGCCATCAGTTTTTCGGCGGTTTCGGCGGCTTTGAGCGTGCCCATATAGACGACCAGGGTTTGGTTGCTCAGGGCGAGCGTGCGCCAGTCGGGTTGGTGGCCGTCGTGTTTGCTGTGTCCGGTAACGAAGAGCGCGCTTTGTGCGCAGTCGCGGTGTGTCAGGGGGATGCCTGCGTAGGCGGTCGCGCCCAGTGCGGCGGTGATGCCGGGGATGATGCGGTAGGGGACGTTTGCCTGCCGCAAGACTTGGGCTTCTTCGCCGCCGCGCCCGAAAACGAAGGGGTCGCCGCCTTTGAGCCGGACGACGCGCAAACCTTGGCGGGCGTATTCGACAAGTAGGCGGTTGGTTTCTTCTTGTTGGACGTGGTGCGAGCCTGCGCGTTTGCCGACGCTGATTTTGTCCGCGTCTTTGCGCACCATGCTTAAGACGTCGTCTGAAACCAAGGCATCGTGGAACACGACATCCGCCGCCTGTATCGCCTGCAAAGCGTGCAAGGTGAGCAGCCCTGCGTCGCCGGGGCCTGCGCCGACAAGGACGACTTCGCCTTTTACCGCGCCGAAGCCGTCAAGCTGCGCGGCAAGCTCTGCTTCGGCGGCATCAAGGTTGCCTTGGGCGGCGAGCGCGTTAAAACGGCTGTCGAACAGGTTTTCCCAAAAACGGCGGCGGTTTGCCGTGCCTTTGATTTTGGCTTTGACCGCGTTGCGCCATTTGCCGGCGAGTGCCGCCATTTGACCGGTGTGCAGCGGGATGAGCGTTTCGATGATTTGCCGCCACTTGCGCGCCAAAACGGGGGCGGTCGCGCCGCTGGAGACGGCGATTTTGAGCGGGCTGCGGTCGATGACGGCGGGGACGGTGAAGGAACACAAATCCGCGGTATCGACGGTGTTGCAGAGTTTAGCCCGCTGCTCCGCCGCTTGGAAGATGCGGCGGTTGAAGGCGTAATCGTCGGTGGCGGCGACGGCGAAAAACACGTCATCCAAATCGTCCTCGTGAAATTCGCTGCCCAGCCATTCGATTTTGCCTTCGTCCGCCCATTTTTGGAAAATGGGATTGAGTTCGCGGGCGACAACCCTGACCGCAGCCCCTGCCTGCAACAGGCTTTCGGCTTTGCGTTCCGCCACTTTGCCCGCACCCGCCAGCAGGACGGGGCGGCCATTCAAATCGGCAAACAGGGGATAATGGTTCATGGCGTGTTCTCTTATTAAGCTATCGTGCCGCCCATCTTAAAATCCCGCAGGCTTCGGCGGAAAGAATGGTTTTTGCTTATCTTATCGAATTTGGTTATATGTGCCGTTTCCGTTGCCGCGCGGCAAAAAGGTCGTCTGAAAACGCCAATCCCTTTTCAGACGACCCCCAATATAACGAAATCATCTTTGCTTCAAACAAACCATTCTTTCCGTTTTTCAGACGACCTCTTTAGAGTACCGCCTATCCGAGTTTTGCTAAAGAGAACAATATGTCTATTCAAAACCACCACCTAGACTGGCTCGAAGCCGAATCTATCTACATCATCCGCGAAGTCGTCGCCGAGGCGAAAAATCCCGCGCTGCTGTTTTCCGGCGGCAAGGATTCCGTCGTTTTGCTGGCGCTGGCGGTCAAAGCGTTCAAACTCGAAGGCCGCCCGCTCAAGCTGCCGTTCAAGCTGCTGCACGTCGATACGGGACACAATTACCCCGAAGTGATTCAGTTCCGCGATGAAACCGTCACGCGCACAGGCGTGCAACTGGTGGTCGGCAGCGTCGAAGATTCCATCAAAAAAGGCACGGTCGTCCTACGCCGCGAAACCGATTCGCGCAACGCCGCGCAGGCGGTTACGCTGGTGGAAACCATTGAAGAACAAGGCTTTGACGCGCTGATGGGAGGCGCGCGGCGCGATGAGGAAAAAGCGCGGGCGAAGGAGCGGATATTTTCGTTCCGCGACGAATTCGGACAGTGGGACCCGAAAAGCCAGCGTCCCGAACTGTGGTCACTCTACAATACGCGGCTCTTTAGCGGCGAAAACATGCGCGTGTTCCCCATCTCGAACTGGACGGAACTCGACATCTGGCAATACATCGCCCGCGAAAACCTCGCGCTGCCGCCGATTTATTACAGCCACAAACGCGAAGTCGTCGAACGCGGCGGGCTGCTCGTCCCCGTTACCCCGCTGACGCCGAAACGCGAAGGCGAAGTTTCCCAAATCCGCGACGTGCGCTTCCGCACCGTCGGCGACATTTCCTGCACCTGCCCCGTCGCCAGCACCGCCGCCACGCCCGAAGACATCATCGCCGAAACCGCAGCGGCCACTATCTCCGAGCGCAGCGCCACGCGCATGGACGACCGCGTGTCCGAAGCGGCGATGGAAGAGCGTAAAAAGGCGGGGTATTTTTGAGCGGAGCTGCAGGCGAAATCAGTTTGAGTTGAAACCCAAGCCGAGGACTTTGTTCCGAAAATATTGTGCTGAAGAGCGAAAAAAGGTCGTCTGAAACCTAAATTTGGTTTTCAGACGACCTTTTCGTTTACGGCTTTACTGTTTATTCGATGACAACGCGCGCGTTAAGCGGCTGGACGGGGCGGCTGTTGTGCGAACCGATGGCGCGGGTGAATTTTTCTGCCTGTGCTTGGTCGATGTGGTCGTAGGTTTTCAATACCAGCCACGATACGCCTTCGCTGCACGGCGGCGTGGTCAGCGAACCGGCAAAGCGGTAGTAATTCAGCCGTTTCGGCAGCAGGGTGCCGGCGTCGAAGGCTTTGTCGAGGTTTACCTTTCCTTCTTTCATCGGCATCACGTTCCATATAGGCGCGAGGCGGTCGTTGGTTTTGCCGGCTTCGTACAATACTGCCAATACCAAAGGCTGTTTGTTTTCGTCTAGGTGGACGAAGTGGGCTTCCATCGGGAAGGTACGGCCTTTGATTTGGTTTTCACTGGGCACGTGGAAATGGAATTGTTTCAGGGTGTAGGTGCGGCCGTTTACGCTGAGGGTATTGCCGCCTTCGGGGTAGTTGACCTGGATGGTATGGCCGTTGTTTTCCACGTTAACCGTGCTCGGCTTGTAATTGACTTTGATGGCAGGCAGTTTGCCGGAGACGGTTTCGGTGATGTTGACGGGGGATTGGTTTTTGCCTGTGGAACACAAACGGAACTCTTCAGACAGATTGCCCCAGCTTTCGGGGGAGTCGTGTCCGGTGTAGCCCCAATGGGTGTGGTTTCCGTGTGCGGTGGCGGAGAATGCTGCGAAGGTGGACAGCAGGAAAACAGTCAGGCGAGGCAGCGTGAGGTTCAAGCAGGGCATTGCAATATCCTTTCTGTAAGGAGGAGGGGAAAAAGCATTGCGGTGCGTATGTAGATTATTGTTATTTTTTATTGAACCATAGCTATATTAAATCAATAGGTCAAGCCTTCTTGGATTAATTCTGTTAAGGATATGAAGTAAAAGCGAATTCATTTTTTAAAAAACGATATTGTCGTTTTGAAAATTGATAATAATTTGAAATAGAAAATGCCTATTTTTCACCCCTTAAAAATTTAAGGAAAGCCGCCCTATGAAAAAGGTCGTCTGAAAACCTGAATTTGGTTTTTCAGACGACTTTTCTGTCATGCCTGCCAAGGTTTATTTGTGCAGCCCGCATTCTTTGCTGTCCTTGCTTTCCCACCACCAGCGTCCTGCACGGATATCTTCGTCTGCTTTGACGGGGCGGGTGCAGGGTTCGCAGCCTATGCTCGGGTAGCCTTGGAAATACAGGGCGTTGAGCGGGACGTCGTAGGCTTGCGCGTATGCCCAGACGTCGTTTTCTTCCCAGTCGAAAATGGGGTTGAACTTGGCGATGTTGCGGCTGTGGTCGGTTTCTTCAAAATCCAATTCGCTGCGTGTTGCCGATTGGCTGCGGCGTTGTCCGGTCAGCCAGGCGGGGGCGTTTTTCAGGGCGCGGTTGAGCGGCTCGATTTTGCGGATGTGGCAGCAACGGCGGCGCAGCTCGACGCTGTCGTACATGGCGGTTGCGCCGAATTCCTGCTCAAACTGCCGTGCGCTTTCGGGGTCGGGGTGGAAAACTTCCAGATCGATTTGGTAGCGGACGTTGACGGCGGTAATCAGGGCGGCGGTTTCGGGATTGAGCTTGCCTGTGTCGAGGGTGATGATGCGCAGGGGGAGTTTCAGGCGGCAGATGGCGTCGGTAATGATCATGTCTTCGACGGCAAGGCTGGAGGCGAAGACGGCTTGCGGATAGCGGCGGGCAATGTGTTTGAGGCGGGTTTCGAGCGTGGCGGTCAACTCGGGCAGCTGGCGCCGTTCGGCTTCGCCTGTCGTCGGGATGCACCAAAGCTGGGGGCGGAAGAGGGACATGGTTGGCTTGTTCCTTGGTTTTTGTTTTCAGACGACCCCTCTTGCGGCAAAAGGGGTCGTCTGAAAGTTTGTACGGAACATTATTGTCGGGCGGTCTCGCGCGAAGGGGAAAGAATGCTTTTCTATTTCTTTATAACCAAAGCGATTGCTGCTGGTCTTTCGGCACGAGGTGGTTCACGCCTATGCCGATCAGGCGGAAGGCGTCTTCGCGCTGGGGTGGCACGCGCTGCATCAGGGTTTGCGCGGCGCAAAGCAGGGCGTCGGTGTCGGGCAGGACGGAAGAGTAGGTCAGGGAGCGGGTGATGATGCGGAAATCGTGGGTTTTCAGCTTGAGGGTTACGCCTTTGGCTTCGACGTTTTTGCGTGAGATTTGCCGCCACAGGTCTTCGGCAAGATGGGGCAGATGTCCTGCCGCCTGTTCGAGCGACAGGTCTTCGGGCAAGGTGATTTCGGTGGAGATTTGGAGGCGTTCGCGTTCGGCTTTGACGGGGCGTTCGTCCGTACCGCGTGCCAAATCATAAAGGCGGTAGCCGTAGCGTCCGAAATGGTTTAACAGTTCGCCGCGCTCGAAACGGCGCAAATCGCCTGCCGTCTGCATACCCAGCGACTGCATTTTTTTCAGCGTTACCTTGCCCACGCCGGGGATTTTGCCCAAGGGCAGGGTTTCCAAAAAAGCCATGACTTTGTGCGGCGGCAGGACGAATTGCCCGTTCGGCTTGCGCCAGTCCGACGCGATTTTCGCCAAAAATTTGTTCGGCGCGATGCCTGCGGAAGCGGTCAGGCCGGTTTCCGCAAAAATGGCGGCGCGGATTTCTTTGGCAACTTCGCTGGCGTAAGGGATATTTTTGAAATTATGGGTCACGTCAAGATAGGCCTCGTCGAGCGACAGGGGTTCGATTAAATCAGTATAGCGCCTGAATACGGCATGAATCTGCGCGGAAACCTGACGGTACAAATCGAAATGCGGCGGCACATACACCGCTTGCGGACACAGCCTTTTCGCCGTCGCCACCGACATCGCGGAATGTAGCCCGAACTGCCGCGCCTCATACGATGCGGCGCAAATCACCGAACGCGCGCCCTCCCACGCGACGACCACGGGCAGTCCTTTCAAATGCGGCTGCTCGCGCAGTTCTACCGATGCGTAGAACGCGTCCATGTCGATATGGATGATTTTGCGCTGGGACATTGAAGACGGTTGTGAAGAAAAAAGAGACGGGTATTTTAGCGGAAAACGATAGGCAAAGGTCGTCTGAAACCGGTTTCAGACGACCTTTGCCGGTTTATTTGATTTGATAGTCTAAAACGAAACGCGCCGCATCATCTTGAGCTAGAATTTCCGTCAGCTTGGGCAGCGTATCCGCCAATTTTTTTGCCAGCAGATAGGGCGGATTGATGACGAGTATCCCGCTGCCGTGCATACCGAACCCGTCTTCGCGCGGTTTGTGGACATAAAGCTCGGCTTGAAGGTAATTTTCGGGCATGAGTTTTTTCAACTGTTCCGGCATCTTACGGCTCTCTTCGCGGTTCAAGCAGGGATACCAAACCAGATAACAGCCCGACTCGAAACGTTTGAGCGCGTCTTGCAGGGTTTGGACGACGCGGCGGTAATCCTGTTTTTCCTCATAGGGCGGGTCGATCAGTACCACGGCGCGGCGCGGCGGAGGGGGAAGCAGCGAAATCAGTCCGCGATAGCCGTCGGCTTGCGCGATTTGCCCGCGTTTGCCCAGGCGGGCTTCTTTCATGTTGTTTTGCAAATGCGCAAAATCGGCAGGATGAAGCTCGAATAGGCGAAGTTTGTCGCAGTCGCGGGTGAGAAAGCGGGCAAGCCAGGGCGAGCCGCAGTAGAGGTTTTCATCGGGCAGGATTTCTTTCAGACGACCGGTAAAGTCGGACAAATCCGAGGGCAGCGCATCTGCTTGAAGCAGTCGTGCAATCCCCTGCCGGTATTCTCCGACCTTCTGCGCCTGCTCGCCACGCAAATCATACAAACCCGCGCCGCTGTGGGTGTCGATATACCAATACGGTTTGTCTTTGAGATTGAAATATTCCAGCGTAAGGAAGAGGGTGAAATGTTTGAGCATATCGGCGTGGTTGCCGGCATGGAAGGCGTGGCGGTAGCTGAGCATGGCAGGGGTCGTCCGAAAACAGGGAAGGGCGATTATATCCGCAAATGCAGCGGGACTGTTGCCGGGCTTTCAGACGACCTTGGGATTGCGCTGGAAGTAAACCGTCCTGACAGGCTGCCGTCGCGGAAATTTTTGTTTTGTCCGATATAATACAGGTCGTCTGAAACTCGGATTTCCGTTTTCAGACGACCTTTTTTCAATACGGGAAACGAAGATGGCTGAGAATACTGCCGATGATTTGAACCTTGCCGCCGCACAAGCGGCCGGGCATTTGCTGGAGCGTTGCGTACCGGAGGATGCTGCGGTGCTGACGCCGTATGTGTTGCGGCTGTTTGCTGCTTTGCAGAACGGGCATTCGTTTGTTTGGCTGGATGAGGGCGAGGCGGAGGAATTGGCGGGATTGGCGCCGACGGTCGGGCAGGGCACGTCGCCGTTGGTGTTGCAGGGCAGAAAGCTGTTTTTGGGGCGGATGTGGCAGCTCGAGCATGATTTGGCGGCTGAAATCAAGCGTTTGGCAGAAGCGGAAGTCGAGCCTGTGGATTGGATGAGCGCGTCGCAAAACTTGTCCGGCTGGTTTGCCAACAAAGGCAGCGCAGGGCAGCGGGATGCGGCGGGGCTTGCCCTGCTTCAAGCGTTTATGCTGATTACGGGCGGGCCGGGTACGGGCAAGACGACGACTGTGGCGAAACTTTTGGGGCTGGTTTGCACCAACTCTGCCACGCGCCTGCCGCGTATTGCGCTTGCCGCGCCGACGGGCAAGGCGGCGGCGCATATGGCGCGCGCGCTGCATCGGGCAGTGGACGGTTTCGAGATGCCGGATGCGGTGCGCAATCATTTGTCCGCGCTGGAAGGGCAGACGGTCCACCGCCTTTTGAAACTGCGCCCGCCGCAAATGCTGCCTGCGTTTGACGGCAACCACCCGCTGCCTTTGGATGTGTTGGTGGTGGATGAGGCTTCGATGTTGGATGTTTCCCTGCTGCTTCACTTGCTGCGTGCGATTCCGTCGGGCTGCCGCGTGATTTTTTTGGGCGACGAGTTCCAACTGCCTTCGGTCGGCGTCGGCGCGGTATTGGCGGCGTTGTCGAGACGGACGGTTTTGGATAAGGAGACGGCGGATCAGCTGAGCATTTATCTGCCGGAACACGGTTTCCCCGTGGAGGAAAATCCGCCGGTTTTGTCGCAAAACGTCGCGCAACTGACAGTCAGCCACCGTTTCGGCGCAGACAGCGGCATCGGCTGTCTGGCTAGGGCGGTCGTATCGGGCAAGAGCGGGGAAGGTTGGGCGCAGTTTGCCTTGTTCCCCGACGAACTGGAAATCCGCGAAGGTCGTCTGAAACAGCAGGCGGAGCTGCTTTACCGCAAACACGAAAAATACTGGCAGGCAGTCGATAAAAACGATGTGGCGCTGGCGTTCGGACACGCGGCGGATGTGGTCGTTTTGGCGGCATGGCGGCAGGACGCGGAGGCGTTCAACGAAGAGTATTGCCGTTATCTGCAACGCAAACATCGGGCGGGCGCGGATACGCCGTGGTTCGCGGGACAAATCATCATGATTGCGCGCAACGACTATACGCTGGAAGTGTTCAACGGCGACATCGGGCTGATTATGCCCGACGCGGAATCGGCGAACGGCTTGGCGGCGTATTTTCCGAATGCGGACAGTTTCAAAAAAATCGCCATCAGCCGCCTGCCGCAGTTTGATTCCGCGTTCGCCATGACTGTGCATAAAAGCCAGGGTTCGGAATATCGGGAAGTCTGGCTGTTGCCGCCGTCGGGGAAAATAGAGCAGGGCGGAGATGACACGCTGTCGGGCTTAAACAATGCGCTGCTTTACACCGCCATCACCCGCGCGCGGGAACGCTTCGTCTTTTGGGGAAATGAAGAACAATGGCGGCTGGCGGTGGAGACCCGCAAAACCCGCCGCACGGCATTGGGCGAAATCTTGGATGCGATGTTCGTGCCGAAAGCTTGAATCAAACCCTAAAGGTCGTCTGAAAACGAAACGGATGCTGCCGGAAGTTTTCAGACGACCTTTCTCTATTGATGTGCGTCAAAATCAGTTTGGAAATAAGCATAATACTCTAAATCTTCTTGACGGTTTGTGCCGTCTTTCATAGGATTACAGCCGTTCGATTACAAAAATTAGTAAATTTCTAACAAATATTGATTAGGAATTTTTGTTAAAAATACCTTTTACCCTTCAATCGGAGATTGGCATGAACATCCAAAAAAACTTTGCCGTTGTATGCGCTGCCTTGGCGGCATTACCCACCGCATTTGCAGAAACCGCTAGCGTAGAGCGCGATGCCGCCGCATTGGCAACGACGAGCGATTACGTCAATTCGGGCAGCGTCATCCGCAAAGACGAAGACAAAATCAGTATTTTCAATGACTTGCTGACCGTAAACGGCACATTCCGCGTCCGTGCCGACACCAAAGACATCAATGCCAACAACAGCAGCACCAATCCCACGCCCGACGCCTCCAATACCAATTTCAACGCCGAATTCTGGTTGCGCGCCAAGCTTTATAAAGACTGGAAACTGGTGACCCAAATCGAACCCAACATCGACTTGAAAACCGGCAAATTCAACGGCGACCATGATGTTCCCGTGAACAAACTCTATGCCGAAGGCTCGATTACCGAAGGCGTCAAAGCCCGCGTCGGTAAATTCGGCGCATTCTCTTCCTACGGCCGTGTCTGGGATACGGAAGTAACCGGCGGAGAAATCTTCTTTGACAACAAAACCCTACCCACCAAAATTTACGCAGGCCGCCGTACCGGCAGCCTCAACGACAACGTATGGGGCATAGGCGGTCGCCGCAAACACTTCGCCGCCATTCAAAGCAGCCTGCCGATTAACGAAAACATCAACGTCGGCGCAACCGTCAGCTACATGAAAGACATAGACGTGCGCGGTGCGAAGAAAAACGCCGTCTTCGGCGAAATTGGCGCAGATGTCAAATTCAACGACGATTGGCGTTGGATGGCGGCAGTCAGCAAGTCCAACATCAAAGCCTATAACGACGCAGGACAAAAAATCAAAAACGACGGCGTGTTCACCGAAGTCCGCTACAAACTCGCCGACTGGAAAGTCCGCAATTCCTACGACGTCTTCCTGAATTACCGCCGCGTCGGTGCGCTTTCGGGCGTATCTTCCGTACAAGACTACAGTAAAAACGTACAAGGCGTACAAGTCGGCGCGACCTACGTTCCTTGGAAAAACTGGAAAGTGTCAGGCTTTTACTTGGCGGGCAAACAAGTTACCCCGACTGCCGGTTCAAGCAGACAAGACGTCAACGTCTTGCGCGGTCAAGTGGAATACAAATTCTAAGCCGTTTGGATAAAGGTTTTGTAGAAACGAAAAAACAGGCAGGGAAAACCTGCCTGTTTTAGTTCGGATAAGATTTCAGACGACCTGTACCTGTTTCCTGATAAAGGTCGTCTGAAAAGTACGATTCCACCAAGACAAACTCCGAATCCTACCAGCTGTCGCGCTTCATGCGGTCGAGTTGGCGGCGGTCGCGTTTGGTCGGCCTGCCGTCGGGATACGCCGCGCTGATGCGGCTTGCTTGGTCGAGCTGTTTTTGCGCTTCGCGTTCGGCGGCGGTTTTCATGTCTTCTTCGTAAAGCTGACGCGCTTCGGGGGCGGGGCGGCGCTGGTGGTTGAGTGCCAATACTTTGATTTTGTAAGGCAGTGAATTGAGCGTCAGGTCGATGATGTCGCCCGCGCTGATGTTTTTGCTGTTTTTGACTTTGGCGCCGTTGACCTGAACCCTGCCCAATTCGATATGTTTTTGAGCCAGCGCGCGGGTTTTGAAAAAGCGCGCGGCCCAAAGCCATTTGTCGAGCCGCATCGCCGTATTGTCGTGTTCGTTTTTCATAGCCTGTTTGAAATGATTGAACTGAATGGAAGTTTATCATAAGATACGGCACTTCATTTGTTTAGTGCAGATATACTATATCATCCGCAAAAGGTCGTCTGAAAAGGCATCCGCCCGATTATCTGCCGTTTTGCACGGCATATCCTCAATGAGAAATGCTGCCAAATATGCCTGATTGGCGTATGATAGCGACAGCGTCCCTACCGAGAGCTTCACCCTATGAAACCAGTTTTTTTGGATTTTGAACAACCCATCGCCGAATTAACCAATAAAATCGAAGAGCTGCGCTTTGTGCAGGGCGAATCCGCCGTCGATATTTCCGATGAAATCGCCAGATTGCAGAAGAAAAGCAACGACTTGACCAAATCGATTTTCAACAAGCTGACGCCCGCTCAGATTTCGCAGGTTTCACGCCATCCCCAACGTCCTTACACCTTAGATTACATCCAAGCCATTTTCACCGATTTTGAAGAGTTGCACGGCGACCGCCATTATTCAGACGACCATGCCATCGTCGGCGGTTTGGCGCGCTTCAACGGTCAAAGCGTGATGGTTATCGGCCATCAAAAAGGCCGCGATACCAAAGAAAAAATCCGCCGTAATTTCGGTATGCCGCGCCCTGAAGGCTACCGTAAAGCACTGCGTCTGATGCAGACCGCCGAGAAATTCAATATTCCCGTGATGACTTTTGTCGATACGCCGGGCGCGTATCCGGGCATCGGCGCAGAAGAGCGCGGTCAGTCTGAAGCCATCGGACGCAACCTGTACGAACTGACCCGCCTGCGTGTACCGGTTTTGTGCACCATCATCGGCGAGGGCGGCTCCGGCGGCGCGCTGGCGATTGCGGTCGGCGATTACGTCAATATGCTGCAATATTCGACTTACTCGGTTATCTCTCCGGAAGGTTGTGCGTCTATTCTGTGGAAAACCGCCGAAAAAGCGGCAGATGCCGCGCAAGCCTTGGGCATTACCGCCAAACGCCTGCAAGAGTTGGATTTGATCGATAGCGTGATCAACGAGCCTTTGGGCGGTGCGCACCGTGATTTTGAAACGACCATGAAAAACGTCAAAACGGTGTTGGAAACCGAGTTGCACGAGGCGCAAAATATGCCGATGGCGGACTTGCTGGCGCGCCGTTTCGACCGGATTATGGCTTACGGTAAGTTTACGGATAAGTAAACAATTAATGTGTAGAAAAGCAGGCAGAAGCTCCCCCCCTGCCTGCTTTTTCATTTCTAAGAACTTGCCTTGCCGACAGCATAGATTACGCCATATGAACCCGACGTCGCCTGAAAACCTTCCGCCCCAATGCCGCAGTTTGTTGGAAACTCTGCGTCTTTCGGTGCGTTCGCTTCCTGATGGTTGTACGGTAACGGTCGGATTAAGTGGCGGTTTGGATTCGGTGGTGTTGCTGCATATGCTGGCGTGTTTGCGGGAAGAGCTTGGTTTGAATGTACACGCTTTGCACGTTCATCACGGATTGAGCCGCAATGCGGATGACTGGCTGGGGTTTTGCACACGCTTATGCCAAGAATGGAATGTGCCGTTTAGAAGCGTAAAAGTTGAAGTCAAAAAAGACGGCTTGGGAATCGAAGCCGCCGCACGGAAAGCGCGTTATCAGGCGTTTTCAGACGACCCCTCCGGCATCATCGCGCTGGCGCACCATCAGGATGACCAAATTGAAACATTCATGCTCGCGGCGGTTCGCGGCGGCGGCATTAAAGCACTTGCCGCCATGCCACAATGGCGCAAGCTGGATGAGGAAACGCAAATTTGGCGGCCGCTGCTGACGTTTTCCCGAAAAGAATTGGAAAACTACGCCGCTGCCTGCAATCTGCCGAACATTGAAGACGAAAGTAACGCCGATACAGCTTTTTTAAGGAATTGGATGCGTTACGAGGCGTTGCCGGTTTGGCGGGAGCGCATTCCGAATTTCGATCGTCATGTTTGTGCCAACATTCGTTCTTTGCAAACCGATTTGGCGATTTTAGACGAAGTTGTCGAAGCGGATTATCAGACGGTTTGCCAAAGCGGGCGTTTCCAAGTCAGCCGTTGGCAGACATTCAGCGAGGCGCGCCGCAGCCGGATTCTTTGGCGTTTTTTTAAGGAGAATGGGATTGTGGAAAGTTCTCCGAGAAAGCTGGCGGATTTCGCGCGGATACTGTTGGAAGCAGAAACTGCACAATGGCAGTTCGGCGAAACATCGGTATGTTTATACCGGGATTTTTTATTCATATTGAAACAAAACCAGTTCGCAGACGTGGATTGGATAAAGGGAAAAGAAGTCAGAGGCCGTCTGAAAGATATTCTCCAAGAAAACGGCTTTTTTCTGGTGCCGCACCGCAACGGATTGCCGGAATCGGTCTTGGAAGAAGAAGGAATCATTCGGACGGCGGGCAGTGATGATATGATGAATGTAGGTTTTTTGTATAAAAACGTTAAGAAAGTGTTGCAGGAAAACCATATTGTACCGTTCGTCAGAAAATGCTGGCCGATTATCACAAATACTGACGGAAACTGCATTGCTATTGTTAACCTTACGGTAAGCCACGATTTTCAAGGGATTGACGGTTTTTTACCGGTTTATGGAAAATTTTTGAGATATAAATGGAACTAAATGCGGCAATAGCTGTCTTTAACTGGCACAGCACGCTTTACTACTTTATAGCTTATAATGCAGTTATTATAAAAAGGTAAAATATGAATGATCGCCAGATTGATCAGGTCTTGGTAGAGCGCGCGCAGAAAGGCGAACAAAAAGCATTCGAGATGCTGATGTCCAAATATCAGCGTCGGCTCATCAGATTGATTTCCCGTTTTGTCAAAGACGAACACGAAGTCAACGATGTGGCGCAAGAGGCAATGATCAGGGCTTACCGTGCCTTGCCGAATTTTCGTAGCGAGAGCGCGTTTTATACCTGGCTGTACCGGATTGCTATCAATACTGCCAAAAATTTCTTAGTAACATCAGGAAAGCAGCCGTTCGTCAGTGCAGAGGCTGCCAATGAAGATGGGGATATTCTGGATTTGTCGGATCAGATTGCGGATTACCATACGCCGGAAGCTGAGATGATCAATCGGGAAATCCTGCAAACAGTCGAATCAACAATTTCGCATTTGCCCGAGGACTTACGCAAAGCCATTACCTTGCGGGAAATGGACGGTTTGTCTTACGAGGAAATCGCCACGATTATGGATTGCCCGATAGGGACGGTTAGATCCCGTATTTTCAGGGCACGGGAAGTGATAGCAAAAGATTTGAGGCCGTTGCTGGAAACTTCTGAAAATCAAAGGTGGTAATAAAAATGGTAATAACTATGAACACAACACACGAATATATCTCCATGTTGATGGATAACGACGATGTATCTGAAGAGATGCTTGATCGTCTGTTGTCCGACGATGCCGCTGCCGAAGCGTGGTACGAGTACCATCTGATTGGCGATTACATGCGCTATAAAGCAGGTACGGGGCGTGATGCGGATTTCATGCAAAGCGCAGCATTTACTGCTACGCTTGCTGAAATCAGCGAAGAACATAAGCAACGTCATAAGGCTGAAGTTGCCGCAGCGATGTCTGCTAAGGGTGTTCAAGCTGCAAACAATTCCTTCTTTAAATCTTTCGCCGTTGCTGCCAGCGTTGCTGCAGTTGCCGTAGCCGTATGGCAATTTGCTCCGCAAATGCAAAGTGTTGGATCAGCAGATATGGTCGCAGAAAAAGCTGTTGAAACCAAAGCACAACAGGAAAATATAGTGTCCGTAGTGGCTAATCCAGCTGTTAAAAATGCTTCGGACGCTGTGGTATTACCTGAATCGATAAAGAACGAAAAAGGTGTGAGTCAGACTACGGTTCGAACTGAAATGCAGGTTCAACAGGATTCCATCGTCCACTAAACTGCATATAGAGACAGATTTCCATCAAGTAGAGAAATCCCTTCCCGAGCTATTCGGGCAGGGGTTTTATTTTTGAACGGATGCATCTTGAGGTCGTCTGAAAAAGCGGTTTGAAAAAAGTCGAACGGTATCGTGCGGCTGCCTTTCTGTATCTTTTTTATTTGAATCCGCTATATAATGCGGCACATGAAATTGATTACCTCCGCGCAAAACGAGCAGCTCAAGCATTTGTCCAAGCTGCTGACACAATCTAAAGCACGCCGTGAATACGGGCAAACCGTGTTGGAAGGCGTGCATCTTTTGCAGGTCTATTTAGAGGCGGGATATACGCCCAAACAAGTGTATTTGCCCGAAAGTAAAAACACGCATTCTGAAATCCGAGATTTAATCAGCAGCTTGGATGAGGATTGTATTACTTGGGTCGGAAACGAAGCCTTGTCTAAAATCACCAGTCTGAATGACGCCGATGATGTGATGACTTGGATAGAGATTCCGCCGCAAGATGATTTGCCTTTAAGCGGCGATTGCGTCGTGTTGGATAGACTGCAAGATCCAGGCAATGTCGGTACGGTTTTACGCAGCGCAGCAGCTTCGGGCGTCAAGCAGATTGTGTTGGGTAATGACTGCGTTGATATTTGGTCGCCCAAGGTATTGCGGGCGGGTATGGGAGCGCATTTTCTGTTGAACATATACAGCCGCGTTTTTCTACCGCAATGGCTGGATGCTTATCAGGACAAAATATGGGCAACCGCTTTGGACGGGCGCAATCCCTCCGACTTGTACCAACTGGATTTAAACGCTCATTGTGCTTGGGTTTTCGGCAATGAAGGCAGCGGCGTGAGTCGGGAAATTTTGGAAAAAGTCGACGGCAGTGTCAGAATCCCGATGCTGGGACAGACCGAGTCGTTAAACGTTGCTATGGCGGCAACCGTATGCCTTTTCGAGCAAATGCGCCAACGCATTGCGTAAGCACTTTCAGACGACCGGTCAGTTTGGGTAAAACCTGATTGAGGTCCTCTGAAAACCTTATCTTCTGCAAACTCAAAACACCAAACCGGCGATATCTGTTTAACCGCCGGTTTGGTGTTTCAAAGCCATCAGAATTTGTCATCAGGCCAGCGCGTACTTTGCAAAATACCGGCATCGACGTCCTGAATATTGCGGTGGCCTGTAAACGCCATGGATATGTCCATTTCCTTATACAGAATTTCCAGAGCGCGGGTAACGCCTTCTTCGCCGTATGCGCCCAAGCCGTAGAGGAATGCGCGGCCTATCATTGTACCTTTTGCGCCCAAAGCCCATGCTTTGAGGACGTCCTGACCGCTGCGGATGCCGCTGTCCATCCAGACTTCGATGTCGCTGCCGACTGCGCTGACGATGTCGGGCAAGGCTTTGATGGAGGATATGGTATCGTCGAGCTGGCGGCCGCCGTGGTTGGAAACGACCAATGCGTCCGCGCCGCTTTTCGCTGCTTTTTCCGCATCTTCAGGTTCCATAATGCCTTTGATAATCAGCTTGCCGCCCCACAAATCTTTAATGCGGGCAACGTCATCCCAGCTCAGGCGCGGGTCGAATTGTTCGGACGTCCATGAAGACAGCGAAGACAAATCGCCGACGTTTTTAGCGTGTCCGACGATATTGCGGAACGTGCGGCGTTCCGTGTTCAGCATTTTCATGCACCATTCGGGCTTGGTTGCCAGATTGATTAAATTGGCGATGGTCGGTTTCGGCGGCGCGGACAGACCGTTTTTGATGTCTTTGTGGCGTTGACCCAAAACCTGCAAATCGGCGGTCAAAACCAATGCCGAACATTTGGCGTCCTTCGCACGTTTAATCAGGTTTTCCATAAACTCGCGGTCGCGCATCACATAAAGCTGAAACCAAAACGGCGCGCTGGTGTTTTCGGCAACGTCTTCAATCGAGCAGATGGACATGGTCGAGAGGGTAAACGGAATGCCGAACTTCTCCGCCGCCCGCGCCGCCAAGATTTCGCCGTCGGCGTGTGCCATGCCGGTAAAGCCTGTCGGCGCAATCGCCACCGGCATCTTCACGTCCTGACCGATCATTTTGGTTTCCAGGCTGCGGCCTTCCATATTGACCAATACCTTTTGGCGGAAGCGGATGTCTTTGAAATCCGAAGTGTTTTCGCGGTAGGTGGTTTCCGTCCAAGAACCTGAATCGATGTAATCGTAAAACATGCGCGGCATCTTGCGCTTGGCGACAAGGCGCAGGTCTTCGATACAGGTCATTTTGCTCAAATCGCGTTTCATTGTTGATTGCCTCTGTTAAGGGTTGCTTATGGATTGGGTCGTCTGAAACGGGTAGGGCGGTTTCAGACGACCTTTTGCAATACCATAATGATTTAGTATGAATTAGATAATCTATATCAATCGCAATTATAAAGCAAATGGTTTTAACCCCGCCAAAAGCAGGGTAATAGCACTTTTCAGACGACCTCGGATTCAAGTTTCAGATAAAAAAAGAGAAATCTTCAGGCAGATAAAAATCTATTCGCCCAGCCATTTAAACAAACAATCGGAAGACGCCCGAATATACTTGACTGAATCACTCAGATATTAGACAATCGCACCACTATAAAAAAGCCGACACAGGCACCTACCATGAGACTGACCACAAAAGGGCGTTTTGCCGTTACCGCCATGATCGATTTGGCGATGAACGCGCAAACCGGCGCTGTCAAACTCAGCGCCATCAGCGAACGCCAAAGTATTTCGCTTTCCTATCTCGAACAACTATTCAGCAAACTGCGGCGCGCCGGGCTGGTCGAAAGCCTGCGCGGCCCCGGCGGCGGCTACATCCTCGCCGCCCCTCCCGCACAAATCAATATCGCCCAAATCATTTCCGCCGCCGAAGACAAGCTGGACGCCACCCAATGCAGCAGCAAAGCCAACTGCCACCACGGCGCGCCCTGTCTGACGCACGACCTTTGGGAAAACCTGAACAAAACCATCAACGATTACCTCAGCAGCGTTACCCTGCAAAGCATCATCGAACAGAAAAACAGCGATGACGGCAGCCACGTCATCCAATTTACACATATCCATTAAGTACATTACAGAAAAAGAAAGAGCAAACCATGACCGTCAAAACTCCCGTTTATCTCGACTACGCCGCCACCACTCCTGTTGACAAACGCGTTGCCGAAAAAATGATTCCCTATCTGACCGAAACCTTCGGCAACCCCGCCTCCAACAGCCACGCATTCGGCTGGGAAGCAGAAGAGGCCGTCGAAAAAGCACGCGCCGACATCGCCGCACTGATTAATGCCGACCCCAAAGAAATCATCTTCACCAGCGGCGCGACCGAGTCCGACAACCTCGCCATCAAAGGCGCGGCAAACTTCTACAAAACCAAAGGCAAACACCTCATCACCGTCAAAACCGAACACAAAGCCGTGCTCGATACCATGCGCGAACTCGAACGCCAGGGCTTTGAAGTCACCTACCTCGGTGTGAAAGAAAACGGCCTGATTGATTTGGAAGAACTCAAAGCCGCCATCCGCGACGACACCATCCTGATTTCCGTAATGTGGGTAAACAACGAAATCGGCGTAGTGCAAGATATTCCCGCCATCGGCGAAATCTGCCGCGAACGCAAAATCATCTTCCACGTCGATGCCGCCCAAGCCTGCGGCAAAGTGCCTGTTGACGTTGAAGCCGCCAAAATCGACCTGCTGTCCATGTCCGGCCACAAAGTGTACGGCCCCAAAGGCATCGGCGCACTGTACGTCCGCCGCAAACCCCGCGTCCGCCTCGAAGCCCAAATGCACGGCGGCGGCCACGAACGCGGCTTCCGCAGCGGCACCCTGCCGACCCACCAAATCGTCGGCATGGGCGAAGCCTTCCGCATCGCCAAAGAAGAACTCGAGCAAGACATGGCGCACTACCGCAAACTGCGCGACATCTTCCTCAAAGGCATCGAAGGCATCGAAGAAGTCTATATCAACGGCGACCTCGAACACCGCGCCCTGAACAATCTGAACGTCAGCTTCAACTTCGTCGAAGGCGAAAGCCTGATTATGGCGGTGAAAGAACTCGCCGTATCCAGCGGCTCCGCCTGTACCTCCGCCTCGCTCGAACCCAGCTACGTCCTGCGCGCGCTCGGCCGCAACGACGAACTGGCACACTCATCCCTACGCATCACCTTCGGCCGCATGACCACCGAAGAAGAAGTGCAGTTTGCGGCAGAACTGATCAAATCCAAAATCGGCAAACTGCGCGAACTGTCGCCGCTGTGGGAAATGTTCAAAGACGGGATTGATTTGAACTCGATTGAATGGGCGGCGCATTGATAATCTAAATAGGCTATCTGAAAAAGGAGAAGGATTTTGTTTCAGATAGCCAAAAAACTATTCTTATTAATTTTATTTCTAACTCCTAAAGGGATATAAAAATGGCGTATCGTTTTGACACTGATCTGGAATTTTTGGCAGAGATTAAATCAGAAGATTTAAATGACCTTGTATATTGCCTAACTCATGATAAAGATGGTGAGAAAAGATTTACAGAAGAATTAAGTGAGAGTGGCGCATATAAAGAATACTATCCAGACCACCATCAGTATTGGAAATTGATAGCAGCAGAAATTCAATGTTTTGGTGCAAATACTTTTGCTACATTATTAAGAGGGGGAGAAGGAATACTTTACAAGGAAGTATTAACTGATGTATGTGATAAATTAAAAGTTAATTATAACAATAGCTCATCAGTTGAAAAGATAGAAACACATCTATTAATGAAAATTCTAGAGGATTCAATAGAAAAATTAAGTCCTTCTGAATTGCAAGACTTGGCAAGAAATTTAGGACTTAAAAACTTTTCAGGAATTACACCAGAAGCACTAGTGGGTATATTTCAAGCAGTATTTAGAGCAGGTGGGTTTAAATCATACCAGCTGACCTTAATCATTGTTAATTATATTATGAAGGCTATTTTAGGAAGAGGGCTAAGTTTAGCAGGTAACGCAGCTTTAACAAAAACAATGTCTGTTTTAGCTGGCCCGATTGGTTGGACTATTACAGGATTATGGACTGCGATTGATATAGCAGGTCCTGCTTACCGTGTAACAATTCCTGCTGTAATTCATGTTGCGGTACTTCGCCAAAAATATTTGTATGATGAGAAAGCAAGAGATGTTTCTTTTGGATAATTATAGTAATCGCAGGTTGGGTTAAAACCCAACAAACCTATCAATCCACTCGAAGCGTTGGGTTTAACAAACCAACCTGCCTAATATATTAAAAACAAAAAAGGCCGTCTGAAATCTCAAAAAGACCTTTTCAGACGACCTAGAAGCCACCACATTAAAATCAAGGATACAAAACCATGAACGAACAAGATTTAGATTTGGACAACCTCGACAATCTGCTTGAAGATTTTGACGGCGTTACTGTGGAAGGCGGCGTCGATTCGGAAAACGACGACGGCTGCGAAGGCGGTGCGTGCAAAATCTAAACTTCAGGCCGTCTGAAAATCGGCAAACAAACCACTGAAACTATCAAAAACATTAAGGAAACCACATCATGGCATACAGCGATAAAGTAATCGACCACTATGAAAACCCCCGCAATGTCGGTACTTTCGATAAAAACGACGAGTCTGTCGGCACCGGTATGGTCGGCGCGCCGGCCTGCGGCGACGTCATGCGCCTGCAAATCAAAGTAAACGACGAAGGCATCATCGAAGACGCCAAATTCAAAACCTACGGCTGCGGCTCCGCCATTGCTTCGTCCAGCCTGATTACCGAGTGGGTTAAAGGCAAAAGCTTGGATGACGCGCTGGCAATCAAAAACAGCGAAATCGCCGAAGAACTGGAATTGCCGCCTGTGAAAATCCACTGCTCCATTTTGGCTGAAGATGCGGTAAAAGCGGCTGTTGCCGACTACCGCAAACGTCAGGAAAACAAATAATCCGATTAGTGGGTGCTTCGTCGGCAGACGTTCATAGGATTTCTGAAAGTCTTAGGATTTTCGGAAAAAGTAAACTCGAAGGCTTGTTCCCTTCTCACTCAGAGGTGGAAGACAAGGACACAGAAACCTAATCCTTTTGAAGTTGCCGCCAAATTTGGGACTGCCTGCCAATCTGTCCCCTCTCCCCGCGGGAGAGGGTTAGGGAGAGGGCAATGAGCCGCAAGCTTATATTTAGTCGATACGCCTGCAAAATAAAAGGAGACGAAATGCCTTTTACCGATGAAGAAGCCCAATCCTTGCTTGCCGTCAAAGGCATAGGCAAAACTGTATTGCAGCGTTTGCAGCAAATGGGTTTGGATGATGTTGTCACACTGGCGGCAGCGGATTTGGAAGATATTTTGGAACAAGGCGCAAAATTGACCGGCTCGACTTGTTGGAAAAACAGTCCGCAGGCAAAAGCTGCCGTTTCCGCCGCGATAGAGTGGGCAAAACAGCGTTTTCAGACGACCTGAAAGATATGAGGTCGTCTGAAAATGAAAGTAGGCAAACAAAACAATGATTGCGAAATAAGGAAAAAAGCATGATTACCATCACAGAAAACGCAGCCAAACACATCAACAGCTACCTGACCAAGCGCGGCAAAGGCTTGGGCGTGCGCTTGGGTGTGAAAACCAGCGGCTGCTCGGGCATGGCGTATAACCTTGAATTTGTCGATGAAGTGAACGAAGACGACCTGATTTTTGAAGAACACGGCGCGCGCGTTTATATCGACCCGAAAAGCTTGGTTTATCTGGACGGCACGCAAGTCGATTACACCAAAGAAGGATTGCAGGAAGGTTTCAAATTTGAAAACCCGAATGTCAAAGACTCTTGCGGCTGCGGCGAGAGCTTCCACGTTTAAGACATAAAAATGGCGGGACAGTATCAAAACCGTCCCGCCATTTTTTCGCTTGCTGTCTGTTGTAGCTGCCTTTGCCTTTTCTTTTCCGTTCCACCTTGTGTCGGAACAAATCGGATTTCACTAAGGCTTTTAAAGCATTGTCGCGTATTTTGCCTTTGTTGTGCTGCACTTTACTGCTCATATTCAGTCCTTTGGGTTAAGAATCAGCGGATTATAAGGCAAAATCAGGTTTCTGCCGAACATTTCACATTAATTATCCCGCCATGTCCCAATATTTCACACTCTTCCAGCTTGAACCCGCTTTCGATATCGACGCCGAAAGCTTGGAGCAAACCTACCGCGCCTTGGCTGCCCGTTTCCATCCCGACAAATTCGCTTCATCCTCCGCTTTCGAGCAAAAGCAGGCAGTTATGATGTCTTCCACCATCAACGATGCCTACCGTACCTTGAGAAATCCCATCGACCGCGCCGCGTATCTGTTGAAAACATTGGGCATAGATGCCGACGCGCCGGAGCATACCTCTTTCGCTCCTGAATTTCTCATGCAGCAAATGGAATGGCGTGAAACGCTGATGGATGCGCAAATGGCGCAAAACAACGAAGCCCTGCGCGCGTTGGATCAAGAAATCAGCCGCGAGCAAGACAAGCTGTATCAAGATTTGCGGACGGCCTTTGCAGCGAAAGACCACGAAACCGCCGCCCAATGGGTGCGCCACGGCAGGTTTTTAAACAAGCTGCGCAACGAAATCGCTGCTGCATCACAAGATTAAATGCACAGATTTTGAGCATCTGAAAGGTCGTCTGAAAACCGGAATAAGGTTTCAGACGACCTTTATTGCTTATTTCATCATGTTGTATGCCATTATATTTTCAAAATTTAACACAAGTCCGAATTTGCCTTATTTCATAAGCGCATAGCCGCATGAGGGTTTTGATGTCGAAAAAGACGTTTTCGCGGTAAGGCTTGAATCATAGGGAAAGAGGTCGTCTGAAAGAAAATTGGGAAAAGCACGATTTCAAAACAGCAGTCTTGTCAAGACTGGATAAGCAACGAAAAATACACTATATTGTGTCACTCGATATTAATACATACTGTATCTTGTGTTTCAGGATGGAGAAAGCTCACGATGAATGCACCGACTGATTTGAAAGTAACCAAGCGCGACGGACGTTTGGAAAATCTCGACTTAGACAAAATCCACCGCGTCGTTACTTGGGCGGCGGAAGGCTTGAAAAACGTTTCCGTATCGCAAGTCGAGCTCAAATCGCACATCCAGTTTTACAACGGCATCCGCACCGACGACATCCACGAAACCATCATCAAGGCGGCTGCCGACCTGATTTCGCAGGATACGCCCGACTATCAATATCTCGCAGCGCGTCTGGCGATTTTCCATCTGCGCAAAATCGCTTACGGCGAGTTTGAACCGCCGCATCTCTTCGACCACGTTAAAAAACTTACCGATGCGGGCAAATACGACCGCCACATCATCGAAGATTACAGCCGCGAAGAGTTTGACGAGCTGAATGCCTATATCGACCACAGTCGCGATATGACCTTCTCGTATGCCGCCGTGAAGCAGCTCGAAGGCAAATATCTGGTGCAGAACCGCGTTACCCGCCAGATTTATGAAACGCCGCAGTTTTTATACATTTTGGTAGCGATGTGCCTCTTCAGCAAATACCCGAAAGAGACGCGCCTGGATTACGTCAAACGCTTTTACGACGCCGTTTCCACATTTAAAGTATCGCTGCCTACACCTATCATGAGCGGCGTGCGCACGCCTACGCGCCAGTTCTCAAGCTGCGTATTGATTGAATGCGACGACAGTCTGGATTCCATCAATGCCACCACCAGCGCGATTGTGAAATATGTTTCCCAACGTGCGGGTATCGGCATCAACGCCGGACGCATCCGCGGTTTGGGCAGCGAAATCCGCGGCGGCGAAGCGCAACACACCGGCTGTATTCCGTTTTTCAAAATGTTCCAAGCGGCGGTTAAATCCTGCTCGCAAGGCGGCGTGCGTGGCGGCGCGGCAACCTTGTTCTACCCCTTGTGGCACATCGAAGCCGAAAGTCTGTTGGTCTTGAAAAACAACCGCGGTGTGGAAGATAACCGCATCCGCCAACTGGATTACGGCGTGCAAATCAACCGCCTGTTGTACACCCGCCTGATTAAAGGCGGCAACATTACGTTGTTCTCGCCCAACGAAGTCCCCGGTCTGTACGACGCGTTCTTTGCCGACCAAGACGAATTCGAGCGTCTCTACACCAAATACGAGCAAGACCCGAATATCCGCAAGCGTACCTTGTCGGCTACCGATTTGTTCTCCACGTTGATGCAGGAACGCGCCGGAACAGGACGTATCTACATCCAAAACGTTGACCACTGCAACACGCACAGTCCGTTTGACCCGCGCGTTGCGCCCGTGCACCAGTCCAACCTGTGTATGGAAATCGCCCTGCCGACCAAACCGCTGGACAACATCAACGACCCGAACGGCGAAATCGCCCTGTGTACCCTGTCTGCCTTCAACTTGGGCGCATTAAACAGCTTGGACGAGCTGGAAGGGCTTGCCGATTTGACCGTGCGCGCACTCGATGCCCTGTTGGATTACCAAGACTATCCGGTCGAAGCCGCCCGCACCGCGACCATGAACCGCCGCACGCTCGGCATCGGCGTCATCAACTACGCCTACTATCTGGCGAAAAATGGCGTCCGTTACAGCGACGATTCCGCGCTCGGCCTGACCCACAGCACCTTTGAAGCCATGCAGTATTACCTGCTCAAAGCATCGGTGAACCTCGCCAAAGAATACGGCGCATGCCCGCTGTTCAATCAAACCGTTTATTCGCAAGGCAAACTGCCCATCGACACCTACAAAAAAGACTTGGATGCCGTGTGCAGCGAACCGCTGTTGTGCGACTGGGAAAGCCTGCGCGCCGACATCGTCAAATACGGCCTACGCAACTCCACCCTGACCGCACTCATGCCTTCTGAAACCAGCTCGCAAATCGCCAACGCTACCAACGGCATCGAGCCGCCGCGCGGATTGGTAACGGTTAAAGCATCGAAAGACGGCATCCTGAAACAAGTCGTACCGGAATTTGAAACCCTGAAAGACGCCTATGAAACCCTATGGCAGCTTCCGGGCAACGAAGGCTACCTGAAACTTGTCGGCGTGATGCAAAAATTCGTCGATCAGTCGATTTCCGCCAATACTGCCTACGACCCGGGCAAATTTGAAGGCAACAAAGTTTCCATGAAACAAATGCTCAAAGACCTGCTGACTGCCTACAAATACGGCGTGAAAACTTTGTACTACCACAACACCCGCGACGGTGCCGACGACACCCAAACCGACATCCAAGACGACGGCTGCGCCGGCGGGGCTTGTAAGATTTGATGTTTTTCGCGTAGGTCGGATACTTGCATCCGACATTTCGGACGTTCAGACGGCCTTTCTGATGCAAAGGCCGTCTGAAAGGCGGAAAATCATCGGGAAATGCAACCTACCGTATTTTTCCTCTTTTCAGGCCGCCAGAACACCGATAAAAAACGCTTTAAGCGTACGCACAAAATCTACCGTTTTCGTTTTTTCCACCCGTACTGACAGAAAGGTACCGACTATGAACGTGAAAAAAGTAGCAGCAGTAACCGGCTCCGCCGCAGGTTTGGGCAAAGCCATCGCCAAGCGTCTGGCCGAAGACGGCTTTTGTATCGTCCTGCACGACATCAACGCCGCCAATCTCGCCAAAACCAAAGCAGAGTTTGATGCCGCCGGTTTTGAAAACATCGCCGTCGAAGGCAATTCCGCCGTGCGTGCCGACCAGTTCAGGCTGGTGAACGAAGCAGTGAAAGCGTTCGGCCGCTTGGACGTATTCGTCAACAACGCCGGCGTCGAATCCGTGGGTGTGTTTCTCGGCATTGAAGACGCGGAAATCGACCGTGTGCTCGGCATCAACATCAAAGGCGTGATTTACGGCACCCAGGCCGCCGCCGAACAGATGAAAAAGCAGGAAGGCATCGGCAAAATCATCAACGCCTGCAGCATCGCCGGCCACGAATCCTACGAAATGCTCAGCCTTTACTGCGCCACCAAACACGCCGTGCGCTCTTTCACCCACTCCACCGCCAAAGAGCTTGCGCCCTACGGTATCCGCGTCAACGCCTACTGCCCCGGCGTAGCTGACACCCCGATGTGGGAGCGCATCGACGCCGCCTTTGTCGAACACAAAGGCTACCAGCCCAAGCAGGCATGGAAGGAATTTACCGCCGGTATCCTCGCCGGCCGCCCGCAGCAGCCTGAAGACGTAGCCAAACTCGTCTCCTTCCTTGCCTCGGAAGACTCCGACTACATCACCGGACAAGCCATCCTTACCGACGGCGGCATGGTATTCCGCTAAACAGCGGGAAAACAGGCTGCCTGAAAATTCATCGTAGGCCGGATACTTGTATCGGCTCCGATCATTTTAGGCAGCCGTTCAGACGGCCTCAAAGGCCGTTTGAACACCAAAAATTTCCTTCATTCCCGCGCAGGCGGGAATCTTCTCCGAACAACAACAGACAACAGCCAAAACCGGCAACCGTCGAAGCCGAAAAAAGATTCCCGCCTGCGCGGGAATGACGGCGGCGGGTGCAAAGCAGGTCGGATACTTGTATCCGACACCCAATCATTTTTAGGCAGCCTTTTCAGACGGCCTCAAGCCCAAACCAAACTTCATTCAAGACAATCCACAGAGAGCCAACCCATGTCCTGCGAACACCTCGTCATGCAATACAGCACCTTCAGCAAACAGAAAAACGACGCGCTCAAAGAGCCGATGTTTTTCGGCCAGCCGGTCAACGTGGCGCGCTACGACCAGCAAAAGTTTGAAGTGTTTGAAAAACTGATTGAAAAGCAACTGTCTTTCTTCTGGCGGCCGGAAGAAATCGACGTGTCGCGCGACCGTATCGACTATGCAAACTTGCCCGAACACGAAAAACACATTTTTATCAGCAATCTGAAATACCAAACCTTGCTCGATTCCATCCAAGGCCGCAGTCCGAACGTTGCTTTGTTGCCTTTGGTGTCGATTCCCGAGCTGGAAACTTGGATTGAAACGTGGAGCTTCAGCGAAACCATCCACTCGCGCAGTTACACTCACATCATTCGCAATATCGTTAATGACCCTTCGGTCGTGTTTGACGACATCGTGCAGAACGAATACATCATCGCCCGCGCCGAAGACATCGCCTGTTATTACGATGATTTAATCGAATACACCCAGTATTACAACCTATTGGGCGAAGGGGAGTACAATGTCGGCGGCAAGCTCGTTAACGTGTCTTTGCGCGAGTTGAAGAAAAAACTCTATCTCTGCCTGATGTGCGTTAATGTGTTGGAAGCCATCCGTTTCTACGTTTCATTTGCCTGCTCGTTCGCCTTTGCCGAGCGCGAGTTGATGGAGGGCAACGCCAAAATCATCAAACTGATTGCCCGCGACGAAGCCCTGCACCTGACCAGCACCCAGCATATGCTCAACCTGATGCGCGCCGGTTCAGACGACCCTGAAATGGCGGAAATCGCCGTCGAATTGCAGGACGAATGTTTCAAACTCTTCAAAAAAGCGGCGGAGCAGGAAAAAGAATGGGCTGCCTATCTGTTTAAAGACGGTTCGATGATTGGTCTGAACAAGGAAATTCTGGCGCAATACGTCGAATACATCACCAACCTGCGTATGCAGGCGGTCGGTCTGCCCGCCGGATTCGAAGGTGCCACCCAAAACCCGATTCCGTGGATTAACGCGTGGCTGTCGTCCGACAACGTACAGGTCGCGCCGCAGGAAGTGGAAATTTCTTCTTACTTAATCGGTCAGATCGATTCGGAAGTCAGCGCGGACGATTTGGGCGATTTCGAACTGTAATCAAACTCGGCAGTTTTTCCTCATTTCCATCATCAGAGGTCGTCTGAACAGGTATAGTAACGAAATCAAAGATTTCGGTTATGCCGTGCAGACGGCCTTTCCCGCTTAAACAGATAACAATGGCACTTATCAGCACACACGATAAAACCTTCGAGCTTCAAGAGGGCGAAACCTTATTGGAGGGCTTGGAGCGCACCGGCCACGAGGTCGAATATCAGTGCCGCAGCGGCTATTGCGGTTCCTGCCGCGTCAAAATATTGGACGGCAGGGTGTCCTACGACGATTTCCCGCTCGCCTTTGTTGCGCCTGGCGAGATTTTGCCGTGTTGCTGTCGGGTAAATGAGGATATTAAAATCGATTGCCGCGCTCGGATGAGCGAGCCGGATTTATTCGATGTCGGTTTGTTTGATGAACAGGAATAACTTTAATTGATTAGATTGGTAGTGGATTCGAATAGGGATATGGGTATTTTTATTTGAAGCTATCAACTGACTGATTTTTATATTTTAAATACACATTACTGGAAAAATAAAATGATCAAAAACAATACATCCCAATTTTTCTTATTATCCGTCGCCGTCTTATTGGCGGCTTGCTCTCCTGAAAAACAGGATAAGGTAAAAGAATCTGCCGCTTCTGTGCCTTTATCTTCTGTTTTCGAGAAATCCAATACAAATGATAAGACCGTAGAAACGGACATAAACAAAGTAGAAAGCGCACCTTCTTCAAACTGCACCAACCTGCATCAGATTGGCGGCATTGATGATTTTGTCCGTCAGGTTGCCGAGAATATCGATTCCAGTTGTTTGTTTGAACGCAGCCCTAAAGAATTGGCGGCGGTTTGGGGCATTCCCGGCGGAGACGATCCGCTGGAGCAGGCACTGTTCCCTGATATTGATCCGAATGATCCTAAAAACGTTGATAAAGTGATAGAGGCTATTGATCAGATGGTAAAAGGGGAGCGGAGCTATAATCAGCAGGCGGTAGAACCGGTGGTACAAGAAATGAAAGCACTTAGGCGGCGGGATACTTTGGTTTTATCAACAGGCAAACAGACAAGCCAAGGTTCAAATGAGCCGCTGAGGATAACGCGGAATTTCGACATAGAAGGAACGCCGGAATATCTCAAGAAATATGGCGGCGGGTTTGGCGGCAGTTTTCAAAACATCAGCCAGCTGCCCGAATATTTGAAATCGCGCGGGAAGATTTTTGAGGCGCAACGGGTATTCCGCCTTTTCAACCGCGACCGCAGCCCTGATAAGCCTTATCTGGAAATTGTGTTTGACGAAAGTGGAAAAATTGTTTCGATTACTGTATATGAAAATGTTTCCAATCCGGCAAGCGGAATTCATTTGATGTAATGGGTTTGGAGCACAAACGGAGAAGGGGAAAATCTGGGCTTATTGAGCGTTCGTTGTGAATTTGATGCGATAAGCAGTTTGAATCGAAAAGGTCGTCTGAAACCTGAATCGGGTTTCAGACGACCTTTTGTTGATGTGTTCGAGCTTAACCAAATGCTTAACGGCTGTCTTTCCATTGGTAATATTTCGAGCCGAGGAAGGAGCCGAGTTTGCGCAGGAAAGGTTGGGTGATGATGCTCGGGTGTTTGAGTTTCTCAAACGGTTTCAGACGACCATCGTCACCCATGATGGCTTCGGCGATGGCAAGGCCTGCTATGCCGGTAATTGCCATGCCGTGTCCCGAGTAGCCTTGGGCATAGTAAACATTGGGCGCGAGTCTTCCGAAGTGGGGGGCGAGGTTGGCGGTGATGTCGCATTCGCCGCCCCATGAATGTTCGATTTTGACATCGGCAAGCTGGGGGAAGACTTTGAGCATGTCTTGGCGGACAAGCTCGGTCATGCGGTCGGGGTCGTCGATGAACTCGTTGTCTTTGCCGCCGAAGAGCAGGCGGCCGTCGGCACTGAGGCGGTAGTAGTCGAGGACGTGGCGGTTGTCGCAGACGGCCATGTTGTTACGGATAAGTTCTTTGGCGCGTTCGCCCAGCGGTTCGGTGGCGATGATGAAGGTGCTGACGGCGATGGCTTTTTTTTCCAATGGCTTGAATTTTTGATGCAAACCGGCGTAGGTGTTGACGGCATACACGAGGTTTTGGCATTCGATGCTGCCGTCCGGGGTATGGACGAGCCAGCCGCCTTGATAGGGTTCGATACGGGTCATCGGGGACTGTTCGAAAATCTGCGCGCCTGCTTCGGCGGCGGCGCGGGCGATACCCAGGGTGTAGTTGAGCGGATGGAGATGGCCGGAATGAGGATCGAACTGTGCGCCTAAGTACATATCGCTGGCAAGTTGTTGCTTGAGCGTGGCTTTATCCCAGAGTTGGTAATGGGTAGCGCCGTAATGTTGTCGGGCGTGTTCATGCCATTGTTGCAATTCTTCCCAATGCTGCGGGCGGATGGCGACGGTGGCGTAGCCGCGCTGCCAGTCGCAAGCGATTTGGTGTTTTTTAACCCGTTCGTCAACGAGTTCGACGGCTTGCAGGGATTGCTGCCAAAACCAGCGGGCTTGTTCCAAGCCGACTTGTTTTTCGATTTCTTCCATACCGCAGGCATAATCGCTGATAACTTGCCCGCCGCTGCGCCCTGATGCGCCGAAGCCGATACGGGCGGCTTCGAGTACGGTAACTTCGCGTCCGTTTTCGGCAAGGGGAAGGGCGGTGCAAAGTCCTGTCAATCCTCCGCCGATGACGCAGGTCTCGGTTTTCAGACGACCTTCAAGCTTGGGATAAGCGGCGTGGGGATTGATGGTGCTGAAATAATAGGAGGGAAGGTATTCTTTGAAATTGGGATGAATCATAGGGTAATGCTTTGTGTGGTTTCAGACGACCTTTGGAGGGTAGTTGAGGGTCGTCTGAAAAGTGGGTTAAACGGGTTGTGTGAAGAAAACAGGCTGACCTTGCATTGATGCGGTCAGCCTGTCTGATTGGGTCAATTTGTTTTTTCTGCGGCAAGCTTTTCCTGACGATAGGCTTCGGCGGCTTCCCGATCACGTTTGGTTGCTTGGCGCATCATCCAGTAATTGATGACGATGACCAGCGTACCGATGATGCCGATCAGGATGGTTGCCAACACATTCATCTGCGGGTCGAGACCCAGCTTGATTTTGGAGAAAATCACCTGCGGCAATGTGGAAGAACCGGGGCCGGACAGGAAGGAGGTAATCACCAAATCATCCAGCGACAGGGTAATGCCGAGCAGGAAACCTGAAGCGATGGCAGGCGCAATCAAGGGCAGGGTGATGACGAAAAAGATTTTCAGCGGACGCGCACCTAAGTCCATTGCGGCCTCTTCGAGCGATTGGTCAAGCTCCACCAGACGCGAACGGATGACGACGGTGATGTATGCCATACAAAGCGTCGTATGCCCGAGGAAAATGGTGAAGAAACCGCGGTCGAAGTACAGGTTTTGCAGCAATTCGCTACCTTGCAGGAACATCTGCACCTGAATAATCAGGAGCAGCATGGACAGACCGGTAATCACGTCAGGCATAACCATAGGCGCGGAAATCATACCGGCGAACAAGGTGCTGCCGCGGAAGCGCTTGATACGCGCCATTGCGTAGCCTGCCAGCGTGCCCAAAATGACGGCTGCAAGCGAAGATGCGGCGGCAATGCGCAGCGACAGCCAAGCGGCTTCCAAGATGGTGTCGTTTTCCAGCAATGCGCTGTACCACTTGGTCGAAAAGCCGCCCCAAACGGTAACCAGCTTGGATTCGTTGAACGAATAGATGACCAAAACGACCAGCGGAATATACAGAAACGCCAGCGACAGCATCAGCATCAGTTTCAGGAACCAGGATAATCGGGATTTCTGCATTATTTGGATCCTTCCTCTAATTCGCGGTTTTCATAATGCTGGAACAGCGCAATCGGCACGACCAGCAATGCGACCATGACGACGGCGACGGCAGAAGCCAGCGGCCAGTTGTTTTGGTCGAAGAACGCCTGCCACAAGACTTTACCGATCATCAGGTTTTCCGAACCGCCGACCAGTTCGGGAATCACGAATTCACCGACTGCGGGAACGAAAACCAGCATGGAGCCTGCGATGATGCCGGTTTTGGACAGAGGCAGGGTAATGGTGAAGAACGATTTAATCGGCCCTGCGCCCAAATCAGAAGCGGCTTCAAGCAGGCGGTTGTCGAGTTTCACCAGTTGCGTGTAAAGCGGCAGGATCATAAACGGCAGATAGGCATAGACCATGACCAAGTTCAGCGAGAACGCGTTGTAGAACAGGTCTAAAGGCTCTTCGATAATCTGCATTTTAAGCAGGAAATTGTTGATGATGCCGTTGTGTCCCAGCAGGCCCATCCATGCGTAAACACGCAACAGGAAGGAAGTCCAGAAAGGCAGCATGATGGCAAGCAGCAGACCGTTGCGCATGGCGGGGTTGGCGCGCGAAATCGCATAGGCGGTCGGATAACCAATCAGCAGACAAATGATGGTTGTCGTCAGCGCAGTCTTAATGGAAGACCAGTAGGTCATCAGATAGATATTGCTGTTTTCGCTGTCGCCGAACGGATTCAGGGTATTCCAAAAATTTTGGAAAATATCGGCATAGTTTTGATAACTGATGGCGATGTTCAGACGACCTAAATCTTCATCGACGCTGGTCAGCGGCGTAAACGGCGGAATGGCGATTTCTTGTTCGGCAAAGCTGATTTTCAGCACAATGGCGAACGGAATCAGAAACAGCACCAAAAGCCAAATATACGGTACGGCGATGACCGCGCGCTGACCCGGGCGGCGGAACAGTTTGTTTTTCAGTTTTTTAAGGTTCATCTCATTCCCCTTAAATCAACGGAACAACGGAGTCGGTTGGTTTTCCGGCCAGCTGATATAGACGGTTTCGTCCCAAGTCGGCGGCGTGATGTTGCGCACATACCAATAAGGTGCGGGAACTTGGCTTTTGACGACGCGGCCGTTGGCGAGTTTGATGTGGTAGATGGCGAAGCTGCCCAAGTAGGCGATTTCTTCTACCGTGCCTTTTGCCCAGTTGAAGCGGCCCAAGTGGTCAGGTTTTTCTTTGTACAAATCAATGTCTTCGGGACGGATGCTGACCCAAATGTCTTGTTCGCTTGGGCCACCCAGACCGTGGTCGATGCGGACGTGGTTTTCCAAACCTTCGCATTCGATGACGGCATAATCGGCATGGTCGTCAATCACGACGCCGCCGAAAATATTGGTCTCGCCGATGAATTCGGCGGTAAAGCGGCTGTTGGGGTAGTCGTACACGTCGCTGGGCGTACCGACCTGTTGCAACTGACCGTCAGACATAATGGCGATGCGGGTCGCCATCGTCATCGCTTCTTCTTGGTCGTGCGTGACCATGATGCAGGTTACGCCGACTTGTTCGAGCGTGTTGACCAATTCGAGCTGGGTTTGTTGGCGCAGTTTTTTGTCCAACGCGCCGAGAGGTTCGTCAAGCAGCAGGATTTTCGGACGTTTTGCCAAGCTGCGTGCCAAAGCGATACGCTGTTGCTGACCGCCGGATAATTGATGCGGTTTGCGCTTGGCGTATTTGGTCATCTGAACCAGACGCAGCATTTCTTCCACGCGTGCAGCAATTTCATCTTTGGGCATTTTGTCTTGTTTCAGACCGAAGGCAATGTTCTGCTCCACAGTCATGTGCGGGAACAGGGCATAGCTTTGAAACATCATATTGATGGGGCGCTCGTAGGGGGCAAGTTTGGTAATGTCTTGACCGTCCAGAATGATTTTGCCCTGATTAGGGCTTTCCATGCCCGCCAGCATACGCAGCAGCGTGGATTTGCCGCTGCCGGAGCTGCCCAAAAGGGCAAAGATTTCATGTTGATAAATATCTAAGTCGATGTTATCGACAGCGTAATTGTCACCAAACTTTTTCACCAAGCCTTGGATTTTAAGATAAGGTTTGGCTGAAGACGCAGTGGTTGCGGTCATAATGGCAATACTCCAATAAAAATGACGAGTACCGGCAAAACGGATTTTCGAAAGGGTGATAAAAAGCTGTTTGATTGCTGGCGGGAGTCGCAACGTCGAAACGTCGTCTGAAACTCTTGTGAAGCGCACGGGCAGCATGGATGGGAAACGGCTGGAAATCCAAGGATAAACCGCCTCCGCCGAACTCGCTATTATATTAGCCTATGGCACGCAGGGGCAATACGAAATTGCCCGAAGGGGCTGATTTCCCGCGGATTTGATTTAAACAGGACATTTTGAAACCTGTCAGATTGAATCTGCGGTCAATCCATACGGGTGAATAAGGAAAGGCAATCGCTTTCACAAGCGAAGTTGAGCGCGTTGTTTTTATGCAATTAATTTATATGAATATTATGCTTATATTTTAAATATTCATTCAAAATATAATAAAATATGAAATATTTACATTAATTGCTTGATAGGTATTCGTTGTAAAAAGTGTAATAACAAGCAGATTTTCAAATAGATTTTTTTTCGTGAATGTTCACGCAAGGGGTAAAACATGAGTATCAAGCAGTGGCCTGAAGGCGAGCGGCCGCGCGAGAAATTGTTGGCACATGGCGCAGGCGCGTTGAGCGATGCGGAGTTGCTGGCAATTTTGCTGCGGGTGGGTACGCGCGGGATGAGCGCGGTGGATTTGGCGCGTTATCTGCTGAACGAGTTTGGCAGCTTGGGCAAGCTGATGAGCGCCGACGCTAAAACGCTTTCCGCATACAAGGGCATGGGTTTGGCGAGTTTTACCCAATTTGCTGTCGTCAAAGAAATCGGCAGGCGGATTTTAGGCGAGGATTTACAGGAGAACATCACGCTTTCCAGTCCGAAAGCCGTTGCCGACTATCTGCGCCTGCATTTGGGGCATGAAAAGATAGAAGTCAGCACCGCGCTTTTGCTCAACCGCCAAAACAGGCTGATTGCCATGCGCGAACTCTCGCGCGGAACGGTGGCGGAAAATACCGTCTATATCAGGGAAATCGTCAAGCTCGCATTGGACGAATACGCCGACAGCCTGATTATCGCGCATAATCATCCCGGCGGTTCGGCAATGCCTTCGCAATCCGACATTGCATTCACAGGTCGTCTGAAACAGGCTTTGGCATTGGTTGATGTCTCGCTTTTAGACCATTTTATTGTTACGGCGACAGAAGCCTGCTCGATGCGGGAACAGGGGTATATGGAAGGGTAAAGTGATATTGCCGGGCGGGGTAAAGGTTAAGATAAGGTCGTCTGAAAACGGATTTCAGACGACCTCTTTACTGATTTTAGTGTGATAGATATGTAAGGTAGCCGATATTTTGAACTAAACGGGCATGAAGGGTCGTCTGAAAATTCTTTTCTATAAACTGGAAACTAGGTGAGACTAGATGAACTCAAGCCCTTTCGCTGATGATGCCGGACACGCCGACTTCGTGCGGATTGATGCGGGCGGTTTCTTCCTGCCCCAGTCCGACCAGTTTGCGCAGCCGAGTCATATAGGCATTGACATCCAAGCCGCGTCCGTAGCGTTGCGCTTCCCATATGGTTTCTGCCAGCGCATCCATCATATCGTGTTCGGCACGTACCCAATCGCCGCCATAGCGCACGCAGAGTTGTCCGTGTATGGCGCGGATGCCGGGCGGCTGGTCGATGGCTGCTTGTTCTTGCAGGGAGAGATGCAGCGACATATGCAGGAAGGGATTGGTTTCTCCTTCTTCGGGCGTCCAGGTTTTGTCCAGATAGTCTTCGATATTTTCGAGATAGCGGGAGTATTCGGGATGGGCTTCGATAATCCGCAGGGCTTTTTGTTGCAGGCCGTCCAGTTGCAGGGGGGTGAGGCGTTGTTGCCAGACATGGGCGAAAAAACGGCGGACATCGTGTGTGTTGACATCGTACATGGCGGGAATTTCAGAAATTCGGATAGGGCGATTATATAGTTATCTTTCCTGCTTTTACATTTGATTAACGGTTTATGCCTCAGGGCGTTTTAAAATGCAGCTTTGCTTCTTATCTTATGGAATAACGATGAACCCTTATTTGTCCGCTTTTGTATTATCTGTCCCGATGGTGGTTGCCGCGCCTTATGTGGCGGCTGAAACACACCCCGCACAGGCTCAGATGCAGCAGAATATAGATGCAGTTTTGAAAATTGCGCGCAACGGCTCTTTGAGCGAGGCGCAAAAGGTCAAGCAGATCGAGCAGTATGCAGACCGTTATCTGGATTACGAACGCATTTCCGCTTTGGCGGTCGGCGCGCCTTGGCGTGAATTCTCCGCCACTCAGAAAACGGAATTTATCCACGCTTTTAAAGACATGATTATAGCCATGTATTCGCATTCCGCCTTAATCGGCGCGGCGGATGCGCAGGTAAGGCTGTTGCCGAAAATGACGGCCAACGGCAATAAGTTTGACGTATTTTCTGAACTGCACACCAAAAAAGGGACGAAATACGAAGTAGCCTACCAGCTTTATAAGGTCGGCCCTGTCTATAAAATCTACAACATCCGCGTGGACGGAACGAGCCTGGTAACGGTTTACCGCAACCAGTTCGGCGAACTTATCAAGCAAAAAGGCATAGACGGCACCATTGCGACCGTCAAAGCCAAAGGGCTGAAAAAGCAATAAATCCAATGACAAAAGGTCGTCTGAAAGTTTCAGACGACCTTTTTCTATTTGTTTAAATTGTTATTTCAACATCAAAATCGCAGCCACCGCCACAGCCGCCACTGCCAATGCGGCAATCAGTTTGGCGGCGGAAGCAAATTTCAAGGTAACGGTTTGCCCCTCGATATACTTGTAGCCGCTGATCATCGGGCGGATCAAATCTTTTTTCTTCAAAAACTTATACGCCAAGACCGTAACGATGTGTAGTCCCGCCAATGCCGCCAGCAGGTTGAAGAAATTGACGTGGATTTTGCGCATCAGGCTGCCCGTGTCCGAGCTGACCAAATGGTTCAGATAGCCGCTGTCGGTAAACGTGTTTTCATCGGCGGCAAACAAGCCCGTCGTCGCTTGCAGCAAAACCGCCGCAATCAGCGCGATGACCATCAGCGCGCCCAAAGGGTTGTGTCCGGGCTGCTCATTTTCCGTCAGGCTGCCTTGCAGGTAGCGGCGGATGGATGACAGGCCGCGCACGAATTGCGAAAACCGCGCCGTATCGCTGCCCCACAAGCCCCAACACAGGCGGAAGACAATCAGCCCCGCCACTAGCAGCCCGCAGCGCAAGTGCCAAACCAGCATCCCGCCGCCAGCCTGCGCGCTGTACCACATAAATCCGACCGACAAGACCAAGAGCCAGTGAAACAGGCGCGTTGGCAAATCCCAGACTTTGACTTTTTGTTTCATTAAATATTCCTTGTTGTGCGGTTGTAGTGTTCCTATACGGGGCGGTAGAATCGTGAAAACAACAGTCGATAAAAGACATCCTCTTTTCGCCACGCATCCGCTATTTTATCCCAAACTCAGGCAGATTGATGATGAACCCGTCCTATAAGCTCCCCGATACGCCCGATTTTTTTCAGACGACCTCGCAATTTCCCGACGTATTCGCCCCACGCCAAGCGGAATCGCACAAAGGGACATACGGCACGCTCGCCGTCGTCGGCGGCGCATCGGGCATGAGCGGAGCCGTTGTTCTCGCTTCCACCGCCGCGATTTATCAAGGCAGCGGCAAAGTGTGGGCGGGCTTCAATCAAACCGCCTTGCCCTTTGCCGTCATCCCCGAACGCCCCGAAATCATGCTGGCGACTGCCGAAGACCTGCTGAAACGCAAGGACATCATCGCATGGGCGGTCGGCTGCGGCATGGGTTTGGGCGAAACCGCCAGCCAAATCTTAAATACCGTGTTGACGCACAATCAAGATGCACCGTTGTTGCTTGATGCCGACGCACTGACTTTGCTAGCAAGGTCTAACCCCGAAACCCGCGAAGCAGCACAAAAGCGCGGTAATCTGGTTCTGACCCCGCATCCCGCCGAAGCCGCCCGCCTGCTCGGTACATCCACCCAAGCCGTTCAGCAAAATAGAATGTCCGCCATCCAAACCATCAGCGCAACATTCCAAGCCGTAACCGTCTTAAAAGGACACCGCACACTGGTCGCCGCACCCGACGGTACGGTCTATACCAACCCAAGCGGCAACGCCGGACTTGCCACCGCAGGCAGCGGCGACGTTTTAAGCGGCATCATCGGCAGCCTGCTCGCGCAAGGCATCCCGCCGTTCCAAGCCGCTTGTGCCGGCGTATGGCTGCACGGCGCGGCAGCGGATGTCATCAAACATTCATCGGGCGTAGAAACCGGTATGCTCGCAGGCGAAATCGCCCCTGCCGCCAGATGGTTGAGGAATCGGCTGATGACAGAGAAAACAAAAAATTGAGCAGGAAGGAGGTCGTCTGAAAACAGAGATACAGCCTCCAAGTCGTTTTCAGACGACCTGTGTGTTGTTATTCAGATAAAAAAGGGAAAAAATGAAACCGAATATTTTTGATATTGCCACTAAAGAGCTGAGTCAGGATGCTTTTATTACTTGGCTATTGATGTTTGCCGATGAGGGATGCAAACGAGAAGATGAGGTTTTAAATGAATGTGCGCGGGAATTTGTTACAGAATTAATCAAATCACACTATCCGAATTTTGATGAAAAAATTACTTCTGTGAAAGCAGGGAGGCAAAGGGAAAATATTGATATATGGGCTGAGGTGAATGATAAATATTTTATTGTAATTGAAGACAAAACCAATACTAAGGAGCACTCCAATCAGTTAAGCCGGTATAGGGAAGCTGCGGAGAGAATGGCGGAAAGCAAAAGCGTTGTCTGCATTTATATAAAAACCGGTAATGAAAACAAAGCCAGCCTGACAAGAGTGGAAAATAAAGGGTTCAAGGTTTTTGACAGGAAAAACCTTATTCGTATTCTCGAAAAATATACGGATCTTATAAAGAATAATATTTTTATAGATTTTCTCGAGCGGATTAAAAGGCTGGAGGAGAAAAATAATCAATTTGGAGAGATAGCCATTACGGAATGGCAGGGTATTGATTGGCAGGGATTTTTTCAATTTTTAGAAAATGAATTACCAGCGGCAGATATGTGGTGGGATTATGCAAATAATCCCAGTGGCGGTTTTTGGTGGTATGCCTTTTCTAAATTGCCGCTGACAGACAAAAATTTTATTTATATGCAGTTAGAGCAAAGTAAGGCAAGGCTTTGCTTTAAGGTCAATATATCTGACGAGAGTGCTGAAAATGATAGAAGACAAATACGAAAAAAACTTTTTGATTTGTTTATATCGGAAGCTCGCAAAGAAGGTTTCTTCGAGATTAAAAAACCGAAAAAGTTTGGGAAGGGAAAAACCATGACGTTTGCCGTGGTTGAGCGAGAGGGGTGGTTTGGTAACGATAAATTGGATAGGGAGGGTGTTATTAAAAATATTTTGAAATATCAAGAATTTTTCATAGCGTTTCAGAAAAAATTCAAAGCTGATACGCAGTCTCCAGAATAGGCATGAATACCTAGTTTACGTTTTAAAAAAACAATACATACAGGATTTCAGACGACCTACCCATCCGTTTGAAATCCTCCCCCGTACCGATTAAACTGCCGACTTGCTCTTTTTCCATCATCCTTATTTTGTCCATCACACACTATGTCCAAACCGCTCATCATCCATTGGCTTGCCATCTGCCTGATACCTTACCATCAAGCATCTTAGTTTTAAAAAAGTCGTCTGAAAGCGGCTTGGCAGGTTTGCTGAAACCGTTTTTCAGACGACCTAATCCTATATTTTTTAATTTTCATACAGCATCAAACCATGTCTTCCATCCGCTCTTTCAGTTCCACTTTACTGCTCGCGCTGCTGCCTTTGGGCTTCCTTATCGTGATGGTCGTCGCACCTTTGGTTGCGCTGGCTTTTTACGACGGGAGTGCATGGGGCGGGGTGTTGCGAGATGACTATATGCAGCACCTTATCTTATGGACGGTGTTTCAGGCTTTAGCAACCTGCGTGCTGGCGGGGATTTTGGGCGTGCCTGCGGCGTGGGTGTTGGCGCGTTTGGATTTTCGGGGACGCGCTTTGGTGTTGAGGCTTTTGATGCTGCCTTTCGTGATGCCGACTTTGGTGGCGGGTATGGGCGTGTTGGCTTTATTCGGCACAAACGGTGCCGTTTGGGCGGGCTGGCAGGATACGCCGTACCTGTTGATTTACGGCAATGTGTTTTTCAACCTGCCGGTTTTGGTGCGCGCGGCGTATCAGGGATTTTTGCAGGTTCCCGAGGCGCGCCTGCAAACGGCGCAGGCTTTGGGGGCGGGGGCTTGGCAGCGGTTTTTAAGGGTGGAATGGCCGGTATTGCGCCCGTGGATGGCGGGCGGTTTGTGTTTGGTTTTCCTGTATTGTTTTTCGGGGTTCGGACTGGCTTTGCTGTTGGGCGGCGACCGCTATGCGACGGTGGAAGTGGAGATTTACCGACTGATTGCGTATGAATTGGATATGGCGCAGGCTTCCGTCTTGGTATGGCTGGTGTTGGGGATTACCGCGGCGGCGGGATTGCTGTATGCGCGGTTGAGCCGTCGGACGGATGCGGACAAGGCACACGCCGCACCGCGTCCGCGCAAGCCCGCAACAGCGGCGGAACGGCTGATGGTCGCGGCGGTATTGTCGGTGTTGTGTGTATGCTGCCTGATGCCCTTGCTTGCGGTTGTCCGGCAGGCCGCACTTGCCGGAGGGTCTTGGCGGGTATTGCTCGAGGGCGAAACGCTGGCGGCGCTTTGGAACACCGTTCGTTTTTCGGCGGCGGCGGTCGCTGCCGCTGCGGTATTGGGCGTGTCGTATGCCTGCTTGGCAAGACGTGCGGCGTGGGTGAGGGGGGCGGTATTTTTGCCGTTTATGGTGTCGCCGGTCTGTGTGGCGTTCGGCGTGCTGCTGCTGTATCCGCAATGGACGGCATCGCTGCCGCTTTTGATTGCCGCTTATGCGCTGTTGGCGTATCCGTTTGTTGCCAAAGATGTTTTGGCGGCGTGGGATGCGTTGCCGCAAGGCTATGGCGAGGCGGCGAGGACTATGGGGGCAAACCGTTTTCAGACGACCTTTTACATCACCGCCCCATTGCTGAAACCCGCTTTCAGGCGCGGGCTGACTTTGGCGGCGGCAACCTGCGTCGGCGAGTTTGCGGCAACGCTGTTTTTGGCGCGTCCCGAATGGCAGACGCTGACCACCCTGATTTACGCCTATCTGGGCAGGGCGGGGGCGGACAATTATTCGAGGGCGATGGTGTTGACGGCGGTACTGATGCTGTTTGCGACGATGGTGTTTTTGCTGTTGGACGGAAAGGACGAGGACTGAAGCGTGTTGAAGGTCGTCTGAAAAGGCGGTTTCATCTTAGTGAAACCGGTTTTCAGACGACCTTTTCGGTTTGCCTGTCTTGACCGTATATTCCAGCGCTTTATAAGGTTTTAATGTGCTTGAAACATAACCGTTTTCAGGATGGCGGACGTAATCGAGATAATCTTGCATGGCAGGTGAGAAGCCTTCCACATCGTCCACGGTGATGACCGCGCGGTCGGCAAGATTCGGTTCCAGCAGCTTGAATACGGGGAATACCAAATCCGGCCAGCCGTCGAGTAAGACGAAATCGGGGCGGATGGCTAAGTCTTTTAAGGTTTCCAGCGCATCACCTTCGCGAAGCTCGATATAGTCTGCCAAACAGGCTTCTTGGAAATGTTTTCTCGCCGCTGCGGCTTTGTGCGGCAGATATTCGCAAGTGATGACGCGCCCGCCGTTGACTCTGGCGGCTGCGGCAAGATACAGCGTCGAAATGCCGTAGGAAGTCCCGAATTCGACGATGTTTTTTGCACCCGATGCCAAAGCCTGCATATACAAAAACTTGCCTTGTTGCGGTGCGATGGGGATGTATTTGTCTTCGTAAAAACTTTCGTTTTCCTCCGTCCAATCCAGCCCTTTGCCCAAGAGCTTGAAAATCTTGGGTAAAAAGTGAAAAAACATCTGCCTGTTTTGCTTTAAGGCTTGGGTGTAGAGCCGCAGCAAAACGGTTTCGACTTGAGGCGCTTGCAGAAAAGCGAACATTTGGGGTGTCAGCTTGGGCATGGGCTTTCTCCTGTTCAGTTCAAATCCTCTATATTGTCCATCTTGCCACAGCTTTGCTTTTCAGACGACCCCACTATCCAAACTCCGTTATAATGGCGGCTTTCCCATTATTTCATTCAAAAGACGGTCTTATCATGAAACACATCCACATTATCGGTATCGGCGGCACGTTTATGGGCGGGGTGGCCGCCATCGCCAAAGAAGCGGGGTTCAAAGTCAGCGGTTGCGACGCGAAGATGTATCCGCCGATGAGCACCCAGCTCGAAGCCTTGGGCATAGACGTACACGAAGGCTTCGACGCCGCGCAGTTGGACGAATTTAAAGCCGACGTTTACGTGATCGGCAATGTCGCCAAGCGCGGAATGGATGTGGTTGAAGCGATTTTGAACCGCGGCCTGCCTTATATTTCCGGCCCGCAATGGCTGTCGGAAAACGTGTTGCATCATCATTGGGTACTCGGCGTGGCGGGGACGCACGGCAAAACGACCACCGCTTCCATGCTCGCATGGGTTTTGGAATATGCCGGACTCGCACCGGGCTTCCTCATCGGCGGCGTACCGGAAAACTTCAGCGTTTCCGCCCGCCTGCCGCAAACGCCGCGCCAAGACCCGAACAGCAAATCGCCGTTTTTCGTCATCGAAGCCGACGAATACGACACCGCCTTTTTCGACAAACGCTCCAAATTCGTGCATTACCGCCCGCGTACCGCCGTGTTGAACAATCTGGAATTCGACCACGCCGACATCTTCGCCGACTTGGGCGCGATACAGACCCAGTTCCACCATCTCGTGCGCACCGTGCCGTCTGAAGGCTTAATCGTCTGCAACGGACAGCAGCAAAGCCTGCAAGACACTCTCGACAAAGGCTGCTGGACGCCGGTGGAAAAATTCGGCATCGAACATGGCTGGCAGGTCGGCGAAGTCAATACCGACGGCTCGTTCGACGTGTTGCTTGACGGCAAAAAAGCCGGACACGTCGCATGGGATTTGATGGGCGGACACAACCGCATGAACGCGCTCGCCGTCATCGCCGCCGCGCGCCATGCCGGAGTCGATATTCAGACGGCCTGCGAAGCCTTGAGCGCGTTTAAAAACGTCAAACGCCGCATGGAAATCAAAGGCACGGTGAACGGCATCACCGTTTACGACGACTTCGCCCACCATCCGACCGCCATCGAAACCACCATCGAAGGCCTGCGTCAGCGCGTCGGAAACGCCCGCATTCTCGCCGTCCTTGAGCCGCGTTCCAACACCATGAAACTCGGCACCATGAAAGCCGCCCTGCCCGAAAGCCTCAAAGGTGCCGACCAAGTATTCTGCTACGCCGGCGGCGTGGACTGGGACGTCGCCGAAGCCCTCGCGCCTTTGGGCGGAAAGCTGCACGTCGGACAAGACTTTGATGCCTTCGTTGCCGAAATCGTGAAACATGCCGAAGCAGGCGACCATATTTTGGTGATGAGCAACGGCGGTTTTGGCGGCATTCATGGCCGCCTGCTGACCGGACTGGCCTCGCGGGAAGGCAACGGGAAGTAACAGGCGCAACGAAGGGGCGTGGCTCCATCCGCCTTCCGGCGCCGTCCGTCGGTCCGTCTGCACAGAGGGCCGCCATGGCGAACGACAGATCGGCGTGGTCGTACAGCTCTGCATCGTTGAGGTAGTCCCCGAAGACCGCGGTCTGCGCCGGGCCGACGCCCAGTCGCTCCTGTATCGCGGCCAGCGCTCGGCCCTTGGAGGCGGATGGGGCCATCATGTCGACCCAGTGCGCGCCCGAGACCACCACCTGCACGCCGGGCACGGCCGCCGCCAGAGGGTCGCGGCACTCGGACTCGGCGTCGCCGAAGGTGTAGACGGCGATCTTGATGACGTTGTCCAGCGGGAGGTCGAGCAGATCCGCGACCGGTTCCAGAGCCGTGTAGTAGAGGGCGCATTGACGAACGAATCGTTCGTCAATGCGGTCGACATAGGCGCGGTCCCTGGTGGCGATCACGGGTCCGACGTCGAGTCCCCGCTCCCGCAGGGCGCGAGTCGTGCGCACTGCGGCGACGGCGTCCGGGCGGGCGATGGTCTCGCGGTGGATCTCGGTGCCGCCCTGGACGACGACCGTGCCGTTCTCCGCGATCACCGGGCTGTCGGCGATCGCGGCGCCGAAGACGGTCCTGAGATTGTCGAGCTGGCGGCCCGAGGCCGGTACGAAGGCGACATCGTTCTCGCGCATGCGTGTCAGGACGGTGCCGAAACGGGGTGGAAGACGCCCCTCGACATCGAGCAGGGAGCCATCCATATCGGTGACGACCAGTCTGAGATCCACGATGTCGGGAAGGGCGTCGGTCGGAGTGGGAGCGGGAGCGGTCATGCCTCGATCCTCCCAGACCCGGCTCACCGGGCCGCGCGCGGTGCCGGGTGCGGTGGGACACTCGTGCCATGTCCGACGCGCCCGCGGTTCCAGACTCCCCCGATCTCGTCGTGTGCGGGGACGGGCTCGCCCGGCCCCGGTGGGCCGCATCGGATCCGCTCCTGCGGGAGTACTACGACACCGAATGGGGCATGCCGGTGCGCGACGAGCGCGGTGTCTTCGAGCGGCTGAGCCTAGAGGCCTTCCAGTCCGGCCTGTCGTGGGCCACGATCCTGCGCAAGCGTCCCGCCTTCCGCGAGGCCTTCGCGAACTTCGATCCGGACGCCGTCGCCGCCTTCGACGACGATGATATGACCCGGCTGCTGGCCGATGCGTCCATCGTGCGCAACCGGGCCAAGATCCTGGCCGCCCTGACCAATGCGCGCGCCACCGTCGCGCTCCGCGAGGACGCCGCGGTCGGCGGGCTGGCCGGCCTGGTGTGGTCCTACCG
>ERZ772957.265-NODE-265-length-44358-cov-9.663522_pt1 | contig 44358 bp, 27 predicted proteins | sample MGYA00580682_ERZ772957 | MGnify/ENA primary metagenome ERZ772957 (study PRJEB29015, sample SAMEA2737921) | human oral metagenome | biome: human oral; feature: human-associated habitat; material: dental | place: China | collected 2025 ... | reverse complement strand
AGAACATAAAGAAATACAGAAACAAGTTGCCCGTTCTCAAACCCATTGAAAAAGACTTGGTGGAGGACATGCGCCTATTTCTCATTGAAAACCTTTGGCTACCTGACGATAGTGGCAGTTTTAAGTTGGCGGTTATAGAAAATGTTTCTTACGATCGTGCAATGGCTTTGTTCGGAAAGCCAAGACAAAAAAAGTTCACGGATACTGATAATGGTAAAATACAGGACATATTGTGGGAAGTGGACGAACAGACACAGCTATCAGCCCGATATAGGCTGATAGATAAAGTCTGGACGCTAGAAAGCTACAATATTGCAGAAGGGCAAATTGGGATTTGGAAATAGTTGACTAACGGGGTGCGCCTTCACGCTGGCGTACGACGAGCGGCACGAACTGGTGCGGCTCACCTTCCCCGACGGGCTGCACCGCGATTGGCGGTACGACGGCCGTGGCCGCATGGTGTGGGCGCGCGACGTGCTTGGGAACGTGACGGCCTACGCCTATGACGACGCCGACAACCTTGTACGCATCGAGGAAGCGGACGGCAACGTGCACAACCTCGTGTACGACGCCTCGGGCAACCTCATCAAGGCGTCGGACCTGTTGCACGACGTGGAGTTCGACTACGGCCCGCTGGGCACGCTCACGGGCAGGCGGCAGTTCGGCCGCCACGTGCGTTTCGGCTACGACAGCGAGCTGCAGTTGCGCGAGATCGTCAACGAAGGCGGGGAACGTTACGCCTTCGGGCTCGACGGACTGGGTCAAGTGGTGGAGGAGACCGGTTTCGACGGCCTGAAAAGAAAATACCTGCGCGACGGCGCGGGCAGGGTGACCCGCGTGGTACGCCCCGGCGGACGGCAGACGGACTACGAGCTGGACGGTGCGGGCAACGTGCTGGAGGAACGCCACCACGACGGACGCACCAGCCGTTTCGCCTACGACGGCGACGGCCTGCTGCTGCGTGCCGAGAACGAAGAGACGAAGGTGGCCTTCAAGCGCGATGCCGCCGGGCGCGTGGTGAAGGAGACGCAGGGCGGGCACAGCATCGTGCGCACGTTCGACCCGACGGGGCGGCACGTACGTACGGAAAGCAGCCTCGGGGCGAGCGTTGATTACCGCCACGACGGGCAGGGAAGGCTGCAGGAGATGTCGTGCGGGGAGTGGACGGCCAAGTGGCTGCGCGACGGCGTGGGGCTGGAGGCCGAACGCCACCTTACGGGCGGCGTGCACGTCACCACCCGGCGCGACAGGTTCGGGCGCGAGACGTACAAGAGCGTAGGTGCGCGCAACGTGGAGCAGTTCCGCCGCCGCTACACGTGGGACATGGGCAACCGCCTGCTGGTGGCGCGCGACGAGATTACGGGACGTGTGGCCAGATATGATTACGACGAGTTCGACAACCTCATCTCGGCCGAGTACGAACGCGGCGGCGAGGTGGAACGCCTCTACCGCGTGCCCGACCGCATGGGCAACCTCTTCGAGTCGCGTGAGAAGGACGACCGCAAATATGACGCAGGCGGACGATTGGCCGAAGACCGCGAATTCTTCTACCACTACGACTGCGAGGGCAACCTCGTGTTCAAGGAGTTTAAGGAGCTGTCGTGGGGCGGCAACGTCATCGCCCCTATTAATAAGGAGCGGCTCGAGACTGAACTGGGCATCCGTTTCCGCGCCTTCGGCACGGGCTGGCGTTATGATTGGCAGAGCGACGGCATGCTCGCCCGCGTCGTGCGCCCCGACGGCAAGGAGGTCTCGTTCGCATACGACGCCCTCGGCCGCCGCATACGCAAGACATACGTAGAAACCACCACCCACTTCGTTTGGGACGGCAACGTGCCGCTACACGAATGGACGGAAGAAAATGAGATGGTCACCTGGCTCTTCGAGCAAGACACGTTCGTGCCTGCCGCCAAGCTTGTTGCCAATGGTGAGTGTTTCTCCATCATCTCCGACTACCTCGGCACGCCCCTGCAAGCCTACGACAAGCAGGGAAACAAGGTTTGGGAACAGGAGCTGGACATCTACGGGCGGCAAAGGAAACGGCCATCCGCGTTCATTCCGTTTAAGTACCAAGGGCAGTACGAGGATGCGGAAACTGGATTGTACTATAACAGGTTCAGGTATTACGACCCGAATGCGGGGAGTTACATCAGCCAAAACCCAATTGGATTGTTGGTAGATAACCCTACATCGCATGGGTATGCCAAAAAAATAATTGGTATGCCCAAGAGAATTATATCTATTTGGTTTAAAATTATCATGGGTATGCCAAAAAAAATAATTGGTATGCCCAAGATGCAAATGGCATGTCCAATATATAATATGCCCAAGATATAATATGCCCAAGATATAATATGCCCAAGATATAATATGTCCAAGATATAATATGTCCAAGATATAAATGGATGGAACGAAACATTAGGACTTGATGTATTCGCTTTGAACTCAACTCACCAACTCAAAAAAAAACATCAACTGATAAACTCGCATTTCAAAATCTTAAAATATTGTTTTTATTTTACAATTCCGCTCTAATTTTCGCTCCGTTCTAGCAAAAATATGGGTTAAAAAGTAGGCAAATAACTACCATTTCTAACCTTGTACGCCTTTCACTTTGTCTATTTTCAAGAAAAGAACCTGCATTTTGCACCATTTTACCTTTCTAGTTTGGTCGCCAACTCATAATTTTTAAAGCCCAATAACCCGCTTTTTATCCCCAAAAATTCCACTTTTTGACGACTATTTCGCCCTTTTCGACCATGTATCTCATGGTTCGAGAAGGTTTTATTTATACCATTGCAGCGGATATTTATGCTTTTTGCCTTGCGTTTAGTACCATTTTACCTTGTATTTAGCACCAAAACACACTGCATTTTGCACCATTTCACCTTGCATTTTGCACCAAAACGCACTGCGTTTAGCGGCATATTGCACTGCGTTTTGCACCAAAACGCACTACATTTTGCTGCAAATGGCCCCAAAACGGGTGTTGATGGCGGTCGGTTTAAATAAAAATTCATTTCGCCTGCATGCACAACTGCCCCCTTTGGGTGCCAAAACGAACCTCCGCGAGAATCGATTTTTTGCGGCAAGGTGGGCGGTTGGTGGGCAGAAATGGCTCTTTTTGTGTTAAATTTCTTGCTGAAAGTTTAACAAAGTCAGTTGTGCCGTCTATACACCTTTGGGCAACGGCACGGAAAAGCACGTACGCTTACAACCACCAGCGCGAGCGGTTACAGAGCTTGTTGCCCACGGCCAACGGAGACAGCATCATAGAAATGGAGAAGTAATTAGCTATTGAGAGGCGGTTTTCAACTTGTAGAGAACGCATTGAATGACCTCTGCCAAATCGTCCTGAATAGAAAACTAATATTTCAGCTTATGGTAGAGAACGCATTAAATGACTTCTGCCAAATCGTCCTGAATAGAAAACTAACATTTCTGCTTATAGTAGAGAACGCATTGAATGACCTCTGCCAAATCGTCCTAAATAGAAAACTAACATTTCAGCTTATGGTAGAGAACGCATTGAATGGCCTCTGCCAAACCGTCTTTTGGCGCATAACCACCTTTTGCCACAATCAATTGGGGCAGCAATTCAGACGTTATAGTCTAACAGAATTGGATTTGGAAAGCCACACATGCAGCGTAAGCCAACTAGATACCCAGTTTTACTTCCCATAAAGATTTATTAATGCCATGCTGTCTACGTGGTTCATTCTTTTAACAGCAATTTTCCAAAAGCAATTTTGTTTGGCTATAACATATCGTTGTCCAGCACTTCGTACATGAGGGGGATGCTTATCCTGGCATTGTATCACAAAGAAAACAAACCCATCGCAGTTTATAGAAATGGTAACAGACAAGACAACTTCATCATGCAGCCACCAGCCAACGTACCAAATTATAGGTAGTTCAAGCTCTGTTCGTCGTTTCTAAATTTACTTCCTTTTGGGTATTTCACGCCTGCGGATAAAGGTCTATATTTGCAAAGTGTTATACATGGCCGTTCAATCCACCCAATACGTCCCGTTATGAAAGCACCATTCCCTACCCCTCCATGCCTTTCCTTATCGGCAAATTGTTGCTACACGAAAGTGGCAGAAAGCAAGGTATACAAGCTTTCGCCTACATTTCAAACTGCAATCAAACAGCGGAAAGCCCACCAGTTCGCCGAAACATTCATCCGTTAAGTCAGCATTTTATGAACAACTTCACCCTTTTCTTCATGCACGATGTGGTTTGGGTTACGCTCCTCGTCCTCGCCTACGCCGCCTATGCCATATCGTCTAAGCCCAAAGGCGACCTGGCAGTGCGCCTAACCATCGGCTTTGCGTTTGCATATTACCTTGTGCTTTACCTCCTATCCTTTGCAACAAGTGTGGCCACAGCCAAAGGCCTGTTCCTGCTTGCCTTGTTCCCTGTGTCAGCCTTGTGGTTTGCCCTTGCCCCCTATCACAAAAGCAGGCGTACAAAAGTCATTGCATGGGCCTTGGCCACGGCCTATTGTGCCTTTTACGGTCTGATAGTGCTGCTGCACAGCCAGTCTAACATGTAAGCCACCACATCCCCACAGCCAGGCGAAACGCGCCGCCAAACACCAGGTTTCTCAACGCGCCCCAACCCTTCGAGCTATCCGCGGCAACCAACACCAAGCACATCAGCACCGAAAACCCAACCACTACAACCACAAAACGCGCAACAAGGCACAACATTTTGCCTCCACATGGTGGCTTTTTCTTTTTTTATTCCTATCTTTGCAATAACGGCGTCGCCACGGTCCGCCAACGATACGGATAGCCAACAAGACGCCCTCAGCTAACACTTCAGTAAACAAACAGTTATGAGAAAAGTAACATCCAGATTGATATTCGGAATAGCCGCCGCGGTTTTCGCGGCAATACTCACCAGCGCAAGCAACAACGACAACATCATGACCAAGGAAAAGGGAATGATCATTGTTAACACCACCGAGCTTACACGCGACGTTAAAGGCTTTAAGGGCAGCACGCCCGTGAAGATTTACATCAAGAAGAACAAGGTGGTAAAGGTAGAGGCGTTGCCCAATCAGGAAACGCCAAGGTTCTTCGACAAAGTGAAACCCTTGCTGAAATATTGGGAAGGCAAGTCGGTTAGCAAGGCCATCGAAGACGAGCCCGACGCCATTACGGGTGCCACATACTCGTCGGACGCCATCATGAAGAACGTGCAAATTGGCTTAGAATACTATAAAGCCCACAAGTAAGCAGGCTTACACCCACCCCACAATACAGAACAGACAGCCCCACAACATGGGGCACAGCCGCCACACAAGGCACCATAACGAAGGCTTTACCAGCCTTACCCAAAGGCATTTGGCATACGCTGCCACTTACTTAACACCTTAACACTGCGGGCGAACATTGAGGCAGCCGCCCAAAACTTGCCCGCAGACGTGCGCACCACCATCCCTCAACTTACGCTACAACCACCCTAAACAATCGCCCTTATGAACATTGATGGTACTTTTTCGTATTCAGAACAACGCCTTCGCCCCTTAGGGCAAGGCAAAAACAAGCCTGCATCGTGTGCCCAGCTTGCTGCATACCTGCTCATGGCATGCCTATTGCCGTTTGTTTGCGCCGAAAACTTGTTTGCACAAGTGGGCGAAGACAAGCCGAAATACATCTCGCGCCTAATCCCCGACAGCCTAAAAGGCGACCAGCCGCTGATACAAGTCTGGCAAAAGACAGGCGGTTTTGGCGACAAAGGGCTCGTCGTCAACCCGCTCGACGCCATCAAAGGCCGCCTGGCCGGTGTAAATGTGTCGCGTGGAGGCGATCAACGGCAAGCCAGTCTCACCAGCGTACGTGTGCGCGGAACCACTTCGCTAACGGGCGGAAACGACCCGCTCGTGGTTATCGACGGCGTTTCGAGCGACCTTGCCACGCTTTCCACCATCTTCCCGTCGGACATCCTTTCGTATCAAGTGCTGAAAAACGCCTCCGAAACGGCCCAATACGGCTCGCGCGGCGCATCGGGCGTAATCATCGTAACCACTGCCAAGGGTGCACGCGGTAAGTTCCACATCTCTTACGACGGCAATGTGGGCTTTGAAACAGCGTATAAAAACCTCGAAATGCTGAGCGGGCGCAATTACGTTGCCACGGCAAAGGCACTTGGCCTAAGCGTTAACGACGGCGGCGAAGACAACGACAACTTGCGCGCCATTACGCAAACGGGTTTTATACAAAATCACCATTTGGCCTTTTCGGGCGGCACAGAACAAAGCAACTACCGCGCATCAATGAGCGTGATGAACCATCAAATGGTGGTGCGAACCAACAACTACCGCAACTTTACGGCCAAATTCGACCTCATGCAAAAGGCTTTCGACGATTGGCTCACCGTTAACTTCGGGCTGTTCGGCTCGTCGTTATCCAACAAAAAGATACTCGATACGCAGAGACTTTTTTATTCTGCCGCCTCGCAAAACCCCACTTTCTCCACCCAACAGAACGCCGCAGGAGGCTGGGACGTTAACACCCTGGCCTCGCAGATTACCCACCCTATGGCACTTTTGCACCAAAAGGACCACGACCGCGGCTTTAACATCAACACACACCTGTCGTTCGACTTCGCCCTCGCTAAGGGACTTACTGCCCGTCTCTTTGGTTCGTACTCGTTTACAACGCTCGAAAACGACATATTCCAACCCACTTGGACCGAGGCGCAAGGCAAAATGTACCGCCGCGAAAACAAAAGTGAAGACCTACTTGGCAGCGTGCAACTGAACTACAACAACACCTGGGGCGCACACAAGCTGCAACTGACGGGCACGGCAGAATATCAGAACAACCGCAAGCAGTTCTTCTTCACCACGGTGAAAGGCCTTTCGAGCAACGATTTTGGTTACGACAACCTCACCGCGGGCAGCATCCGCCCCCAAGACGGAACGGGAAGTGGGTACGAATCGCCCAAGCTAACCTCGTTCATGGGTAGCCTTTCGTACACGCTTTTGGGGCGTTACGCCCTTTCGCTGACGCTCCGCGCCGATGGTTCGACGCTTGTTGGCAAGAACAACACGTGGGGTTACTTCCCTTCTGCGGGCTTGGAATGGAACGTTAAGGAAGAAAAATGGCTGAAAAGCGTGCTTTGGATCGACCAATTTAAACTGCGAACCAGCGTTGGCCGCTCTGGAAACCTGGGCGGAATAATGGCTTATTACACCCTGCAAATGTTGATGCCCAACGGCATTGTGCCCCATTACGGTCGGCCCACCGTTACCTTGGGACAACTGCGCAACATCAATCCCGACTTGAAATGGGAAACGCGCACATCGTTTAATGTGGGTATGGAGGCAGGATTTTTCAGCAACCGCATACACGTTTACGCCGAATACTACCACTCGAAAACCACAGACATGCTGTACAACTACGACGTTAGCGTGCCGCCCTTCGCCTATAACAAGCTGCTGGCCAACATCGGCAGCATGAGCAACAGCGGTATGGAGTTTGGCCTTGGCCTGGACCTCATCCGCAAAAAAGACATGGAACTGAGCGTAAACATGAACCTTTCGTTCCAGAAAAACAAGCTGCTGTCGCTCACAGGAATGTATAACGGCGAGCTTTTGTCGTCGCCCGACATCACGCCCATTGGCGGATTGACCGGGGCGGGCATGCACGGCGGACACAACTTCATTACCTATCAGATGGTGGGGCAGCCTCTTGGCGTGTTCTATCTGCCGCATTGCACGGGACTAACCAAAAACGCTGACGGCTCGTATAGCTATGCCTGTGCCGACCTAGACAACAACGGACGCATCAATTTGGAAGATGGCGGCGACCGACGTGTGGCAGGGCAGGCCGTTCCGAAGGCCACTTTGGGTTCGAACATCAGCTTTCGCTATCGCATGTGGGACGTAACCATGCAGCTAAACGGTGCCTTCGGGCATAAGATATACAACGGAACGTCGCTCACCTACATGAACATGGCCAGTTTTCCCGACTATAACGTGCTGCAAGAGGCGCCCCAACAGAACATCAAAGACCAAAAAGCCACCGACTATTGGCTGGAAAGGGGCGACTATCTCAACATTGATTACCTAACCATCGGCTGCAACTTGCCCGTCCGTTCGCGCTTTGTAAACGCCCTGCGCCTGTCGCTCAGCGTTAACAACCTCGCTACCATCACAGGTTACAGCGGTTTAACGCCCATCATCAACAGCTATGTGGTAGACAACACGCTTGGCATCGACGACAAGCGTTCGTACCCTCCGTATCGCTCTTTCTCGCTAGGGCTTAGCGTTCAATTCTAACTTCTCACCCAAAACCACGCCCATAATGAAACCCAAGACGCACATCATACACCTAACCCTAGCGGCCATTGCGCTGCTGGGCATGTTCGTAAGCTGTCTCGAAGACGATCCACGCGACCGCATTTCGGAAGACCAAGCCATCACGTCGCCCACTTCCTTGTGGATAAACAGCATTGGCACCCTGTACAACACCATCGGTTCAGTCGAAGATGGAAGCGGACTTCAAGGCACAAACCGAGGTATATACGATTATAGTACCTTCACAACCGACGAGGCCATCGTGCCCATTAGGGGCGGCGACTGGTACGACGGCGGCTTTTGGAAACGGCTGTACACCCACGAATGGAGCGCCAACGACCTAGAACTGTACAACCTTTGGTGCTACCTTCTCCAATCGGTGGTGTGCTGCAACGATGCCATCGCCCTCATAGACAAGCACAAAAGCCTGCTCAACCAATCCCAATTAATGGCCTACAATGCAGAGGCAAGGGCCATCAGGGCCATGTATTACTATTACTTGATAGACCTTTTTGGCAATGTTCCGCTGTTAGAGAAAAACCAAACGTCGGTTGCAGAGGTGTCTAACACACGCCGCAGCGAGGTGTTTCGCTTTGCCTTTAAGGAGTTGCAGCAGGTTGCGCCCTATCTGGCAGATGCCCATTCCAACCTGCAAGGGCAGTATTATGGCAGGCTAACCCGCCCCGTTGCACATTTTCTATTGGCCAAACTAGCGTTAAACGCCGAGGTCTACACCTGCGACAACCCCGTGCGCCACGCCCGCAAGCCAGGCAAGGACATCCTTTTCACCGTCGATAACGAGCAGCTTAACGCCTGGCAAACCACCATCCGCTATTGCGAAAAGCTGCAAGCGGCCGGCTATACGCTCGAAAACAGCTATGCCGACAACTTCAAAGTGCACAACGAAACCTCGCGCGAGAACATCTTCATCATCCCGATGGACAAGAACATCTACCCCAACCAATACCAATATCTCTTTCGTTCGCGGCACTACAACCACGGCAAGGCATTGGGAATGGGGTCGGAAAACGGACCCTGCGCCACCATTTCCACCGTTCGCGCCTTTGGATACGGCACACCAGAAAAGCTAGACACACGCTTTAAGCTTAACTTTTACGCCGACACGGTGATGGTAGACGGCGATACGGTACGGCTAGACAATGGCCAACCGCTGGTGTATATGCCTTTGAACGTGGCCGTAGACCTCACCACGTCGCCCTATATAAAGACAGCTGGCGCACGCATGGCCAAGTACGAGATAGACAGGCACTCCTTTTTAGACGGGAAACTGCAAGACAACGACATCGTGCTGTATCGTTATGCCGACGTGTTGCTGATGTTGTCCGAGGCAAAAGTGCGCAACGGACAAAGCGGACAGGCCGAGATGGATGCCGTTCGCGCCCGTTCGGGCATGCCCACACGCACGGCCACGCTGGCCAACATACTGGAAGAACGTAGGCTGGAACTGGTGTGGGAAGGCTGGCGAAGGCAAGATCTCATCCGCTTTGGCCGCTTTACGCACAGCTACGACCTGCGCCACGCCCTGGAAAAAGAAGACACGGGCTATACAACTATCTTCCCCATACCCAGCAGAGCCATAGGCGCAAACGGCAATCTGCGCCCCAACAGCGACTTTTAAGGGGCAACTCGTACGGCAATGGGCGGCAAACAAGCGGCAACCAAGAGCCTACAAGGCGAACAGGCTTATAACATTACGGCGGCAACGAGCTGCAAACAGGCGGCAACACGCCGCCAACTACGCAGCCGACCGCCCTTTCCGCCCCACTTCCTGCCGACGTAAAGGGCCACGCCTCTGGCCGCCAAGTCATGCCCTTTGTCGGCAAATGGGCAGCCCATCCCCCACTCTAAAGCCTCCAAAACCATGCAATCTACATATTTTAAGTTATTAAATGTTTGGATTTGCACATTTGTTTTGTCGTATCGTTAGAAATATATAAATTTGCAAATATAATCAAATCCCTATATAAGCGATTGACTCTATGAACAAGAAAATTTGGATACCAACCATCATTGTGGTGCTAATCTTAGCCGGTGCAACGGCCTATCTCTTCATCAACTTGAACAAACAAAAGGAAGAAAACGCCGCCATCAAAGAACTGGCAGAGATAGACAAGAAGGAGATGGAAAACGAGTATCAGCAGTTTGCCCAGCAATACAGCGAGATGAAGACGCAAATCAATAACGACTCCATCGTGGCACAACTCACCGCTGAGCAAGAAAAGACGCAACGCCTACTCAACGAACTGCGAAGAGTAAAGAGCACTGACGCCATCGAAATAACCCGCTTGAAGAAAGAACTGGCCACAGTTAGGGCGGTAATTCGCAGTTACGTGATGGAGATTGACTCGCTAAACAAGGTGAATGCCAACCTTACGCAAGAGAATACGCGCGTAAAAGGACAGTACGAGGCCGCCACCCGACAGATTGAAGGGCTTAGTAGCGAACGCCGTTCGCTATCAGAGAAAGTGGCCATCGCCGCACAACTCGATGCAACGGGCATCTCGCTCGTGGCCAAAAACAAGCGCGGAAAGGCAACCGACCAAATAGATAAGGCCACCACGCTGCAAGTAAGTTTCAACATTACGCGCAACGTAACGGCAGCAAGTGGCGTTAAAGACATCTATGTACGTATCATGTCGCCCACGGGCAGCCTGCTCAACGGCGCGGGTTCGTTCAGTTATGAAAACCGAACGCTGCAATATTCGATGAAACGCAGCGTGGAATATAATGGCGAAGAAACACCCGTGACGCTCTTCTGGAACGTGTCGCAAGCACTTGTTGCAGGCACTTATCAGGTGAGTATCTTTGCCGACGGAAACATGATTGGGTCGCGTAGTTTCGCTTTTAAATAGCGAACGGCGCGTCCAAGCCTTCAACAAGCAGCGCGCAAGCAAGCACCCAAGCACTCATCCCTTAACTTAACCATGCAAAAAAAACTGCGATTAAGATTTAAACTGCTCATTGGCGGAACGACGGTTGTCGTTCTTGTGGCTGCCGTCGCCATTGCCGCCAATATGCTAAAGACCCCCAAACCCAGGCAAATAGATGGGCAGGTGGAGGTCTTGCAGTACTCTGTGCAGGTGCAACAAAGGGGAAAAGTGTTAGAGATTAGGGTGAAAGAGGGCGACTATGTGGAGGTGGGCGACACCCTAGCCCTATACAGAACCGACGACACACCCATGCCCGAAGACGCCACATTAGAGCTTTTGGCCACCACCCTGCATCCCTATCGCACCGGGAACAGAAACGTCGACCGCGCTTATGGACGATGGCAACAAGCCAAATCTGCCGAAGAACAGGCCGAGAGGATATACAACGACGTGCAACAGAAGTTCATGAACGGGAAAGCGCCTGCCAGCCTTCGCGACAATGTCTTTACCGAATACAAAACCTTACAGGTGCAGGCCCTATCGCTGAAAGCCGATTACGAAAAGGCTTTACACAACCTCAAGACCGAGAAGAGCAACAGCAAAGGTCCGCAAATCATAGCCATCGTCACCAAGGTTGAAGGCGAAGTGAGCGAAATTGTGGTAAAACGCGGCGAGCAACTTTCGGCCAACAACACCCTGATGAGCATTGCCTTGCTCGACAACTTGTGGGGTTCTATCGCAGTAACCCGCAACGAGAAGATGCAATTTAAAGAGGGCGACACCATACAAGTGTATTGCAAGCCTTTCAACATGTCCGTTCCCATGCGCGTATCCGGTTTCAAAGCCAACTTCGACTTCCTAGATCCCAACAACTACAAACGTGGCAACGAGGGCGCACAAACTTGGGAAATGCAACTGCGCCCCGTGTATAAAGTGGAAGGTTTGCGGCCAGGCATGCAGTTATCCATTGCCGTAAGGGCAGACGAAGAAACGTAACTGCACCGCAAAAACGGCCAACGCAAACGTCAAACCCCATTTGCCACAGAAACCTTTTAACCCCAACCGAGCAGATGTTGCATAGCCTTTTCCACTTCAACCGCTGCACCAACGTCGGTATCGGGCACATATCGTAAACTTCTTTACGGTGTTGCTCGCAGCCTTTGCCTGCCGCTTTATATATTAGAACTGCTAAAACGGCACACAAATGGCAGACCAGACTGCTTTTTCCTGCCCACAGACAACGGCTAAAACAAAATATGCAAGAAGAGCCTTTCGCCTTCATTTGCCACGTCGAAAGTGGCACAAAGTTTGTTTGCAATACAATAAAAGAAGTATCTAAGGAGTTATCGAGTTAGTAAGTAAAAGTATTCACCATATTTAAATCAAACATCATTATGTTAAAGAAGAAAATCGAAGATGCGCTCAACGCGCAAATCAACGCCGAGATGTGGTCGGCCTATCTATATTTGTCTATGGCCGCCTATTGTCACGCACAAGGACAGCCAGGTATGGGAAAATGGTTCGAAGTTCAATTCAAGGAAGAACAAGACCATGCCAAAATACTTTTCAACTACGTTATCTCGCGTAACGGCAAGGTAGATCTTCGCCCCATCGAGGCCGTACCCACCGAGTGGAACAACATCCTTAACGTGTTCGAAAGTTCGTTGCGCCACGAGCAAACCATCACCGAGAGCATCAACAAGCTGTTCGCCCTCTGCGCCGAGGAGAACGATTACGCCACACAAAGCATGCTTAAATGGTTCATCGACGAGCAAGTGGAAGAAGAAGAGAACGTGCAAACCATCATCGACAACATCAAGATGATTAAGGACAACGGCTATGGCATCTACATGATAGATAAGGAACTGGGTCAACGCACCTACAATCCTGCCACGCCTTTGGCCTAAACGTTGCACTCACGTTGTGGACTAACGGCACACGTGCCACATTCGCCCTTTGCCTTGTGTGCACACGGCCCGCTACTTTCACCACGAGTCCACCCGAAACCACATTTACATACAAGCCCCACGCATCCCCATCCAGGCTGCGTGGGGCTTTTTAGTGCAAAGCACCAGTCAATTGCATCGGTGGCTAGTGGGGCTAGCCTTAGTATATTTACCAGATTACAAGGTTTACTAGTTCTTCTAGATTTATTAGATTTAACTAGACCTACATGCTGAAGTCGTATTGACTTTTAATGTTTCTATAACTTGAGAGGAGCGCAGGGCAAGTCAACTCACTGTCTTATAAACCCACGAAAGCCGAAGAATTCCCGAAGACATCAACTCATCAACTAACAAACCCACAAACTAACAAACCCACAAACTCATCAACTAACAAACTAACAAACCCGCAAACCAACAAACTAACAAACTCATCAACTAACAGACCCACAAACTCATCAACCAACAAACTAACAAACCCGCAAACCAGCAAACTAACAAACTCATCAACTAACAGACCCACAAACTAACAAACCAACAAACTAACAAACCAACAAACTCATCAACTCAAAAAATCAAAAGCCATCAACTCAAAAGTTAAAATCCTTATCTTTTATTTTACAACATTGCTCTAATTTTCGCCCCGTTCTAGCGAAAATAAAGGCCATAATGTAGGTAAATCTCCCCTTTTTCTAGCCTTTCACACCTTACAATATGTTCAATTTTAAGAAAACCATCTGCATTTTGTACCATTTAGCCTTTCTAGATTGGTTGCCAACCCATTATTATTTACACTCAAAAAACCACTTTTAGACCCCAAAAACCCACTTTTTAACGACCATTTCGCCCCTTTTGGCCCAGTTTATTATGGTTTTTAAAGGCTTTATTTATGCAATTGTAGCGTATTTTTATGCTTTTCACCTTGCGTTTAGCACCATTTTGCACTGCATTTTGCACCATTTTACCTTGCGTTTAGCACCAAAACGCACTGTATTTAGCACCAAAACGCACTGCGTTTAGCGGCATATTGCACTGTATTTTGCTATAAATAGCCCAAAAGTTGGTGCAAATGGCAGCCTCTTCAAATAAATATTCATTTCGCTGCATTCACATGCTAACCCCTTTTTGCATCAAAACAAACCTCCGCGAGAATCGATTTTTTGCGGCAAAATGTGGATTGGTGAGCAGAAAAGGCGCTTACAATGTTAAAATTTTTACTAAAAACATTACAGAAGCTGACGGATTGACAAGTTAACGAGTTGAAAAGCTAACGAGTTGATAAGTTAACGAGTTGATAAGTTAACGAGTTGATAAGTTAACGAGTTGACGAGTTGACGAGTTCACCAGTTAACAAGTTGACAAGTTGGTGGCGCAGCCATCTTTTCACCTTTTCACCTTTTCCCCCTTCACCCTTTCATCCTTTCACCCCTCCATCTTTTCACCCTTTCACCTTTTCACCTTTCCACCTTTTCACCTTTCCACCTTTTCACCTTTTCACCTTTAAATCCCATCTATCTAAAATACCGAGAAATAATGATTGTATAAAAGTTAATTATTTATTAATTTTGCACCCGAAAATAAATAAACGAATAAAAAGGAACCATTCATCAACTGTTTTTACTGACATTATCTACTTGACAAACAAAGGCTTTTGCCACTAGCCACAACGCTGCGCCTGCCAACAACCGAGAGGGGGAAAAGCGTGGTTAGTCCACGTCTGCGGGCGTAGGAATGAAGAATGCCTGTCGAGAAATACTGTCAGAAAACAAACAGAATACCCAAAAATCATGATGCGTCAAACATTCAGGACGAAATTTCTTATCGCTCTTGCAACCCTTGCGCTTGCCATCTTTACCACTGCCCAAGCCCAAGAACCAACCAAGAGCAAGGCTATGACCGACTCTACACACCGCATCCGCGAAGTGGTGGTGCGCTCCAACCAAATGTTGGGTAGCAAGTTCGAGGCCCGCAACCGCACGGGTTCAGCCTATTATCTATCGCCCACCGAACTGGCTAAGTTTGGTTACACCGACATCAACCGCATGCTTAAAAGCGTTCCCGGCGTTAACGTGTACGAGGAAGACGGCTTTGGACTTCGCCCCAACATCAGTTTGCGCGGTACGAAGGCCGAACGTAGCGAACGTATCTCGCTCATGGAAGACGGTGTACTGGCTGCTCCAGCCCCATACGCCGCACCTGCCGCCTACTATTTCCCCAACGCCGCTCGCATGTATGCCATCGAAGTGCTTAAAGGTAGCAGCCAAGTGCAATACGGTCCGTTCACAACGGGTGGTGCAATCAACATGGTTTCTACGCCTATTCCCCAACGATTGTGGGGCAAGGCGCAAGTTTCGTATGGCAGTTACAACACCCTGAAATCGTATGCAGGCTTTGGCAACCGCCACAAGCACGTGGGTTATATGATAGAATACCTGCGTTACCAATCGAAAGGCTTTCGGCGTGATGAGCCAGACAACCGCACGGGCTTTAAGCGCAACGACCTCATAGCCAAGGTTTCGGCACAAACCGACAACGACGAGGGCGTAAACCACCTCTTTGAACTTAAATTCGGCTTTGCCAACGAAACCTCCGACGAAACATACGTTGGCCTTTCGGAAACCGATTTCGCACAACGCCCTTACTTTCGCTACGCAGGCGCACAACGCGACCAGCTTACCACGCGCCATACGCAGTGGGTTGGCACCTATATCATAGAGAAAGCCAACAAGTGGAAGATAACCACCAACCTCTACTACAACTACTTTTTCCGCAATTGGTACAAGCTAAGCGATGTGCGGGCAGGCTACACCAAGGCCGAAAAACGTTCTATTGCCAGCGTGCTTACCGACCCCGAAACCAATAAAGACTACTTCGACATCCTTACTGGCGCAAAAGATTATCTAGGAGAGGCCCTCATGATGCGCGCCAACTACCGTACATACCACTCGCGAGGCATACAAAGCAAGGCCGAATACCGCACCATGCTCTTCGGCGGATACTTCACCGCCGAGGCCGGCCTGCGCTATCACGCCGACAGCGAAGACCGCTTTCAGCAAGATGATGCCTACGCTATGCAGCAAGGTAAGATGAACTTGTTCCTAGCAGGTATGCCGGGAAGTCAGGCAAACCGCATCACCACGGCCCACGCATGGGCCGGATACGCCCTAACCAAGTGGGCCAAAGACGCGCTAACCCTAACGTTGGGCGTTCGTTACGAAGATGTTGACCTGCTAAAACGCGACTATACCGCCGCCGACCCGCGCCGCACGGGTATGGTTCGCATCGAAACACCCAACCATGCACGAGCCTTCTTACCCGGATTGGGCGTTAGTTATCGCCTGCTACCCGTGCTTTCGGCTTTCGGCGGCGTGCATAAAGGGTTCGCACCACCCAGTGCCACCCTCTACCAAAAGGCCGAAAGCAGCGTAAACCTCGAAGCGGGATTGCGCCTTACCACCAATAACTTGAAGGCAGAGGCCATCGGTTTTTACAACAACTACGACAACATGCTGGGTAGCGACCTTGCTGCACAAGGCGGACAAGGCACGCTAGACCAGTTTAACGTGGGCAAAGCCGTGGTGAGAGGCCTTGAGCTGATGTTGCATTATCAACCCCTACCCCGTCATTGGGGCGTGCAATTGCCCTTGCAGTTGTCGTACACCTACACCCACACAGAGATGCGAAACACATTCAGCAGCGAGTCGTGGGGCGACGTTGTCTATGGCGATGAGATACCTTATATATATAAGCACGCCTTCAATGCCCAGCTAGGCTTTGAGCACAAACGCTTTGAGGCCAACATAGGCGTGCGCATAAACGGCGACATGCGCACCCAACCAGGACAAGGACGCATTGCCGAACGCGAGAAAATTCCCGCCCATGCCATCGTAGACGCATCGCTAAAAGGACATCTCAACCGCCATATCACCCTCACACTTAACGCCATCAACCTCACCAACAAGGTTTATTTAGTGTCGCGCCATCCCTCCGGACTTCGCGCAGGCCATCCCCTTGGCATCTATGGAGGCGTGCTTTGGCGACTGTAACCCACACATACAACCCCTCTGTTTAAGCAAACAAACTTATGACAACAAACATATCAACCCCCTTTTACAAAGCGGTGGCACTAACAATCGCATTGATGGCCTGCCTACAAGTGGCTATGGCACAAACCGCCAACACCATAACGGGAACGGTGAAGAACGAACAAGGCGAAACCCTAGTGGGTGCCTTGGTGCAAGCCGCAGGCACTACGGAACGCGCCGTAACCGACATCGACGGACACTTTACCCTTAAAGCCGCCCCTGGACATACGCTACAAGTGAGCTATGTGGGCATGACCACCTTGCGAACCAAGGCTCAAGCCAAGCCCATGACTATCGTGATGAAGGCCGATAGCCGAATGATGGACGAGGTGGTAGTAACGGGTTACCAGAACATTCGCAACCGCGTGTACACAGGTGCGGCCACTTCGGTAAAGATGAACGACATTAAACTAGAAGGTATAGCCGACCTCTCGCGCATGCTCGAAGGACGCGTGGCTGGCCTTTCGATACAAAACATATCGGGAACGTTTGGTTCTGCACCGCGCATTAACATCCGTGGCGGAGCCTCTATCATCGGTAACGTGCAGCCGCTATGGGTTATCGATGGTGTGGTTTACGAAGACTTGGTACACCTAAACCTAGACCAACTGGCATCGGGCGATGCTACCACGCTGGTTGGGTCGGCCGTTGCAGGACTTAATCCTGCCGACATAGAAGACATTCAGGTGCTGAAAGATGCCTCGGCAACCTCTGTTTACGGTGCGCGCGCACTCAACGGCGTTATCGTTGTGACCACAAAATCGGGTAAAAGAGAAACGCCCCTGCGCGTAAGCTACTCTACCGAAAACACCATTCGCATGAAACCGCGTTACAGCCAGTTCGACTTGCTGAACTCGCAAGAAACAATGGCCCTCTATCAAGAGATGAACGACAAGGGATATTTTGGGCTCCGCAACGCGCTTTACGGCCGAAGGGCAGGCGTTTACCACGAGTTGTACAGAGGTTTGAGCACCATCGACCCCGCAACAGGCCGATACCAAATAGCCAATACGGCAGAGGCGCGCAACGCCTTTCTGCGCGAAAGGGAATATGCCAACACCGATTGGTTCGACCTGCTCTTTACGCTTAACCCCACAACTAACCATTCGCTCACCTTCGCCGGCGGCGGAAAGAACGTGGCAACATACGCTTCTGTGGGTTTTTATCACGATAGCGGTTGGACCATCGCCGACAAGGTTAGCCGCCTAACGGCCAACATCAAGAGCACCTTTTATATTAACGAGAAGATGCGCGCCACGCTTTCGGCACAAGGAAACATACGTTCGCAGAAGGCACCAGGCACAATGCCCCAACGCAAAAACCACACTCTGGGCGTGTTTGAGCGCGATTTCGACATCAATCCCTTCTCTTACGCCCTGGGCACAAGCCGCACGCTGCGCCCATACAACGCCGACGGCAGCCTGGCTTACTATCGAAACAACTGGGCTCCGTTCAACATTCTGAACGAATATGCCAACAACAGTACCCATGTAGACGTGCTTGACTTTAAGCTACAAGCCGAAGGCAACTACCAACTAACGACAGACTTGGCCGTGAAAACCTTGTTTTCAGCCCGTCGTGCCAACACAGTCACCACACACGAGGTAGACGAAGGTTCTAACGTAGTGCAAGCTTATCGCGCCAACGACAACCCCACGGTTGCACAAGAGAATATCTACTTGGTGCGCGACAAGGACAATCCCCTGCTACAACCAAAGGTTGGGCTAACCCACGGCGGCTTGTTCAACCGCACCGAGACCTCAATGACCAGCTTTCTGGCACGTTTGGCCCTCGATTTCGATAAGCGCATGGGGCAGCACGACTTTAAAGCGTTTGCCTTTACCGAGGTTCGCGCCGCCAATCGCTCCAACCAACCCTTCCAAGGTTACGGCATACAATATGGTCGCGGCAACCAAGTGTACACCAATCCGCTTATCTTCGACAAGCTAACCAACGAAGGCAACAGTTACTTTGGACTGCATAAGCGCAATGAACGCGGCGTAACCTTCTCGCTAAACGGAACCTACGGCTATGCGGGGCGTTATGTTTTCAACTTCGTTCTCAACACCGAGGGGTCCAACAGTTCGGGGCGTGGTGCACGTGCACTATGGTTGCCCACATGGAACGTTGGTGCCAAATGGAACATCGACCAAGAAAAGTTCCTTAAAAATCATGCTTGGATTTCGCGCTTAGCACTTCGCGCCAGTTACGGACTTACCGCCAAGATGAACGAAGAGGCCATCAACGCCAACGCTGTTTACCAAAGTGGCATCGTAAACCGCTACCATTTTAACAACCGCGAGAACAAACTCAACATCAAACATCTTGAAAATCGCGACCTGACATGGGAAAAAATGTACGAGCTGAACTTGGGTGTTGAACTGGGAATGTTCAACAATCGCATCAGCGCAACCATCGACTTGTACCAACGCAACACGTTCGACCTCATCGACCTTGTACGCACTTCGGGCGTTGGAGGTCAGTATTACAAGTACGCCAACTTTGGCGACATGCGCACAAGAGGCGTAGAACTGGGCCTACACACCAAGAACATCGTTGCAGACAGATTTTCTTGGACCACCAGCCTTACGCTGAGTGCAATGCATCAAGAAATCACCCGCCTGCTAAACACGCCCAATGCTTTCGATATGGTGGCAGGACGAGGCCGCGGAAACATCGTGGGTTATCCCAAGGGTTCGCTCTTTTCGTACAACTTTCAAGGGCTAGACGGCAACGGATTACCCACTTTCAACTTCGGCCGCTACCCTTCTAGCCAGAACGCTTACGCTAAAAACGCAGGCGCCGACTTTCTAGACACGCAGTATGCAAAGACATATCTCATCTACCACGGCCCCATAGAACCGCAGGTTTTGGGCGGATTGAACAACACCTTCAAGCTAGGCGCGTGGGAGTTGTCGTTCTTCCTCACCATGCAGGCAGGCAACAAGATAAGGCTCAACCCAACATTCGACCCCGACTTTGCCGACCTCAACGTCTTCTCCAAGGAGTATTACAACCGCTGGCTCAACCCAGGCGACGAGCGACATACGGATGTTCCCACACTACCATCGCAAGAACTCATCGCCAAAGTGGGCAAAGAGAACATCGAGAAAGCGTATAACACCTACAACTTTTCGCAAAATCGCGTGGCCGATGGCAGTTTCGTGCGTATGAAGAACATCTCGTTGGGCTACACATGCACGCCTGCTTTGCTCAAAAAGTTGCGCTTGCACGCTGCATCCTTGCGCCTCAACGTCACCAATCCCTTCCTCATCTATGCCGACAGCAAGCTGAAAGGGCAAGACCCAGAGTACTATCGCACTGGCGGTGTGTCGCTCCCTACCCCCCGTCAGTTCACTGCCACGCTCAACTTAGGGTTCTAAACGGCAGTCGAACAATACAATATAAACCCCACCAACATAACGAAAATCACTCCATATATAAATGAAGAATAACATCTTGCTACTGGCGTTGCTCGCGCTGTTTACAGCCTGCAACGACTTTCTGGACCAAAGTCCCGACTCCGATCTCGATGTAGCCATCGACACGGAAGACAAGATTGCCGAGCTACTTACGGGCGCTTACCCCCAAGCCAGCTACATTCCGTTTCTCGAACCACGCACCGACAACGTTGAGGAACGGCCCAACGGCGTGCATTCGCGACTGAATGAGGCCATGTTTTTTTGGGAAGACTACGACCAAGAAGACCTAGACACGCCCCTAAACTATTGGAATGCCTGCTACAAAGGTATCGCCCAAGCCAACAAAGCACTGGAATTGCTCTCTACCTACCCCAAAAGTGCACGCGTAAAAGCACTTTATGGCGAGGCGTTCTTGCTGAGAGCCTACCTGCACTTCATGCTGGTTAACATCTGGGCACAACCCTATTCCACCCAAAGCACCGACCCGGGCATCCCCTATATCACCAAACCAGAGAAGGAGGCACTGGTAGATTATAAGCGACAAACGGTGAGCGAGGTGTACGAACTGATTGAGAAAGACCTGAAAAGAGGCATAACGCTCGTTGCCGACGAGTATTACAAGCACCCCAAATTCCACTTCAACAAGAAGGCTGCCTATGCTTTTGCCACGCGTTTCTACCTCATGAAGGGCGACTGGGAACAAGTGGTGGCATACGCCGACTATGTACTTGGCGGCGACCCTAAGACCCAATTGCGCCCTTGGCGGACGTATGCCAACGAGTTAGAGTTCAGACATCAAGACCTTTTTCGTCGCTACACGGCCACCGACGAGCCCGCAAACCTCTTGCTAACCACCACCGAGAGCCGCTTGGCACGCACCCTTCCCACCGAGAAGTATGGCTCAACGTTCAACACCGTTAATAAAGTGTTCGCCCAAAAAGGCATTGAGGGCGGCGGCGATTACGAGAAAATGAACTTCATCGGCACCTATATATTCACCTCTGGCGTACTTGGTGTGCCTTCAAGTAGGTACTTAGCCAAGTTCGATGAGTTGTCTACCACCGAGAGTGTAGGCAGCAAACCGCGTGGATTGTACGTCACCAACGTGCTGTTTACCGCCGACGAGGTGTTGCTCAACCGCATGGAGGCACACGCCATGCTAAGAAACTACACCAAATCCATCGACGATTTGCTACAATACATGCAAGGAAAGTTTGGCTTTATGCCTTCTATCGACCGCGACGTATACACAACGACCAACCGCAACAACTACAAAACATACACGCCCTTCTACGGAATGACCCTCAAACAGTTGGCCTTGGTGAAAACCATCGTTGGCTTTCGCCAACAAGAATTCTTCCAAGAAGGCCTGCGTTGGTTCGACCTTCGCCGCTTTCATATCGCAGTAAAACGTTCGTCTAAAAGCACCTACTACTTCCCCTTGGAAAAAAACGACCCACGAAAGCTGTTGCAAATACCGGCCGAAGCCATCAACCGAGGCTTGGAACCCAACCCACGCGAGCGCAACGAACCCCTACATTAACAGGCTTTTAACGTAAAAAGAACTATAAACGATGAATATAAAGAACATTATCTGCCTGTTGTTGCCATGCCTTTTGCAGGCCTGCACCAACGAATCGCTCAGTCAGCAAAGCGTGGTGGATGCTGGAACGGTGCAAACCCCACAAACAGAGCTAGACCATTGGATAGCCGACAGCATCACCGCACCTTATAACATCGAGGTGGTTTACCGCTGGCAGAAGAACGCCAACACAGGTACGACCTTCGTTTCGCCACCAAAACCCGACAACGTGAAGGCCATTTTAAGGGCCGTTCGCGAACTATGTTTCGAAACATATCGACAAGAAAACCTCGGAGGTGTCGACTTTCTACAAGGTAAAACACCCCTACGAATATACCTTTATGGTGGGCAGAACGTAGACGAGAACGGCGTTGAACTGCTCAACAACCCACAGCTCACGCCCTCGGAAATGTGCATCTTCCGCGTAGACGACTTCAAAGCAGGCGACGCCAACAAGATGTATGCCCTGATGCGCAGCGTTCATCACCAGTTTGCACGTCGTTTGGCAGAGCTTGTTGCCTACGATCGCGACAAGTTTACGGCCATAAGCGGACATCGCTACACGGGTTCAACCGAACCTTTGGCAGCTCCCTTGGGCTACTCGAAGAAAGAAAAAGACTACTTCGGACTAGCCGATTATGCCAATAAACGCGGCTTTTACACCATGCAAGCCTTTCTTTCGGCCGAAGACGACTTTGCTGAAATCATCAGTTCAACCCTCTGTGCCACACCCAAAGAGGTGAACGACGCCATCAATACAGCGCAAACTCCCGACCAAGACAGCGACCCCGAGGTACAGCAACAATACAACAAAGAGGCCGAACAAGCCTATAAAGAGATTGTGGCAAAACAGGTTTTCGTAGAACAATACATGCAAAAAAGCCTGCACATCAATTTAAAGCAGTTGCAGATTGCCAGTCTGCGCCGCATAAACAACTACATCAAACAACATGCACAGTAATACCAAAGCTTGGCTAACAGCCATCATCGTAACGTTACTTGCGGCTTGCGATGCCAGCCAAGACGTCTTCGACCGCTCGCCGGCACAGCGTAATGCAGAGAGCATTGCCGCCTTGAAAGCCGAACTAACCAGTGCCGAGCATGGTTGGCGAGTGCTGTATTTCCCACGAACCGACTCGTTGCTCTTCTCCAATCCATCAGAATTAATCCCACAATTCGGTTTCCGCGGACGATACGGCTATGGTGGAGACAGTTTCACCATGCGGTTTAACGCCGACAACACTATGGAGATGAAGGCCGACTTCACCCAACAGACTGCCTCCACACCACAGAAAAGCGAATATCGCGTGGGCCGAAACAGCTTCACACAGCTGAGTTTCGTCACCCGCAACTACGTGCATCAGTTGGTTAACGATGCCTTTCGTGCCGCTTCCGATTGGCTGTTCATGGGCAAGAACGAAGACGGCGACCTCGTTTTCCGCACTGCCAGCTACCTAGAACCCGCTCGCGAATACATCGTATTCACCAAACTTGCCAGCGAAGAGCAATGGAAACAAACAGCTGATAGAGCTTTCCAGAACCGCGATTTCTTCGAGCGCATGGTCAATCCGCAACTCTCCATTCACCGTGGTAGCCGCATATTCTTCCGCAGCGACGTTTATGTAAAACGCAACGTTGAGACAAACCAATCGCTGTTACGCGAAATCAGGGAGAAGAAATACTACCTCTTTCTCTTTGCACAGAAGAAAAATCCCATACCAGACTATCCAGCAAAAGAGATTGTCGGATTGGGTTCGGGCTACGCAGGCACAGAGCATGGCATCACTTTCCGTGCAGGATTGCGCTACGACAGCAAAATCATGTTCTTCGATTTCCAACGTGTAGGCCAACGTTTCGTTGCCGAACTGGTAGAAGTTTACGACCCACTCTTTCGCAAAACGCGCCTTGTAAGCAAGCACTTGTACCCAGAAGGCAAGCCAACGGGACTTGTTGCCGAGATTTGGGACGAAGGCGACGACCGCTGATACACCACCTTTAAAACAAACTGAACACATGAACGCAATGAAATATATGCTCTTAGCACTGGTCGCACTGCTTGTAAGCTGCTCGCGTAGCACTGCCGATTATGCCGAAGAAGACTACGACACGCTCTTCCCTTTCACGGGTGTAGAGAAACCCAAGGTCTCTTACGAGGACCAAGTAGTGCAATTGGGGAACCCCGATGCACCCGTTTCCGACTTCGTTTACCCCGGAATGGAGATAACCAAAAACGTGCGAACCTACGATGTTACGCTTACTTGCTCGTTTCGCGAGGTAGACATCTTGGGCAATAACGTGCCCGAGGCCGAACTTGCATCGCGCTATGTGGTGCGTTATGTGGCTGCAAACCGCTCGCTCACCACCATTGCCACCAACAAAACAAACGAAGATGCAACGTCTTTTCTTTCTAATGGTCAGCAACACGAACTGCATTTCAAGGCCAAATCAGGTTTCCCGATGTACCTCTTGGTAAACGGTGTAGGTCCTCGTGGGTCGTCAATAAAGGCCACCATCTCGGCTATTTCCGAAGACGGACTTACCATTGTGAAACCACTTAAAGTGAACGAACACCAAAACGAAGAAGGAATAGACAAGATAAAAGGCCCATTTTGCGCCTACATCATCTTGCCCTAACCCCCCATACACATTATATATACAACGACACCCGATGAACCACAAGATATTCTTGGTGCTTTTGTTGGCGCCACTCGTCTTTTCGTCCTGCAATCGCTGGGAAGGAGAAACCGTTGAATCGGCCTATGTGATGCCTCCCTACCCAGACCCGCAGTACAAATTTGCAAGGAATGGCATCAGCAGTGTAGACTACTTGGAATGCACTTTGCTGCGCGACCCACTCGATTATATTTACGACAGCTACCTTAAAGAGGCCAGAATTGAGAACCGCACACTGCTGGAAACGATGAAGGGCTATTACAATAATGGCCTATTTGGGTTGAAACCGCGCCGCGAACTGTCGGCATCGCCAACCCACAAAGCCGATAGCGCACTCGTAAAGAAAGACGTGGAAGACATCTTCAACCAAGCTGCTACACTCAGCGGAATGGGCAAAGAGGGGCCTGGAACTGCCCGTAACCAAAAGGCAAAGCCAGGAAAAGGCGGATATGTAGGCCGTAACATCGGCGATGTTAACCTCGCTTTTGCCAACGAAAAGGGGCTAGTGGTGGCCGAACTCTTCCAAGGCATCGTCTATGGCGGCATCTATCTCGACAAGATTCTCAACACCCACCTCAACGACAGCGTGCTGAATAGTGAGGCCCTACGCAAAAACCACGAAGACAACGTGCTCGTTGCAGGCCACAACTACACCGAGTTAGAACACCATTGGGACCTAGCTTACGGTTATTATCAGTTTTGGTTGCCTTACGTTCAGGCCGCCAACGCGCCCGCCTTACGCCAATCGCGCATCACGCTTTACAACGCGTTTGCAGCAGGAAGGGCAGCAATTACCCAATATCGCTATGCCGACATGTTGCGCCAACAGGCCATTATTCGTGCCGAGCTATCAAAAGTGGCTGCCATAAGAGCCATTAATCTGCTAACGGGCGAAACCACTATGGCCAACATTGATGAGGATGCAGCCAATGCCCTTACCTTCTTGTCCGAGGCATGTGGTGCAGTTTATGGCCTGCAATTCACCGCACAGGCATCGGGCAAGCCCCACTTCACCTACAACGAGGTAAAAACGCTCATCGACCAACTAACCGCCGGCAGCGGACTTTGGGACAAACAACGGCTCCTTGCCGACACATCCGCCACAGGTTCGCTGCGAAACGTGGCCTGGCAGGTGGCACAGAGGTATGGCATAAGCCTGCAATGAAACAACATATACGCGCCAACACATCAATAAGAATAATATGAAACAACTGCATATCCTTGCCCTCGCGCTTGCCTTTGCACAGGCTGGCACGGCCCAAACACACGAAGAGTTGGTTATCGACGGGGGATTTGAAGTCTATGTTAAGCCTCAAAACGGCAACGAAGGCAGCGGCGAAGGGGGTACTGCACCCTCGTTCGACCCCTATCTCAAACCCCAGTATTGGTATTTCAACTCATCGCTGTCGCGCGAACGCACGAAAACAGCACACAGTGGCAACTACGCCATACGCGTTTTCCCCAATGGTGGGTCGTTCATCGCACGCGACAAAGACTTCAACACACATTATATAAAGGTGCAACCGGGTGCCGAATACGAACTGTCGTACTGGTATCAAGGCACGGTTACCAAGCCCAACATCTTGGTTTACATCGACTGGTATAAGGGCGAACAGCTCATTAAGAAAGAAGAACGGAAGGCACAAAAAGACATGGCCAAAGACTTTGCGGGCACATGGAAAAAGAAAACGCTCACTTTTAAGGCACCTGCTGGGGTTGAATCGGCTGCATTGGGTTTCTACATACTATCTGTATACGAAGACGCCGACGCAGGAAGACACATCCTTATCGACGACATCTCGATGGTAAAAACCAAGGAAGGCGTTGTGCCCAACAAGCCCGAACCACCAGCCAACCTGCATGCCACACCGCAACAGCGAGAGATTGAACTGTCGTGGAACGCTGTGGCTGAAACAGACGTAACCTACGAGATAACCATCAATGGCAAAGCAGCGGCAACCACGAAAGCAACTAAACATGTGGTTACGGGGTTGGAACCAGGCAAAAGCTATGCTTTCAGCGTGAAAACCATTAAAGGCTCGGTCGTTTCAGACGCATCTGCAACCGTGTCGCAAACCACTATGCCCTTAAACTTCGGCATAAACGACGAAGACCGCATACCTTATTTATATATGGTGCGCGAGCAAGGAACGGCACCACGCACGCTTCCGCTCTACTATCACGACTTGGCCAACCCCGATGCCAAAATGCTTTATTGGATAGATGGCCAACCCGTTACACCCACATCTGGCGCTATTACTTTCGGTTCAAAGGGCGAACACACCCTACGCATAGAGATTGAAGAAACGCCGACGCGCAAATGGGAAATAGAATACAAACTAAACGTAGACTAAACGATGACAACACCAATATACAAAACGGCAAGCCGCCTATGCCTTCTGCTGGTTTTCGCGGCTATGGCATTGACCAGTTGCGACAATGCCACAGACACAGAACTTTCGGATATTGCCTTCGGCGCCAACAACACCGACTCGGTGGCACTCAACAAGCAATCCACACGCATTGTGTTGCTACATGGCGGAACGGGAAAATACCAAGCCAACATCGCCGACTCGAAGGTGGCTAGCATCTCCATGTCGAAAGATACGCTGCGCATCAATGGCTTGCTTGAAGGCGAAACCTACGCCACCATCCTTTCGGGCGACTTTAAGCGCAAACTAAAAATCAGTGTTGTGGTTCCACCCATCAGCATCAGCGACTCCGAAATACGCCTTTATCCGCGCGACGAGAGCAAATTCGTTAGTCTTGCAGGCGGTGGCGACCTCGCTCGCCTCACCATCGACGACCCCGACAGCATACTCAACACCAAATGGAACGCCAAAACAGGCATCCTAGAAATTGCTGCCGCTTACGAAGGCGAGGCAAACATAAAGGCCATTGGCGAAGACGGCCAGTTTAAAACGCTTAAAGTAACCGTACGTTGCAGCGGGTCGGCACAAAAGGTGGGCGTATACGGCACCACTTCGCGAAGTATTTATCAACAGATGAACACCGTAATGGCCGTTCGCCGACCGGGTATTGGCGTTTGGCTGATGAATGGCGCGCGCCCCACAGCAGCCAGACGGATACTTAAAATAAAACCCGCCATCGTTGCGCCAAAGCTTGGCCAAAAGGTGGAAGTAAACCTTGGCATGAACTATCCAGAAGAGTTCAGCGGCACGCTTTTGCGCGAAGGCAAACACAAGCTTACGGTTGAAGAGGTGCGAGAACAAAACGTGGTGTTGCGCGGCAGAGGCTTTAAACTGGTTCTGCCCTACGAACGTTAAACTCCAAACAAGCGACAAACAAATAACCATTTAAATATATAGAACAATACATGTTACAGATTTTTACAAGCAAAAAGCATCTTGCAATCATGGCTTTCGCCATGCTCTGCACCACAGCCAACGCCTTGGAAAAGAGCGTTACGCTGACCGAGGCAGGTACGTTGAGCAACCAAATCACTGCCAACGAGAAGTTAACCATCACCGACTTGACCATCTCTGGCCCCATCAACACCGCCGACATTCTCTTTATCCGCCAGATGGTTGGTGCGAATAATGGCGACAACGAGCCTATCAAGCCAGGCAAGCTGCAACGCCTTAACCTGCGCGCCGCAAGTTTCAAAAAGAGTTCTGGTGCGTACTTCTTCATAAGGAAAGGCCTGTCGAATGTGGGATATGGCATATCAGAAGACAACCTCGTAGACCAATATATGTTCTCTGGTTGCGACAACCTGGTTGAGGTGAAACTGCCAGCCAGCACGCAAAAGATAAACAATAATGCCTTCAACGGCTGCTCGAAACTTACCACTTGCGCCATTCCTGCATCGGTAACCCACATCGGCGACAATGCCTTTGCCAACTGTAAGGCACTAAAAAAAGTGAACATACCGGCCGCAGTGAGTTACATGGGTAGCGGAGCATTCAACAATTGCACAGCTATTGAAACCGTAACATTCGAAGAAGACTGCCGAGTAACCGAGATACGTGCAAACACGTTCAATGGTTGCAGCGCGCTGAAAAGCGTAAAATTGTCGTCGGCAGTAGAAGAATTAGGCAGTAAAGCCTTCGCCAATTGCGCCTCGCTCAACACCTTTACCTTGCCGGCATCGTTCATTGAGAAAGCGGCCGACACCTTTAAAGATACGCCCATCAAGAACTATGAAGTGGAAGAAGGCATCGAAGGTTTTTCTTCTGTTGGCGGTGTGCTGTACAACGAAGACCAGTCTGAGCTGCTACTCTACCCCATCGCACGCGAAGATAAGTCGTTTATCGTACCCCAATCGGTGGGCGGCATAGCCGAACAAGCATTCGCAGGGGCTAAAAATCTCACCCACATTACGCTTTCTGAGAGCATTACCAACATCCAATCGAAGACTTTTGCAGGGTCGGGACTTACCGAGATTGTTATTCCTGCCGAGGTAACCTCCATCGGTTCCGAGGCCTTTATGGGCTGCAACGCCCTAACTAGCGTTACGTTTAAGGGCGGTCCTAGCGGCATTGGCGAAAAGGCTTTCTTTGGCACACGCCTCTCTACCGTTACTTTCAACGTGATGAACGCTGCGCCCGAACTAGGCAAACAAGCTTTCTACTTGGCCCGCACACAAACCACCTTCTTTGTTCCAGCCGACAAAGTGGAAACCTTTAAGAATGCCCTTCTCGCAGCAAGTGCCGTGTCGCCTTCTCGTTTTGAGGTTAAACCCCTCACCACTTCGTCTATCGAAGGGCTGCAGCAAGAAGACACCGCAGCCGAAGTGTCGCGTTACAACGCCGCTGGCCAGCGCATCTCTGCTCCCGTTCGTGGTCTGAACATCGTGAAGATGGCCAACGGAAAGACCGTTAAAACTGTTGTTAGATAAGGCTAAAACATCGCCATTAAAACATACAACACCCATTGGTTGTGCCCTTACCCCAATCCGGTAAGCGGCACAACCATTTGTTTTTACGGGGCATCGCATTCACTTCCCTACCCGCTTTCACACCATTTCACCGTCCACAAGCAGCATCATCAATACTAATGGCCTTCTGCAAGTACGGCTTTTACTCTCCCCTTACCCCACACATTTGCCCTTCTCTGTCAAAATTAACAGCATAAAGGGTGCGAAATACACATATTATATATATCTTTGCAGGACAGATTTTATTTATACCATAATGGAAATACTAAAAAAATACCTGTTCGATGTGGTGGCCGTTGTGGCCTTTGCCATATTGGCCTACGCCTATTTTGTACCTGCCACCATAGACGGACGCATACTTTATCAGCACGACAGCGCAGCAGGACGAGGCGCAGGACAAGAGGTGTTGAAGTATAAAGAGAAGACTGGAGAGACTTCCAGATGGAGCAACGCCACGTTCAGCGGCATGCCCACCTACCAAACCTCGCCCTCGTATCCCAGCACAAGCGTGCTCTCGACCGCAACTAAGGCCTACCACCTGTGGATGCCCGACTACGTGTGGTATGTTTTTGCCTACCTTTTGGGCTTTTACATATTGCTACGGGCATTCGACTTCAGGCAATCGTTGGCCGCACTTGGCGCGGTGATATGGGCATTTTCAAGCTACTTTTTCATTATCATCGCCGCCGGACACATCTGGAAGGTGATGGCCCTTGCCTATCTGCCGCCCATGATTGCGGGTATTGTATGGGCTTATAGGGGAAAGTACGTGCGCGGACTGATTGTAACAGCCGTGTTTACGGCCTTCGAGATATACGCCAACCACGTGCAAATGACGTATTACTACCTCTTCGTTATCTTCTTCATGGTTATTGCCTACCTTGTGCAAGCCATTAAGGAGAAACAGCTGGCGCGTTTCTTTAAAGCCACCGCAGCATGCGCCATCGGCGCAACACTTGCCGTTTGTCTTAACCTAACTTCGCTTTACCACACGTGGCAATACGGACAAGAGTCGATGCGAGGTAAAAGCGAATTGGTGAAGAAGAACAACGCCAACCAATCGAACAGCGGGTTGGAACGCGACTATATTACGCAATGGAGCTACGGCATTGGCGAAACATGGACGCTATTGGTGCCAAACGCCAAGGGCGGAGCTTCCGTTCCCATGTCGACCAACCCCATTGTGCAAGAGAAAGGCAACCCCGAACTGGGCTACCTCTATCAGCAGATAGGCCAATATTGGGGCGAACAGCCTGGCACATCGGGTCCTGTGTACGTGGGAGCGTTTGTGCTGATGCTCTTCATACTGGGCCTTTTCATCGTGAAAGGTCCGATGAAGTGGGCTTTGGTGGCCGCCACGGTGCTGTCGATTGCCCTCTCGTGGGGTAAGAACATGATGTGGCTCACCGACCTTTTCATCGATTACATGCCGCTATATGCCAAGTTCCGCACGGTGGCCTCCATCCTCGTCATCGCCGAGTTTACCATTCCGCTGCTTGCGATAATGGCTTTAAAGAAGATAATCGACGAGCCCGAGTTGCTCACGCACAAGATAAAATACGTGTATGCAAGCTTTGGGCTAACGGCAGGCATGGCCTTGCTGTTCGCCCTTATGCCCAGCGTATTCTTCGGTTCGTTCGTTTCTAGCGACGAGTTGCAAGCCCTTTCGCAGTTCCCGCAACAGCAACTCAACCCCATTCTTGCCGACCTAACACAGGTTAGGCAAGCCATATTCAGGGCCGATTGCTGGCGTTCGTTCTGGATTATCGTCATCGGAACCACCTTCTTGCTGCTCTATAAGGCCAAGAAGTTGAAGTCTGAGTATCTTGTTGGGGCACTAACGCTGCTGTGTCTTATCGACATGTGGCAGGTAAACAAACGCTACCTGCACGACGACATGTTTGTGGAGGCCTCTGTTCGCGACCAACCACAGCCAATGGACAATACAGACCGACTGATATTGCAAGACAAGAGCTTGGATTATAGGGTGCTGAACTTGGCCTCGAACACCTTTAACGAAAACGAGACTTCGTATTATCATAAGAGTATTGGCGGGTATCACGCCGCCAAACTGCGCCGCTACCAAGAGCTGATTGAGGCTTACATCGCCCCCGAAATGCAGGGATTGATGAAGTCTGTTGCCGAAGCCGGCGGCGACATGACACGCGTAAAGGGCGACTCGATTTATCCCGTTATCAACATGCTTAACGCCAAATACTTTATCCTGCCGTTGCAAAACAACCAAAAAGTGCCACTTCTAAACCCCTATGCCTATGGCAATGCGTGGCTGGTGGACAAGGTGAAGTATGTGGATAACGCCAATGCCGAACTAGATGCGCTGGCAAAACTGAACCTTCGACACGAGGCTGTGGCCGACAAACGCTTTGAAAATGTGCTGGGAACGAGCGTTCAACAAGGCACAATTGCTAAGGCCGAGCTGAAGAAGTATGCGCCAAACCAACTGCATTACAGTGTAGAGAGCGACAAGGGTGGCGTGTTGGTGTTCTCGGAAGTGTATTATCCGGGCTGGACAGCCACGGTAGATGGGAAGCCCATAGAGTTGGGGCGCGTGAACTATCTGCTGCGCGCACTCGCCATAAAGCCTGGTAAACACGAGGTGGTGCTGAGTTTCTATCCCAAGAGCATCGACCGAACCGAAACCATCGCCTACATCTCTTATGCTGCGTTGCTGTTGCTTATCGCCGCAACGCTGTACTTAGATTGGCGAAAAAAGAAGAAGGAGACTTAACCCCCAACACAAAAACCGCCCCGAAATGCAATGCACTTCGGGGCGGTTTTGTGTTGGAACAATGGCAAGTTGGCGAGTTTTTTGGTTAACCAGTAGTACACTTTTTGCCACATGAGATAAGCTTTGCGTGCCACTTTCCTGCCTTGTAACCTATAAGTCAGCCATTAAGAACTTTGCCATCCACTGGCCCAACCACTTAACTTCATCACGCATCTAACTTCTAACCTCTGCCTCTCTCCTCCATTTTCTATACCCAGCCACGGCAATAACCACGTACAGGCCATACAACAGAGCTTTAAAGGGAATACCTTTATATATATATAGGCCTGTGCAAACCACATCTACGGCAATCCAAAACAGCCATTGCTCAACGTATTTTCGCGCCAAAGTCCAAAGGCCAACAAAGCTTAGGGCGTTGGTAAAGGCATCTAGCGCGGGCACATTGCTGTCGGTAAAGGTTATCAACACATAATAAGTGGCACCCCAAGCCACAACAAAGAACACCACGGTAGGCACAAACAGCCTACGCGGCATGTGCGTAATGGGCATCTGTTGGCCTGCCGTCTGTCCGCGTTTGCGCCCAAACTTCCATACGGCGTAGCCGTAAATGGCGGCCAACGTGTAGTAAACGGCCATGCCCGCATCGCCATATAGTCCGTGTTGCCAATAAAGCCACACGTCAAGAGCGGGCATTACGATACCCACAACCCATAAGGCTATGCTCGCACGATATTCTAACCAAATGTAAAGTAGACCTAATATGGTGGTGAAAATGTCGAGCCAATGAAGGGAAAGGAAAGAAAGCATACGCGAGAATTTATAAAACGGCCTCACCCCCAGCCCCTCTTTGAGAGGCAACCTGAGGGAGAAAGCCTCACCCCCAGCCCCTCTCCAAGGGGAGAGGGGAGTGATTTGCCTTGTTGTTATTATGTTGGCACACATCCACTTTGTTATAAAATCGAAGATGAATGCCTTGTTAATAAGCCCCTCGACCCCAACTCCCCATAAGAGGAGCTGGGGTTTAAGGGCCTTTTTTTGATAATTTGCACACTCGAAGTTGTTAAGGACAGTTGCCCATTAAAGCGGTAAAGCATAGCTTAACATTAAGGCAACGATGAGTATATAAGGATGTTCACCAATGTGCAACTAAGCGCTTAGCTTAACTCCATAACTTCTAAAAATGAAAGAGTGAAAAGGTGAAAAGGTGAAGAAATCGCTAACGTCTTTTAAAGGTAAAAGAGTGAAAAGGTGAAAAATGGCTAACGCCACCTATACATCTGGCTTAACTCCATAACTCCTTAACACCTTAACTACTCACCAAAAAGCATTTGGCTTAACTCCTTAACTCCATAACTCCTTAACTCCTCAACTTAACTCCTCAACTTAACTCCTTAACTCCTCAAAGCAACTCCTCCACTAAAAACTCACCGCTAACCTAGCCATAAAGTGGAAGGGAGCAGAGGGTGCAAAGCCAGCCGCATCGCTGTCGCGCTTGCCCCAAGTATTCTCTGCAACGAGCGTAGAGCCGTCTAAACGATACTGCGGAGTGGCCCAGCCGTTGTTGTCGTACTTAGAAGAGAACACGTTATAGAGCGTTATGCCAACGGTGGCATCCTTCAAAGCCAAGGCTTTAAGCGAGAAGGTGTACGACAAGTCGATGTCGGTGGTGAAGTATTGTTTCAGCGAAATCAAGTCGTTCACCATGTTGCCGCCCGCGTCTTTGGTCTGCATCGTCTTAAAGCCCGTATTGGTTAGGTTCTGTTCGCCAACAAAATGACTCATCACCATTCCGCGGAAACCAGCCTTATCGAACGTAAACACGTTGTTGAATATCGTGTTAGGCGAGAAAGATAACTGACTTTCGCCAGCTATGGTACGCACCGTTCCATCGGTAAGCATTACGGTTACGTCCTTCACCCTGTTCTTAGAGAAGGTGGCGTTGGCATCCCAACGGAACCAATCAACAGGCATCCACGCTGCCGAAAGCTCAACACCCATGCGATAACTCTTGTCGAAATTGCGCGTAATGGGCTTGTCGAGCTTCACTTCGCCCGTAGGAACGAGTTGGTCTTTGTAGTTCATGTGGTAGAGATTAAGCCCAGCCGTGAAGTTCTTCGCGGTAAATTCGTAACCCACTTCGAGGTCGTTCAAGCGTTCGGCGCGTGGTTTTTCCAACTCTGCATCCATGTTATGTTCGTAGTTATTGCGCACAGGCTCGCGGTGGGCGATGGCATAACTGGCGTACAAACGATGCAGGGGCGACAGCTCGTAGTTAAGTCCGAACTTGGGATTAAAGAAGTTGAACGTTTCGTTTAGGTCGTAACTGAAACTGCGCTTTGCGCTTGTGGCATCTGCCGGACCAACCATGCGCACGTTTACATAGCGATATTGCAGGTCGGCAAAGGCACTAAGACCTTTCACAAACTCGTAAGTGGCTTTCAGATAAGCATTATAGTCGGTTTTTTTCGCATTGTTGTTGTAATACTCATGGTTGGGCATAAAGTCGTCTACGGGCTTCTTCACCCAGGTAACGCGGCCAAAGTGGTCGTTGCTATACCTGTTCCAGCCCTCGCCCAGCGTAGCCGAGAAGTTGCGTTTGTTGTCGTAATTCAATGCGGCAACTGCTCCATAGAAATAGTTGTCAAGCCATTTTTCGCGCACAAGCGAACTCTTTGCCTTCGTTCCACCGGCATCAAGGCCATACTGCGCCAGCTTTTGGTTCTTCTTATACTGCTCGTAATAGCCGCCGCCCTTGGTGTAATGCAGGGCAAGGTTAAGGTTCCAGTACTCTCCCATCAATTGGTTCCACAACAGTTGGTAATGCTGTTGGTGGTAGTTGTCGTTCTGATTCTTATAGAATTGGGTGTTCCCTGCGGCATCATCCTCCATCTTTCCACTTGGATTGTAAGTACGTCCGTATTGCTCTTGGTCATACTTCGAGGCAAAATCCCATGCGTGATAAGTCTGTTCCACTCCGTTAAAGGTGATGAATTTCACCACGGTGGTCTCGCCGAAATAGCCAGCTTGCAGGAAATAAGAGTTTAGTTTAGACGATGCGCGGTCTACATAGCCCTTCGAACCGAGGTTAGACAGTCGGCCTTGGATGCCCCAATGTCCGCCCATCAGTCCTGTACTAAAACGCACAGTCTGCTTATGCGAGTAGTAAGAGCCGCCCGAAAGGTCGAATGCGGCCCAGGGTTGCAGTCCGATGTTTTCGGTTTGCATGTTCACCGTTGCGCCAAATGCGCCCGCGCCATTGGTAGAAGTGCCCACACCGCGTTGCACCTGAATGCTTCCAAGGCTCGATGCAAGGTCACCCATGTTTACCCAATAGAGCAGACTGCTTTCGGCATCGTTCATCGGGATGCCGTTGGTAGTAACGTTAATGCGACTGGCATCGGTGCCGCGAATGCGCATCGCGGTATATCCCATGCCGTTGCCGGCATCGCTGGTGGTAACAACCGAGGGCATGGTAGCGAGCAAGAAGGGGATGTCGCGCCCCGTGTTAAGGCGTTTAATCTGTTCTTGCGACATGTTGGTAAAGGCCATTGGTGTTTTCTTTGTGGCGCGAGTAGCCACCACTTGCACGTCTTGCAGCTGATAACTGCGAAGCGTATCAAGCGTTTCTTGTTTGGGATTGGCCGAATAAGCCGTGGCAACACTAATCAGTGCCGCAAGCAATGTCATTGTTTTTTTCATTTTTTCCTTTTGAATGAAGACACACAAAAGGGGTGTTTATCCTTCTTTTTTTCCTACGCCAGCATTGTCTGGATCAGGTCAGAGGGTCTCATCTCAGCCCGAAATGTCGGGCACCCCTTAACTCACGCTTTGTAAGTCGGATGCAAAAGTAATGCTTTTTAAGCGAAAAAATGTTGGAAAGGGGAAAAAGTTGCATATTCTTTCACTCTAAAAAACACAGCCATCAGAAGTTTGTAATGCGCAAAACGCAACGCAACACCTACAAACAACGATGTGCATCACTTCATTATATCCCTCAAAAACAGAAGGTAACACCTCTCATCCACATAGATATAACGTGGGGTAATATGATTAAGTCTTCTTGACTTGGCACAATGAACGAAAATCGTTAACTTTGCAATTAAACGTCTTAGGCAATAGAATTTAGGCGTTAAGCATTAGTGGCAACCCCACACATTTCTATCACCACTCAACGCAAGGCTTATGCTACGATATTTGTTTTTCATTATTTTAGCGGCATTCGACCCATTCTCGTCCGCCGCTTGGGCACAAGGCATAATGGGCAAACTCACCAACAATGCAGGTGAGCCAGTGGCCTTTGCCAACGTGTTTCTCTTGTCGCAGGCCGACTCTTCATTCCTCGCAGGAGCAACAAGCGATGCCAGTGGCGTGTTCGTTATCGCAAACAATGTAACGAAAGGATTGCTTAAAGTGTCGCGCATGGGTTATACCACGCGCTATTTGCCATGCGACACCACCGACATGGGCACCATCGTACTTGCCGAAGACAGCAAAATGCTGGGCGAAGTGGTGGTGAAAGGCAATGCCAGCATTTACCAAATGAACGCCGAAGGACTTGTTGCCACGGTGCAAGGCAGTGCTTTGGCCAAGCTGGGAACACTGGCCGACGTGCTTAATCAGCTGCCTTTTCTCAACGTGCAGGCTGATGCCGTGCAGGTGTTAGGCAGAGGCGAGCCGCTGATTTACGTGAACGGCCGACGCCTTTCGCACCAAAAAGAACTTGCCGAGATAAAGGCAAGCCAAGTGAAACAGGTGCAAGTGATACTGAACCCTGGCAGCAAATACCCCTCGAACGTAACTTCGGTGGTGCGCATCACCACCATACGCACGCAGGGCAACGGGCTTTCGGGCATGTCCCAAGCATCGGCACGTGTAAACAAGCGCTTTTCTCACGACGAATATCTCTCGCTAAACTATCGTAAAGGTGGGCTCGACATCTTCGCAACGATGTATTATGCGGATAAAAAATCGTGGCAAGAACAATCCAACAACTTGGCCTTTACCCACAATTCTAAAAGCTACCGCGCCCAAATGGACGGCAACCAAACTTGGCAAGGGCAACATGCCGTGCCCTCATTGGGCGTGAATTACGTTTCGCCAAACAGCAGCTTATACACAGGCATTCGCTACACCTACTCGCGAACGATAAAAACGCCATTCGACCAAACGGCATCTCACAGCTATTTTGAACAGGGAAAAGAATACCACACCATCAGTCGCTACCTGCACAACAGCAGTGGGGGCATGCACAACACCGATGCCTACATACTGAAAAACTTTAAAAACAAATGGCAATTAGAAGGCGACATCACCTTTACACGCCTAAGCCTAGCTACCGATTTGAGCACAACCGAAACCGAGGGCACCACTACCACGCGCGTAAGCAGCCACACAAACAACAGGTCTGCTATGGTGGCCGAAAAGCTAACCCTTACAAAAGGGTCTGCCATTGGCAAGTTCACCTTTGGCGAAGAGTACACCTACACCGACAACAAGCAACACTTCGTACCACATACCGATGCCAGCATAACCCATCTTCGCCCCTCGAACAACCAAGCACAGCAACATGCCATAGCCCTTTTTGCCGAATATGGCCGAGCGTGGAAACATGTTAGCCTGAACGCGGGGATAAGATACGAGGGCGTTTCGTTCGACTATCGTCTCAATGGCACAAAGCAAACCGAGCAGAGTAAGCGGCACAACAGCCTGATGCCAACGCTTTCGCTCAACTACACACTGGGGAAATTCGGTGCCACCCTTTCGTTCCGACCCACCATTTCGCGCCCGTCTTATCAGCAAATGCGCGGTAGCATGGCCTACAACAACCGCTATCAGTACGAGGGAGGAAACCCCGCCTTGCTCTCAGATCATCAATATGACTTCGGACTTCTTCTCAGATATGCCGACCTAGTCGCAAGTGTCAACTACATACATCATTCTAATGCGGTGATGTTTTGCCACCGCCTTTTAGACGACGTGCCCGTTTCGGTAAGTTCGTTCGCCAATGCCGCCTACCAATCCACAAAGCTCATGCTTGCCTACACCCCTACTTTCGGCATTTGGAAACCCACGTTTTCGGCCAAAGCATACCTGCAACAGCTCACTCACAACGGCCAATCCTACAACGCGCCCATCCTTGTTTACGCCTTTAAAAACTTGTTTTCGTTTCCGCATTCGCTATCGTTCACGCTCAACCTAGCAGGCAACAGCGCCGGTAACGACGAGTTTTTGTACTATCATACCGACTTCACTGCAGCTGCCGCACTAACCAAACAGCTGCCCTGCGGCCTGTCTTTTACCCTTGGCATGCAAGACATTTTGCACACCAAACGCGAAAGATGGACCATGAATGACAACGGCGTGGCCAGCGATAAGTGGCTATCGGCAGACAGCCGACAAGCCTATCTCACCATTCGCTACGACTTTAAGCCCGTAAAGAGCAAGTATCGCGGCACTGGCGCAGGTGCTTCTGAAAAAGGGCGACTATGAATTAGCGGCATCGTTCGCTCCAAATAAGTGTCCGCACGATGCCTATCTCCCACCCCATCTGCTACAAAACGGCAGATTTAACGCACTTGCAAGGGCATTTGCCAATAATTATCAGTAACTTTGCAGTCGATTTCAATTAAGTAAAGACAATGCAAGACATTAGAAATATAGCCATCATCGCCCACGTGGACCATGGAAAAACCACGCTGGTAGACAAGATGATGCTTGCTGGAAAGCTCTTTCGCGAAGGGCAGGATAACAGCGGACAAGTGCTGGATGCTAACGATTTGGAACGCGAAAGGGGCATAACCATCCTGTCGAAGAACGTATCGATTACGTGGAAAGACGTAAAAATTAACATCATCGACACGCCGGGACACTCCGATTTCGGCGGAGAAGTGGAGCGTGTTCTCAACATGGCCGACGGCTGCATTCTGCTCGTCGATGCCTTTGAAGGCCCTATGCCGCAGACACGTTTCGTGTTGCAGAAGGCCTTACAGCTGGGATTGAAACCCATCGTGGTGGTAAACAAGGTGGACAAGCCCAACTGCCGACCCGAAGAGGTGTACGAAATGGTGTTCGACTTGATGTTCTCGCTCAACGCTACCGAAGACCAACTAGACTTCCCCGTGGTGTATGGCTCGGCCAAAAACGGCTGGATGGCCGCCGATTGGAAAACGCCCACAGACAATATTGACTATTTGCTCGACGAGATTGTGGAGAAAATACCTGCCCCAAGACAAATTGAGGGTACGCCGCAGATGCTCATCACTTCGCTAGATTATAGCAGTTACACGGGCCGAATTGCCGTGGGGCGCGTGCATCGCGGCACTTTCACCGATGGAATGAACGTTACCGTGGTGCATCGCAATGGCGAAAAAGAACGCACACGCATCAAGGAGCTACACACTTTCGTGGGAATGGGACACGTTAAGACCGACCACGTGGACAGCGGAGACATCTGTGCCGTTATCGGACTCGAGAAATTTGAGATTGGCGACACCATCTGCGACTTTGAAATGCCCGAACCACTGCCGCCAATCGCCATCGACGAGCCTACGATGAGCATGCTCTTCACCATCAACGACAGCCCCTTCTTCGGCAAAGAAGGCAAGTTTGTTACCTCGCGCCACATCAACGACCGACTGGAAAAGGAGTTGGAGAAGAACCTCGCCTTGCGCGTACGACCCTTTGAAGACTATACCGACCGCTGGATTGTTAGCGGACGCGGCGTGCTTCACCTCTCGGTGCTCATCGAAACCATGCGCCGCGAGGGCTACGAGCTGCAAGTGGGTCAGCCACAGGTTATCTACAAGGAGATAGACGGACAGCGTTGCGAACCCATTGAAGAACTAACCATCAACGTTCCCGAAGAGTTCGCCAGCAAAATGATTGACATGGTGACACGCAGAAAGGGCGAAATGACTTCGATGGAAACGCAAGGCGAACGCGTGAACATCGAGTTCGATGTGCCTTCGCGTGGTATCATCGGCCTTCGCACCAACGTTCTCACCGCCAGTCAGGGCGAAGCCATCATGGCCCACCGCTTTAAAGAGTACCAACCCTTTAAGGGTGAGATTACAAGGCGCACCAACGGTTCGATGATTGCCATGGAAACGGGTACCGCTTTCGCCTACTCCATCGACAAATTGCAAGACCGCGGCAAGTTTTTTATCGACCCAGGAGAAGAAGTTTACTACGGACAGATTGTGGGCGAGCATGTTCACGACAACGATTTGGTTATCAACGTAACCAAATCTAAGCAACTTACCAACGTGCGCGCCAGCGGTAGCGACGACAAGGCACGCGTTATTCCCAAGGTTATCATGTCGTTGGAAGAGGCATTGGAGTACATCAAGGGCGACGAGTTTGTGGAGGTTACGCCCAAAAACATGCGCATCCGCAAGATGACACTCGACCATAACGAACGTAAACGCCTGAATAAGGAATAACGCTTGGCACCAATTGCCCAAGCTAATAATAAATGTAGGGATGCGCAGAAGTGTGCATCCCTACAATCGTTTTAGACCATATCGTTGCATATAGGCTTAGATACAGTTGCGTTTATGCAGAAAATTCAAAGTCTACAAATCACCATTGCTTGGGGCCTAGTGCCTTAATCTGCCCCCAACCTGGCTCATTGAAGGTTCGTCTTGAAAAACGTTTCCAGCTTATCAAACGGCACAACTCCGCCTTGATTGTCGTAAAAGTCAATGTGCCTAGCACCAGGAACAACGAACAACTCCTTCTTATCGGTTCCTATGGCTTGGTAAGCATCTTCGCTCATATAGCGCGAATGGGCGTTTTCTCCTGCAACGATAAGGGTTGGCACATTAATTTCATTAGCATAAGCAAGTATCGGGAAATTGAGAAACGAAAGCAGCGTGGTGGCCGTCCAAACCTTATTAGAGATCGAACGTTCGTGGAAACCGCGCGGTGTTTTATAAAACTCAATATAATCGTTCAAGAATTGAGGCAGCTTATCCGACGGAGTGTCTGGCATCGAATAGCCCGGAGCCGGAGTTCCCTTTTCTGCATCCGTCCAACGAATGGCATTAAGCGAGCGTTTCATTTCCAAACGCATTTCGGGCGTGTTGCTATCAAAGTAGCCTTTGCCGAAAACACGCGACATATCATACATTACCATCGTCGCCACAGCCTTTATACGGGTGTCGACGGCCGTAGCGTTAAGCGCGAAACCGCCCCAACCGCAGATGCCGATAATGCCAATCCGCTCTCTATCCACAAAGGGCAGCAACCCCAAGCAATCCACCGCAGCCGAGAAATCCTCGGTATTAATGTCGGGCGATGCCACATTACGAGGCTCTCCACCGCTTTCGCCCGTATAAGAAGGGTCAAAAGCCAAGGTTACAAAGCCCCTTTCGGCCATCGTCTGAGCGTAAAATCCCGATGCTTGCTCTTTTACAGCCCCAAAAGCACCACACACGGCAAGGGCGGCAAGCTTATTGTTTTCGCTGTTTTTCGGGAAATACAAATCGCCAACAAGGGTGATACCATAACGATTTCTGAACGAAACCTTTTTATTTTCTACCTTATCGCTTTGCGAAAATATCTTATCCCAACCATCATTGCACTTAGGCATTTCCATGTTTGTATTCATACTGCTAATATTTTAGTTCTACATTTATTCATTTTCAACTGTAACGCGCGCTACTTTTCCTTATTCGCCTTAACCATAAGCCTGTTACCAGATAGAGCAGTAGCGGAATAAGTCCAAAGCTGGGTGAAACCAACAGAGCTTTATCAGGCGACACCACGGCAAAGCCATCGGATATAAGCGGATTGAGTGCATCTTCCATCGCGTGCATCAAGACAACGAGCAACAACGAGCGCGAAAGGAAAAATATCTCGGTGTACATGATCGTCCAAACGCCAATAACGACAAAGCTAGTTACCACAAACAGCACGTTGCCGAAAGGGAAGAAGCTTGCTAAATAAGCATCGTCCAAGAGTATTAGGTAATATGGCAGATGCCATACCTGCCACACAAGCGCCACCACCAAATAAACGAGCCATTCGTTTTGGGTTAGTTGTTCCACCTTTACCGTAAGATAGCCCCGCCAAACCGACTCTTCAAAGATGTTTTTAAGACACTGGGGCAAGAAAGCTGCAATAAAGACAGGAAAATATGCAGCAATACTAAACCTGCTTACATCCACCCAACCAAACAGCTTGCCTACAAACAACGTTATGCCAATGACCACAGGATAGACAACAATGGCAAACAAATACCAACGAGTGTTCCGCCTGAAGTTAGGTTTCAACGGCAGGTCTTTCCAGCCATCGCCACCAAAAAGGCGAAGTAAAACCATACACAAGATGGGGGAAGAGATAAAAATCAACGCCCCAAGTGATTCTAAATTGGAGGGCTGACCAAGCACCTTATCTACCCCAACGCCCATCCAACCGCATACAACAGCCACAAAGCTGAACAATATAACGTTCCGAAGGGTTCTTTTATTGGCTTTCATGTTCTTGAAATTGCTCATCATACAGATTATCCACACGCTTTCTCTCTTCTACAAAATTCCCCTTAACATCCCATCAAATACCTTTCTACAACAACCCTTCCTTGGTTTAAGTGCCATTGAATAGGCATTCAATGATGCGTTATCCCATATCGCAGTGGAGTTATTTTAAAATTTCTATAATCTTTTCTTCGTCGTAAACAAACATGCCAACCGCAACCAACGAGGCAATACCATGTGCCAACATCCATGCCTTTGCGATGCCATTTTTCACCTCTTGCTCGGATAAATGTCGGCATTCATCACTACTTGTCATTACTTCCACCACCCGTTCGCTCTCAGGAAATATATCCGTAAGCTTCACCTTCATGATGTTATCCATATAGAACGCTTTAAACAGAGCAGGCTCGGCGTATGCAATTCGCACATAACCCAAGCCTAAATCCAAGAAAGCATCGCCCGTCTTAACGTAACCGAGCATTAGGTTTTGCAGGTAAGGAAGTGCCTTTCTACATACCTCAGCTTTGATTTCGTCCATATTCTTGTAGCACCAATAGATAGGCTGAGTGGAACAACCTATCTGTTTAGCAATGTTTCGGGCTGAAAGCACTTCAAAACCCTCTTTTCTCACCAACTCGAAAGCGGCTTCTATAATCACTTCCTGGGCTATTATCGTTGATCTCGGCATAAGTTTTATAATACAACCATCGTAATATAACGCATGCTATGTTTTGCAAAAGTAATGCTTTTATTTAAATAAACAAAACCTTGGGTCAAAAATACATGTAGAAAAATTATTATAGATGAAAAGACCATTAGGTATTACATGAAGGTTATACTTACACCAAATGGCGTACAACTAGCCACTAAACGCACTGCCACATGGGCATCAACGCCAATAAAAGATACGGGCTAACACGGCCGCTAGCGCCCAGTGGCCTTGCTGCTTATCATGCGTAACAGCATTACAGACGACAAGCTACAAGATTAAGCGAGAGCACCTATCACCACAAAAAGGCATTTAAGACTTCACTAAACATTGAAGTAGTATTGACTTTTAATGTTTCAACAAATTAAGAGAAGTGCAGCACAGGTCAACTCACCGGCTTATAAACTGACTAAAGCCCAACAACTCGCAAACCCACAAACTCAGAAACCCACCAAGTCGCAAACCCACAAACTCACTAACAAACTCATCAACCCACTAACTCATAAACTCATAAACTCAAAAACTCACTAACTCAAAAACTTAAATCGCTATCTTTTATTTTACAAAACCGCTCTAATTTTCGCTCCGTTCTAGCGAAAATATTAGTTAAAA
>ERZ772957.264-NODE-264-length-44443-cov-7.122826_pt1 | contig 44443 bp, 32 predicted proteins | sample MGYA00580682_ERZ772957 | MGnify/ENA primary metagenome ERZ772957 (study PRJEB29015, sample SAMEA2737921) | human oral metagenome | biome: human oral; feature: human-associated habitat; material: dental | place: China | collected 2025 ... | reverse complement strand
CGGTGCCTGTGTGCCCGCCCGAACGTCCGCGCAGCGGCGTTTCCATACCAAAAACGGTTCTGCGGGATTTAGTGTGAATTAACATGCCGTATCCCGCATTAAGCGGCACGAAATTCGTATCTTTGTAGTCAGTATGATGACAACCGAAGATATATTATCCAAGCTACTGCTCCACAACAACAATGATTGGGAGATTGAGAATGTGACCTGTGATGACTCCACCGAAGAGATACATATCATGCTCAAATATCGCTATGACACCATCAAGGCTGAAGAGAAAGAATTCCCTATATTTGACTTCCGTCATGAACGAAGTTGGCGGCATTTAGATATGTGGCAGTACAAAACCATCCTTGAGGCTCGTATTCCTCGTTACCATGATGGCGAAGAGGTCAAGAGTGTCGCTGTCCCCCGGGCATTACCAAACTCCCGGACGTCTTGACTGATGGAAAAAAACGATAGAAACGCTCCTCTCTACCAAAAATCAGACAAAGACTGCACGTCTTCTCCGCCTTACTTTCGAGCAGATACATGGCGTTATGCTTCGTGCCGTTGAACGAGGTTTGGATAAGCGTGATAAGACTCATATCTACAAGCATGTGTGCATGGATGAGAAGTCTATCCGCCGTGGTCATGAGTATGTCAGCATGCTCTATGATGGAGATACCGGTCATGTCATCGAAGTAGAAGCAGGCCGAAGAGCCAAAAGCGTTGATAATCTGTGCACTAAGGCGCTCACAGAGGAACAGCGCAATTCGGTTGAAACGGTATGTACAGACATGTGGGAGCCTTTCATTGATGGCGCTGTGAAGTATTTCCCCAATGCCAGCCACTGTCATGACTTGTACCACTGCGTTACCTATTTGAACGATGCCGTTGACAAGGTGCGCAAGCGTGAGGTTAAGGAGTTCAAGGAACTGCGCAGTACCAAGTATCTTTGGCTCAAGGACAAGTCCAAATACACTCCCAACGACCGTCGGCGATTTGATATGCCGGAGAATGCCGGGTATCAGGTCTGGCAAGCTTGGAAAGTCAAAGAACTCTTTCGTGATCTCCTTCGCCTTAACTATCATGGAGATATGGAGGCTTATGGTATGTTGGGAGACTCGATGGCAGATGCCTTGCAGTACAACATTGAAGAGATCGACGGTGTTGTCTTTATGTTCAAGAGACACCTCAAAGACATCATTAGATCCATGGTTACCGGCGCCAACAACGGCAAAGCCGAGAGAACCAACGGGTCGATTCAAGAAATCAAGACCATCGGCAGAGGATATGGTACTGCCGAACGCTATCGGATAGCGATTCTATTCTTCTATGGTGGTCTAGACATATGTTAACTCACACTAATTACAGTAGAACCACTATTTTTTATTTCCATATTTATATCAAGGGGGTGGAAATGCGCGATGCATTTCTGCCCCTCGCTTTGTTTCACCGCGCAGGCCAGCGCAGCTTTCGTGTGGCATTTTGCGTGGCCATTTTGCGGTTGGGCGGCATCCAGATGAGGAATGATGGAAAGAAATGGGGCGATGTGGGCGGTAGTTGGCCAAAATGCACTACTTTTGTAAGCAAAATAGCAGTTGACAATGATGACAGAGAGCAAAATTTTGATGGTAGACGCATTGCAGGATGCGCTTCAACGCACGCTGACGCAATTAGCGCCCGACCGCGTGTTCATACTGACCGATGAGAACACCCGACGGCTATGTTGGCCACAAATCATGCCGGACGAGAGCCAACCATCAACCACACGCAACCCATTGAATATGAGCGAATCGCAATCTTCAATCACATGCAACCCATTGAATATGAGCGAAGTGCAACCTTCGACCACACGCAACACGGCAGATGGGCGCGAGCTGCTGCGCACGGCCACACACATCACGATTCAGTCGGGCGATGCGCATAAAAACCTCACCACACTCACGCAGGTGTGGACAACGCTGAGCGAGCAGCATGCAACGCGCCATTCTTGTTTGCTCAACGTGGGCGGCGGCATGGTGACAGACCTCGGTGGTTTCGCCGCGAGCACCTTCAAGCGAGGCATCGCCTTTGTCAACCTCCCCACCACCCTATTGGCGATGATCGATGCCTCGGTTGGTGGCAAAACAGGCATCAACTTCATGGGGTTGAAGAACGAGATAGGCGCATTTTGCGAGCCCCGGGCCGTGCTCATCGACAGCACATTCCTTGAGACGCTCGATGCGCGTAATCTGCGCTCGGGCTATGCCGAGATGTTGAAGCATGCGCTCATCGCGCAGCCCGACAGGTTGCACGCGTTGCTTGCTTTCGATCTCGAGCGCCCCAACCTGTATGCCTTGCAAGCATTGATTGCCGAATCGATTGCCGTGAAAGCGCGCATCGTAGCGCAAGATCCGCATGAGCAACAGCTGCGCAAAGTGCTCAACTTCGGTCACACGATAGGTCACGCCTTCGAAAGTTTCGCCATGCGCCGCACGCCCATCTTGCACGGCTATGCAGTGGCCTATGGCATGATTTGCGAGCTCTATCTCTCCCATGTCAAATGCGGATTTCCGCTGCGCGAGCTACAAATCGCAGTGCAATTTATCCGCGAGCACTACGGCCGCCTACTCATCACCTGCGATAATTACGACGAGCTGCTGCAATGGATGCAACACGACAAGAAAAATACACAAAATCACATCCGCTTCACACTCTTGCGTGCGGCAGGTGACTACCTGCTCGACCAAACGGCAACCAACGAAGAAATCAAGTCGGCATTAGACTTTTTCCGCGAGACTTAGCAAGACATTGCGTGCCACTTTTCCCGTCGCCGTGAGGGGCAGTGCATCCACTTGTATGAAAACATGCGGTTGCCAGTATTTCGGAAGCTGCGCAACACACACAGCCTTCACCACCTCTAAATCAGTTGCAGTGGTGATGAGCACCACCACCTCACCAAATTTCTCATCTGCCTTCTTGGTGATGGCAAAAGGAGCATCGAGCCACGACTGCAAACGCTGTTCGATGGCTTCGGCCTGCAACTTCACACCTCCGCTGCAAATGACGTTATCGCGCCGACCCAAAATGCGAAAACAACCATCCTCGCGCAAGGTCGCGATGTCGTGCGTGTGCAATGCACCATCGTGCACGGCCGGCGCATCAATCACCAAGCAATCATCGTCATCGAGCGACACGTTCACGCCCGGCAACGGCCGATACCACAAAGAGGCACTGGGACCGCTGACACGACGCAGCGCCACATGAGAGAGCGTTTCGGTCATGCCGTAACTGCTCCAAATGGCATTGGGAAAGCTGCTCAGTTGCCGTTCGAGCTGCGCATCGATAGCACCGCCGCCGATGATGACGTGCGTGAAGCGCTGCAACTGCTCGCGCTCGGCCGCTGTTTGCAACGAATTGTAAACTTGCAAAGGCACCATGGCCGCCAACGAGGCCGGCTCCCGCGGCACGATAACACCCCGCAAAGGATGTCCCGACGGTGGCACCTGCACCAACTGCAACCCGCGCTCAAGGCTGCGCACCACCATCATCTTGCCGGCAATATAATCGACCGACATGCAGAGAAACGCCGTGTCGCCCTGCTGCAAACCCAAGAAGTCGCAAGTGGCGCGCGCCGAGCGAAGCATCTGCCGTTTCAAGACATACATGGGCTTCGGCGCGCCGGTAGTGCCGCTCGTGTGTACCCAAAGTCCCTCGTCGGCGCTATGCCACTCGGCCAGAAATTCGTCAACCGTCATCTATTTCGTATCTGTAAACCACAACCTATCGCCGCGCACCTGCAACGGCACATCAACATTATCGGTGAAGAGCTGCCCCGTGCCCAATCCCTGAGGCATCGCAGGCGCTGGTGCGTAAACGTGCGCACACAACTGCGCAATGGCGTTGAGCCCTACGTTGCTTTCGAGCGCGCTCGTCATCCACGTGCCGATGGAGCGTTGCCGTGCCATACTGATCCACTCCATCGTGCCCGCCATGCCTCCATGCAGTGAAGGTTTCAACACCAAATAGTGGGGCCGAATGGCATCCAACAACGCTGCGCGCATCTGCGGCGTGTTCACACCGATGAGTTCCTCGTCTAAAGCAATCGCAATGGGCGACTGTTTGCATAATTGCGCCATCGCGCACCACTGTCCCTGACGAATGGGTTGCTCGATGGAGTGCAGGTCGTAGGCCGCCAATTCCGTTAGCCGCTGCAAGGCCTCGGCAGTACTGAAAGCACCGTTTGCATCGACGCGTATCTCCACCTGCTTAGCCGTATAGCGCTCACGTATGCGCGCCAGCAACGCCAGCTCATCAGCAAAGTCGATGGCTCCGATTTTCAGCTTGATGCAGCGATAGCCCTGCGCCAACTTCTCTTCAAGACGCTGCAACATCTCGTCATACCGCCCCATCCACACCAAGCCGTTCATCGCAAGGCCCTCTTCACCCCGTGCAAACGGCGTGTCGAACAGTCGCCAGCTACCGGCGGCATGGAGTTGTGTCCATGCCGTCTCAAGGCCAAACTGCATGCTGGGATAAGGTCGCAACAACGCGAGCGGCAGACGATGCGTCTGCACCAGCAATTCGCAAAATTGCGTCAACAGCGTCTCATAATTCACGACATCGTCGCACGACAGACGCGGCAACGGAGCACACTCACCGATGCCTTTGCACTGCGGGCGCTCCGAGTCGTGCAGCGTCACGAAATAGCTCTTGCGCACGGTGTAAACGCCACGCGACGTTCCGGCAGGTTGCTTAAAGTGGAACGTGCGCGCATGAATCTCGTAGCTTAACATCAAGGAAACTGCGGATATTGACTAAAATCGGGTTCTCGTTTCTCCAAAAAGGCGCGTCCGCCCTCCTGCGCCTCGTCGAGTGTGTAATAAAGCATCGTTGCGTCGCCCGCCAACTCCTGAATACCCGCCTGACCGTCGAGTTCGGCATTCAAACCGGCCTTGATCATGCGCAATGCCAGCGGGCTGCGTCTCATCATCACTTCTGCCCACTCCACGCACGTGTCTTCGAGCATCGGCAAGGGCACCACTTTGTTCACCATGCCCATGGCTTCGGCTTCGCGCGCCGTGTACTGTCGGCAAAGAAACCAAATTTCGCGTGCGCGCTTCTGTCCAACCATGCGCGCAAGATAACTTGCACCAAAGCCGGCATCGAAGGAACCCACTTTAGGCCCCGTTTGACCAAAGATGGCATTTTCGCTCGCTATCGTGAGGTCGCACATCACATGCAACACGTGTCCGCCACCGATGGCATAGCCATTGACCATAGCAATGACCGGTTTGGGTAGCCGGCGTATCTGCATTTGCACATCCAACACGTTGAGCCTTGGCACACCATCGTCGCCGACATATCCGCCGCGCCCTTTGACATGCATATCGCCACCTGCGCAAAATGCCTTGTCGCCCGCACCCGTCAGCAACACCACGCGCACGTCTTGACACGCGCGACAGTAGTCAAAAGCACGGCTCATCTCCCATGTGGTCAGCGGTGTGAATGCGTTGCGATAGCGCTCGCGGTTGATGGTGATTTTGGCAATGCCGTGAAAGTGCTCAAACAAAATTTCTTTAAAGTCGAAGCCATCAATGGGCTTCCATTCTCGCTTACTCATCTTTATTTCAGTTTTAAAAGTTTCATGCTCAATGCAATGGCATGCTTGCAGCAGGCGCGCCGTGGCAGCAACCGCCTATCCATCAAACATGCCCATTGCAAAAATAAGCAGTTTTTTTCATATAGGCGATTGATTGCTATGAAAAAATGCGCCTCATGTAAATCGTATTGCCTTTTGCATACACAAAAACGCATCGTTCTCTGATGCTGCGGCATTACTGATGCCTGAAACGGCAGCATGGCGCTATCATGCGATATTTTGAAGTCGGAAAACACCATCGATGAAATAACTTACAGCATATCAAAGCATTAGAAAACAAAATGTAGAGTTAACAAAATTAAAAGTAGTGAGGCAAAACACTGTGCGCTGCATAACAAATAGTAAAACATATACGAAGAACACAGTGTTTTGCCACACAACTTTACTATTTGTGTGGTTGAACACAGTGTTTTGCCTCACAAATTGTAAAACATATATGAAGATTACTGTATTCTGCATAACAAGCAGTGCAGCAAAGTCGATTCATACAACACAAAAACGATTTTGCAGCTCAGCAAAGTCGATTAATATAACACAAAAACGATTTTGCAGCGCAACAAAGTCGATTCATACAACACAAAAACGATTTTGCAGTGCAACAAAGTCGATTGATACAACACAAAAACGATTTTGCAGTGCAGCAAAGTCGATTAATACAACGCAAAAACGATTTTGCAGTGCAGCAAAGTCGATTCATACAACGCGAAAACGATTTTGTAGTGCAGCAAAGTCGATTCATACAACACAAAAACGATTTTGCAGCGCAGCAAAGTCGATTCATACAACACTAAAACGATTTTGCAGTGCAGCAAAGTCGATTAATACAACACAAAAACGATTTTGCAGTGCAACAGTGATGCAAAACACTATGTTCAACCACACAAACAATAATGTTGTGTGGCAAAACACTGTAACGAACCACACAAACAATAAAATAGTGTGGAAGAGTGTAAAAACAAGGCATACAAAACAGTTGGTAAGGTGCCGAAATGACACCACGGCAGCATGCTGCACGATTGTGCACTTGAAACGATGCATGCCGACAGCATGGGTCGGTGCATCAGCGATTTAAAACATATTTATTTTTTTTATTCATCTATTAAATAGTAAGATTATGGTAGAGAAAGTATTACCTTTATTGGTAACGATTAGAGCTGGCTACAAACAGCACAACAATGTCACTCATTTGCAGTTGCATCAACGGCTACATCAGTTGGTAACCGGTTATGACAAGCAGAAGCTCACGCTCACTGACGATGATTTGTCGTCGTGGCGTACGTCGATTGACGGCGAAGTGGACAACAATAATCGGCGCAAGGCTTCGGAACTCGTCAAGCAGTTAAATGATTTAGACAAAAAGCGCGTGTCGCTCATCTCGCAGCTATTCAGCATGGTGCGCGTGCAGCAAAAGTCGGTAATTGGCAACATCGCCGAGGCCGCAGAGAAGGTGGCTTGGGTACTGAAGCCTTATCACGGTATGCAACGTAGGTCGGTCGAGGCGAAGAGCGGCTATATTGATGGCGTACTGATGGATTTAAAGCCACTCAACGCAGCACTCACCAAGCTGAATGTGGCCAATGTTATCAGTGAGCTAAAGACCGTCAACGAAGAGTGTGACAAGTTGATGAAGCAGCGCCATCTCGATGAATCGGCATTGGAGAAGGCGCCAATCAACAACCATCGTAAGGACACCAATGCTGCTTTTGCACTGATTTGCAGCAAGATTCAGAGTGCCTATCACCAGGCAACAGACAAGGCCGACAAGCAGATGATTGTTGAGCTGGTGGATGCGCTCAACCACGTATTGGCTGACTATGCTACGAAGAAGAAGTCGAAAAAGAAGCAACATTCAATCACGCAGGCTATGGCAAAAGAGAAAGTTGCACGACGCATCGAGCCTCTGATTCCCGCATTTGCAGTAAGTAAAGGCTATGACGCTAATGATGTAGTGTTTACCGGCAGAGTGTTGAACATCAATCACATTGCGCGTTATGAATTGCATGTGAAAAGCAAAGACACGAAGCTGTGGGCACGCGTTGTGAAAGGGCAATTAGTAGAGATCAAGCCACGTCCAAACGCTGCTGACAAGCATAGCAAGAAAGAAGGCAGTGGCGCAGGCGGAAAAAAGAACAATGCGCATAACAAACCTTCGAACGGAGCGAACGGGCAGCATGGCAGTGCCGAGATCACGCCGAAGCCTGATGCAAATCAAGGTGGCAAGGATAAGAACAAGCCCGGCACAACGCCGCAGCCAGGAAGCGAAGGCGGCGGAGAAAGCGGCAAACCCTCTGGGCAGGGGCATGCCGAAATCACACCGAAAGGTTGACGTCGCGCGCAGTCGGCTGCGCTGATGCCTCGCCACTTCTCATCGTTGCAACGCTGCGTGTGTCGTAGCTGCAAGAGAAATGGTGATGACCGAGGTGCCGTTGTGCGTAGCCTGCATGAGCATCGTATGAGCAACGCTGCTGCTGCATGATTCAAACTGCCTATAGGATATCAAAAACGATGGCCTGCACAGTGGGTGCAGACCATCGTTTATTTTGATGCTTTTACGCTATCGTATGGTCACGCTGTTGCAGGCGTGAAGCATGACGATTGGCGTATTTTAATCTTTGATATATTCGATGTGCATGGGATTGCCGGCAGTCTTGATGACGGGACCACGGGTGCGTTTCGTCTTCGTGTCATAATAGAAGAAGCCTGTGGCGTTGTCGCTCGAACAACCGAAAATGATGAGATCGTTGTATTTCGTGACGGCGAGACCGTGGGGACTTGACACGGGGATTCCTTTGATGGCTGTGATGGTTTTGTGATAGAGATCAACAGCCACTGCGACGGATGTCTTTGCGCTGTAAGGGTTGGCTGTTGCCGATGGGTCTAACGCGTTGCTGCTCACATGTCCGTAAGCAATGCCATTGCCGGCATACTTAAGGCTTGCCACATAGTCGGCCTTGATGTTGAGCCCTTCGATGTTGGTCTGATCAAGCCGTATGCTATAGGTGGGATCGATGTCGGTTTCGCCCTTTTTGATGCGTGCAAAGCCGGCGTTGATGCCGGGAACCAAACCAAACGAACCAATGCATGCGAAGTAGATATCGCCTTTCTCATCCATGAAGAGTGTTCCACTGTCGATGGGGCGTGAGGGGAACGCCAAGCCGAGTGATTCATTCTTGATATGCTTCTCGAGGCGATTGGTCTGTGCATCCACCATGGCAAACTCGATGCTGTTTTTAGCCGGCATCCATTGTGCATTGAATTGTGAGAGTGCGATGAATACTTTCCCGTCGCGCACAATCATGCACGAGGGACCTACGCGTACTCCCGTGCCCGACAGATTATTTAAATCGATTTCGCCGGTTTGCTTCATCTGTTTAAAGTCGAAGACGAGCACTTTTCCTAAGTTCTGGCACGAAACATAAGCTGTGTGATCGTTTACTTCGATGACCTGCGAAGCTGCAGAACCGGCCGGCAACATCATTTCACCGGCCTTCACGAGCTGATGGTTGGCATCGATGACAAAGCGCTGTAACGCCGCTTTTGACTGACCCATGTAATCGGGGAAGACGTAAACATTCTTGCCTTGCACAGTGAAAGGATTGCCAAATCCGCCCGGTATCGCGCGGTTGTTATCGATGGAAACGGCTGCGGTGTCGGTTAGCGTCTGTACATAACAGCTGCCTGAGCTGCCGCTGGGATTGAGAACGGTTGTCGCCATGACGAGTGTGCCGCCGATGCGCGATGGTTGTGGTGCCGGTGTTGGATCGTCGTTCTTTTCGCACGCTGTCAAGCAGCACATGAGTGCGAAAGCACTGAATAAAAGATGTTTGTTCATACGTTTTGTTTTTATATTACATAAAATTGTGAATGTTCGATGGGGTAGGAGCGGCTCAATGCAGTAAGTAGCGTACTTTAAAGGCTACATAACGTCCCGGAAGCGGATGATTGAGTTCGCTCACCACTTCACGGTTGAGCACGTTCTTGATTTTGAGACTGAACGTGAGTGTTTGGTTCATCACGCTGTGTTCGAGCGCCGTGTCGAAGGTGATCGCTGTTGGAATTTTGCGATCTTGGTAAATGGTCATCTCGTAGTCATAGAAGTATTGGTGCACATAGGAAGCATCGATGAGGAAACGAGTATTGCTGCGCTTGCCAATGAGGTTTTCGCGGTGGCATTCGATACCGGCGTTGCCCAAAAGATAAGGTATGTTGGGGATGCGCTTACGATAAGTGGGGTTGGGAACGGTTGAACCTTCGGTGAAGCGTTGCGTATCGCGCAAATTCTGATAAGTGGCGTTGGCGTAGGTATAGAGCCACGGCAACACGTCCCACTTAACTTCGCCTTCGATGCCGTAAGTGGTGGTTTCGCCGACATTGACGTATTGCGCGAGTGTGGGAACCATCGACGGCGTGTAACGAATCATGTCGGTGAGATGCGTATAGAAGCCGTTGACCTCTGCTTCGAAGATGCCGTCGGTCTTCAGTGTGCGCCGATAGAGTGTGCCGAGGTTGCAGGATCGCACATGCTCGGGTTTGAGCGTTGGGGAAGGCAGGATGGAATAGCCGTTGCCGACAAGTTCCTCATCGCTGGGAATGCGCATTTCATCGCTATACGACGCTTTGAACATGAGTTCGGGGGTGAGACGATAACGCATGGATTCGTTCCATCCGAAGGAGTGTTTGGTGACGCGCACTTGCTCGGGCGTCGGTACATAGAAGGAGGGGAGTTTCTCGGTGGACGAATGATAGTGATAGCTGCGGAGGGTGAATGCACTTTGAAAGCGATCGCGGAACAGGAGGAGGTCGTAGGACAGTCCGGCAGTGAGACTGTTCATATAGCTGTCAAATTGCGTACGGAAACCATAGGCTGCGTCCATTAATTCATCGTGCGGCTTGAGCTTCGTGTAGGCTTCGTAGAGATTGAGGTTGAGGGAGTGATGCCGATTGATGGTGTAGTTGAGATTGAGCTTGCCGGTGCCATCGAGATTCTTGTTGTGTCCGTCATAAGGATGCGTGCTGGTTTCGCCGCCGAGGGGCGATTGTGATGGGCGGCTGTTGCCAAACCAGTCGTAAACGGTTTTGGCATAATCGCTGACGCCGTAGTTTCCGATATCGAAGGCCGCTTCGAAATCGAAAGCCAGTCCGTCGATGAAAAACGTCTCACGCTTGGCTTTGAGTGAGGTGGCGATAGCTTGCGAATGGGTGTAGGCCTCACGCACGTCTAAGTCGATGCCCTGCAACTGCTGATGCGTGGCGGTGTAGATGAGTTCGGCTTTCAACTCGTTGAACCACCACTTAGTGGCTTTGATGCTCCCCGCGATAACACCCTTTCGAAAGGCATCGTGGTTGCGCCTCACACGCAAATCGCCCAAATTGTGGAGTGTCATGTAATAGTTGTTTGCCGAATAGGTGAAGAAACCGCCCATGCCGAATTGCAACCCTAACGGCGCATACGTGCGCTTGAACACGGTGTTGAGGCGGTGAGTGTTAAATGAGCCAATCTCGTATGATGCATCAAAATAGATAGGCGGATATTCCTTCGTCACGACATTGATGGCACCGCCTAATGCGCTACCGCCGAACTTATAGGGAACAATGCCTTTGTAAATTTCGATGCGCGCAATCATATCGGTAGGTATATCGTTGAGCGTGATGAAATTGCTGAATTGATTCATCGCTGTCTCATCGACGAATAGGCCTAAACGCTTGCCTTCCAAACCACGCACAGAGAGCCTTGATGCGCTACCGACGCCGCCCGTATTGCGAATGGTGACGCCTGCGACGCGCGCCAACACATCGTTCATAGATGAGGCGGTACCCTGCAATTCTTTCGATGTCATCACAGATACGGGCATGCCGCTTTCGCGCAACTGGCGCGCTTCGTTACGTCCCATGACGGTAATTCCTTGTAGGAGGATGGTTTCGTCACCGATGTGCTTTTGTGGTTTCAGCGAGTCGCGTTTGGTCGTAGCTGTGTTGGTGGTTGTTGTCTGCGCCATCGTGGCTAACGATGCTAAGAGAAGGAGACTAAGTAGGGATAGTCTGTTGTGGAGTATGTGCATACTGTTTGATTGATGGATTTGATGACGCAAAGGTAGCGACAGTGGGGAAGGTAGGCAATACCTAAAAGTAGGTAAATGCGGCTGTGGCGAGCATTTGCAGCAAGGGCTTCTGCGGTCATCCGGCACAAGCGAAGAGAGGTGAGAAGGGGTGCTGCGGCAATGAAAGGAGCGCTATCATTTGATGATGTGAGGTTTTATCGTTACCTTTGCAGCCGCAAATCATTTATGATAAGACGTAACAGAATGAAACGAAAGGTTTTAATGGAAAATTGCACGTGGGCGAATAGGATGCTCTATGTTTGGTTGGGGCTGTTGCTTGCGCTGCCTATGCGTGCACAGATGCTTTTCACGGAAAATATGACGATGGCTATCGACAGCACGAAGACTATTCAAGGATCGTTGCAGCCGGTGGTTGACTTCAAGACAGAGAAGGAGAATGTGCTGACGCTGAAGAACACCGCCAATTTGAATTTGCTGATTAATCGCAATCGCGTAGTCAATCTCATCAACAAGTTGGAGTTTTCGACTTATGGAAGGAAAGTGACGGTGAGTGGGGGTTACGTGCACGCGGAATATCGCTACTTGCTGAGCCATGCGTTTGAAGTTTATCCCTACGCCGAATCTCAGTGGGCCGGGAGCCGTGGCATGACGTTCAAAGTATCGAGTGGGTTGCAGTCGCGCTATCGCTTAGTGAACAGCGAACACTGTCTGATGTTTGCGGCGGTTGGCATGTTTTATGAGTTTGAGAAATGGGCCTATCCCGATGCTCCTGCGGGTGTCGACGACAACGCCTATAGCCGCAGTGTGAAGAGCCATGTGTCGCTGAGTTTCAGACATTCGATAGGTGAACATTGGGAGTTTACCGCCACTGCCATACATCAGGGTAAGCCCGATAGCTATTTTAAGGCCGCGCGCTTTGGTGGCGCAGTTGATGTGGTTTATCATGTCACGCCCAAGATAGGCATTCGGGGTACTTATCGCTTGATTTACGACACTTCGCCTATCGTGCCCGTGCGCAAAGACTACACGGTGGTTGATGCCGGTCTTGACATTGCGTTTTGATGCGGCATGAACAAGCGAGTGCTTCATCATTGGAGAGATCCATGATGAAGCACTCGTCTTTTGGATGTGTTGCACGCGGGAACAATGCCTGCGCAAGGCTTACAACCCACTATACAGCGTCGTAACCTTTTGTGCTGTTGTGCTCGAGCAAATCGTCGAGGTTTTGCTCTCTGAAACCATGCTCTTTCTGCTCTTCGTAGAGGAGCTCGGCCTCTTCTTTTTCAGCTTCTGAATGTTCAAAGTGGATGGTCTTTGCCTTTAACTCGGCAACGGCCCATCCTACAAGCGCGATGATAATCAGCGCTGCGAAAATATACAATCCGGTCATGTGTGAATGATGTTTTTAAACGTTTATTCTTTATTGGCACGCTTGCGCTCCGTGTGATCGAGGATGATTTTGCGCATGCGCATGCTCTTTGGTGTCACTTCGACGTATTCGTCGGCTTTGATATACTCGAGACATTCTTCAAGACTCATCACGGTCTTAGGAATGACGCGCGCCTTGTCGTCGGAACCACTCGCGCGGACATTGGTAAGCTGTTTTGCTTTCGTGACGTTGATGACGAGGTCGTTGTCGTGTACGTGCTCTCCGACCACTTGTCCGGCGTAGACCTCTTCACCTGGGTCGATGAAGAATTTTCCGCGATCTTGCAACTTGTCGAGCGAATAGGCATAGGCCGTGCCCGTCTCCATGACAATCATCGAGCCATTCAGTCGGCGTGTGATGTCGCCTTTGAAGGGTTGATACTCTTTATAGCGGTGAGCCATGATGGCTTCGCCTTGTGATGCGGTGAGCACGTTGGTGCGCAGGCCGATGATGCCACGTGAAGGAATCTCGAATGTGATGTTGACACGATCGCCTTCAGTGTCCATGCCGGTGAGTTCGCCTTTGCGACGCGTCACCATATCAACCATCTTGCTGGAGTAGTCTTGCGGCACGTTGATGGAGAGCTCCTCGATGGGCTCACACTTCATGCCATCGATTTCTTTATAAATCACCTGTGGTTGTCCCACTTGCAGCTCATATCCCTCACGGCGCATGGTCTCGACGAGCACCGAGAGATGGAGCACACCGCGGCCGCTGACAATCCATTTATCGGTCGTGTCTTCGAACGGGCGCACGCGGAGTGCAAGGTTCTTCTCTAACTCTTTATTGAGTCGGTCGTTGATGTGGCGAGAGGTGCAGAACTTTCCTTCGCGACCAAAGAAAGGCGAATCGTTGATGGTGAAGAGCATGCTCATCGTAGGTTCGTCGACAGCAATGGGAGGCAATGCCTCGGGATTTTCCCAATCGGCAATGGTGTCGCCGATTTCGAAGCGTTCTAAACCTACAACCGCGCAGATATCACCGCTGCTTACGCTCTCGGCAGGCGTGCTCCCCATTCCTTCGAAGGTGCGCAGTTCTTTAATCTTTGTCTTCTCTTGTGTGCCGTCGCGGTGGCAAATAGTGATGTTCTGCCCGCTCTTGAGTGTGCCGCGATGCACGCGACCAACGGCGATACGCCCTGTGTAGTTCGAATAGTCGAGCGATGTAATCAGCATCTGTGGTGTGCCGTCGATATGTTTGGGCGCAGGAATAACCTCCACAATCTTATCCAACAGGTAATCGATGTTGTCGGTAGGCTGCTTCCAATCGGCAGCCATCCAACCGTTTTTGGCCGAACCATAAACCACCTCGAAGTCTAACTGCTCTTCGGTGGCATTGAGGTCGCACATCAAATCGAACACCATCTCATAGACTTCCTCTGGTCGGCAGTTGGGCTTGTCCACCTTGTTGACCACAACAATGGGCTTCAAACCCAATTGCAACGCCTTTTGTAGCACGAAACGTGTTTGTGGCATGGGGCCTTCGAAGGCATCGACGAGCAACAAACAGCCATCGGCCATGTTCAACACACGTTCCACTTCGCCGCCAAAGTCCGAGTGGCCCGGCGTGTCCAAGATGTTAATTTTCGTGCCTTTCCAAGTAATCGACACGTTCTTCGAGAGAATGGTGATGCCGCGTTCGCGTTCCAAATCGTTGGCGTCGAGCACTTCGCCACTGTTATCCTGCCCTTCACGAAACAACTTTCCGGCCAGCATCATTTTGTCCACCAGCGTTGTCTTTCCGTGATCGACGTGCGCAATCACCGCAATATTCCTAATGTCCTGCATGTTCTTTCCTTAATTATCCTATATTAAATGTGCTGCAAAAGTACAAAAAATAACTGAAGTAGGCACGGCTTTGCAACGAGATAATCAAGATTTTAGTGATATTTGCCGTGCCAGACAAGGCCATGTTAAATTAGCGGGCTACGTCAGTTGCAGCTATATTGCCAGGCGCACTACGTTGCCCACGAGGGCGCATCCATCAGTAGCAGGTGTGCATTATCCGCAATGCACAAATATTTCTACGCATGAAAACGCTTCCTTTGTGGGTGGGGAATGTACTCTTTACGTATGGAAACGTCGCTGCGCGGACGTTCGGGCGGGCACACAGGCGCCGCCCCTACCATTTCTCATGTGGCTCCGTGTCATAAAATTGCCGAAGAATAGTTCGCCGCGTCACAAATATAAGTGTATAGTCGTGGCGAATAGTTCGCCGCATCACAAACATGAGTGTATAGTCGTGGCGAATAGTTCGCCGCATCACAAACATAAATATATAGTCGTGGCGAATAGTTCGCCGCGTCACAAACATAAGTGTATAGTCGTGGCGAATAGTTCGCTGCGTCACAAACATGAGTGTATAGTCGTGGCGAATAGTTCGCCGCGTCATAAACATAAGTGTATAGTCGCGGCGAATAGTTCGCCGCGTCACAAACATGAGTGTATAGTCGTGGCGAATAGTTCGCTGCATCATAAACATGAGTGAATAGTCGTGGCGAGGTGCTCGCCGATGGACTAATTCAAGAAAAGGTTGCTGGCGAGGGCTCGCTGATGGAGAAGGGGGTGTTTTCCCACCTTTTTGATGGGAGTTTTTCCACAAACAAGTCTGGTTTTCACGGAAAAAGCGCTAACTTTGCAGCCGTACTTAATACGATAAGATTTTTTTTCATGCAAATAGATTACGCGCTTATTCGTTTTACAAGGGGAAAAAATGCGGCTCGTGGTGTGGCTCGCTCCTTGCTTTTCAGTTTGTTTTTATTCGTTTCTCTACAGCTTTCGGCACACGACATCACGCCCAAAGCGGCCTTGTCCATTGCCCGCCGCTATGTGGAAGTGGGGAAGGATGCGCTGAAGCGGCAGCCCACACGCAGTGGCGCAGTGGCAAACGCCTCACCTTATTATATAGTGAATGATGCGCGTGGGCACGGCTTCGTTGTGGTGGCGGGCGACGATGCCATGGGCGAAGTGTTGGCCTATAGCGCGACGGGGCAAATGGACACGACGAGGCTCAACCCCGAAGCGCGCTATCTGCTGCAGGCCTATCGGCTGGTTTATACGCATTTGAAACAGGGTGGGCGCCTCGTTGGGGCTGCAAAATCCACCCGAACGGCCGGCGGAGGCGTTGTGGCTCCGCTGTTGAAAACGAAATGGGGGCAGGGCTATCCGTACAATAAAAAAACAGGTTATTTCACGGGATGTGTGGCTACGGCGATGGCACAAATCATGAATTTCCATCGTTGGCCCGCACAAGGACGCGGCAAAAATCGCTATACGGTGAATTATGAGCATGCGCAACGCGAAGCCGACTTCAGCCAGTCGCATTATGATTGGGGCAACATGCTCAACGATTATAGTCGGGAACGGGCCACGGCACAGCAAGAAGATGCTGTAGCTTTGCTGATGAACGATGCCGGCATCTCCGTCTACATGCAATATACACCGAGCGGCAGTGGCGCGCAGAGCTCGTCGGCAGCCAAGGCCTTGCGCGACCATTTCGATTATGATGCGGCCATCGTGACCAAGGCAAACGAGGGCAACGCTCATTTCGCCGAAATCATTCAGGACGAGCTTCGCCATGGCTTTCCACTCTACATCTCGGGCGATCCGCGTGGTGGCGGCAGCGGTCACGCCTGGGTTTGCGACGGTTTCGACAGCGAAGGTATGTTCCACATGAACTTCGGATGGGACGGGGGAGCCGATGGTTACTACTCGCTCACGGCGCTCAACCTCTCGTCTACAGGCAGCGAGTTTCAAGGCCGGCCGCTGAGTTTCGGTCTGCGTCTGCACATCATTGCGGCACATCCCAACAAACCGGGCACGCCGAAACTCGACCCCGACATTGCTGACGGTGCACCCAACTTGGCGTTTAATCTGAGCGGCGAGATGCACTTTGTCGGCACGCCGCCCACGCAGTTAACGGCACATGCGCAGCTGTCGTTCAGCCATTTCGTCAACCAAAGCTACGATAAGTTCCGCGGCGACGTGGGAATCGGCATCTACACCACCGACCATCAGTTGGTGCGGCCGTGTGCATCTGCCGCGCACAGCAAGGGCGGCTACACGCAAGAGCGCTTTAAGTTTAACGATGGCGAACAGCCTTCCGGCGGATTGGTTGAAGAAGATGTCGTCATCACGACCGACCTCTCGGGGCTTGCGGATGGGCGATACATCCTCGCCCCCATTTGCGCGGCATGGAAAGGCGGCACCCTTTGGGGCGATTGGGTGCGCATGAAGCAGGCGCCGCGTGTGGTGATGGAGGTGAAACAAGGAAAAATCACCTATGTCGAACTGCCCGCAGCAACCAACGCCTATCAGTTTGAAACGCTGCCCACGTTTGACAAGAAACTGCGGACGGGCGGCACCAACACCCTGCGTCTGAACATTCGCAAGCTCAACAGCATGCCCTTCGACGGGCAGGTGAAGGTGGATTTCATCAACGATCAAGGTGCGGTGGCCTATACCGTACAAACGCAAAACAAAGTAGATTTCGAAATGTTTGCCGCCACACGCGTCACGCTCCCCATTTCCTTGCCCACCGACATGGCCGCCGGCCGCTACGAATTGCGCACCACCATCTTCCAAGCCGATACCCACGAGCAATGCCCCGTGCGCACCGATATGCGCGAAACACCGTTCTATGCAACGGTGGAGCAGGGCGAAGTGCCGAGCAACCTATTGCAAAATGCGGTCGGCTTTGTGCAGGACAACGCCATGTCTACCATCCCCAACGAGGACATCGACATCAGCTTCACGCCGCTTTTCAAACTCAACTGCGTCGTTACCTTGGCCGATGGTGCACACTATCAGGGCGGCCTTTCCCTGTGTTTAATCGACACCGAGAACGAACGACAGATTGTGCTCATGAAGAAGCCGCAGCAGGTGAATCTCAGCGATGCCCATTTCTCCGAGCAAATCGTCACAGGATGGCTCCGCCCACGCGATTTGAAGATCATCAACAACCGCCGCTATCGTTTGGCCGTCATGGGTGAGGTGGGTGGCAAGGCGAAAGATTTGTGGCCGGCTGCAGCCCCACCTTTCTACGTGTCGATTGTCAAAGGCCCGTTCAATAAATATCCCGACGAGCAGCCCAATGGCATTCAAACCGTGCCGTTCACGGGGCATCTGCGCTTTGCCGATGGCATGTTAGAGGTGCAGCAGGTGGGACTTGTGCGCATCGAAGTCTACAGTCTGAGCGGCATGCTCGTGAGCCGTAGCCATGCTATTGAGGACAATCGTGCCACCATGTCGCTAACTAAGGGCACCTATGTGGTGCGCATTGTCACGCGCAACGGTCAATCTTCGAAAGTAATTCGGTAAGAGTAAGCATTTTCAAAATGCTTACTCTTATGAGGGAATGACTTATATGAGGGCTTCGATGTCAAAATATGTCGTATTAAAGATGATGTCGGAATCTAATCTTGTCTGTCACCATCTCTTGACATAGCCCACTATGTCTTCGGCATGACGTGGCCAATCTGTCCCACAATCAAATAAAATCTGAACAGAATCTAATGGTCGATTTGGATTTAGATGATGGCAGGTGTTGCGGACGCGGATGGGTTACTGTCCGACAGGATGATGCCATCTTTCATGTGGATGGTGCGGTCGGTGAGACGTGCGAGGTCTTCATCGTGGGTGACGATGACAAAGGTTTGGCCAAAGCGGTCGCGCAGGTCGAAGAAGAGTTGATGGAGTTCGTTTTTGTTTTTCGTGTCTAAGCTGCCCGATGGTTCGTCGGCAAAGATGACGGCAGGCTGGTTGATGAGTGCGCGTGCCACGGCCACCCGCTGCTTTTCGCCGCCCGAGAGTTCGGCCGGTTTGTGGTTGGCACGGTCGGCTAAGCCCATGAATGTGAGCAAGTCGATGGCACTTTTTTGCGCTTCGCTATAGCTTTTCCCGGCGATGAAGGCCGGAATCATGACATTCTCCATGGCCGTAAATTCGGGCAACAGCTGATGGAACTGAAACACGAAACCAATGTGTTGGTTGCGAAAGTTGCTGAGCTTTTTCTTCGAGAGGCTGCTCACGTCGACGCCATTGATGCGGATGGTGCCTTGGTCGGGCTTGTCTAAGGTGCCCATGATTTGCAGCAAGGTGGTTTTTCCGGCACCCGAAGGTCCTACGATGCTTACCACTTCGCGTGCGTTGATGTGCAGGTCAATGCCTTTAAGCACCTGCAATGGTCCGAAACTCTTGGTGATGTTTTTAATATCAATCATGCTTGTTTTTTCTTGTTTGTTTGACAATCCATAGCCACCAGCGTGCTCCCATGCGCAAGAGCGACTCCCATGCACTGTGCTCTTCGGTGTGTTGCGGTTGTGCAATGGTCATTTCTTCCTGGTTGCCATATTGGTCGGGGAAGATAATGAGCAGGTTGCGGCCCGAAAAATAGCGTTGTATTTCGTCGGGAAGATATTCTAAAGCGTTTTTATAGGAGACGGTTCCTTTGCGCGCTGTGACAATGACAAAGAGGTGGTCATTGGCTACCTGTGTGGCTAATTGGGGCAATTCGTTCCAATGCCCCATGGCAATATAGTTGGCACGCACCTGTGGATGGCGGTTGTTGATGTATTCGGTGATGAGGCTTAGCGTCTCTGTTCGGCCGTGAAACAGGATGCGACACTCCAATGTTTCGGCCACACGGGCGAGGCGTTCCAACCAACGATAGAAGCCGGGTTCAAACTCTGCTCGCGAAGGCACCGCCACTTGTATGCGCCGCAGCGTGTTGAGTGGCTGATGAAGGCGCAGCATCATGATTTGTCGGTTGAGCCCATTGAAGAGGCTTTGATGGAACTCGCCCCAGAATTTTGGCGACACGTCGGTGTGGGTGTGCATGCCGATGAGGATTTCGGAGGCTTGAAACTCTTTGAAGGCATGCTTGATGCCGTTGGCGATGTTGGCCGCCACACGTGTTTGTGTCTGCACGCCCACGTCCGACCCGGCGCAATATTGGGTGACGCGTTGCAGCAGTTGTTGGCCTTGTTCCATGTTGCGGCGCATGTGCTCGCTGTCATAGACCACATTGAGCGCCACCAAACTGCGATTGAGTTTGCGGTTGCGCATGAGCAAAGCAAAGCTCATGAGCTGCTCGGCAAAATCGGGATAGCGCACGGGAATGAGGATGCGTTCGTCGTCTTCGCCCGTCATGTTCTCAGCGGGTCGGTCCTTGTCGCGCAAAATAATCTGCTGTGCGGCCTGCTCCGTGGTGATGCTTGAGATGATACAGGTGAAGAGAATCATGATGACCACGGCGTTGAGCATCTGCGCATCAACCAGCATCAAGCCGTTGGTTTGCGGCAAACGCATGCCCACCATCACCATGGCGATGGCGCCGGCAGCGTGGGCTGAGGTGAGACCAAACATCATGTTGCCCGAGGAAATGGGCATCTTAAATCCAAAACAGGTGGCATAGGCGGCCATGGCTTTGCCCAAAGTGCCGAAGAAGACGATGCAAACCACCGCCCAAAGAATGTTGCCGCCCGCAAAGAGCAGGCGCACATTGATGAGCATGCCCACGCCGATGAGGAAATAGGGGATGAAGAGGGCGTTGCCGATGAATTCTAATCGGTTTTTCAAAGGCGACACACTCGGGATGTAACGGTTGAGCACCAAACCCGAAAGGAACGCGCCAAAGATGCCTTCTAAGCCTATGGCGCCACTCAAAGCCGCACACAAAAAGAGCATGGCCAAAACGAAGATGAACTGCATCACGGCATCGCTGTAACGCCGAAGAAACCAGCGTGTGATTCGAGGAAGCAACAGAATGACGAGGCTGCAATAGGCCACAAATTTCAAACCAAACAGCAACCAAAAGGCAATGTCGCCATCGCCGCTGTTGGATGCCACGATGGCAGCCAGCAAGATGAGGGCAAATAGAAACGAAAGCATGCTCGAACCCACGCTCAATGCCACGCTCGCCTTGCGCTGAAGGCCATAGCGACTCACGATGGGATAGGCCACCAGCGTGTTACTGGCCATGATACATCCCAACAGCAACGAGGCCGATGTGCCATAGCCCAAGAGGTAGATGCTCATGAAAAAGGTGAGCAACAGCGGCACCATGAAGGTGAGTAGGCCAAACACAATGAGTTTGCTTTTGCTCTTGCGCACGCTTTCTAAATCCATTTCCAATGCGGCCAAGAACATAATATAATACAAACCTACACGACCAAACAGCTCGAACGAGTCGTCACGCGCCAAGATATTCAAACCATATTTCCCAATCACAATGCCTGCCAACACCATGCCAATGATATGCGGAATGCGCAACTTTCCCATGACAATGGGCGCCAGCAAAATAATCAACAGCACCACAAAGAAAATGAGTGTGGGGTCGGTGATGGGGAAATAGGGCGATAAATGTAACATATACGGACGCAAAGGTACATAAAAAAATGTGAATGGCTCACCAAAAAGAAATAAACTCTGTGGTTGGGCTGTAACAAAAATAATTGTAACTTTGCAAAGAGTGCAGCGCTTGCAAAGGCTTTGGTGCTCAATGTTGCGCACGAAAAAAGTTGCCCCCATCGCTGCCACTCCAACATAAAACCCTTTATTCGCATGCTGCAATTAGATGACTTTTATCACGCACGTTCCGTTTTACATCAGGTTTTGCGCCCCACAGCATTGGTGCAAGCGAGGAAGATTAATCCTGAAATGGAGGTCTATTTGAAGCCCGAATGCCTGCAACGCACAGGGTCTTTTAAAGTGCGCGGTGCCTATTACAAGATTTCTCAACTCTCGGATGCCGAGAAAACGAAAGGCGTTATTGCCTGCTCGGCGGGCAATCATGCGCAGGGTGTGGCCTTGGCAGCGACGTCGATGGGGGTGAAAAGCCTCATTTGTTTGCCCGAAAGTGCACCGATCAGCAAGATAGAAGCGACACGAAGGCTCGGCGCCGAGGTGTATTTGGTTCCGGGTGTCTACGACGATGCCTACCAAAAGGCGTTGCAATTACGCGATGAATATGGCTACACCTTTGTGCATCCTTTCGACGATGCGCATGTCATTGCCGGGCAAGGCACCATCGGATTGGAACTGATAGAGCAACTACCCGATGTCGATGCGGTGATTGTTCCCGTGGGAGGTGGCGGCCTCATTGCAGGCATTGCCTTTGTCATCAAGCAGCTTCGGCCCCATGTTAAAGTCTATGGGGTGCAGGCAGAAGGTGCACCCAGCATGCTAAAAAGTATTGAGACGCATCACGTGATTGCTTTGGATAGCGTTTCAACTATCGCCGATGGCATTGCAGTAAAGGTGCCTGGACGGCTCACTTTCGCCACTTGCCAACAATATGTGGATGGCATTATCACCGTGAGTGAGGACGAAATCTGTGCAGCTATCCTGCAACTCATCGAGGCCGAGAAGATGATTGCCGAAGGAGCGGGTGCAACTACGGTGGCCGCTGCTATGTTTAACAAGGTGCCTTTGAAGGGGAAAAAGGTGGTATGTGTGGTGAGTGGCGGCAATATTGATGTCACTATTCTCAATCGGGTCATTAATCGTGGCTTGGCAAAGAGCGGAAGACTCTGCACCATCGACCTTGAACTTGACGACCAACCCGGTAAACTCGTTGAAGTGTGCGGTGTGGTTGCGCAACAAGGTGCCAATATAACGAGCGTGCATCACGACCGCTCGACCAATCGCAAAAAGGTGAACACATGTGTGTTGCGGCTCACGATGGAAACGAAAAACCAAACACACATCGACAATATCCTGCAAGCCTTGCGCGAAAAAGGTTTTGAACCCTATGTTAATTCACATTTAAAATAAAACATCATTATGAAAGCAATTCAAACAAACAATGCACCCGCGGCCATTGGACCTTATAGCCAGGCCATCGAAGTCAATGGATTTATTTTCGCATCTGGACAGATTCCTATCGACCCTGCAACGGGAGAATTTGTTAAAGGTGGCATCAAAGAACAAACACGTCAGTCGCTCCTCAATGCAAAAAGCATATTAATTGCTGCAGGAACTGACTTGAATCGTGTGGTAAAAACGACTGTTTTTCTCTCTGATATGGCCAACTTTACTGCGATGAATGAAGTATATTCTACTTTCTTCGAACAACCCTTTCCTGCGCGCTCGGCTGTAGCCGTGAAAGATTTGCCAAAGGGTGCGTTGGTAGAAGTAGAGGTGTTGGCCGCCAAATAATTTGTGCTTGGGGATGAAAATAGTGCGATAGGAGGCATCGTCTCTATGGCTACGATGCTGCGTGTACCCACTATTCCCCCGGTACACATGGCGCTACAAAGCAAAAGAAGGTAGGTTGTAATCAAGCAGCCTATCTTTTTTCTTTCCACCTTCGTGAACTTTTTGCTCACCATCCGGCTTGCTTTGTGGACGAATCCTCATGGTGTAACTGAATGAGGGTGGCGAAATTAGGATTTAAAACTGCTGTCACATTTGTGGAAAAAATACGAACATCCCACTTTAAAAATTTGGATATTTCGCTTTTCCTATGTACCTTTGCACCCGAAAGCGGGATGTAGCGCAGTAGGTAGCGCACACGTCTGGGGGGCGCGAGGTCGCCAGTTCGAGTCTGGTCATCCCGACTTCACATTAAAAAAGGAGTTCATCTTGGACTCCTTTTTTGGTTTCCTTGCCTTAAATCCCGCATCTCATGCCGGTGTCCTCGTCTTTCGTTTCTCATTATAAACCGCCTCATAGCGTTGCTGCATCGTGGCCATTGAAAAATGTTGTGCTACAAAATCATAAGCTTGCTGTTGCAGTTGCGCCCGTGAGAAAGTTTGCAGTTGTGCAGAAAAGAGCTGCAAATAGGCTGAAATGTCGTTGTGCTTCACCAGCAATGGCCAGTCTGTTGGCAGCGTGTCGCGCAGCCCCGGGCAGGTATTGCCCACGATAGGAAGCCCATTAAAATTAGCTTCGAGTGCTAAGATGCTCAGCCCTTCAAACCGCGAGGGCATGAAAAGATAATCGAACGAGGCCAAATAATGCGACAGATGGGCTAAAGGAGCTGAAAGACTCACATGGGGCATAGCCCCCAATTCTCGCTCAATCAGGGCTTGCATGGTGCCACTTCCCATCACATGAAAGTGGTAATGCTCGTCATTTCTCAGTGCCTTAATCACAGCTATCAGCACGTCAATGCCTTTCTGTTCTTCAAATCTGCCGGCAAAAAGCACATTTATTTTCCCCGTTTTAAGTTGCGCATAGGGTCGTTGTTCCACGGGGGCTACACCATTATATATAATAGGTGGTAGCGCAGCATATCTTTTCTGATAATTTTCTTGCACCGATTTCGAGATGGCAATGTTGGCGTTGTGTGCCTGGAAAAAGGCTTCTACACGCTGTCCTGTGTGCGACATGCCGGTCCACAGTTGCGTGTTATGAACGGTTCTCACCAACCCTACACGCTGCAAAGGCGATGGAAACCATTGAAAAAAACGATAGACAGCTAAGTCGGGAATTTCGGTGTGGCTGTGGATAATGGCGGGTTTGTAGCGGAGAAACAGCCATAGAAACCACAGCGGGAAGACCCATGTAGCGAGCTTTTCAAACAGATAATGAAACTGAATTGAGGGCACATAGCTGCGATGATAGGCAATGTGGCGTTGCTGAAGCTCACGAATCATGTGCTGGGTAAAGGCACTTCGGCCTCTGATGACTTCCACAATGTGATATTCAAACGCTGGGTTTGGCGATGCAGCAATGCTGAAAGCCACGCGTTCTGCACCGCCAACATCAAGGTGAGAAATAACATGAAAGACAACCATTTTCATCATCTTGCAAAAATAAGGTTTTTCTTTTGATTTTCTATCAAATAGTCGTAATTTTGCAAAGAAACAGCATTGTGCATGGAAGGCGGATTGAAAGAGAAAACGGCGAAAGGCTTATTGTGGGGTGCTTTGAATAGCGGTTCTACACAATTATTAAATCTTATCTTTGGCATTTTCCTCGGAAGGCTCATCACTCCCGCCGAATATGGCATTGTTGGCGTGCTATCTATCTTTACACTCATTGCAGGAAATTTGCAAAGTAGTGGTTTTACGCAGGCGTTAGTCAATCTAAAAGCACCGCGAAATGAAGACTATACGGCCGTGTTTTGGTTTAACACCCTCACCAGTTTCGTGCTCTATGCGCTCCTATTCCTATCGGCTCCGCTCATTGCGCGGTTCTTTCATCAGCCTTGTTTAGTAGAGGTTTCGCGCTTTGTGTTCCTTAGTTTCGTCATTTCTTCATTTGGCATTGCTCACAATGCTTATATGACGAAGAACATGATGAATCGTGAATTGGCCATTATCGGTGCGATTGCGCTGCTTTGTTCGGGTGGGGTAGCCACATTTTTAGCTTTCTATGGCTTCTCTTATTGGAGTTTAGCGTGGCAGCAAATCATTTATATTACGGTGCTCAACATCGGCCGTTACTATTACACCCCATGGCGACCGTCGTGGCATTTCACCTTTGAACCCGTAAGAAAAATGTTTGGTTTCAGTGTAAAGATTTTGATAACCAACATCATCAACACCTTGAGTAATAACATTCTCACGCTGCTTTTCGGTCGGTTGTATCCCATAAAGGCCGTCGGAGACTATTCGCAAGCCTACAAATGGAACACGATGGCAAGTGCATTTGTGGCGAATGCCGTGGGGCAAGTGGCGCAACCTGTGTTGGCTTCTGTGAAAGAAGAGCAAGGACGTTCGGTGCGGGTGTTTCGAAAAATGCTGCGTTTCACAGCCTTTCTATCCTTTCCTGCGATGTTTGGTTTAGCGATAATTTCAAATGAATTTATCCTACTCACCATCGGAAAGCGTTGGATTGATGCTGTTCCCTTGTTGCAAATGCTCTGTATTGGTGGTGCTTTTGTTCCTTTTTACACGCTTTATCAAAACGTAGCAATTAGCAATGGACGTTCGGATATCTATATGTTTTGCAACATTGCGCAAATCGTTTTGCAGCTCGTCATCATTGGTTTCTTCTATCATCTTGGCATCAATACAATGGTGATGGTCTACACGTTGTTCACCATTGCTTGGCTTTTTGTCTGGCAATGGACTGCACGTCGCATCATTGGTTTGCGGTTTTGGGAAGTGATAAAAGACGTTATGCCTACGCTGTGTATTGCACTATTGGTGATGGCAACAACCTATTTCGTGACACTTTCGTTACACCATTTGTTGCTGTTGCTCATCTGTCGCATCCTCATTGCTACATTGCTTTATGCCGCAATCATGAAGCTGTTGCATGTAGAAATGATGGATGAGCTGCTTCTTTTTATTAAAAAACGTTGAGCCTGCGATAAACTAAGTACATGAAGTCTGCCCATTTCAGCGGAAGGAGATGTATCATTGCGTGTAGAAATAGGCGATTGCGCAGCTTAAGCGGCAAGAAAGGGCAGTGTTGTTGAATGGTTTCTGGGGCGAAACCTGCAGCAAGTGCTCCACGATAGAGGTTTAAAAGCCCCATATCAAGCGCTTGAGCGTAAATGTGTCTTACATCGTGTTGACGGAAAAAGGCTTGTACCACACTGTTCGATTTCATGTTGGAAATCCAGTTCTTTTCGGATATTTGATGCGTATAGGAATTGAAATTGTCGGTACGATAGCTATAAACGACATCGGGAATCCAGCCGGCATGCGCTGCAAAAAACACACAAGGCGTGACAGAAAAGTCTTCACCATAATCAATTCCCGGGTGAAAATGAATGTCTTGTTCTTGTAAAAATGGTCGGCGATAGAGGCGTGCCCAAACCTGATGTTTCACTAAATTTTGGCATAACACCTTGCGCAAGAATTGCTGTTTTGAGGTGAAAGGTTGACTCAGTATAGGTGTTTCTTGGCCCTGATGGTAGAGGTTATAGTTGCCTGTAACCACGTCTAAATTATCTTTTTCGAGCGTAGTCATCAATCGTTCTACGGCATGGCGTGGCACCATGTCATCGCTATCGACAATCATCACAGCCTCTCCTGTAGCAGCTTGCAAAGCAGTTTCGCGTGCGCCACCTAAACCTTTATTCTCAGTATGATGAATGATGCGCACCTGTTGTTGCCGTGAAGGATAGTCGTGAAGCACCTTTTGAAGGCGTGCAATGCTATCGTCGGGGCTACAATCGTCTACAAAAATAAACTCAAGGTTGTCATAAGTTTGTGAAAAGAGGCTGTGTGCACACGCTTCTATATAGGCCGAAACGCCATAGACAGGGACTAAAATGGATACTTTCTGCATGTTATTTCTGAAGCATGAAGGTGATGAATAGTTGCAAATTATGACTGAAAAACAGCAAGGTACAGCTGCCTATCAGCAAACGAAACGCAGGAATGACTTGACGCATAAACCGACTTTGGGCTTGCTGTTGCAGTCTTACGCATAAGAAGCCGAAGGCAATGGGAATGACAAACGCCCAATGTGCTGTCATGATATAAACCTCGGTGAGGCCGAATCCTAAGCAAAGGTGCAAGAGAACATCGCAGCCAAACCAAGAAAGACATAGTTGCATGAAACGGTTTTTGAACGCAATGATGCAGCTCCATATCAGGAGTGCCAGCACAATATACACAGCATTGTAGCACCAGGAATGGCGATAGCTGACAAATATGGGGCGACTGACGTTGACATCTTCGAATAAATGGTCGGCATGAAAGAGGAGAGATTCCCCAAAGAAATTCTCTACGATGGAACGAGGACGCGACAAATGTAAATCAACCCAATATAGATTCTCGCCTTCAGCGAGCCCCTTGGCATGGCGTTTCTTTGCGGAAGCATGCGAAAGTGCTAACTTTTTCTTAAACGAAGCATCGCGTTCCATGCGCTGTGCAATACTGCGTTCTCTTCGTTCCTGTTCGGGTTTTTGAATATATTCATTCACAAGTGCATAGCCGCCTGCCACTAAAACGATGGGTAGGACGATGCTGATGAGGAATGATTTCGGCTGAAAGAATTTGCGACCCCGCATGAACCATTGTGCTAAGGCTATCTTAAGGGCATTCGTTGTGGTGATGCCTGTTGTGAGAAAAAGGAGGATAGCGATATGCCAATCGCTGATTTCTACGTGATGATGAACCAGCACTTTACCGCAAACATAGAGTGTAAGCAGTAAAAAAAACAAGGAGAGAGCGAAATGATCGGGCGCAACCAACGACAACATAATATAGCCGAAAGAGGCAAAGAAAGCCACGAGTAGCCAGCTATCTCCCCTTTTACAGCCCACAATCTCGTGCAAAATACGTTTCAAAAATAGGAAAGAATAGACCCCAAGCACCACTAAAACGGCGCTCCAAATGAATATTGTACAGTTGAAACCTGTTAGCGCCATGAGGCACGAATTAAGCGCATAAAGCGGATAAATGAACACAGCTAACAGGGGATGACGTGACAAAACATAAAGCGAACGCCACTCGGAAAGGATGACATAGGTGAAAGGATCGAATCCCGAAAGATGGAAATATTGAAAAAAGAGCGAGTAAAATCCAACGTGTTCACTACATGTAAATTCCTCAAAATGCTGCTGAATAGCAAGCACATTGAGCATGACAAGGTAGCAAGTTAGTAGCAAAGCTGCCCATCGCTCATCTTTTTTAATGGAGAATAATTTCAATATGGCTTTCATCATGAAAGGATTTCAAGACTGCAAAGTTACGCAATAAATTTGATAGAACTTGTAAGGAGGTGCTATTTGCAGCACTAAGTAGCCAGAAAGTAGTGAGAGATACCCCTACTTTTACACCTGTATTTTAAACTTTTTAGCAATAAAAAGCCGAAAACTTTACTTTTAATAAGACTTTTAACGCTTCTGCTATTTTTCTTAAAAAATGATGCTGTTCGTGCTAAAATCATTGGGCGTCTTGACTAAAACCTTTATCTTTGTGCAATATAGTGAACTTCAGTCATGCGAGAAGCAGTAGGCTTATTCGCCTTATTGCAAAGATGTAGCGGACTGAAGGGATAAAAGAGACAATAGCATTCGTTCAAAATTAAAAGATGGCAGATTATATTCATTTTACAAAAATGCACGGGGCTGGCAATGACTATATTTATGTTGATTTGCAAAAATATGTTATACCTAATCCCGAATTGGCTGCAAAACGGTGGAGTACACCGCATTTTGGCATAGGAAGTGACGGCTTAGTGTTAATTAATCGTGCACAGAATGAGGCAGAAGCTGACTTCTCTATGCGCATTTTTAACGCGGATGGTTCGGAAGCAATGATGTGTGGTAATGCCAGCAGATGCATTGGAAAATATCTTTATGAGAAAGGATTGACCGATAAAACAACGATTCGTTTAGAGACTTTATCAGGCATCAAGGTGCTTCATCTCACCTTAAATATGCAGCATCAAGTTGAGAAAGTTGCGGTTGATATGTTGGCTCCTTCTTTCGAAGTTGCTGAGCAATTCACAGGCATTGCGCCCTCTTTAACAGCCATCCCGGGTGCGAAAGAAGGCGTTTTCGTGTCAATGGGCAACCCACATTATGTTATTTTTGTGGATGATATCGAAGCCATAGACGTGGCTTTGCATGGCAAACGGTTAGAACATGATGCCGCCTTTCCACAGCGTTGCAACATAGAATTTGTACAATTAACAGCTCCTGGCACGTTAAGAACACGTGTTTGGGAGCGTGGAAGTGGCATCACAATGGCGTGTGGAACAGGTGCTTGTGCCACAGTGGCTGCGGCATCGCACACCAAACGGGTCGATCATGCGGCAGATGTCGTGATGGATGGTGGAACGCTTCACATTGACTGGCATCGCGATGACCACCATATTTATATGACAGGTCCTGCAGCTTTTGTTTTCGAAGGTGAGATAGCGTTACCACAGGAATAGCAGATGATATAAAAAATAAAGATATGGCAAAAGTAAATGAGCAATTTTTAAAACTTCCAGGTAATTATCTTTTTGCAGAAGTTGCAAAGCAAGTGACAGCCTTCAAAGCCGCTCATCCGCAACAACGGGTGATTAGTTTGGGTATAGGTGACGTCACACGCCCACTCTGTCCAGCGGTAATCGATGCGCTTCATCGTGCTACTGACGAAATGGGGCAGCACGAAAAGTTTCGTGGTTACGGCCCCGAACGTGGGTATAGTTTCCTGCGTGAGGCCATTATCGCCAATGATTATGTCCCTCGGGGTATTGCTTTAGAAGCCGATGAAGTGTTTGTTAACGATGGTGCAAAGAGTGATACAGGCAATTTTCAAGAGCTTTTTGCACGTGAAAACAGCGTGGCTGTCACCGATCCTGTGTATCCGGTTTATATCGATTCCAATGCGATGAGTGGACGAACGGGTGTGTTTGCTGATGGCAAATGGACCGAAGTAACCTATCTTCCCTGCACGATGGAGAATGATTTTGTGCCTCAGTTACCAACTAAAAAGGTAGATCTCATTTACTTATGCTATCCCAATAATCCCACAGGAACGGTGCTTTCGAAGCGTGAATTGCAGCGTTGGGTGGAATATGCACAGCAGCATGATGCCATCATTTTATATGATGCCGCCTATCAAGCTTATATTCGTAATGCCGAAATTCCACGTTCTATTTATGAAATTCCGGGTGCAAAAAACGTGGCAGTAGAGTTTAGAAGCTATTCTAAAACAGCCGGATTTACCGGTGTACGTTGCGGATATACCATCGTTCCTAAGGAGGTTTCAGTGGTTGATAGGGATGGAAAACGAGTGCCATTGAATGCTCTTTGGGACAGACGTCAGTGCACAAAATTCAATGGAACAAGCTATATCAGCCAGTGTGCTGCTGCAGCTATTTATACCGAAGCAGGTAAGAAGCAGGTGCAAGAAACCATTGATTATTACATGGAGAATGCAACACGCATGCGGCAAACCTTACAAACGTTAGGCTATACTGTGTTTGGTGGCGAGCATGCTCCTTATCTTTGGGTGAAGACACCTGATGGTATTGACAGCTGGACTTTCTTTCATCGGTTGTTAGAGGGTGCCGCTTTGGTATGCACTCCGGGTGTAGGTTTCGGACCAAGTGGTGAAGGTTACATTCGTTTTACAGCTTTTGGCGATCGCGAAGACTGCATCGAAGCGATGGAAAGAATGACAGCGTGGACGAAATAGGCGGCTTCATCGAATTAAAATAACGTGTAACATGACAAATTTAAGGTTTGAAGCTGTAGAAGCAGCATCACACAAACAGCCCGTGAAGATGGCTGCTCGTGCACACCGTCCATCGGCTTATTTCGGCAAATATGTTTTCAATCGTGAGAAAATGTATCAGTATCTACCCGTTGAAGTGTATAAAAAGCTCTGTCATGTGATGGATGATGGTGAGCGTTTAGAGCGCTCTATTGCCGATGCTGTAGCTGAAGGAATGAAACGATGGGCTATGGATATGGGCGTCACACACTACACCCATTGGTTTCAACCTTTAACAGAAGGTACGGCAGAAAAGCACGATGCCTTTATCGAACACGATGGTAAAGGTGGCGTGTTAGAGGAGTTTTCGGGTAAACTATTGGTGCAACAAGAACCCGATGCCTCGTCTTTTCCCAATGGCGGCATACGCAATACGTTTGAAGCGCGGGGCTATAGTGCATGGGATCCTACATCACCTGTGTTCATCATCGACGACACTTTGTGCATACCTACCATTTTCATTGCCTATACAGGTGAGGCTTTAGACTATAAATGTCCCTTGCTTCGTTCGCTACATGCCGTCAATTTGGCGGCCACAGCTGTGTGTCACTATTTTAATAAGGATGTGAAAAAGGTGACCGTTAATTTAGGTTGGGAACAGGAATATTTCTTGGTTGATGAAGATTTATACCATGCACGTCCCGACTTAATGTTGACGGGTCGCACGTTGATGGGGCATGATTCGGCCAAGAATCAGCAAATGGACGACCACTATTTCGGTACCATTCCCGAGCGTGTCCAGGCCTTTATGCAAGATTTAGAGTGTCAAGCTTTAGAGTTGGGCATACCTTGTAAGACCCGACATAATGAGGTTGCGCCCGGTCAATTCGAATTAGCGCCCATCTATGAAGAATGCAATTTGGCCGTTGACCACAACATGTTGCTGATGAGTTTGATGGAACGTGTGGCCAAACACCATGGTTTTCGTTTGCTTTTGCACGAAAAACCGTTTGCCGGAATTAACGGCAGTGGTAAGCATAACAACTGGAGTCTGACGACCGACACGGGCATTTTATTGCATAAATCGGGTAAGACGGCGGAAGAAAATCTGCGCTTCGTGGTCTTTATTGTGGAGACCTTGATGGCTGTTTATAAGCATAATGGCCTGCTGAAAGCCAGTGTGATGAGTGCCACAAACGACCATCGTTTGGGAGCCAACGAGGCACCTCCTGCCATTATCTCATCGTTTTTGGGTAAGCAGCTCACCGATTTACTCGACCATATTGAATTAGCTGACAAGAAAGATTTATTCACTGTGGCGGGTAAAAAGGGCATGAAGCTCGATATACCCGAGATACCTGAGCTGCTGATTGACAATACCGACCGCAACCGTACCTCTCCTTTTGCCTTCACGGGCAACCGATTTGAGTTCCGTGCAGTGGGCAGTAAAGCGAATTGTGCCAGTGCGATGATTGTGCTTAACACTGCCGTTGCTGAGGCGCTCACCTTGTTTAAACAGCGTGTAGATGCGCTGATAGCGAAGGGAGAAGATGCGACAGGTGCCATTATCGATGTCATCCGAGAGGATATAAAAACCTGCAAGCCGATTCGTTTCGATGGCAATGGCTATAGCGATGAATGGAAGAACGAAGCCAAGAAGCGCGGATTGGATTGCGGATCATCTTGCCCCCACTGTTTTGATAGCTATCTGACGCCTGAGAGTGTGACCATGTTCGAGTCGATGGGTGTTATGAAAGAAAATGAACTTCAAGCCCGTAATGAGGTAAAATGGGAAACCTATACGAAGAAAATTCAGATAGAAGCGCGGGTCATGGGTGATTTGGTTATGAATCATATCGTGCCGGTTGCCACCCATTATCAGAGTCAATTAGCTAAAAATGTACAGAGTATGTTTGGTATTTTTGGTCGCGAAGAAGGAGAGAGACTCACGCAACGTAATCTCAAGATTATTCGTGAAATTGCCGACAGAACGCAGCTTATCGAGCGTGGAGTGGAAGACTTGATCACGGCACGTAAGGTAGCCAACAAGGTAGTGAATAGCCGTTCGCGGGCAATAGTCTATCACGACACGGTAGCTTCTAAGCTCAGTGCCATTCGTTATCAAGTGGATAAGTTGGAACTTATAGTGAGCGATGAGTTGTGGACGCTTCCAAAATATCGGGAATTACTGTTTATTCGATAACGCCATAGATCAACTATTACAGTAAAAAGGATGTGCTTTTATGGCGCAACTTAGAACTCAAAGCTGAGTCGAAGCGAAGTTTTTACACAATAACGAAAAAGGGATTTGAACATGATTCAAATCCCTTTTTTATTAAAGTGGGCGTTGACGGATTCGAACCGCCGACCCTCTGCTTGTAAGGCAGATGCTCTAAACCAGCTGAGCTAAACGCCCTTACTTTTGTAAAGCGAGTGCAAAAGTAAGCAATAGTTTTTAACTATCCAAATTATCATTTGTGTTTTTACATTTTTTTTAAATAACCATTCGTTGTTTTTACATCCTCCGAGGTAGTTGATGGCTTACTTAAACTTCTCGGTTTGTTGCTGAATGAGTGCAGCATCATTGAAATAATCAATCTGCATGGCACGCTTCACGGCCTCCATGGTTTGTGCTGCCGTTTCGCGTGCTGCTTCACTTCCTTGTTTGAGCATGTTGAAAATTTCGGGGATGTCTTGCTCGAAAGTGCGACGACGCATGCGCATCGGCTCCAACATGCGGTTGATGACGCTATTCAAAAGCTTCTTGCATTTCATGTCGCCGATGCCACCTTGCGTGTAGGCCGCCTTGAGTTCGTCAAGGTTTTTAAACTCGGGCCAAAAGTCGGCAAAGTCTTGATCGGTGGCGAAGGCGTCCAAATAGGTGAACACTGCGTTGCCTTCTACATGGCCGGGATCGCTCACATTGAGGTGCGTTGGGTCGGTGTACATGCTCTTCACCTTAGCCCAAACGGTGTCGGCATCGTCGCTCAAATAGATGCAGTTGCCAAGGCTTTTGCTCATTTTCTCTTTGCCGTCGGTGCCTGGGAGGCGTCGTGCCGTGGCATTTTCGGGCAGCATAATTTCGGGTTCGGCAAACACCTCGCCATAGGTTTGGTTGAATCGGCGCGCCAATTCGCGCGTCAACTCAATCATGGGTTCCTGGTCTTCGCCCACGGGAATGGTGGTGGCGTTGAAGGCAAGGATGTCGGCTGCCTGTGAAACGGGATAGCAGAAGAAGCCCAAAGGGATGTTGGCTTCGAAGTTGCGCATTTTGATTTCGGTCTTCACCGTGGGGTTTCTTTGCACACGCGACACAGTAACCAAGTTCATTAAATAGGTCGTTAGCTCGGCCAATTCGGGGATTTGGCTCTGAATATAGAGCGTGCACAGCTTTGGGTCTAAGCCTGCTGCCAAATAATCCAAAGCCACTTCAACGATGTTTTGGCGTATCTTTTCGGGATTATCGGCATTGTCGGTGAGTGCCTGTACATCGGCCATAAAGACAAACATGCGATCGAAATCGCCAGCATTTTGCAGTTGAACGCGTCTCCGCAAACTGCCCACATAGTGGCCAAGATGCAGCTTTCCGGTGGGGCGGTCGCCCGTTAGTATAATCTTTCCCATGTTAGAACTCAGCTGATTTAGGTGTGCGTGGGAACGGAATGACATCGCGGATGTTCTGCATGCCCGTGACAAAGAGTATCAAACGCTCGAAACCGAGGCCAAATCCAGCATGTGGACACGAGCCATATTTGCGCGTGTCGAGATACCAGCTGTAGCTTTCGGGTGCCATACCACGTGCTTTGATTTCGGCTACCAACTTCTCATAGCTTTCTTCGCGCACCGAACCGCCAATGATTTCGCCAATTCTTGGGAAGAGTACGTCGGTGCCCTGCATGGTTTTGCCATCGGCATTTTTCTTCATATAGAATGCTTTGATTTCCGAAGGATAGTCGGTCATGATGACAGGACGCTTGAAATGTTCTTCCACTAAATAGCGTTCGTGCTCGCTGCTCAAATCCATTCCCCATTCCGTTACGGGGAATTCGAACTTCTTTCCGTTCTTCACTGCCGCTTGAAGAATTTCAACTCCTTCGGTGTAGGTCAGGCGAACGAAGTCTTCTTTAATGACCGATTGCAACGTCTCCAACAAGTTTTTGTCAATCATCTTGTTGAGGAATTCCAAATCGTCTTTGCAGTGTTCCAACGCCCAGCGCACGCAGAATTTGATAAAATCTTCCTCTAAATCCATCAGCTCATCTTTGTCTAAGAAAGCCACTTCGGGTTCAATCATCCAAAATTCTGCCAAATGGCGTGGCGTATTGCTATTCTCTGCGCGGAACGTTGGGCCAAAGGTGTAGATGCCACCTAAGGCTGTTGCGCCCAATTCGCCCTCTAATTGACCCGACACAGTGAGGCTCGTTTTTTTGCCAAAGAAATCTTTTTCATAGGGTACCTCACCCGTTTTGCCTGTTCGGCTGAGGTCGAGTGTCGTCACTTGAAACATCTCTCCCGCACCTTCGGCATCGCTTGCGGTGATCAATGGCGTGTGGAAATAGTAGTAACCATGCTCGTGAAAATACTGATGAATGGCAATCGCCATGTTGTGACGAATGCGGAAAACGGCACCAAAGGTGTTGGTGCGCAGACGCAGATGCGCATATTTGCGCATGTATTCAAAGCTCTGTCCCTTCTTTTGCATGGGATAATCCGATGGACAAAGACCATAGATTTCAATGGCTTTGCTTTGAATTTCAACGCTTTGACCAGCACCTTGGCTTTGCACCAATGTCCCTGTTACCCCGATACATGCACCTGTTGTGATGCTTTTCAAGGCTTCAGCATCCATCGAAGTGGGGTCAACCACAATCTGAATGTTGTTGATGGTCGATCCATCGTTGAGGGCAATAAAGTCGACAGCCTTACTGTTTCTGTGGGAGCGCACCCATCCTTTCACGAGTATATCGTGATTAAAGTCGACGCTTTTGAGGGCGTCGACTATTTTTGTTCTTTTCATTTTCAATTCTGAATATTACTCAAACATCCCGCTCCGGAGGATTTCCACCTCTTGTTCGGTGAGGAAACGCCAGTCGCCGCGACGCAAATTCTTTTTCGTCAAGCCGGCAAACTGCACACGATCCAAGCGTGTTACGCGATAGCCTAAGTGCTCGAAAATGCGACGAACGATGCGGTTTTTGCCACTGTGGATTTCGATACCCACTTGCTTTTTGTCGCGCGGATCGGCATATTCGATAGCATCAGCATGGATTTCTCCATCTTCCAATTCAATACCACTGGCAATCTTTTGCAAATCTTCCTCTGCCAAAGCCTTGTCCAAGTGCACATGATACACTTTCTTTTTCAAGAACTTAGGATGCGTGAGTTTGCTGGCCAAATCGCCGTCGTTTGTGAGCAATAGCACACCCGTTGTGTTGCGATCTAAGCGTCCCACGGGATAGATGCGCTCCGGACAAGCATCTTTTACCATGTCCATCACAATCTTTCGCTGTTGCGGGTCATCGCTGGTGGTCACACAATCTTTTGGTTTGTTGAGCAGCACATAGACCTTCTTCTCCAAAGAAACAGGCTGATCGTGGAACTTTACCTCGTCTGAACGCAACACCTTTGTACCCAATTCGGTAACAACATTGCCGTTGACCGTCACCACACCTGCCTGAATAAATTCATCGGCTTCGCGGCGAGAACATACGCCGGCATTTGCCAAGTATTTATTCAAACGAATGGGCTCGTTGGGATCAATGTGTGTCTCTTTATATTCAATGCGCTTCTTCAAGCTATATTTCGCGTTGGGATCGTAACCCGGACGGCTTTTCTTAAAGTTGCGATTGGGGTTGAAATTCTGTTGTGGACGGTTGTTGTAACCTCCGTAATTGTTGTTATAGTTACGGTTGTTGTAGCCACCTTGTTGTGGATAGCCGCCGCCATTGTTGTTGAAATTGCGGTTGTTTTGATAGCCACCCCGACCTTGATAGCCGCCTTGTTGTGGGCGTCCGTAACCTTGTGGCTGCCGTGGTTGATAGCCACCTTGCTGCTCTTCGCCATTCGCATTGTAGCGAGGACGATAGCCTTGCTGCTGTGGACGTGCATAGTTGCCTTGCTGTCGGGGTTGATAACCGCCTTGCTGCTCGCCGCCATTGTTGTTGAAACGTGGGCGATAGCCACCTTGTTGGGGGCGATTGTTGCCTCCGCGGCTGTTATATCCCCCTTGCTGACGGTTATAGCCGCCTTGATAAGGTTGGTAACTGCGTTGTGGCCGCTCGCTGTTTTGCAATGCACTGCCAAAACCTTCCGGGCGGAATCCGCCTTCATGTTCACTGTTTGCGCCTTCTGAACTATACGCCCGCTGTGAATGAATGCGTGGACGCTGTGGCCGACCTGCACTGTGATAGTTGGGTGAATAACCTTCTGTTTGTCGTGAGTAACCCTCACGGGTGCCCTCATTCTGCTCGTTTGACAGATCTTGAGCCTTGTTTTCTAATTCTGAATCCATAATTTTTAATTCATGATTTGTAGCCTCGCGGCCGGGTTAGTACTTTATTGATAACTTTCTTTTTATTGATTAAATTTGTTTACATTCCAGTATAATTCAGCGGTGTGATGGCCATAAGTTCGGCTTTCACGGCAGCGCTCACGTTGAGTTGCGCGATAAACTGCTGAATGGTTTCTTGCGTCATTTGCTGATTGGTGCGGGTAAGCGCTTTCAAAGCCTCGTAGGGATGAGGGTAGTTTTCACGCCGAAGAATGGTTTGTATGGCCTCGGCCACCACAGCCCACGTGCTGTTTAAATCGGCCTTCAGCTTGTCTTCGTTGAGAATGAGCTTCTGCAATCCTTTCAAAGTGCTTTGCATTGCAATGAGGCTGTGTGCCAAAGGCACCCCGATGTTGCGCAGCACGGTGCTGTCGGTGAGGTCGCGTTGCAAGCGGCTCACAGGCAGTTTCTGTGCCAAGAATTGCAAAAGCGCATTGGCCACTCCCAAGTTTCCCTCGCTATTCTCATAATCGATGGGGTTCACTTTGTGGGGCATAGCACTTGAGCCCACCTCGCCTGCTTTAATCTTCTGCTTGAAATAATCCATCGAAATATACAACCAAAAGTCGCGGTCAAGATCGATAAGGATGGTGTTGATGCGGCGGATGCCATCAAAAATGGCACCCATGTGGTCGTAATTGCTAATCTGTGTGGTCCATGTCTCGCGCTCCAAGCCCAACTTTTGACGGACAAACTGTGCACCAAAGGCGGGCCAATCGATTTGCGGATAGGCCACATGATGGGCATTGAAATTGCCTGTTGCGCCACCAAACTTCGCAGTAAACTTGCAGGCTTTCAATGCGGCCAGCTGCTCTTTCAGACGATAAACATACACCATAACCTCCTTGCCCAAGCGGGTGGGTGAGGCCGGTTGCCCATGTGTTTTGGCCAACATGGGCACCGCTTTCCACTCCTCGGCATAGGTTTCAAGCTGCCCGATGAGCGCTTCGACCTGCGGAAAATACACCTTTTCCAAGGCTTCTTTCAACGAAAGTGGCACACTGGTGTTGTTGATATCTTGTGAAGTTAGCCCGAAATGAATAAATTCCTTATAAGCCTCGAGCCCACCAATGCGGTCGAAAGCCTCCTTCAAGAAATATTCCACGGCTTTCACGTCGTGATTAGTGGTTTGCTCTATCGTTTTCACCCGCTGTGCATCGGCTTCAGAGAAGTGGCGATAGAGGTCGCGCAAGGCCTCAAACTGATTGCTGTCAACGCCCTTCAGCTGTGGAATGCCCCATTCGCACAGGGCAATGAAATACTCTATTTCCACGCGCACCCGATAGCGTATCAATGCATATTCCGAAAAATAATCGGCAAGTTCTTGGCATTTGTTTCTATAACGTCCATCGATAGGCGAAATGGCAGTCAGTGAATCAAGATTCATCTTTTCTTTAATTGATGTTTAAAACCTTATTCGATACGAAAGATATCAACGCCGCAAAGATACTGTTTTTTCACAAAACTGCTTTCTTTTGGAGTGATAAAGTTTTTTAAATTCTAAGTAAATGTCTATAATGGGGTAGGCTTATTTATAAAAGGTGAGCATCTCTGCCGTGATCATTGTTTTTTATTCTTTTTGTTCATCCCATGCACTTGCGGTTCTATTTGCGTAGTCTGCCAATAAAAGTGGGGCATATTGTTGCATAATTACAATGTTCTTGAGCAGCAATTACGATGATATTGTGGCCTAATCTGCACTGTTTTTCTTCGGGGAGGCGTGGCTTGCGTGATGAAATAGGGCGGAAGGAGCGCATAGTGGGGCTTATATAGGGGAATGTTTTGCAGCTCCGTTGTGCAACAATGGCGCATTTTCCCATCTTTTATACCCATTTTTTGTGTCCGAACGGTGTATTTTTAATGGTTGGGAGGGCAATATACCTAAAAGTAGGTATTGTGGAGCGACGATGAAAGCTGTAATTTTGCCTACGCTATCAAATAATCATGCGCAAAAGAAACGTTATCACCTTTCTCTTTCTTTTGGTTTGCCTCATTCGCTTATCGGCTGCCAACGATCCGCAACGCTTCACCCTTCAAGGCAAAGTGGTGGATGCCGGGCAAGGCGACGGATTGGGGTTTGTCACCCTTCGGCTGTATGCCGGCGAGCGTTTCCTGTCGGGTTTGCAGACCTCTGACCACGGCACGTTTCGGTTTTCCGACCTTGCTCCGCGCCGTTATCGCCTGCAAGTGTCGTCGGTAGGCTATGCCACGCTTGATACGTTGGTGACGCTCAGCGGCGACTTGCAGTGCACATTGCGCCTGCATGCTACAGCCATCAGCTTAGGTGAGGTGACGGTTACGGCCCAAGAGAAGAAAGGACTGACGAGCACATCGGTTATCGATCGCACGGCCATGCAGCATCTGCAACCCTCGTCGTTCAGCGATTTGTTGAGCCTTTTGCCCGGCGGAATGACCGCTACGCCCCACACCAACGTGGCCAATGTGGCGCGTTTGCGCGAGGTGGGTATCTCGAGCAGCGACTATGCCATCAGTAGTTTGGGCACAAAATTCTTGGTGGATGGCGCCCCCATCGGCACCGATGCCAACATGCAACTGTTGGGACGGAACATGAATGCCGACGGAAATCGCTCGACAGTGGGCTATGGTGTTGACATGAGAATGCTGGCAACCGACAACATTGAGCAGGTGGAAGTGGTGCGAGGCATTCCTTCTGTGAAGTATGGTGACTTGACCAGTGGCCTCATTCGCATTGAACGCAAGCGTGTGGCAACGCCGCTTGAGGTGCGCATCAAAGCCGACGGCTATGGCAAACTGCTCTCAGCAGGAAAGGGATTTGCCTTGGGCAACAACTGGATTTTAAATGCCGACGGCGGTTTATTCAACTCGAAAGCCGATCCGCGCAACCGCTTTGAAACCTACAACCGGCTGAATTTCTCGGGCCGACTGCACAAGTTTTGGCTCTTTGCGCAAGGTGGAAGGCTTAATTGGGATGTGGCTTCGGACTATGCCGGCAACATCGATCACGTGAAAACCGACCCCGAAGTGCAAGTGAACAAGGAAGATCGCTATCGCTCGTCCTACCATCGCGTGGGGCTAAGCACATCGTTACGCTACAGTCCGCGCGAGGACTCATGGCTTCAATCGCTGTTGCTGCGCTATTCGACGAGCGTTTCTTTCGACAAAATCGACCAGACAAAGTTTGTGAGTGTGGACCGCGATACGCCGGCACCACTGACTGAAGAGAACGGCGAATATGATGGCACCTATCTGCCTTCGACCTATGTGGCGCACCATCAAGTGAAAGGAATGCCGTTTTATTCGAACTTACGGTTGGAAGGCAATGCACAGAAGACGATGGGGGCACTGTCGCATGTGCTCACAATGGGCGTGGAATGGCAATACAACAAGAACTTTGGGCAAGGGCAGGTGTACGATTATCAGCGTCCCATCGATGGCACATCGTCGCGCCGTCCGCGTGCATTCAAGGATATTCCGGCTACGAATTTGTGGGCGTTCTACGCGCAGGACGAAGCCAAACTATCGGTGGGCAAACATGTCATCACGGCCTTGTTGGGCGTGCGTGGCACCGCGATGGTGGGATTATCTTCGGCCTATGACTTGCACGGAAGGTTGTATGTCGACCCGCGATTGAACGTACAATGGGATCTCCCGGCCATGGGTAAGTTGCACCTTTATGCCTCAATGGGCGTGGGGCGCATGAGCAAAATGCCCATAATATTGGATTTAAATCCCGAGAAACGCTACATCGATTTGGTGCAACTGAACTATTGGAATGCCAACGACGCCTTGAAAAAGCTCCATATCCGCAGCTACACCATCGACACCAATAATTATCATTTGCTGCCGGCACACAACACCAAATGGGAAGTTCGCGTGGGTGGTAGCTGTAAAGGGCATCGGTTTTATGCCACCTTTTTCCACGAAAGCATGAACGACGGCTTTCGCAGCACGCAGCAAATGATACCGATGCTCACCTATAAACAATATGATGCATCGGGCCTTCGGGGCAAGACACTCACGGCACCTCCGTCGCTCGCCGCGCTACCCTATCGCACTGACACGCTGCTGCGCACATATCAAGTGATGGGAAACGGTACAAAAATTATCAAGCAGGGCATTGAATTTCAATATTCCTCGCCTCGCCTCCCGGCACTTCATACGCGCCTCACTTTTAACGGAGCATGGTTTCACACCACCTATTCGGCGGGCGAACCCGAATATTATGCCGGTTCATCGCAACAGATTAACGGCATCACCATCAACAATCGTTATTTGGGCATTTACGCGTGGAACAACGGTTATGTGAAAGATCGGTTCACCTCGAACCTCATTGCCGACACCTATCTCGATCGGTTGGGGCTTATTCTCTCGGCAACGGCCGAATGTTATTGGTTGGGAAAGACGCTCACACCCACACGTAATCCGCGTCCGATAGCCTATGTTGATGTTGCAGGCGTGGAACATCCCTATACCGATGCCGACGCGACCGATGTATATAAGCGCTGGTTGGTGCTGTCGAATGTGCGTCAAACCCAACTGGTGCAGCGCGAACGTGCCTATATGTGTTTGAACATGAAAGCCTCAAAACAGTTTGGCCGCTATGCGACGCTGTCGTTTTTTGCCGACCGATTGCTCGCCATTGCGCCCGACTACGAGGTGAATGGCTATATCGTGCGGCGCGTGTTCACCCCCTATTTTGGAATGGAATTAAATTTTAAATTATAAAAACAGAGATGAAGATGAAAAAGTTTTTTGGATTATGGCTGTTGGGTGTCCTTGTTTTGGCATCGTGCGGCGAGAAGTTTCACGAAACTCCACAAAGCGAAGTTTCAGTGGTCTACACCTTGGCAAAGGACATTCAAAATGCGAAAGCATCGAATGTGCGCGTGACATTTTTCAATGTTAACACGGGACGTTCGACTGTTGTGCAGAGCAATGAACTGTCGAAAGTGTGGTTGGAAGACGGTTTATACAACGTGATGTTAGAGGGTAATGTGACCTACAAAATGAACGGAACCGATGTGAATGCGCGTCTTAGAGCCGTGCAAAACAATGTGAATATCACGGGTGGAAAAGCCACGCTGAACCTTGTTGCCGAAGCTGTTTCGGTGAAAGATGGCTTTGTTTTTGCCGAGATTGCTGTGGCCGGAACACTCGATGCCAACAATAAGCAATATAGCAGCGATAAATATTTCCGCATCTACAACAACAGCGATGAAACGCTCTATGCCGATGGATTGGTGCTGTTTGAGAGCGAGTTCCTCAACGACACGCCGCAGGATTACAAGCCCGATATGCGCGACTCTGCCCTTGCCATCAGTGTCGCTTACATGGTTCCGGGCAGTGGAAAAGACCATCCCGTGGAACCGGGAAAGAGCATTCTGCTGGTAGATTTAGGCTTAGACCACACCAAAACAAATCCTAACTCCTATGATTTGAGCAAGGCCGATTTCGAATGGTATGACAAAACAGAGAACGGTGGCGACACTGATACCGACGTGCCCAACTTGATTAAGCTCATCACCATGGATGGAAGTCGTCAGATGGGCGTATGGATGCCTCACACACGCGGTGTGAAAACCTATGCCATCGGCTATTTAGGTGATGCGCAACATCCTGTGAGTGCTGCCGATTACGTGCAGAATTATGCTTATCATTACAAATATGATTTTACGTTTAAAGGAGTAACCTATCCCATGAAAGGCGATGCTTATCTGCTGCCCAACAGCTGGATTGCCGACTGTGTGAACATGTGTCCGAAGGAAGCGCCAAAGAAATGGACTTGCTCGGCCTCGCGCTTGGATGCAGGTTTTGCTTATAATTCTGTGCAGGCCTTTGATAAAAACCGCTATGGCATGGCCATTCGCCGCAAGGTTGACAACCAAACCCACAAGTTGGTGGACACGAACAATTCGACCAACGACTTCGAAAGCATGGTGAAAGCCAATCCCTATTATCAATTCTTTAAATAGAAACAACAGGTTATTCGCTTTGTAAGGCGGGCGAATAACCTTTTCTCCTTGCAATGATGAAGCATTTTTCTCTGCTGTTGTTGGCATGCAGTTTAGGCTTAAGCCAGCAGGCCTGGGCGCAAACCAAGTTGCAAACACTGTTGTCATGGCACGACAATAAGGCTTTTGAAGTCTATCGAAACCCGACGTTGGCTCGTACGTTCTGCCAATACTGGCATCTCGGGAGTAATAGACCCCGCGGGCAATGTACACCAACGTTTGGGGTGGTGGTTACAGGGCGTTATTCGTAGTACGGTTTACCCGCAGTCGCAGCAAACGTTCTATGTCCTGTGGGGCGATTATCTTGGGCGCGCCTCTTATTTCTGTATTCTTGGTTTGATCATTGGCGGGTTTGTGGCACGTTTCCGTGCTAGGCACTGAGTAGCGCGTTTTCTTAATTCGTCTTAGCAATGCAAATGGTTGATCTCGTCGGACAGACGAAAAAAATTTATCCCGAGCTTCAAGCTGCTATTGAGCGCGTACTCTTGAAAGGTGATTTTATTAACGGGGAGGAGGTGCGTCTCTTTGCCGAGGAACTCGGACACTACATGGAAGGCATGTCTGTTGTGCCTTGCGCTAATGGGACAGACGCGCTTCAGATCTCGCTCATGGCATTGGGGCTACAAGCAGGCGACGAGGTGGTAGTGCCTGCATTTACATACGTAGCTAGTGCCGAGGTTATTGCTTTGTTGGGCTTGCAACCCGTAATGGTTGATGTTGACGAA
>ERZ772957.263-NODE-263-length-44601-cov-7.240605_pt1 | contig 44601 bp, 39 predicted proteins | sample MGYA00580682_ERZ772957 | MGnify/ENA primary metagenome ERZ772957 (study PRJEB29015, sample SAMEA2737921) | human oral metagenome | biome: human oral; feature: human-associated habitat; material: dental | place: China | collected 2025 ... | reverse complement strand
AAACTTGCACCATTTACCCCAAATCTCTTATAGAGCTTTGGGGTAAATGCTTTTTATCCATAACAACTATTCCATCAAAACAAAGGAATAGTAAAAACTAATGCTGCTATCTTGTGTTTGTAATATCATTCTGAAATAGAGGAATGGTAAAGCCTAACACTGTTTTCCATTGTTTTATTAGCTATCCAACAATAGCAGGAGCGCTGAGAATAACAATCATATTAGTGAATAAAGTGTGCGTCTTTATGATGCAATACATCACACATTACAGAGAAAAGCAATACACATGGATGAATAAGCTCATGGCGCAGACATTGCGCTTCTATAATTGTACAATTAAAAATGCCGCCCTCTTCACAGAGTGCGGCATCAATCTCAATAGGTATTAGCTTCTTTAAGGTAAAAAGATTGTATTCAGGATAACACTTGCAAAGTTAGGGCATTTTTCTATACCTAACAAATCTTTTTTTATGTTTATAAACATGTTTTTGGGCATAAATCGCACTTTTCCATGCATTTCTTACTCTATCAGAATGTTTTTAACTCAAAAATAACATGTAAAAATGAAAAAGGCTGAATAAGATTGCCTCAAGCATCATATCCTAATCAACCAGCATTCATTATCCATTTGATTATCAGTTTTTGTGGCAATACATTGATTGAAATGCAAAAAGCATGCAAATGCCATTAGCTCTTGATAGCTGCATTTGCATGCCTTGAGTACAATCGTATTAGAAAACTTCTAAAACGATATCCTTTAAAACTTATATCCCATGGTCAACAATAACTGATGCTGCTTGTTATTAACCTGCGTTGGATTTGCAATATTATCTTCCACAGAAGGGGCAGAACCCTCATGATAATTCATGAATGGATAGAAAGTGCCATTTTGTTGACTATATTGATAAGCCAAATCAATATTGAATCGCCAAACATTCCACCCCAAACCGAAAGTAAATCTATTGGTGTCTTTCCAATTCACATAACTCGTTGAACTGGCATAATAAGTGCCCGGCGAATTAAGGCTCCCATCCTTCACTGCCGCATCTTTATATAGAGCACTGAGATAATTATAGCCAGCACGCAAAGAGAAATGCTCGGTGATTCTCGCCTCTGCACCCAACTTTAACGTATGCTGCCCTTTCAAAGCATCCTCCGTGTGATTATTCATCGCACGATCGTTGTGGCTGCTCTCGTAATAGGTTCCATAATACCAATCGTATGTTCCACCATCTTTAATGCGTGTCTGCATAGCATTGTAAGCTACATATTCATAAGTTGCACCCAAAGCTATTCTATCAGCAAGTGTTGTTCCCGCACTTAAACCAAATTTCCAAGGTGTATTGACACGGAAATCGTAAGTTTCTCCCACATTTGGGCGTGCAGTTCCATCCGTCAACACTGTATAATTGCTGGTTGTTAAATCATACCAGATAGGCGTATGGATATAAGCACCTAAACGGAAAGGACTTTCCGCCATAGGACGAACGATTGCACCTAACTTCACATCGAAGCCCGTTCCCGTAATTTCTCTGCTATCATTGAGTGTTAAACCTGGAATGTTATTTGCATTGGGGACAAAATTCTCCGTGTATTCTGCGTAACCTTTATAGTGTACATCATGAATCCCCATCGTGAGACCTAAATAAACGCGGTCATTTAAGTTTGCACTGAGGTTCATGTCATATTCACCAATATATCCCTTATTTTCCTGATTATAAAGATAGCCTGTCGCTGGGAAATTATAGTATTTCTTTGTTCTATTATCATAGAGCAAGTTGTCCATATAGAGCGCATCCAGTTGGCTATAGGTCAAATCTTTCCTTTCTTTGAATACCTGATTACGATACTTCTGATACGTTAACTTATTCTGCGAAGCATTGTTCAGCGTGTTCGCCGCATTGAGCAACTGGTCGAAGTTGCGACTCTTGTGGTAGTTAAAACCAATATTGATTGAAGCATTGGGAGTCTTACTCAAATTAAAGACCACTCCAATTTGGTCAAAACTCATATTGGTTTTGCTGAGCGAGTTAAACTTGTTCATGCCCGTTTGATTCACTAAACCAAACGAGAGGTCGGCTTTCCCTTTGCGGAACAATCCTAAGCCAGCAGGGTTTGTACCAATCGTAGAGAGGTCTGCACCTAAAGCTTCCATCGCACCACCCATTCCAACATAGCGAGCTGTTCCGTTGAGGTCATTGTCTATAAGCTTTGTATTCTCATAGGTTTCCTGCGCCACCGCAACAAAGCTGGTGAACACTAAGGAAGCCACCGTTAAATATATTCTTTTCATCATTGCCTAATTTATTTTGTTTACAAATGTTTAGCGACGGTTACCAAAGGTTCCACCTGAATGGAATCCACCACCGCCAGTACTTCCTCCTCCAAAAGAACCGCCAGAATGGACACCACTACCAAAGGTTGAACTGCCACCACCAAAGCTGCCTGAATTGAAAGAACGCGTTGGTGCTTGATAACTACCTTGCGAAGGATTGTTATTATAAGAACGGGAAGGTATGCGCTCAGTAGCGTAGCCAGCATCACGATTGTCATAAGTTGCCCGCGAACCACCAAAAGTTGGATTAGAATTACCTACTCGAACGCGAGAATTGCCAAAGGTAGCACTGCGAGGACTGGGCACCGTAGCGCGAGAACCACCAAAGGTTCCTGATGGGAAAGCAGAAGAGGCACCATCATAACTATGATTGCGCGTGCCCACAGGGCGACTATAGCTCACATAATAACTACCGCCATAATAGGGATAGCCATAATAAGGATAACCATAGTAGCGTGGTCCGTACCAGCCTGCATAACCATAATAAGGAACTCCATAGTAGCCGCCATAATAGCCATCAAACCATGGATCGAACCAAGGGTCGTAATAGCCACCATACCAACCAAAATTCCAACGCGAGCCATAGTTCCAATAAGAACCGTAATTCCAATAAGGACCATAACCCCATGCGTAACGAGCATACCATGGATCGTAGAAACCATCCCAACGACTCATGCGCTGGCTGTAACGGAAATCGTCTTCATCGAGCACTCTGTCGTAGTATTTTCCAACAAAGGTAGTATCCATATAAGTCGAGTCGGGATAAACTCCCCACCCTTTCTGCATTTGAATGATGTCATTTCCTTTCGCATCCTTTCCGACAACTTGATAATGACTCCAATATTTTCCACGACGATTATATTCGTCGACATCGCGATTGCTACCCGAGTAGCTACGCGTATCTACTTGTTCACTGCGATCTCTCACAACCTTTTTAGGCTTGAAATAAAGATCATCGTCTTGTGCAACCATTGTAAACGGCAGCAACCCCAAGCTAATTGATAGAAGTATAAACTTTTTCATATCCTTGTTTGTTTTAAGACTTTCCATTTTTCTGTTAGCAAAAATACGATAACTTACGCTGCAAATATACGGTTTTTCCCTAAGTAGGGGTAGGATTTTCCCTAATTTTTATATATTTGCACTACAAATTAACAATGATATGAAATACTTAGAAATAGACTTCTTCATTGACATTGATGCCGCGCTGCTGGATGATGCGCGCGCCTTGTTGGCCGAAGCTGCAGGCGAAGCCGGTTGCGAATCGTTTGAGGATAGCGAGCAGGGGCTGAAGGCCTATGTGCAAGTGAATTTATGGGATGAAGCGCTATTGCAACAGGAGCTTGCAAGTTTTGCTTTCCCTGAGGCTCACATTCGTTACACCATTCGCGAGGCTGAAGATAAAGATTGGAATGCCGAGTGGGAAGCAAACGGATTTAATCCGATTGAGGTCGACGGAAAATTAGTCATTTGCGATGCGAAGAGCGCGAGCATAACAACGGAAAAGAAAACCAAGATGCACATTTTGATTGATGCGAAATTGGCATTTGGGACGGGCACACACGAAACAACACAAATGATAGTTTCCATCCTGCTACGAATGGAGTTATCAGGGAAGCGAGTGTTGGATTGTGGCTGTGGAACTGGCATTTTGGGCATCGTTGCGTCTAAATTGGGGGCAGCACATGTGGTGGGTTATGATATTGACGAATGGAGCGTGAAGAATGCGCTGCACAACGCCGAGCTTAATGAGGTTGCGAACATGGAGGTTTGTCATGGCGACGCGCAAGTATTGCAATCCATCCACGGTACATTCGACGTGGTGTTGGCCAACATCAATCGCAACATACTTTTGGGCGATTTACCTGCCTTTGCGCAGCTCATGCACCCTGAAAGTATGCTCATTTTGAGCGGTTTTTACACCGAAGATGTGCGCCTGCTCACAGAAAAGGCACTATCCTTGAGCCTGACAAAGACCGAACAAAGACAAAACGGAGACTGGTGCAGTTTGGTGTTCCGAAAAGGATAGTGCCCAAAAAACATCATGCCTTTGCCGCCTTGCTGGAACCCCAGCAAGCTCAAAAAATCAAAAAACAGCCCTGTTGGAACTCCAGCAAGCCCGAAAAATCAAAAAGATGCCCTGCTGGAAATCCAGCAAGCGCAAAAAATCAAAAAGACGGCCTGCTGGAACTCCAGCAAGCCCGAAAAATCAAAAAGACGGCCTGCTGGAAATCCAGCAAGCGCAAAAAATCAAAAAGACGGCCTGCTGGAAATCCAGCAAGCCTTCGCGCATAGAAAGCGCTGCAGCACTTTGAACACAATCATAAAAAAACGCACGAACTTAAAAGCTCGTGCGATTTTTTTATGATTCTCACGCGGCGAAGCCTATTCTTCAACCACGCTAAAGTCGCTCTTTGTTACACCACAAACGGGGCAAACCCAATCTTCAGGGATATCCTCGAAAGCGGTTCCTGCTGCGATGCCGCTATCGGGATCGCCTACTGCGGGGTCGTAAATGTACCCGCAAACGTCACATACATACTTCTTCATAATTGTTTTTGTTTTAAAATTAAACTTCTATTTTGTTTTCAGTGCAAAATCTTTACCATATTCTCGGCACGCTGCCAAGGCCGCCTCGTCGGGCACCCACAGCATTTTAATGCCATCGTTCACCAATTCAAAGCCAGCTTCTACAAGATGCTCGCTAATCATTTTGGGGGCATCCCCACTCCATCCGTAAGAACCGAATGCGGCGGCCTTTTTGCTTTTCAGTTTCAAACCACGGATCATCTCTAAAATGCCTGCAATGGCATAGGAGAAACCATAGTTGATGGTGGGCGAGCCAATCAATACGGCTTTCGAATGGAACAGCTCGGTGAGAATATCGTTTTTATCTTCTTTGGCCGCGTTAAAGAGCTTCACAGTAACTTCTTTATCGGCTTCGAGAATGCCCTCGGCAATGGCTTCGGCCATCTTGCGCGTAGCATTCCACATGGTGTCGTAGACCAATGTGATTTGATTTTCCTGATAGCCCTGCGACCATTCCAAATATTTATCAATGATTTGCTGTGGATTCTTTTTCCACATCACACCGTGGCTGGGGCAAATCATCTTCAGCGGAAGATTCATGCCCATCAATTCTTTCACCTTGCGGTTAGCCATGGGGCTATACATATTGATGATGTTGGCATAATATTTCTCGGCCTCCCACATCAGGTCGTCTTGCTTCACGAGGTCGTTATAGAGCGACTCGGTAGCAAAATGCTGCCCAAAAACGTCGTTGGAGAACAATATCTCGTCGCCCGATAGATAGGTCATCATCGTGTCGGGCCAGTGCAACATCGGTGCTTCAATAAATGTCAGTGTCTGGCGACCGAGGCTCAAGGTGTCGCCCGTTTTCACGTTTACAAAGTTCCAATCCTGATGATAGTGCCCACGCAAAATAGCCTCACCCTTCTTGGTGCAATAGATGGGCGTTCCGGGAATTTCACGCAACAACTCGGGCAGCGCCCCACTGTGATCCACTTCATTATGTTGCATCACAATATAATCAATCTGCTTGAGGTCGATTTCACGTTTCAGCCGTGCCACAAACTCCTTGTCAAAAGGCTGCCAAACGGTATCGAGCAGCGCCACCTTCTCATCGCGCACAAGATATGCGTTGTAACTTGAACCATGCTCGGTAGAATATTCATCACCATGGAACTTAACCAGTTCCCAATCAATTTTTCCTACCCACGTTACACTGTCTGTTATTTTTTTTGCCATAAACTTAATTGCTGATTACGTTATCGTGGGCAAAGATAGCAATAAAAATTGAGTTCTTTACGCATGAAATATCCTTTTTTCGATAGACCTTATTTATGGTCATATTGATAAAACCGAATGAGCCGCAAAATGATGTCTCGTGGGAGAAGGTCGCCATCGTAGCCTACAAGACGGACAAAACGCGAAATTATCGCAATCTACTGCGAGCGATTGAGATGCTTGAGACTTGCGAATGAGAAGGACTCAAAAAAGGTGTGACTCGCTGACCGAGCCACACCCCTTATACGAATTGCGCACAGCATGCGCTTTCATTTATAGCATTGCAATAGAAGCACTGTCTATCCACCCGTAGACAACGCTGCACACACCAAAGAGCAACAACCCCGTGGTGCAGATGGCCAGTGCCAACTTGGTGCTCTTAGCACTCGTGAAGGTGGGCAAAGGTTGGTCGTTGTGCTTGATGTACATGGCCTTCACAATCAACAAATAGTAGTAAAGGCTCACCACGGTGTTGACCAAAGCGATGAACACCACAAGATAGGCCAACTGACCACTCAGATTTCCGATGGTTACTCCTTTCACGGCCGCCATGAACACAAAGAATTTGCTAAACATACCGGCAAATGGAGGGATGCCACCCAAAGAGAACAGGGCCAACGTCATGAGGAAGGCCAAGCGCGGATTGGTTTTATACAATCCGTTATAACTTTCCATGTCGACAACGCCGTTGTTGTGTTCTTCAACACTGCTAATCACGGTGAACACCGCCATATTGGCAACCACATAAATCAACACATAGAAGCTGAGCGATGTGAAGCTCATGGCATTATTGCCCACAATGGCCAACACAATGTAGCCGGCTTGCGAGATAGAACTGAAGGCCATGAAACGTTTCAAATCGCGCTGACGGATGGCGAAAAGGTTAGCAATGGTAATGGACAGCACAATGACAATGAACAACAGATATTGCCAATATTCAACCATGGGCGCAAACACTTTCATCAAGATGGCACACAACGCAAAGGCTGCTGCGCCCTTGCTCACCACTGAGAGATAGCCCGTGACGGTGGTTGGCGCACCCTGATAGGTATCGGCTGTCCAAAAATGGAACGGCACCAACGAGAGCTTGAAGCCCAGACCACTGAAGAAAAACACCATGCCCACAATGGTTAAAGGGCTGGTGGTGATTTTCACTGCCATATCGTCGAAATAGAGGGTGCCCACTGCTGCATAGAGCAACGAAATGCCATAGAGCATCACACCGCTCGAGAAAGTGGCTGTGAGGATAAACTTAGCCGCAGCTTCTGCAGAATTGTGACGATATTTGTCTAAACCAACTAAGCAGGCCATGGGCACGGATGCCATTTCCAAACCTAGGAAGAACAATAAAAAGTGGTTGGCGCTAATCATCATATTCATGCCCAAAAGGGTTGAAATAATGAGCAGATAGAACTCGCCTTCCTTGAATTGCGTGTCGGGACGGCGCATCCACTCACGACTCTGAATAAGCACAATGAAAGCACCCAACGCCAAAATGGTTTTCATCACGCCAATAGCGGCATTGGTGCAATACATTCCGCCAAAGGCTGTTGCTGTCGCCGTGGGGAAAATGTTCACCACAATGTGCACACCCAACAATAGGCACACCAATGGATTAAACCATTTGCGGGGCGACGCGCTGCTCGTTTGTGCCACAGCAGGAAGCGCCACACGAGGTGCTGTGAGGAAATCGGCAATGAAAACAATAACCAAAAGTGCCATCAAAGTCACCTCGGGTATCATATTTAAAAACTGACTATAATTGATATTCATCTTGAATGTTTCTTTATCGATTCAACTGATATTACAAAGCGGCAACCGAACCATTAAGAATGTGGTGGATAATGGGACCTACTGCACTGCTAATGATATCGTTCGCCCACAAGGGGAACATGCCTAAACCTGCAACACAGAAAATCAAACCGCCAATGGCGAAACGCTCGTCCCAAGTGGCATCGTGAAGCTCATAAAATTTGGGATTAGCAACCTTCTGAAACAGAATCTTACCCACAACACGCAAAATATAAACGGCGGTCACAACTATTGAGGTGCAAGCAATGATGGTGCACACACGATGGAAGGTGTCGCCATTTTGGAATGCTCCTACAAAAATGGTCATCTCGGCTACGAAACCCGAGAAACCTGGTAAACCGAGGTTGGCTAAACCCGCAACAACATAGGAGACGGAAAGGAATGGAATGACTTTCATCAAACCTCCCAAATAGCGCACATCACGCGTACCTGCACGGTGATAGATCATACCGATGCAAGCGAAGAAAAGCGCCGTCATCAATCCATGTGATAACATCTGCAACACAGCACCCGTGATGGCTGTTTGCGTCATCATGCACAATGCAAAGAGCACCATGCCGCAATGCGACACTGAAGAATAAGCATTGATATACTTCAAATCGGTTTGCACGCAAGCTGAAAGAGCACCATAAATAACAGAGCAGGTAGTCAGTATCAAGAATATCCAAGAAAGCTGTTGAGCAGCCTCAGGCAACAAATACATCGCTATGCGGAAACAACCATAACCACCTAATTTCATCAATACACCTGCATGAAGCATCGAAACGGCTGTTGGCGCCGAGGCATGACCATCGGGAGACCATGTGTGGAAAGGAAACAAAGCTCCAAGCACACCAAATCCAATAAAAATCAAGGGGAAGAACACCTTTTGCACGGCAACGGGAATGTTATGCATAGCCGCGATCTCGTTGATATCCATTGTGGTGGCTCCGCTGAAATAATAAATACCCAAAATACCTATAATCAACAAAGCACTACCACCCATCAGCATTAAGGTGAGCTTCATTGCCGCATATTCCTTAGGACCTGTACCCCAAACACCTATCAACAGATACATGGGGATGAGCGCAACCTCATAAAACATGAACATTGTAAATAGGTCGGTTGAAATGAAGAAGCCAAACACACCGATACTTAGCAACACAAACCATAAGAAATATTCTTTCTTCATGGGTTCCAACTGCCACGAAGCAAAGGTGCCTGTGAAGACAATAACGGCTGACAACAATATCATTACAACCGAGATACCATCTACACCAATACTATAAGCTATATGCAAAGGTGCAAACCAAGGCACACTATAGGTGAAAAGCATGAGATCGATATTCCCTGCATGGCGCAACTGGATAAAAGATATCGTGAGCCATATCGCTAACCCCAACAGAGCTGAAGCACCTACAACCATTACACCACGCACCTGATTATCATTTTTGGACAACCATAGACCGATGAGCATCAGGACGGGAATAACAACGAATAATGTTAATATATTCATATCTTTATTTGTCTTTTTTTCTATTCATTATTCACTAACAATAGATGCATAGCAACACTAAAGCTAACGCTATAGTGCCCGTGAGGAACCACGATGCATAAGCACGAACGTCACCACTCTGCCAAGGACGGATGGTCTCACCGGCCTCTTGTGCGCCCCATGCCATGAAGTTAAATGTGCCATCAATGACATGGCGATCAAACCAAGCAATAGGTTTCGAGAAACAACCAAACACAATCTTATGAGTGATAAACTGCCAAATATTGTCAATGTAGAAGCGATTTAAAGCTGCTTTATGCAACACGGGCATTCGCTTTGCCAACATATCGGGAACGGGATTGCGCTTAGGAAGATACATCCAAGTGGCTAAACCAATACCAATTGCTGCAGCCAAAAGACTGAACCATGCCACACTTGAGAACTCAAAGTGCTGCAAATGAATTTCCATTGATTGACCTGTTGCTGAAACAAAATGCCCAAAAGGAATCCAGCCAGCAAAGATTGAGATGATGGCAAGGAACACTAAAGGCCCCCACATCACAAATGGAACTTCGGCTGGACGCTTGCGATGTTCAGGATCTAATTCATAATAGCTTTGCCCCCAGAATATCACATAATATAAACGGAACATATAAAATGCGGTCATCCCCGAAACTAAGGTCATAAACCAACCTAAGAAAGGTGAGTATTCAAAACATGCTGAAACAATTTCGTCTTTTGAGAAAAAACCAGCAAAAGGCCAAACACCACTAATCGCAATACAGCCAATCAGGAAACAAGCATTCGTAATGGGCATATATTTATGCAAACCACCCATATACTCTTTAAAATTACTACCTATAATGACGATGATTGCACCAGAACACAAGAATAAGAGTGCCTTAAACATAGCATGTGTAAACAAGTGGAACATGCTGGCCATATAGCCTAAACCACCTTCATGATTGTCAATCGCATAGCAAACACCCAATGCAACCAACATATAAGCTATTTGCGAAATGGTCGAGAATGCTAAGCCTCGCTTAATATCGCGCTGACAACAAGCAACGGCGGCGGCATAGAAAGCGGTGAACGCAGCAATATAAGCTACCCAATGTAATTGGTTGGGAGCATATTCAACCCAAATAGGGAACAAGCTGGCCACTTGGTAAACACCAGCAACAACCATTGTTGCGGCATGAATTAAAGCCGAAACAGGGGTTGGACCTTCCATTGCATCGGGCAACCAAATGTGCAAAGGGAACATTGCACTCTTACCAGCGCCACCGATAAACATCAAGAACAATGCTGTTGGCAATACCCATGCATATTGTGAAGCAACACTCGCCAACTTATTAACCAATTCAGGATTAGCGTTTAAATCATAGTTGAATGTCCCCACATAGAAACTAAAGAATAAGATTCCGATGAGGAAGAATAAATCGGCAAATCGCGTTACAATAAATGCTTTCTTTGAAGCGTGGACTGCTGCATGCTTAGGATAATAAAAGCCTATGAGCAGATAAGAGCATACACCAACTAACTCCCAAAACATATACATTTGAAAGATGTTTGTCGCAACAACTAAGCCTAACATGCTCATCGTAAAAAGCGACAAATAAGCGTAGAAACGCTGGAAGCCATGCTCGTATTCTTCAAACTTATATTTAGAATCGCGTTCTGCCATATAGCCAAATGAATAGATATGAACCATAAAACTAACTGTGGTTATAACTATCAACATCATCACGCTAATGGGCGTTAAACGGAAACCTATATTAAAAGTTAGCAACTCGGTAAACCTAAGCCAAGTAAAATTAAAAACCGTGACCGTTGGATATAACCCCGTCGTTGCATCGCGGCCTACAACAAAGAAATACTCATAAGCCGTGTAAACCGACATTGCAAAAAGTACACCCAATACGGTCGTGCCAATAAAGCCTGCAAGGGGTTTCTTCATCTTCATTCCGAGAAGTCCTAACACGAGGAAACTCAAGAAAGGAAGGAGAAGTATTAAAAATGCATAACTATATTCCATCTCTTTAGAATTTCATGTTTTCAATACTATTTACCTGATCGCTATGGAAGTTCCGATAAACATTAATTATAATGGCTAAGGCAACGGCTGTTTCTGCAGCACTCACCCCAATTGAAAATAATGTAAAGAAGAAGCCTTCTAACTGACCAGGAAAAAGAATACGATTAAATACGGCAAAGTTCAAATCTACGGCATTTAATATCAGCTCAACAGAAATCAACATTGCAATCAAATTACGTCTTGTAACAAAACCAAATACACCAATAAAAAATAAAAGTGCACTCAGAATGAAATAACATGCTACTGGAATATTCATTTTTTATCCTCCTTTCTTGCTATCATTACACCACCAATAATGCATGCCAATAAGAATACCGAAATAAATTCAAATGGCAATACATATTGATATTTATCACTCCCCAACAAGGCGGTTCCAATTTGTTGCATCGGCAATTCCGTATCGGTAGTAGAAAGCATCGCCGACATTAAGTTGCTTTTCAACAACACTGCCGCCATCACTACAAAACCAACGATACTTAATAGACAACCTTTTAAGACACGGCTGCCTTTTATCTGCTCAACAAGACCTTGTAGGGTACGCTTAGAAACTAATTGGATAGCAAAAATATAAACCATTGTCACACCACCTGCGTAGATAGAAATTTGCACAGCACCCAAGAATGTATAATCTAAAAGGAAATAAATACCTGCGATGCCAAACAAAACAAACAAAAGGAATGTGGCTGAACGCATAATACGCTTTGTCAGCACGCTCATGATGGCCGAACCAAGAATGACTACAGCCAAAATACAAAATACAATTAAATTCGCCATAATCTTTATTACTTGGTTTTTGTATTAAACTTACCAATCTCAATGGGGACTCCACCCTCTATAAGATTAGGTAGACTTCCACCCTCATAAATCTCTTTATCCAAATGAAGACGCAACGTGTCTTTATCAAATACAGAGTTCTCAAAATCGTTAGTAAACTCTATCGCATCAAAATTGCAAGAGTTAACACATAATTGGCAAAACATACAATCGCCCAAATCATATTGATAATCATCAAGGACCTTTTTCTTGCGTCCCGTCTCAGGATTTTCTTCCATGTGCGCAAGAATCTTAATCGTGTCATTCGGACAAGCCTTCTCACACATCGTGCAAGCCGTGCACTTATAAGTTTTATCATCGTTACGCTTGAAAACAAGACGTCCACGATGGCGCTTTGCAACATGGAGCGTTGTCTTTCTATTCTCGGGATACTGCTCTGTCGTCTTGGGCGTAAAGTATTCCTTCAAGGTTACCTTCAACCCTATGCCCAATGTCTTGAGCGCAGAAGCCACTTCTCCAAAATATGATTTTTTATTTTCCATTATAAAAAAATCGTTTATTATTTTCAAACAAGAATTAAACTAAAGCAATCCACACCGTCGTCAGTGTTAAAACAACCAACATGAACGGCATGATATACTTCCATTCTAAGGTAAGAATCTGATCAATACGCAAACGTGGAAAAGTCCAACGTATCCACATCAAAATCCAAACGATGGCAAAAGTCTTACCCATAAACCAAATAATTCCTGGGATATAGTCCATCGCAGCATTAAAACCATCCAAGCCTACGACATGTAGCGGCATCCAGCCACCTAAGAACACCGTTGCAGCAATTCCAGAGATGACAAAGAGATTTAAATACTCTGCTAAATAATAAAAACCAAATCCCATACCCGAATATTCGGTATGATAACCTGCGGTCAATTCGCTTTCAGCTTCGGCCAGGTCGAAAGGACCACGATTAGCCTCTGCATTTCCGGCAATCAAGAACACCAGAAAGGCTATCCAAGTAAAAGGCGATTGGAAAATGAGCCATGCACTACCTTGTGCACCAACGATTCCACTTATCTGCATGGTTCCGGTCAAAAGCACAGCGCTGATGATGCAAAGCCCTAACGATATTTCGTAAGAAATCATTTGCACAGCACCACGCATGGCACTCACAACGGAATACTTATTATTACTGCCCCAACCTGCTAAGAAGATGCCCAAGACGCCAATACTCGAAATAGCTGTCAACAAGAAAATCCCCACATTGAAGTCTAACACTTGTGCACCATTATTCCAAGGCAAGAAAGAGAAGGTGCCAACAGAAGCAACAATGACTAACACCGGTGCAAGATAATAAAGAAACTTATCGGCTTTGTCTACCACAAAGATTTCTTTAATCAACATCTTCAACACATCGGCAAACACCTGAAATATACCCCAAGGACCAACGCGCATCGGACCTAAACGACACTGAAAATAAGCACAAACCTTACGTTCCATGAAGATAAGTACAATGGCAATCAAAGCATAGGCGGTCAAAATAGCAACGCCTACGAGCACACACTCGATTAATATCGATAAAAAGTCGCCTAAACCTAATGTTTGGCGCAACAAGCTATCAATCCAAGTTGTTACTATACTAAAATCAAACATAATTATCTATCAATATCAGGAATAACAAAATCGATTGCTGCACCTGTCGCAACAAGATCGGCCAACTTCTGTCCCTTCAACATTTTGTCGAAAGCTCCAGTTAAGGTCAATCCCATAGGACGCATTTTCAATCGATAAGGACTCTTATCACCCTTCGAATCTAAATAAACACCAAACTCACCGGCACCACCTTCTACAGAGAAGTACCACTGGCCCTCGGGCAGTTTGATAATGGGCTTCTGCTTGATGTAATATTCGCCTTCAGGAATATTATCGATGAGCTGCTCTATAATATCCAAGCTCTGATAAAGCTCTTGTATGTGAACCATATAACGCGCATAAGAATCAGCTCCGTCCAAGGTAACTACATTGAAGTTAACCTTATCATACATCGCATAAGGATGATTCTTGCGCACATCATTTTTCCATCCGGCAGCACGACCTGCAGGACCTGTCACTGCATAGTTAATACAATCTTCCAAGCCCATTGGACCAACGCCGATTAAACGTTGCTGCGTGATGACATTATCGCCAAATACATCTAAATATTCTTGAACTTTCGGACGAAGGTATTTGCAGAGCGCTTTCACATTCTGAACGAAATTAGGATCGATATCATCCTGCAAACCGCCAATGCGATAATAATTCTGAATTAAGCGGCCGCCAGTGGTTTCCTCCATCACGTTGAGCACCTGCTCACGGTCGCGCATACAATAAAGGAAAGCTGTTAAGGCGCTCAAATCCTGTGCACAGGTGCCCAAGAAAAGCAAGTGATTGTCGATACGCTGCAACTCGTCCATAATCGTGCGGATATATTGAATACGCTCGGAGAGTTCCACGCCTAAAGCCTCTTCCATCACACCCACCATGGCATGGCGATGCATCATGGCACAAAGATAATTCAAACGGTCGGCAAAAGCCAACGTTTGCGGATAGGTCATGCTTTCGCACATCTTCTCCATGCCGCGATGAATATAACCCAAATGCGGATAAACATGCTTCACCACCTCACCATTCAAAACGGTTTGCAAACGAAGCACACCGTGCATGCTGGGGTGGTTGGGGCCTAAGTTCACCACAAAATCGTCGTCATCAAACAAACGATGTTGTGTCGCAACCAAATTACCGTTTTTATCTAAGTTCCACTCGGTCGTAAAATCAGTCTCAGGCTCATCCGTCGTGGGGAAAGGATTGGCTTCAGGACTTGCATCGAAACTCTTACGCAAAGGGTAACCCTTGAAATCGTTGCGCATGAAAAGGCGACGCATATCGGGATGACCCAAGAACTTGATGCCCAAGAAATCGAACACCTCACGTTCTAACAGATTGGCTGCATTCCACAAACGCAAAACGGAGGGAATGACATAATCCTCGCCAACTTGCTTTGCAATCGTTTTCACCGAACAGCGCTCGTGGTTCTCGGTATTCTCAAGAATATAAATACAACCCAAGCCCTCTTCGCCAAAATCTTCGCCAATAATGGTAACAAGATAATCGAAATGCTTCTCGCCTTTCAGCTTCGCCATTTCCTCGGCAAAGCCATCAAATTGGAGTTCTATATTTTCTAATTTCATCTTCTCACACGTTATTCTTCTGTTAAACCTTTCTGCGGATCGAAATCAGCAGGGACATCGGTCACAATAATCGGAGCCCGTTTGCCCAACTTCTCGGTTGCGGCAAGCGTCTCGTTGCTCAATCCGTGCAAACCGCCTTTTGCCAAAGACTCAGCTCTCTCCTCGGAGGTCATTTTGTGATTAGCGCCACCAAAGAATTTTTCGACCTTCACTTTGCGCTGCAACTGCATCATGCCATACAAAATGGCTTCGGGACGTGGTGGACAACCGGGAATATACACATCGACGGGCACCAATTCATCGATGCCGCGCACCACGTTATAGCTCTTCTTAAACGGACCTCCGCTGATGGTGCAACCACCCACAGCCACAACATATTTGGGCTCGGCAATCTCGTCATAAAGACGCTTAAACACCGGTGCCATCTTGTTGGTAATGGTTCCGGCACACATGATTAAGTCGGCTTGACGAGGCGAATTTCGCGTTACCTCAAAACCGAAGCGCGAGAAGTCGTAGCGAGAACAACCCACGGCCATAAACTCAATTCCGCAGCACGACGTACCAAAAGTGAGCGACCACAGCGAGTTGCTGCGCCCCCAGTTAATCGCCTGGTCGAGTGAACCCACAATCACATTCGCGCCGCCCTCATTAAGCTCCTTCGTTATCTTCTCTAAATTCTCGTTATCCTTAAACTCCTGATAAGGAATGCTCTTGATGTGCGGTTTTCTTACTTCCATTCCAAAGCTCCTTTCCGCCAAGCATAAGCAAGGCCCAAAACTAACACAACCAAGAAGAAACCGATGCTAACCAAAGCAAAATGGCCTAATTCTTTCGCAACAACGGCCCATGGATAAAGAAAAACCGTCTCGATGTCGAACACCAGAAAAAGGATGGCAAAAAGATAGTAGCCCACATGCATCGGAAGCCAAGAGCTGCCGCGCGTGGGAATACCACATTCAAAAGGCTCACCCTTTACCGGATTATAAGACCGAGGACCGATTAACTTCGCAATGACATAGGCTGCCACTACCAAGACCACAGCCGTTATTAAAACGGTAATGAATAAAGTGAAATTCATAAATTTTATAACGTTATTAATAATTCGCCTCACAAGGTAGATAGCTAATCTACCTCAAATCGCTGCAAAGGTAACAATAATATTATAACTATAACGCGATTTAAATAAAAAAATGCAAGGTGGAGTTTACAAAAGACGATTACCAAAATGCTTCCATGCCGCTCCCTCCCGCTTTCGCACGCCCCCTACTCCACATCATGCCATCGGCTATCACTTTTCACTTCGCCAACAATTCCGACACCATCCATATTTCCCAGAAAGACCTTATCGGAAAATGCATCACGTTTGCGGAACTGCCGCAAATATTGCACAAAAGTGCATTCTACTTGCGGAACTTCCGCAAATGTTACACAAATGTGCATTTTGCTTGCGGAACTTCCGCAAATATTACACAAAGGTGCATTTTGCTTGCGGAATTTCCGCAAATATGATACAAAAACGCATATTACTTGCGGAATTTCCGCAAATATTGTGCAAAAGTGTATTTTGTTTGCGGAATTTCCGCAAATATAATACAAAAACGTTTCTTGCTTGCGGAACTTCCGCAAATAGCATGCAATTTAAGAATACACCTTATTATATTATAACACCTTTCGCACGATAGGCAACGGCAAGCTATCGTAGAAAAGCGACGTCGGCACAAAAAAGAAACAAGAAGCATCTCAAAACGAGATACCCCTTGCTCAAAAATGAAAAAAAAATGTCTTATGCTTCTGCTGTTGCTTCGGTAGCGGGCGCTTCAGCGGCCGGTGCTTCTTCAGTTGCCTTGGCAGCAGCCTCGGTTGCTTCTGCTGTTGTTTCAGCTGTCTCGGCAGCAGCTTCATTCGCCTCTGCAGTTGCTTCAGCCTGTGCAGCTTCGGCAGCAGCCTTTTTATCAGCTACCTTCTTTGCAATCGCTTCGTTCATTTTCTTCTCAGCTTCAAGCTCAGCCTTCACAGCTGCAGCCTTAGCCTTAGCTTCTCCTTCGCGAATAGCCTCGAAACCTTTCAGCTTGTTTTCTTTCCAAGCGTCGAATTTCTGTTGAAGAACGGCCTCGTCAAAAGCGCCTTTCTTCACGCCACCACGAAGGTGCTTCATCATGTAAACGCCTTCTCGCTTGAGAATGTTACGAACGGTGTCAGTGGGCTGCGCACCGGTTTCTACCCAATAAAGAGCGCGTTCGAAATTCAAATCTACGGTAGCAGGATTGGTATTAGGATTGAACGTACCAATCTTCTCAGTGAATTTACCATCACGTGGAGCTCTAACGTCGGCGATAACAATGCTATAAAAAGCATAGTGCTTTCTACCGCCACGTTGCAATCTGATTTTTGTTGCCATTTGTTTTTATTGATTTAATTTGAATTGAATGCTGCCATCACGTGGCAGCGCGTGCAAAGTTAATTAAAATATCATCGAAAGCTGCAACCGCAAGGGTTACAGCTTTGTTATTTTTAATCTTTTAACAGAATGTATTTGTGCATAGAAAGCGTTTTAGCGTTTGTCTTTGCGCACATTGTCGTTGCTCTCATTCAACTTCTCAATGTTGGGAAGATGGAACTCGTAGTTGCGATTGAACACCTCTTTCACCTTATTGATTTCTAAGAACGTGGTGCCACTGTCTTCGCCCAGGTTTCCGCTGAGATAGGCAATCTTGTCTTCGTCTTGAATGTAGCCTTTTTGACGCAGCATGCGCAACGCAGCCAAGAACATGTATTGTGCACTCACTTGCGCACGCTGATAGATGGGGATGACGCCATAGCTGAGGTTAAGCCAGCGCTGCGTTTTTTCTTTATAGCAAATGGCCAGCACGGGAACGGGACCGCGGAATGCAGCCAAATTGCGCGCCGTTTGTCCGGTTGCGCTGTCGGTGATGATGCCGGCTACGCCTAATTTGCGTGTGGCATCAATGGCTGTGTGCGAAAGGAATGTGCGCAGGTCGTGCTCGTCGGCCTCCCACGGTGCTTCTATTTCGTGTATTCTCGATTTATCCTTTTCGGCTTGTTCGGCAATGCGAGCCATGGTTTGCACCGCCTCGACGGGATATTTTCCGCTGGCCGTCTCGCCGCTCAGCATCAACGCATCGGTGCGATAATAAATGGCATTGGCAATGTCGGTCACTTCGGCGCGCGTCGGCCGTGGATTGTTGATCATCGTGTGCAACATCTGCGTAGCCACTATCACCGGACGACGCATCTCAACACACTTGCGAATGATGTTGCGCTGAATGCCCGGAATGCGCTCAATGGGCACTTCGATGCCCAAATCGCCGCGCGCAATCATGATGCCGTAGGAGGCTTCGATGATTTCGTCGATATTGTCGACGCCTTCCTGGTTTTCAATCTTGGAAATGATTTTAATGTCGCTATGATGCTCATCCAAGATCTTTTGCACGGCTTTCACGTCGTCGGCATTGCGCACGAAAGAATGGGCAATGAAATCAATGTCCAGCTCGATAGCCAGCAAGATGTTCTTTTTATCCTTTTCGGTGAGCGCAGGCAAATCGATGTGCTCGCCCGGAATGTTCACACTTTTATGCGAACCCAGCACACCGTCGTTCTGCGCCTGTGCCACCACCATGGGGCCGTCACATTCGATAACCTTCATGTCAAGCTCGCCATCATCGAAGAGCATGTCGTCGCCCACTTTCACATCTTTGGCAATATCGCGATAAGAAACGTTGATGATGTCGTGCGAAGAGTCCATTTCGGGGCGACCAAAGATTTTAACGATGTCGCCAGCTTTGTAGCTCAAGGGTTCATCGACACCCGTTGTGCGCACTTCGGGACCTTTCGTATCAATCATAATCCCAATATGCGGCGACACAGCCCGCACATTCTTCACAATGGTTCGAATGCCTTCTTGTGTAGCGTGCGCCGTGTTCATGCGCACCACATTCATGCCCGTAAAAAATAATTTTCTGATGAAATCCTGATCACATCTGCGGTCGCTAATCGAAGCTACAATTTTTGTTTGTTTCATATCGCTGTTAAAATTTGCCTACAAAGTTAGCGCAATTCTACCATACAACAAAGCTTTTGCTTGTTTTTTAAACGGTTGGAAAACAGAGACGCCCTAAGCGCCATGCAAATAATACAAAGCGATTAAAATGGCGGCTACAGCCAGTGCCACAATCACTTTAAAGACGCAACCGGTGATTTTTTTAATCACGAAAATGCCCACGACGAGGGCAATGAGAATGAAAATATAATACAAGAAATTATCCATACTTTATTTGTTGATTTTATTTAAATACTGTTCTGAATGCGGGTGGAATGGGCGTGGCAAATTCCATTCGGCAATGCGTGATGGGATGATAGAAACACAGAATGTAGGCATGCAGGCAGAGCCGGCCGATGATGTCGTCGCCGTTGCCATATTTCACATCGCCGCAAACGGGATGGCCCATGTCGGCCGAATGCACGCGAATTTGGTTCTTGCGCCCTGTCTCCAAACGATATTCTACCAAAGAATAGCGTGGCGACCGTGCTAAAACGTGGAAATGCGTAACGGCATATTTTCCGCCATTATCCACGGGAGATGAGTAGGTGAAATAGGCTTTATTGTCCTTCAACCAATTAGCGATTACGCCATCCGTCTCGCGCATTTCGCCCGACACGACGGCCACATAGCGCCGGTCGTAGACAATGTTGTGCCAATCCTCTTCCAGCAGCAGCTCGGTGCGTTTGTCTTTGGCGTAGACCATCAGCCCACTGGTGTCGCGATCGAGTCTGTGTACCACATGCGCCGTGTATTTCTGGCGCGTCTGCTTGAAATAGTCATCCAGGATGGCTTTCACATTGAGCGACGAATGGCCGGCAGCCATCGACAGCACACCCACATTCTTTTCGATCACCACGAGATACTGGTCTTCGTAAACAATCTTCACATAGCGATTTTTAAAGATGCTGTTGTTCTGTTTGGTGCGGCTCACGGTCACTTTCTGCCCAGCTTTCAACGGATAGTCAAACTGCGTCACCACTTTTCCATCCACGCGGATGCCGCGCCCTTGCAACGTGGCTTTCACCTTCGAGCGGCTCAGATGATGCACATTCTGCAACAGCCAATCCAGCAAGGGAGCAGGCTGCTCCACACGGAAATGGTCGTAATCGCCCGGCCGCTGATAAAGGTTCTGCATCACAAACTAATTTTTTTCTTCACGGCCTTGCTTTCGTTGCTCATGCGATCGACCGCCGTCACAACGTAAACCCACTTGTGCCGGCCGTCTTCGTAGGGCAATTTATAGTAGCAATCGGTGGTGATGGCAGCGATTTTCGAAGCATCATCCAACGCCACCTTCTCGCCCTTTTCAAAGCGATAAACCACATAGCGCACGGCCTCATCGCCCCATTTCTTGGCCTTGGGTGCCTGCCAAAACAGCACATAACCATCGTTGGTCCACACGGGTTTCACCCGCTTGGGTTTCTTGGGCGCTTTGTCGTCGAGGAAAGGCATGCGCGGCTGCAACGCAGGATATTTCCAATAATTTTCGCGCATGAGCGTGGCATAATTGCCCACGTTGTCGCAGAAATTCTTTGCATACCACAACACCGTGCCGCAAACATTGCGCATTTGTCCTTGCAACTTGCGTTTCAACGGCAACTGATGGCTGTTAGGATTTTGCGGATCGGCATTGCGCACGGTGTTGTCCACGCTTTCGCCAATATACAAAGGCCGATTGCCCGCATTGCGGTTCCACCACGTGATGAGCTCTTTGTAATCGGCCACGGGATGGCCCACCTGCCAATACAACTGCGGCACGCAATAGTCCACCCAGCCCTTGTTCACCCACAACAACACGTCGGCATAGAGGTCGTCATAGTTTTGCAAGCCCTTCGTGGCACTGCCGCCGGCCCAACTCGTCTGGTTGCGATAGATGCCAAAGGGCGAAACGCCGAATTTCACCCACGGCTTCACGGCATGAATGCTGTCAGCGAGCTCCTTGATAAACAAATTCACGTTGTAGCGCCGCCAATCGCCGCGATCTTTAATGCCGTTGCCATAGGCCGCATACGCATTGTCGTCGGGAATCGCGAGCCCGGCCACAGGATAGGGATAGAAATAATCATCGATATGAAAGCCATCCACATCATAGCGCCGCACAATGTCGGCCGCCACTTTGCAAATATACGTGCGGTTCTCGGGCTGTCCGGGGTTCATGATGAGCTGCTCGCCATAGGCAAACATGCCGCCGGGGTTTTTGATGGCCACGTGATTGGGCGCCAGTTCCTGCGTGCCCTTGGTTTTGGCGCGGAACGGATTAATCCACGCGTGCAGCTCCATGCCGCGCCGATGGCATTCGGTCACCATCCATTGCAAAGGGTCCCAAAACGGATTGGGAGCCACGCCCTGTTGCCCCGTCAAATAGCGGCTCCATGGCTCGAGCGGGCTGTCGTAGAGCGCATCGCACTCGGCCCGCACCTGAAAGATGATGGCATTCACGCCGTCGCGCTGCAACTCGTTCAACTGCTGAGTGAGCTGGCGTTGCATCTCGTCGCGGCCAAGCCCTTTAAACTGTCCGTTGACACACTGAATCCACGCGCCACGGAACTCACGTTTTTGTTGTGCGCCGAGCGTCAGCACCTGCAGCAACAAGCAAAATAGGAGGAATAATTTTGTTCGATTCATATCGGTTTGATTTTTTCAGCCGCAAAAATAATAAAAAAATGTAGGATTTCGCAGTCCAAACGCCAAGAAAGCCATTTTCTTAGCCTATTCAGCCGAAAACCCACGCCGGAAATACGCATTTTGGGATGTGTTTTCCGTTTTTGTCCGTCGGCAGAGCCTCTTCCGGCAACCTTTTCTTGTTTTAGTCCGTCGGCGGAGCCTCTTCCGGCAACCTTTTCTTGTTTTAGTCCATCGGCGGAGCCTCTTCCGACAACCTTTTCTTGTTTTAGTCCATCGGCAGAGGCTCTTCCGGCAACCTTTGCCCATGAAACACGAAAAGTAGCGCCGTTTATGAAAGGTTTACAGCTATTTTTCGTAATTTTGCAGCCGATTGTTTCAATAACACGTAAAAGATAAATCATTCAAGCATGGAACTTGCAAGTAAATATGATCCCCAAGCGGTTGAGGCGAAATGGTATGAATATTGGCTCAACAACAAACTCTTCAGTAGCAAACCCGATGGACGCGAACCCTACACGGTGGTGATTCCGCCACCCAATGTGACGGGTGTGCTACACATGGGCCACATGCTCAACAACACCATCCAGGACATTTTGGTGCGCCGCGCCCGCATGGAAGGCAAAAATGCCTGCTGGGTGCCGGGAACCGACCATGCCAGTATTGCTACCGAGGCCAAGGTGGTGGCGCGCTTGGCCGAGCAAGGCATTCGGAAGACCGATCTCACCCGCGAAGACTTCTTGAAACATGCGTGGGACTGGACGCACGAGCATGGCGGCATCATTTTGAAACAACTGCGCAAGTTGGGTTGCTCGTGCGATTGGGATCGCACCGCCTTCACCATGGATGAGGCACGCAGCGAAGGAGTGATAAAAGTGTTCTGCGACCTCTACGACAAGGGGCTCATCTACCGCGGCGTGCGCATGGTGAACTGGGATCCACAGGCACAGACGGCGCTCTCCGACGAGGAGGTCATCTACAAGGAAGAGCATTCGAAACTCTATTATTTGAAATATCGTGTGGTGGAAAGCGATTGCCGGCGCGTGGACGAGGGCAACGTCATCCATCAAGATGCGCAGGGCTATTATGCCGTTGTGGCCACCACGCGCCCCGAGACAATCATGGGCGACTCGGCCATGTGCATCAACCCCAACGATGCGAAAAACACGTGGCTGAAAGGCAAGCACATTGTTGTGCCCTTGGTGAACCGCGAAATTCCCGTCATCGAAGACGATTACGTGGATGTGGAATTTGGAACCGGCTGCTTGAAGGTGACGCCTGCCCACGACATCAACGACCATGCCTTGGGGTTGAAGCATGGCTTGGCGACCATCGACATTTTCAACGACAACGGCACTATCAGCGAGGCGGCCGGCCTCTATGTGGGCATGGATCGCATGGATGTGCGCCGCCGCATAGCCAAAGACCTCGAAGCTGCAGGACTGATGGAGAAGGTGGAAGATTATAACAACAAGGTGGGCTTCTCTGAGCGCACCAACGTGCCCATCGAACCGAAACTCTCCACACAGTGGTTCCTTCGCATGCAGCACTTTGCCGACTTGGCTTTGGAGCCGGTCATGCGCGACGACATCGAATTCTATCCTAAGAAATATAAAAACACCTATCGCCATTGGCTCGAAAACATTAAGGACTGGTGCATCTCACGTCAGCTTTGGTGGGGGCATCGCATTCCGGCCTATTACTTCACCGCGGCCGACGGCAAGCGTTCTTTCGTCGTTGCCCCAACCGCTGAAGAAGCTTTAGCCAAAGCACAAGCGCAGAACAGCAAGCTCACGGCGGCCGACTTAGAACAGGAGAGCGACTGCTTAGACACGTGGTTCTCGTCGTGGTTGTGGCCCATCTCGGTGTTCGATGGCATCAACCATCCCGACAACCAAGAAGTGCGCTATTACTACCCCACGTCCGACCTCGTAACCGGTCCCGACATCATCTTCTTCTGGGTGGCACGCATGATCATGGCCGGTTATGAATATCGCCGGACCTATCCGTTCAAACACGTTTATTTCACGGGCATTGTGCGCGACAAATTGGGTCGCAAGATGAGCAAGAGTCTTGGCAATTCACCCGATCCCATAGCCCTGATTGAAAAGTATGGCGCTGATGGTGTGCGCATGGGCATGATGCTCAGCGCACCCGCAGGCAACGACATTCTCTTCGACGAATCGCTGTGTGAGCAAGGGCGCAATTTCAACAATAAGATATGGAATGCCTTCCGCTTGGTGAAAGGCTGGAAGACGGCGCCTGTGGAACAACCCAAAGCCAACGAGCAGGCGGTGGAATGGTTTGCTGCAAAGCTCAAGCAAAGTCATGCCGAGCTGCAAGCACAATTCAAGCAATATCGCATTTCGGAAGCGTTGATGACCGTCTACAAACTCTTTTGGGACGAGTTCTCGAGCTGGTATTTGGAAATGGTGAAGCCCGCTTATGTCAATGGTGAGGCGCAACCCATCGATCAAACCACCTACGATGCCACCATCGCTTTCTTCGATGACTTGCTCAAGATGTTGCATCCCTTTATGCCTTTCATCACCGAGGAGTTGTGGCAACACATCACCGACCGCAAGGAGGGCGAAAGCATCATGCGGGCAACATTGCAGATGGATGCTCCGACCGTACACGACGAGCAACTCATGGCCGATATTGAGCAAGTGAAACTCATGGTGAGCGGTGTGCGCACCGTGCGCAACCAAAAGAACATCGCGCCCAAAGAGCCGCTCACACTGATTGCCATTGGCGACAATAAGATGCAAGCCTATAACAGCATCATCAGCAAGATGGCCAACCTCGAAGCCATCGATGTGGCCAAGGAGAAACCTGCTGACGCCAGCAGCTTCATGGTGGGCACCGATGAATATGCCGTTCCGTTGGGCAATCTCATTGATGTGGCAGCCGAAATCGACAAGGCCGAGAAGGAATTGCAACACTTGGAGGGCTTCCTGATGGGCATTCGCAAGAAATTATCCAACGACAACTTCGTGGCACATGCGCCCGAGACTGTTGTGGCACGCGAACGCAAGAAGGAGAGCGACTCGGTGGAGAAGATTGCGGCACTGAAGCAAACCATCGCCGAGCTCAAGAAGAAATAACAACAGGGGGTGCCCACTGTGGTGCCCCTCAACACATTCGCCGCATGGCTCCATGGGCGTGCAGCACACAAGGTAACGACAAATTAAAGCAACGACATGACATCCCCACAACTTCATCCCACGAAATGGTTTGTCGCCCTGCTCATGCTCATGGCAACGAGCTGGTTTTCGGCCTGTCACGACGACATCCCCGACGATCTCGCAAGAACGCGCACAGCTACGCCGCAAGAGCGCACCATCATCATGTATTTGCCTTATTCGGGCAGTGGTATCAACGACCTCTACCCATTTTTCGAGCAAAACATTCTCGACGTGGAGCAGAGCATCAAGCAGGCAGGCGGATTGGGCACCAACAACCTCTATGTGGTGATTGCTGACCACTCGCCGGCTCGGGTCTACCTCTACCGCGTTCGCATGGAAGGCACAGAATGTGTGCACGACACCATCAAGCGCTACGACTATCCACGGCTCATGGATGCACAATGGATCACGCGCGTCATCAACGATGTGAAGAGCATCTCTGAGACCCCAAAATATGCCATGCTCGTGGGTTGCCACGGAAATGGCTGGTTGCCTCCGATGGACAATGTGGCGCGAGCAAAAACACGCTGGTTTGGTGGGCCAGGTTACGCCATCAGCATCGCTAATTTCGCTCAAGGAATCCAACAAGCGGGCATCAAATTAGAATATTTGGTCTTCGATGATTGCTACCTCTCGTGTGCCGAAGTGGCCTACGATTTGCGCAACGCTACCAATACGCTCATCGCTTCAACCAGCGAAGTGATGGCTGCTGGCATGCCCTATGCCAAAGTGTTTCAATATCTCGCCGCACCACAGCCCAATTTCGGTCAGCTCGTCAACGACTATATTGCCTACTACCAAAGCACCGACACTCCCTACGCTACTATCGGCGTCATCAATACGCAATATATTCAGCCCATGGCACAGTTGATGCGGCAAGTGAATGCCACCTGCACGTGGAGTACTGCCAACAATTATCAGTTGCAAGACTTGGACGGCTCGTACTTCTCACCTACCGTCTATTTTGACTTTGGCAGCTATGCTCGCGCACTCTTTGGCAGCCATCTAGCGCTCTATAGCCAATATCAAGCGCTCATGGCCCAGCTGGTTCCCTACAAAGGCAACACCGAAAAGATTTATAATGCCAGCGGGACAAAAACCCTTGTCAACGAGTTTAGCGGTATTACCATCAGCGACCCATCGGTTAACACAGGTCAATACGGCTATCATGTTGCTACGCTCAAAATGCAAACAGCTTGGTGGGCTGCCTCACATTAACAGCCTACTGTACGGATTGCTCAATAACGCCACAGCCTCATGATTCGTTTTTGTTCCACTGTTTGCTACTTTCGACAGAAGTTTATACCTCTCTTGCGGTGACGTTGGTATCGGTCATACATCACATTCAGACATTACAAAGAAATTATAAGCTTTCCTTAGGGAAAAAAATCTTGAAAAGTTTTGGAGAAGTGCGAAAATAATTCTACCTTTGCAACGCATTTGAAAAAAATGCTTGGCAATCAGAGATAAGCCTAATCTTGGAAGGATGGGTGAGTGGCTGAAACCAGCAGTTTGCTAAACTGCCGTGCGAGTTCTCGTACCGGGGGTTCGAATCCCCCTCCTTCCGCCCTTGCTTGAGTTGCGCGCTTATGTAAAGAAACGGTCGGTTCATCTAACGGTTAGGATACAAGATTCTCAATCTTGGCATACGAGTTCGATTCTCGTACCGACTACAATGAAGACCCTACAAATCAGTGATTTGTGGGGCTTTTTTGCTTTTAAAGGAGAATGTGTATGGAATCGATAAAAGAGCTTTTTCGCATCGGAAAAGGTCCCTCGAGCAGTCATACTATGGGGCCGCAGCGTGCTGCACAGTTGTTTGCTGCGCGTAATGCCGATGCTGCTTCTTTTCAAGTCACCTTGTATGGCTCACTCGCTGCGACAGGTAAAGGACACATGACCGATGTTGCTATAGAGGATGTTTTGAGTCCCATCGGTACTGTCGAGATTGCTTGGCAGCCTCAGACCTTTCTGCCGTTCCATCCCAACGGTATGCGATTCGTTGCGCTTGATGCCGAGGGCATTGAAAAGGACGATTGGACGGTCTATAGCATTGGCGGAGGAGCATTGTCCGAAGGGAAAGGCATGGGCGATTGTTTCGAAGGAAATGATGTCTATGCTTTAAATTCGCTACGCGAGATTATGCAATGGTGCAAGGAGAATGGTAGCAGCTATTGGGAGTATGTAGCACATTGCGAAGGCGATGCTATCTGGGATTTCCTTTCCGACGTATGGAATGTGATGCGCAGTGCCGTCGAAGCAGGCTTAAGCCATGAAGGCGTGCTGCCTGGTCCGTTGCATTTGCCACGAAAGGCATCAACCTACTATGTGAAAGCCACGGGTTATAAACCTTCCCTACAAAGCCGCGGACTTGTTTATTCCTACGCTTTAGCCGCGAGTGAGGAGAATGCATCTGGTGGCACGATTGTGACAGCGCCTACATGTGGCGCATGTGGTGTGCTCCCCGCTGTGCTCTATCATCTACATACCGCACATCATTTTACGGACGATCGCATCATCAAGGCATTAGCAACGGCGGGACTGTTTGGTAATGTGGTAAAGAAGAACGCATCCATCAGTGGTGCTGAGGTTGGTTGTCAAGGCGAAGTAGGTGTCGCTTGTGCCATGGCGTCGGCTGCTGCTTGTCAGCTGTTCGGCGGCAGTCCCTCACAGGTAGAATATGCTGCCGAGATGGGGCTCGAGCATCATTTAGGCATGACTTGCGATCCTGTGTGCGGCTTAGTGCAAATCCCATGCATCGAGCGCAATGCTTTTGCCGCCACCCGTGCGCTCGATGCCCAGCTTTACGCTTCTTTCAGCGACGGCAGCCACCGTGTAAGTTTCGATCGCGTGGTGAATGTCATGAAGCAGACCGGTCATGATCTTCCTTCTTTATATAAAGAAACCAGCACGGGTGGCTTAGCGAAAGATTACGAACAAGATTATTAGAAACACGAAGACTGTATGGATATTGAGAAGATTAAATCACTTGTCCATCGTTACGATGGGCTGTCGAACACATTGGGGATGGAGTTTTTCTCTACACCAGAGCCCGACACATGCAAAGCAACAATGAAAGTTGATGGACGTAACACGCAACCGTTTGGTTTCCTATCCGGCGGAGCTTCTTTAGCCTTAGCCGAGAACTTAGCAGGCGTCGGCAGCTTAGCATTGTGTCCGGGGAAGATTTGCGTCGGTATCCAAGTGAGTGGCAATCACGTGCGCGCCGTGCACGAAGGCGACACCGTCACTGCCCATGCTCGTCTGCAGTATCAAGGCAATACCCTGCACGAGTGGCATATCGATATTGTCAACACCAACGATGAGCTCATCTCCACCGTACACGTAACTAATTACATTATGAAAACTTCCGCCCCTCGCAAATGAGCAGTTTTGCTTACTTTCGACTTCCGGGGCAGTCGCAATATCTCTGCGTAAGGTCGCGCCAATCACCGATTGAGTTGTCATCTTACGCAGCGTTAGACGCGACGACATCGGGCTACGTTTTGGCTCCGTTTCATCTCTCTTCCGCGCATCCGTTGCTCGTGATAACGGCCGATTTCGTGCAAATCTGCCCTCTAACGCCCGTGCTGATGCCGCAAATTTCGATTTCAAAACAACAAGCCGACGAGGACATCTATCGCGCAGACTTCCGACGCTTTCATGCAGCCTTGCAGATGCACACGTTGCAGAAAGTGGTCTTAGCACGGCATTTGCAGGTAGAGTTAAACACCCACATCGACCCACTTGCGTTGTTTCATCAGGCCTGCGCGCTCTATCCCCACGCATTTGTCTCGCTGGTTCATACGCCGAAAAGCGGAACATGGCTCATGGCCACACCCGAAACCTTGTTGGCCAAGCTGCCCACGGGCACACAATGGTACACCATGGCCTTGGCCGGAACGATGAAGCAACCAGGCCCTTGGACTGATAAGAATTGCGAGGAACAGCGCCTCGTTGCCGACTATATTGAAGCCTGCCTGACGCCTCACAGCGAACAAATCAAGCGGTCAGAGCCCTACGTGAGGCAAGCGGCGCAACTCTACCATCGGTGCAGTGACTTTTTCTTCACACTCAAGCCATCAACCCGCTTGGGCGATGTGCTCGCCGAGCTGCATCCCACACCTGCCGTCTGCGGCATGCCCAAAAACACTGCGCAAGAGCTCATCTTGCGTGAGGAACATCTTCAGCGCGCTTATTACAGCGGATTCAGCGGTCCGCTCAATGTGCACAACACCACCCACTTCTTCGTGTCCCTGCGTTGCATGCAGCTATTTCAGCGTCGTTGCACACTCTACGCCGGCGGCGGATTGCTTCCGGCCTCTGACGAGCAGAGCGAATGGAACGAAACAGCGCTGAAATTAAACACCATGTTGAATGTACTCCAATCAAAATCATATTAATAGCCTCACGCGCCTATTGGTGGCCCATGGTGTGAGGCATGCCGTGCTGTGTCCCGGCAGTCGCAATGCGCCCATTGTCCATAATCTCAACGCTTGCAACCTATTGCGTTGCTATGCTGTCACCGACGAGCGCAGCGCCGGCTTTTACGCCTTGGGGCTGAGCCTCATGTCGCAATCGCCCGTAGCCATCTGCGTCACGAGTGGCACGGCGCTGCTCAACGTCCTACCTGCCGTGGCCGAAGCATGGCATCAACACGTGCCGCTGATCATCATTTCGGCCGATCGTCCCACGGCGTGGATAGGGCAGCAAGATGGCCAGACGTTGCAGCAGCCGGGCAGTCTCGCCGGCTTCGTAGGCTGCACGGTTGATATTGAAACGCCTCTGAACGACGAAACTCGCTGGCTGTGCAATCGGCGTCTCAACGAAGCGCTGATAAGGGCACGGCAGGGTGGTGGCGCGCCCGTGCACATCAACCTACATATCGCCGAGCCGCTTTATGATTTCTCGGCATCCGAGCTACCAGCCGCACGCACCATCGCGCTGCACACGCCGCTTCTGCAACCCGATGCCCCGCTTGATTGTCCGGCGTTGCAAACGGCACTCAGCAACGCCTTGCGCCCCGTGGTGGTGATGGGGCAGCAGGCATTTACACCGGCGTGGGACACCGTCATGGCGCGTTTGCAGGCACAAGGCATCGTGGTGCTGTGCGAACCCTTGGCGTGCGACGCACCGGGCACGCCCGTCGATGCGCTGATGGCCTTGGCCGCAACCACCAACCTCGCGCTGCCCGACTTCATCCTCTACATCGGCGGAACCATCGTAAGCAAACGGTTGAAGGAATATCTGCGGCGCGCCACCAACGCAGCGTGTTGGGTGGTGAATGAGGACGGTGCGGTGTATGACACGTTTCAGAATTTGCAAGGTGTGGTTCAAGCGTCGCCCATCGCCCTGCTCCGTGTGCTCACGTGGCAGGGCGCCGACACCTGGCAACAAGCTTGGTCGACGTTGGCGCGTCGCGTGGAAACCAGCCTCGCGCGCTATGTGCCGCCTTACTCATCGCTCCATGTGGTGCAGTGTTTCGAACGCCTGCTCATGGCTCACGCCGATAAGCCCGTGGTGCACTATGCCAACAGCATGGCCGTGCGCATGGGCTGTCTCTATGCGCAACACTATGTGTATTGCAACCGCGGCGTCAATGGCATTGAAGGAAGCCTTTCAACGGCCGCGGGACAATCGTTGGCCACCAATGATGACGTGTTTTGCGTTATCGGCGACCTCAGTTTTTTCTACGATCACAATGCGTTGTGGAATCGGCATCTCCGCGGCAACCTGCGTATTCTGCTGCTCAACAACGGCGGAGGTGCCATCTTCGGAAAGTTTGCAGGATTGCGTGCGAGCGACGCCCGCGAGCCTTTCGTGATGGGCGCGCACCATACTTCAGCCAAGGGCATCTGCGCCGCATACGATGTTGCCTATCATGCGGCTACTTCGCCGGCCGATTGCGCGGCGTTGCTGCCCGTTTTAATCAAGCAGCAGAGCCGCCGCCCCGTGCTGTTGGAAGTTTTCACGAACAGCGAGACCGATGCATGCGCCTATGAAGACCTTTTCCGCCAACTCACCACGATGGATGACGACCGCGCATCGACCCCTCAACAGTAGTTTTTTCTTAGATATTTGCACGCAATGATCTTGGCCATCCGTCAAGGTGGTTGATTGCTTCGAATGCCTGATTTTCGCATCTGCAAGCAAAACATATTCATGCGTGCAAATGCTTTGTCTATCGGCAAAGCAGACAAAGTGGCTTCGCACAAAATCCTTTCTACTTTTTAAAAATGTTGTGAGGCAAATTACAGTGTTTTGCATAACAAACAGTCTGCAAAATCGTTTTTGTGTTGTATGAATCGACTTTGCTGCACTGCAAAATCGTTTTTGTGTTGTATGAATCGACTTTGTTGTACTGCAAAATCGTTTTTGTGTTATATTAATCGACTTTGCTGCACTGCAAAGTCGTTTTTGTGTTGTATTAATCGACTTTGTTGCACTGCTTGTTATGCAACGCACAGTGTTTTGCCTCACAACATGATTGCTGCATTGTTGCATAATGTTGCGCGTCATCATTATGTTGTAATCCCATGCACAGCGCAACGCATTGACACAACTTATATGCGTGTATGATGCTTCGGCTTTCGCAAACGGCGAATAGGATTGCAAAGCCAAGGGTTGAAATATAGTGTTTAGCTTTTTCATTAATCTTGTTTGTATTTAATTTCTTATGAGAGAAATAGCTTCCCATTTTCCGCTTGCTCATCGCAACGTTTTTCGGGGCATCTGTTGTCTCTGCACCTGTCAAAGGTCGGTGCTCACCATTTCTAACTGTTTACTGACCACAAAACTAAAGGATGTAAACGAGAAAAGCAAGTTTTTTAGATGTTATTTCGTGTTAATCTTTGCTAACAACTCGCTGCGTGCTTTCGCCGCGTGCTTTCTTTCCGCATCAAAGCACAATATAAATAGGTGAAATTTGATATGCAAAACATCGGTTGCAGCAACTGTGTGGCAAAAAGTAAATATAGGATGAATAAAAAGTGCGCATGTTTTCTTGCTTGTACTAAAATAAATAGGTATCTTTGTAGCAGATTGCCAACAGCATACAACGAGCATATCAAAACCCAACACAATAGCTATGAACATCAAAAACTTATTTCGCAAGCAGCTACGCCTTGTGATCGAATGGAAAGAACAGAACATGAGCATTCTGTTCCATCAGCTTAACACGCCAACCGACGAAATTAAAAATGCCAGCCAGTTGATTGTGGCGCCGGGGCAGGGATGTCTCGTAGTGTATGATGGCAAACCGAGAGAGGTGCTTACTGCTCCCGGTATCTATCCGTTGCAAACCTACAATCATCCCTTCATCACTACACTGCTCAACTTGGCGCAACAGGCCGAGAGCGAACATAAAATGCGGTTCTACTTCTTCCGCACGGCAGAGTTGGTCAATGTGCTATGGGGCACTGCGTCGCCTGTGAAATATGAGGAACCACACTACCATTTCCCCGTCGCACTGGGCGCATGTGGCAACTTCTCTGTGAAGATTGACGATGCCGCGACGATGTTTTGCACTCTTCTGGGCACGGTGAGCGACTACACGGCGCAAGATGTGCAAACATTGGTGTCGTCGAGGATTGTTGCGCCGCTCACCTCCTACCTTGCCGCCAAGGCCTATCCCTATACCGAGATCGACAGCCACCTGCTCGACATATCCTTAGTGTTGAAAGCGCGCACGGCCGAAGAGCTGCAACGGTTGGGGTTGACACTCACCGATTTTCGCATCGATGCAGCCACGTTTGATACCGAAACGATGGCACGCATCAACAGCATCGCAGCGATGACCGCCGAAAAGCAGGCCGCGCAAGAGGTTGATTTAGATTATGTGGGCATGCAGAAGCTCGCGGCGCTACGTGATGCTGCACGCAATGAGGGCGGACTCGCCGGTGCAGGATTGCAATTAGGTGCCGGTGTGCAACTTGCCAAAGATGTCTTCTCTGACGTGCGGAGCAATGCTGCCGCAACGCCGCCGCAGGAAACAGACGCCAGAACGCGTTTGCAAAAGTTGAAAAAACTGCGTGCCGACGAACTGATCAGTGAGGAAGAATATCAACAAAAGAAACAAGAAATTTTGTCACAATTATGAAACGCATTCTCATCCTATCGGGTATCGTGTTGCTTACCAATTTGCTCGTGGGCTTCATCATTTCGGGCTATGCCGGTTTGAATTTGCTCTTCACGTGCATGGCAATCGTGCTCAACACGTTGCTGCTGTTCGCCACTTTCATACGTCCCATGAAGTCAACCCATCGTTATTCGTTGGGCATGGTCTTTTTTGGCATCGGTGGTTTGGAATTTCTCACGGGCTTCTTCGCTCCCCAGACGTGGCATGATAATTGGTGGCTCGTGATGACATTGGTGCTCACGTGTGTTCAGCTCATTGTGCTGGTTTTGAACTTCACACTGGCAAAAGAGTCGTAAAACGTGCTATGGCAACGCAGCTGAAACCCATCAAGTGTCCGCAATGCGGCAGCGAGAAGCACGACGACCTCGGCGAAAAGCTGTTTCGCTGTCGCAGCTGTGGCACCGAGTTTTTCTTAGACGATGATGACATCACCATTCACATCAAGCATCATTTCGATGTGCCGCGCACCTCTCCGCTTGGTAACCTGCGCACAGACACATCGAAGAAAATTGCGGTGATCATCGCCACCGTGGCCATCACATTGTTCTTTTTGCTTTTCGAATTTGTGCTTTGGGACCATCCATCGCCACCGAAGATAAAAGCGGCACCCATCGAGGTCTACGATAACGTGGAGTTCTCTTCGCTCCTTGTGCGCAAGAAAAAAGCAGTGCTTTTCTACATCGTCGACCGAAATTGTGTCAATGTTGAAGACGAGGATGAGCACAAAGCGAAAGAGGGTGTGTTTTGTGGATTTAAAGATTGCGACACGGGCGAAGTGCTCACTGAGTATCGGTTGGCCTCGCGCGATGAAAGCGAAATGCGGCAGCTGTTCACCTCTTCATCGATAGAATTTTTGCGCCTTTCAGCAAGTCAGCGGTGTTTCATCGTGTTTGGCGAAGCAAAACTCTATGAACTGAAAATAGATGAAATGCTGCTCGACGACCTTACGCCGACATTGATACAAGAGAAAAAGCCGCTATCGACGGGTATTGCCAACATGAAGGTGTTGAGCCGCTCCTACGGCGAGGGTCTGATCATCACAAACAATCTTTCAGAGAAGTATTATTACTTTCCGCAGTCCAACCGGTTATACAGCGATGAAGCTTTTGACTATGCGCAGGACTTGAATATACACGAATTGCAAGGTCAGAAGATAGAAAAGGTGATGTTTATGCTGGAAAGGAAAGAAAATGACGGTCGGCAGATGCAACAGGGCAACTTGCGACTGTGGCGCGTGCCTGTGACCTATTATCCGGGTGACCCAAACAAGATTTATGACTTCTGGGTGTTCGACGGTTATTACAAAACGCAGCATGGCAATCGCATTCACGATGCACAACCCATCGGCAAGTGGTTTATTGGTTTCAATGCAGCCATCATGTATCAAAATCAGCATTTTCTGCTGCTCAAATACAACCCCATAGTGGGCGAGAATGCCAATGTGGTGTTTCAACTGCGCAGCAATGTCGGCGAAGTGCTGTGGACGCAAGCCATCCCGCATTGCCGTCTCGACGAGCAGGTGGTTTATGATGGTTCGGCGCTGTGGTTATCGCAATCGCAGTGGAAAAAAGATAGCTATGGCGATACCCGTTTCGTTCGGCTCGATATTTACAATGGCAGCGTGACGATGAGGGAGGGGCTACACACACGTTACACCCTAAATGAGAAGAAAGAGTGATGCAACAGCGTGATTTCCCCGTGCAACAGGTGCGCACATGCTTGCAGGGCATGTTGCTGCTCATGGGACTGTGGGTTTGTGGTGCAAAACAGGCTGCGGCGCAAAAGCATTATGTCGACTATTACGCCAACGGCCGTCTTTGCCAAGAGGGCACGATGGACACTGTCAACGATTGCAAGGTGGGCGAATGGAAACGCTATTACAAAACGGGCGAATTGCACGAGGTGGAACACTATCAGCACGGCCGATTGGAAGGCGAGATGAAGAGCTATTTTGAAAGTGGGCGCCTGTTCTTCCATGGCTTTTATGCGGCAGGCAAGCAGCATGGTCAACAGCTGACTTACTTTGATAAGGTCAACGCCAAGGGCAAACAGTATCTGTATAAGCGTGAATATTATCAGGATGGGCTGCGCGAGGGCATGCAATACGAGTATGATGGAAAGGGACGCCTTTACAATAAGGCGCGTTACGAGGCGGGGCAATGTGTTGCCGACACCACATTCGAGGTTGATGGCATTTACACAACTGCCCTGCGCAGGTTAGCGCCCACCAACGACCGTTCGGAAGGGCGATGGGTCTGCGATGAGCATTTTTATCCCTATCCGGCTCCCTCTTCGGCACGCAGCATCGCGAAAGGCAAACGAAAGGCTACCAAGCGGCAAGGCCTATCGACCGCGAAGCCTAAGCCGGCACCTCAACAGGCTGCACCAAGGCCCAAACGCATGAAAGTGAATCCCGATGGGAGCGTCACCATGGAATAACGGCAGCAGTGCAAAACTTGCAGCGCGGTTTGTTTGCGACCTTAATTAAATTTAAAAAGCAAAGGACAACGCATCGTTTCTTTCACCTATTTTATTATCTTTACACCCTATAACAAACCTGTTTATGCGACTACTTTTCAATATCAATTATGTAACCATGTTGGGCGAAGAGCTTTTGCTCAACCTCGTCAGACAGACTGGTGCCAAAACAACGAAGCACACGGTCTATAGAATGTCGTCTGATGATGGAAAGAATTGGTGGTATGAATGCAACGACCCATCACTGACGCAGGGCATGCAACTGAGCTACTATTACAGTGTGGATGATGGCGGAAACACGCCACGGACGGAATGGCGCACGCTACCTCATCGCTTGGATTTGACCGCCGTCAAAGGTGATTGCTACACCGTTTACAATCAATGGTCAGAGATGCCAGAGGACACCTATCTTTATAGTGCGGCGTTCACTGCTTGCATCGAGCCACGACGACTCAAGTCGCTGCAGGTGACTCCTTTTGAAAAGACAGTGCGCCTGATTGTGCGAGCGCCGCAACTGCGCAGTAACGAATGCCTCCGCCTAACGGGCGAGGCCGATGTTTTGGGCACTTGGGATGCTTTCAAAGCGCTGCCGATGTATGAGCATCAACACAACGAGTGGGTGATAGACGTAAACTTCGATACGCTTCGTACCGATCAGCTTGTTTTTAAGTTTGTTGCCGTGCGGCAGAATAACATGCACGCCTTGTTGTGGGAGACAGGAGCCAACCGCACGCTTCAACTGCCCAAGATGAATGCCGGCGAAGTGTTGGTTTATGACTTGTCGCAGGCTTTCTTTGCCATCAGCAACCGTCGCGTGGCAGGAACACTCGTGCCGTTGTTCTCGCTGCGCAGCAAGCAGAGTTTCGGTGTGGGTGACTTTGGCGATTTAAAGCATTTCATTGAATGGGCGGCAGCGACCCATCAACGCGTGGTGCAATTACTGCCCATCAACGACACGACAACTACCCACACTTGGCATGATTCCTATCCCTATAGCTGCATCAGTGTGTTTGCGCTTCATCCGCAGTATGTTGATCTCAATGCCCTACCGCCGTTGAAGGATACCAAGCAAAAGGAACACTTTGCTGCATTGCAAAAAGAGCTTAACGCGCTACCTGAACTGGACTACGAACGCGTGAATGACGCTAAGTTAGCCTATCTCCGCGCCATCTATCGTCAAGAAGGGGCTGCTGTGCTGATGAGCGAGGCTTTCTGTTCGTTCTTTCATGCTGCGCAGGAATGGCTCGTGCCTTATGCTTATTATGCTTACCTGCGCGACAAACACGGCACGGCCGACTGTGCGCAGTGGCAGGGTCACACGCAATGGAGCGAGGCCGACAGAGCGGCGTTGAGCATACCGGGAACAAAGGAATATGGCCGCGTGTCGTTCTTTTATTATGTGCAGTATATTTTGCACACACAGTTGTTGGCGGCGCATGCTGCTGCGCGTAAGGCCGGTATCGTCCTTAAGGGCGACATTCCTATTGGCGTTAACCGGCAAGGGTGCGATGTGTGGACGGCGCCTTATTTCTTTCATTTAGACGGTCAGGCTGGTGCACCGCCCGATGATTTTGCCGTCTGCGGACAAAACTGGGGCTTTCCCACCTATCATTGGGAAATGTTGTTGGCTGACGGATGTCAATGGTGGACGAAGCGCCTGATGCACATGAGTCAGTATTTCGACGCTTACCGCATTGATCACGTCTTAGGCTTCTTCCGTATTTGGGAAATCCCCACTTCGGCTATGCAAGGCCTTGTCGGACAGTTTTCGCCTGCTTTGGGGCTCACCTGCGAGGAAATTAAAGCTCACGGTTTGCAGTTTTCAGCGTCTCAATCCACACAACCCTTTATTCGCGACTGGGTTTTGGAACGTCTGTTCCCCACGCAGGTAGCGCATGTTAAAGCACACTATCTGCAACAGCTGCATGAGGGTGTCTACGCTTTCAAACCGGAGTATGACACGCAACAGAAAGTAGCGCAAGCATTCGCCGGCAAGCATGCGTCGCAAGATTGCATGCTTCGCGATGCCCTCTACACCCTACTCGCCAATGTGCTCTTTTTGCGCGACCGACGCGACAGCAACCTGTTTCATCCACGCATTGCCGCACAAAGCACTTTGGCATATGAGGCGCTTGCCGATGACGACAAACGGGCTTTCAACGCACTCTATAACGATTATTATTATCAGCGCAACAATCAATTTTGGTATCGCGAGGCCATGAGAAAGCTGCCACAGCTCATCGCAGCTACTTCGATGCTTGTTTGTGCTGAAGATTTGGGTATGGTGCCTACTTGCGTGGCTTGGGTAATGGAGGAATTGCGCATTTTGAGTCTTGAAGTGCAAAGCATGCCCAAGGCGAGCAATACTGCGTTCACCTGTTTGAGTGACAGTGCTTATCGTTCTGTTTGCACGCCTACTACACACGACATGCCTACGCTGCGACAGTGGTGGGATGAAGACAGCGGGCGTGCACAGTGTTATTACAACACTGTTCTTCATCGCGGCGGCGCTGCTCCACATCCGCTACCCGGTTGGCTGGCACATGACATCCTTGCACATCAGTTAGAAAGCCCCAGCATGCTTTGTGTGCTATCGATACAAGACTGGATGGCGATAGATGAGAAACTACGTTTGCCCGATGCTACGGCGGAGCGCATCAACATCCCATCTGATCCGCAGCATTATTGGCGTTATCGCATGCACGTGAACCTTGACGACTTGCTGCATAACGATGATTTCAAAGAAAACGTCTCGGAACTGGTGTTGCAGTCGGGGCGTTACTGATGCTTGCACTGTTGTCTTGCAACAGATACGTCCAACAGGCTTGTGAGGCAATGTGTGGAGCAGTCTTATGGCATGCGTTTCATCATCTTGAACTATCAAATCGTATTTAATTCTTTATTCATACAATGCACATCAAGCGTTATTTCGTGACATTATTGGTCACCCTCATTTTGCAAATGGTGCAAGCTCAGCGTCTCTTCAATGAGCTTTTTCTGCAACCCCATCAAACCACCTTTACGCTGAATGCGCCTCAGCAACCTATCTTGCGGCTTTATGCTGATGGCGAAGGGGGCAAACCGCTGCAGCAATATAAGATGAGAGCGGCGGGGAAACATCGTTGGACACTCACCCTGAAGCGCAATTTGCAAGGAAAGTTCTATACGTTCGACATCGGGCGTGGCGAAACGCCCGGCGTCTTTGCTACGGCCGTTGGTGTGAATGGTAAACGCGCCGCCATCATCGACAGGGCTACCACCAACCCTGTCGGATGGGCGCAAGATAAGCGTCCGGCACTCCTCTCGCCTGCTGATCAGGTGATTTATGAACTGCACGTGCGCGATTTCACCCACAAGATGCCCAACAACGCGCATCCCGATAAGTTCCTTGGTGTTGCAGATACCGCAGCCCTTGCGCACCTCAAGCGTCTTGGTGTGACAGCCGTGCATTTGCTTCCGAGCTTTGATTTCTCCTCTATCGATGAGACGAAACCTCATCTTCCGGCATACAACTGGGGCTACGATCCACAGAATTACAATGTTCCTGAAGGCAGTTATGCCACCAATGCTTATGACCCTGCTGTGCGCATCAAGGAGTTTAAACAAATGGTGCAAGCGTTGCATCGTGCCAGTATCCGTGTCATCTTGGATGTGGTCTATAATCATACTGCTGATATTGAGCACAGCAACTTCCAGCGCACTTATCCTGATTATTATTACCGTAAGCGTGCTGATGGCAGTTATTCCGATGGTTCGGGATGTGGTAACGAGACTGCATCAGAAAAACCTTTGATGCGAGCATTCATCATCGAGAGTATAGTTTATTGGGCGCAAGAATATCATATTGATGGCTTTCGCTTTGACTTGATGGGCGTGCACGACATCAAGACCATGAATGCCGCATGTCGCGCGCTGCATAAAATCGATCCTTCTATCTTCATCTATGGCGAAGGATGGAGTGCCGGGCAATGCGCTTATCCGTCTCATTTGCTCGCAAGCAAGGCGCACATGAAGCAAATGCCCGGCATAGCTGCGTTCAGTGATGAGCTGCGCGACGGACTGCGTGGCCCATTCTATGACGACAAGCAAGGGGCATTCATCGCAGGCGTATCAGGCGCGGAAGAGCGTATTAAGTTTGGCATCGTGGGCGGCATAGCGCATCCGCAGGTTAATATGCAACAGGTGGGCGGTGATCATTTGCCGTGGAATGATGATCCGACACAGTTCATCAGCTATGTAAGCTGCCACGATGACATGTGCTTAGTTGATCGTCTGCGCGCATCTGTGCCCAACCTTACGCCCGAAATGCTCGTGCGTCTCGATTGCTTGGCGCAAAGTGTTGTGATGCTCTCACAGGGTGTGCCATTCATGTTAAGCGGTGAAGAGATGCTGCGCGACAAGCAAGGTGTGCATAACAGCTATAATTCGCCCATTGAAATCAATGCTTTACCTTGGCAAAACCTGCAACGCTATCCTCAGGTGTTTGCTTATTATCAGCGCCTCATTGCGTTGCGTCGCCATCATCCTGCCTTTCGTTTGGGCGATGCCAACTTGATACGTCAGCATCTGTCGTTCTTACCCACACAACCTAATCTCGTGGGATTCATGCTCACGGGACATGCGGGAGGTGACGTGTGGAACAACATCATCGTGGTGTTTAATGCGAATAATGAAGCGCGCAAAGTAACAGTTCCCAAAGGACGTTACACGATAGTGGCCAGCAACGGCACAATCAATGAGACGGGTTGGGGAAGTGTTGAAACCGACCACTTATGGGTTGATGCACATAGCATGCTGATCGCGCATCAATAATGTTGCAGAACACATGTTTTAAAAAATGATGGATGCATGGAGTGAGGCACACTGATGCCTGCTCCATGCATTCCTGTTTGGTAATAATCCTATAATTTTGATGAAACAACTTCGCTCTTCTGCCAACAAATCTAATCGTTTGATGTCCTTATCATGGCCTATCAATCATTTGATTTAGCCGCATCGTCCACCTTCTGTGTCCCACGAACATGATCCTTTGCCGTCAGTCCCTGCTTCACTTCGATGTTGATACCATCACTTAAGCCTGTAACGATCTTGCGCCGCACATAGGTCTTCGTCTTTCCAGCACTTTGCACTACGTACACGTATGTGTTATTTCCTTCAAACTCTACCGCGCTTTCAGGAATCGTCAGCACATGATTGGCAGCGGCTAAGATGATTTCTGCGTTAGCACTATAACCTGACCGTATCTGCGATTTGCCTAATTTTGTCACAGCCGCCTTAATCTCAAACTGATTGGCGCCATTATTATCAACCGCCTTGGGTGAGATATATTCCAAACGCGCCTCTAACGTTTCATCCTGCAAAGCGCCGATTGTAATTTTCATCGGCATGCCCACAACCAAACGTCCCACCTCGGTTTCGTCGATATTGCCGCGGAAAATGAGATCGCTCATGTCTGCAACTGTGGCGATGGTCGTACCATCATTGAAGGTGTTACTCAGAATAACGGTGTTTCCCACCTTCACAGGAATGTCGAGAATCAGTCCACTAATGGTTGAACGTATCAACGTAGAGCTCGACTTCGCATTACTCTTCGAGACACCATCACGCACTACTTCGAGCGCCTCTTCTGCTGATCTCACCTCCTCTTGATTCTGTTTGTAAGTCTGTTTGGTCTTCTCAAACTCCTCCGCTGCAATGAGTCCTTTGTCAAACAACGCCTTCATTCGCTGGTAATCCGTCGTTGCTTGCCGCATGTTGATACCGGCCAAACGCACACGTGCCTGCGCCGAACTGAGCTGTCCCATATCGGGAATGACTTTGATTTTAGCAATCACTTCGCCTGCTGTTACGGTCTGTCCCGCCACTTTCAGCATCTCAGAGATGATGCCACTCATCTGTGGTTTTACATTAATTTCTGTACGTGGTTCAATTTTACCCGTAATAATCGTGGTCTTTTTCAAATCTAACACACGTGGCGTAAACTCCTCATACACCACCTCTTGCGGACGTGATTTCGCCCAAAGAAATACGAATGTGCCCACAAAAAGCAAGGCCACAAGGCTTGCAACAATGATTTTTAGATACTTTTTCATGCTGTCTATCGAATGTTTTATTGTTTTCTTATTTCAAATTCTATTACTCGTCACGCATCGCATCAACAGGCTTGATGGCCATAGCACGCAAGGCTGGTGCCAAACCCGCCAATACACCAAGAGTACTCAGCAAGACAACGGCGCCCCAAGCCGTCCAAAAACCTATTTGATAATGCGTGGTGACGATGCCGTCTGTTGTTGATGCTAACTCGGCCATCTGCAAGATTCCCACAGCAAAGAGCAATCCACCCATGCCGGCAGAAATCGTAAGGATGATGCTTTCCGCAATGATTTGTCCGAGGATAATACGAGGCGTGGCTCCGATGGCGCGCCGGATACCAATCTCATTGGTGCGTTCTTTCACCGTCACCATCATGATGTTCGATACACCAATGGCACCTGCGAGTATCGTTCCGATGCCCACGAGGAGGATTAAGAAGTTGACACCGCGGAAAAGACTGTCTATCATACCAAACATCACTTCAGTGTTAAAGATGCTGATAGCTTTTTCATCGGTGGGGTTAATCTGATGGTTGTGCGCAATGACACGGCGTATCTTGGGCATGATGTCACTCACATGCACGCCCGGTTTCGCCGTTCCGCAGATGAGAGGCACTTCGTCTCCATAGTTATAAGCCTCACGCATGAGCGAGATGGGCAGCACAATGGCCTCATCACTACTTCCGTTGACGCTGATTTTTCCATGGGCATAGTCAACACCCACCACACGATAGTAAATAGAATCCACACGGATAAGTTTACCCAAGGGATTGTCACCGTTGGGAAAAAGCGTCTTGTAAACGCGCTTCCCAATGACACATACCTTGCGCTTTTGCTGCATATCCATGGCATTGATGTAGCGTCCATACTTCAATTTGGGCGTTTCAACACCTTGATATTCGGGCAACACACCTTTCACACTGCACGAATATTTCTTGTCACCATGGGTTGCATTCGCTCCCCACCGTGCAAGCACTGGCGCCACAATATCCAACTCCTTCACCTGCGCTTTCAGGCGTTCAATATCGTCATAGTTCATCTTCCACGAACGGCCTTTGCGGAAACCTGCATAGGGTTTGGTGGTGTTCTGCGCAAAAACAATCACCGAATTGGTGGCAAAGCCTTCGAAATTGCGCGACAACAGTTGCTGCAACCCACTGCCTCCACCAATCAAACCGAGCAACATAAACACGCCCCAAAACACCCCGAAGCCCGTTAAGAACGAACGACTCTTATTGCGTGAGAGGGTTGTAAAAATCTCTTTATAGGTATCTATGTCTAATTTCATGCTGCGTTTTATTTTAAATTGCGTTGCCAAACGACCATCTCTTTCTCCCCATATATATAATAAGGTGTAACCATCATGCTATTTATTCGGCTCTCAATGCCTCAATAGGACGAATCTTAGCTGCCTTTCGTGCAGGCATCAAACCAGCCAATGTGCCCGCAACAACCATCACAAGCAATGCTTTGACACACACATCCAAACCCACTGTGGGGTTAACAAACATGGATGCATGAAACAATCCAGCGTCAACTTCCTTGTTACCATACATGATGTTCATATATTCGTTGGCTACAATGCCGAGTACCATACCAATGTAACCAAAGAAAGTGGTAATGATGATGCTCTCAATAATAATGAGTTTCAGCACAGCCCAGGGAGTAGCTCCAATGGCTTTCCGAATACCAAACTCGCGGGTTCGTTCCTTTACGGTGATGAGCATAATGTTGGAAACGCCCACAATGCCACTCAACAACGTAAACAACCCCACAATCCATAGTGCTGTACGAACGATATCCATCCCTGTATTCATCTGCATGTTCTCTGTGAAATGATTCAAAATCCACACTGCACGTTCATCGTCAGGAGCCGCCCCATGCTGGTTGTTGATGGCCGATCGCAATTGATTTTCAAAGGTTTCGTTGGCCTCTTCGGTTTCCAAACCGTGGAATGAAAAACTGATTTGCCCCATCTTATCACCTTGTCCATATATCAATCTCACTGTTTGGAAGGGAGCATAAGTAGGAGCTGCACTCATCGCTTCATTTTGTTTATAAATACCTACCACTTGAAAAGCATAGCCGCCTACATTGACTGCCTGCCCAACAAGCTGCTGTATGCCATGCGAGACAAGCTCTTTTGCATACTGATCGGACAGCACCACAACCTTACGTTGTTGTGCATTATCGATGTCATTGATGAACCTCCCATAGCGCATAACAATCTTATTTATATGCTGTTCGCTTGGATAGACGCCCATCAAAGTGATGGTTGTGCTATTATCTTTATAAGCCATATTGAGCGGTCCTTCCGACGCTTGTGCTCCCATCTCATCAATGTTTTGTGCAAAATGGTGTTGGGTCAAAGCAAAGTCCTTGTCGTTTAATACCACTCCATGCCCTTCCTTAAATCCTTTATAGGCTTTAGAAGTTTCTCCACCAGATACCTCCATCGAGTTAGCCAAAAACTGATTGCTGTTTTGTTCGGTGGCATGAATGA
>ERZ772957.260-NODE-260-length-45021-cov-4.872837_pt1 | contig 45021 bp, 28 predicted proteins | sample MGYA00580682_ERZ772957 | MGnify/ENA primary metagenome ERZ772957 (study PRJEB29015, sample SAMEA2737921) | human oral metagenome | biome: human oral; feature: human-associated habitat; material: dental | place: China | collected 2025 ... | reverse complement strand
GGATGAAAAATCTTCTTGCAAGAATCGGGCAAAAGCCCGATTCTTGGGACGGACAGGAGAATCGTTACACGATGAACGAAGCCTAGCCATGTCCGTCCGCATATCACGAACATTTTTTCAAGTTTTCCGAATGGAAAACTTGGGCGGACAGAAGTTTTATTTATGCCTTAAGCGCCAGTTTATCTGTCCGCCTCCCTAAGAACCCCAACTTTATGATATATCACGCTTTTATTTATTTCCCCGAATTACAAATAAAAATGCCCGTCCTTTACAATGAACGTTCCTCCTAGCACGAATCGAGCGAACCGCTCGATTCTTGGGGCGGACATGAGAAGTGTTACATAATGAACGATGCCTAACTATGTCCGCCCGCCCGCCACAATGAACAACCCATCTTGCACAAAACGGATGTTTCCAGCCGTTTTGTGGGGCAGACATACAAAGCATTATCCAATGAACGAAGCCTAGCCATGTCCGTCCGCTACAATGAACAACCCATCTTGCACAAAACGGATGTTCCCATCCGTTTTGTGGGGCAGACATGCGAAGCATTATCCAATGAACGAAGCCTAGCTATGTCTGCCCTCCTACTTGCAAAACCCTTTCTTTGTGTTTAAATTTACTTCCATGTCACTCAATTGCAACGAAATAAATCTGATTCTTTCGGAACTCGACCTTGCAGGCTCGTTCATTCAGGACATAGTTCAGCCGGGTTTTGACACTGTCGCCTTTTATACTTTTGGGGAACATGGCGCGCGTACTGTTATTGTGTGTACGGCTCCCAGTTCGTGCAGGATAAACGAGACCCGAAGAAAAATCGTCAAGAATGAAAAGCCTTTGCGCTTTATGGAAATACTGAAATCAAGGATAAAGGGTTCTAGAATCGAGAGCGCAAAGCAATTAGGACTTATGCGGATAATCCTTCTTGAACTGCGCCATGGAGAGGAGCGGTTCAGGTTGTACATACGGCTTTGGAGTGGCGCTGCGAATGTTATTTTATGCGACGAGGAAAACCGTATTCTTGACACCATGTTCCGCCGTCCGCTAAAGGGGGAGATTTCCGGAAAAGTCTTTGAATTGCCTGAACTTGAGGATACATCTGGTGGTAAGGAATGGCACATAAGGGATTTTTCGGCTTCTGATTTTGAATCCATGGATGCTAAGCCGAACGGACGGAATGACTTTTCGTCTCTTACTTTCAATGAAAAGATAGATTTGTGGTACTCGGAGAATGCGGCAAGTCTTTCTCGCAAGGCTCTTATCGCTCAGGCGGAAAAATGGTACAGCCAGACCAAGGCGAAAATGGTTTCGGCTCTTGAGAAACTTGAATGCAAGAAAGAGGAATTTGAGAATTCAGGGAATCTAAAGCATCAAGGCGACCTTATTCTTTCGAACGCTTCTCTTTGGGACGGGAAATCCGGATTCCTTGAGTGCAAGGATTTCGAGGATGGAAAGACTGTTCGCCTTTTGATGGACGGCACAAAAAACGCATATGAGAATGCGATGCTGTATTATGAGAACTACAAGAAGGCTCAAAGCGGTTCAAAGGGAATCGTTCACGACATAGAACTTTTGAATATCCGCCTTGCAAAGCTTGAAAGGCAGCGTTCCGAGATGCTGAACGAACAAAATCCCGTGAAAATAGAGCAGCTTTTGCGTAAGAATACCTGCCCCAAGCAGAAGCAGAAAAAGAGCCACCCGGGATTGGATTATGTCGTGAACGGCTGGTCAATCCTTGTTGGGCGTGATGCGAATGAAAATGACGAGCTTCTGCGCCACCATGTGAGAGGCTCGGATGTGTGGCTGCATGTCAGGGATTTTCCGGGCGGATATGTGTTCATAAAAAGCAGGAAAGATAAAACCGTGCCGTTAGAGGTCTTGCTTGATGCGGGAAATCTTGCCGTCTATTACTCCAAGGCAAGGAATTCGGGAAAGACGGATCTTTATTATACGAATGTGAAGTATTTGCGCAGGGCAAAAAACGGACCAAAGGGACTTGTAATTCCAACTCATGAAAAGAACCTGTGCATAAATCCTGACAAGAGTCGTCTTGAGCGTCTGGAATCTCTTAAACTTGAAGACACTGAGACAATCCGGCTCTGAAAACCGGATTGTCTTAGGCTTTAGAATCGCTCTGCTTTTCTTGACTTCTTCCTGGAAAGACCTGAACTTGAGCCGGTTCTTTCCGTCGGGGTGTGGACATTCGGTCTTCCTTTTGAGCGGAATCCTCTGTCGTTGTCTTCGAATCGTCTTCTTCCGCCGAAATCGCGTCCGCCTCGGCTTCTTTCTCCAAAGCCTCTTTCTCCCCGTCCGAAACCGCCTCTGCGTCTTCCGCCGAAGTCGTCTCTGTCGTCCCGCCTTGAACGGCTCTTCGAGAAGTCGCCGTCTTTTGTGTCAACATGCATGTGCGGAACTCGTCCGTCGTCACGTGACATGTCAAGGGCTCTTTTTGCCGCTTCTTTAGGAAGGCTTACAAGCGAGAATGTTGAGGAAACGTCAATCCTGTCTACTTGTTGCCCTGAAATATGCAGGAGTTTAGAAAAGTAATCCGCCAAAGCCTTTGCGTTGTATCCGTCTTTTTTGCCGAGCTGGACGTAAAGCCTTGTCTGGTCGGATTTTGAGCCGCCGCTGCGTATTCTTCCGTAACGGTCTCTGTTCAGTTTTGATGCATACATCACTGAAAGGACAGCGGCAAGCACATCCTGCGAGTCGTTGTTTTTGCAGAGTTCGCCAGCCATTTTTTCAAAGTCGGGGGAGACCTTTATCAGGGTTGAATTTGAGTTTGTCGTGTCTACCCGTTCCATTTCCTTGAAGAAATGTTCCTCGGTCTCTGTGTCCGTTACGTTCGTGACTGTCTGAATTTCCTCGTCGCTTTCGCCGAGCGGTTTTGATTCCTGTTCAGTCTCCGAGGTCTCATTCTGACCTTCCGTCAGGTTTTGCGTCTCGGATGTGGGGTTGTCTGTGGCTTCGGCGTTCTCTGTCTCTTTTTCGGAATCGAGTTTCTCGTGTTTTGCTTCGGATTTGGTCTTTTTTTCCGGAACAGGGATTTCGTTCAGTCCGAGTTTTGCTTTTAGTTCCTGGAAGATTCGGCTGCGTTTCTTTTCAAGAACTTCGTCGATGGACGGAATCTGCTCTTCCTTCATTTCGCCTTTGCTTGCCCGTTTTACGGATTTCTGAAGGAAAGAGAGTTTTCTTGTCTCGTTTGCGCAGACAAAAGTTACTGCGATTCCTGTTGAACCTGCGCGCCCTGTTCTTCCGATTCTGTGAACGTATGTCGCCGCATCGAACGGAAGCGAAAAGTTTACAACGTGGCTTAGACCGGTTATGTCTATTCCGCGGGCGGCTACGTCAGTCGCCACAAGGACGCGGGTTTTCTTGATTCTGAATCTTGCGAGTATTTTTTCACGCTGGCTTTGAGGAATGTCCCCGTGGAGGGCGGCGACCTCATAGCCCTTTTCGTCCAATGCCTTTGATACGTAGTCGGCATCGCTTTTTGTCTGTGTGAATACGAGTCCGTAGAAATCGTCTGCGATGTCGATAAGGCGGACAAGTGCGTCAATTTTTTCGTTCTGACTTAGAATCCAGAATTTCTGGTCTATAAGAAGCGGCTCGTCGATTACGCCTTCTTCTTCGACTATCTCATAGTCGCCCATGAATTCGCCTGCGATTTTTAAAATAGGTGCGGGCATGGTTGCGCTGAAAAGCAGAATTCTTGCGTCGGGATTTGCCTGCTGGAATATCGATTCGATGTCGTCGATGAATCCCATGTCGAGCATTTCGTCGCCTTCGTCAAGGATAAAATAATCGATTTTGCTTATATCCAAAGTACCCCGCTCAAGATGGTCTTGAACCCGTCCCGGAGTTCCGACGACTATCTCGCACCCGCGTCGCAAATCTTTTATTTGAGTGGAATAAGATGCGCCGCCGTAAAGCACGCATGAATGCGGCACGTTTCCGTCGGTGAACGACTGCATTTCGTTGCAGGTCTGAATTGCAAGTTCCCTTGTAGGCTCAAGAATAAGCGCTTTTACCTGACCTTTTGCGCCTCTGAGTTCCTGTATTATCGGAAGTCCGAATGCTGCGGTTTTTCCGGTGCCTGTTCTTGCTCTCGCTATCATGTTTGCTTCGCCTGAAAGAAGCCGGGGAATTGCCAATGCCTGTATTGGAGAAGGAGTTTTGAAGCCTTTTTTTTCTACCGCTTTTAATGTTATTTCGTCCAGCCCGAGATCCTCAAAAGAGATTCCGGAATCTTCAGACGGCTCGATACTCTGTTCCGGGAGAGGAACGATTTCTTCGTTTTCTAAACTGTTCATAAATACCTGTTACCTTAGTTCTGCACGTTTTATAAATCATGAGAACTGGAATACGGGTTTGTTCAGATTTACATTTCGTGTAGCAAAAATAAATGAGTCGCACTTTCTGTACAACGCAGAAGAATATATAGAAATATGGAAGAAATATCAAGCAATCGATAGAAAATTCCGCATTCAATGCGGTCGTTTAATAAAAAGCGGTATGATTGATTTTTAATTTGCGGGCTAAAAAATGTTCCGGAAAATTCGGAAAACGCAGATTTTTGTGAAATGCGAGGATTTGTAAATTGCTGCATTTTTGCAATGCAATTAAAAATGCGTTCAATCAGCGGCGTTTGCAGAAAGCAAAGTTGAAAGTGATTTTTAGTTTAGCAGCCTTTACGGACAAAATAAAATCGTCTTTTTATTCTTCCTCTTCTTCCATGTTCGTTATGCTGGTCTGAATCAGTGTTGTAAAAAGATATATTTTCTTGTAAAGCTCTACGCTGAATTCTTTTATAGGCTTGTCTGCGAATTTTTCCAACTCTTTCCAGTTTGCGATTATTTCCGGCTGGTTTTTTGCGTAGTCGTCCACAAGGGATTTTATTATCTTTCCCATGGAGATGAGATTCCTTGTGCAACCCACCAAAAATTTGTATGCGGTCTTGTTCGCATCGTTTATCAACCTGTTTGCGATGTTTTTCGAGCTTGAGTCCCTGTCGGTTTTTGGAAGCAATGTTTTTATCCTTATTCCGATTGGAGCGTCTTCCGCCAATTCTGCGTCGAACGAAAGAATCTTGTCGGTACATGAAAGAATCCAGTTGTACGACTCCGAAAACGGTCCTGAAAGCGCCTGCGTGTTCCATTGTCCCCGAACAAGGAAAAGGTCGTAGTATTCTCTTATGTCTTTTTTGAAAATCTCTAAAAGGAATGTCTTCAGGTATTTCATCGCCTCGGCGTTGTTGAATGTGGCAAGCTTTTTGTTCCTGAACGTGGTGTTCCAGTTTTCGCTGTAGTTTCTTAGCGGAACTACGTCTATGTCCGGGAAAAGCTGTGCGCATATGTTTCCGGCTTTGTTCGCCTTTTCATCGGCGGCGAGTTTTTGCAAAACCGCTTCGGCGGAAGATTTTATTTTCTCAATAAACGGCTCTACTATGCTTTGTCCGCCTTCGTTTACTTCGCAGATAAGATTGGGGTTTCCTTCGGAAAGTTTTACGATCAGTTCCAACGCACCGGATGATTTTAGGCTTGAAAGACGAGCCAAAATCCTTTTCCAGTTCTGTAGCGTTATCGGTTCGACGCCTTTGTGGGCTCGCAAAAGTTTTATGCAGTCCGACCAGTCTGACTCCGTAGAGATGTTCCATGCCACGCTGATGAAGTCCCGTATTTCGCCAGAGATGTATTCCGCATTTATTTTCTCGAAATTCGGCATGGAAGCAAAATCCGCTTCTTTCATCCCTTTGTTGAATTTTTTTACAAGAAAATAAAAGTCGAACACGCAGAAATCTTTGAGCGTGGAAAGCTGCCTGTAAAGATTTTCTATTTGATTGATTTTTTCAAGCGTAAAGAATTCCGAATATTTTGCGAGGCGCTTTTCGGTTTCCTCTTCGATATGGCTTATCGGAATCTGCTTTGCGAGTTTCATCAAGTTTTCTTCGGAAAGGCTTTCTTCGATTTCTCGGATTTCGTCTGTGGTGTAATAATTTATCGCCAAAGTCTTCAATAAATTCGGGCTTGGGAGATTCTGGAACATTGTCTGGGCAGGGTAGATGGTCTTGTAGAGTTCGAAGAAGAATTTTCCCATCGGCGGAAGGGCTTCGTTTCCCTGAAATTTGTAGAATTTGCTGTACTTTGTCTTTCCCAGGCTTTTTGAGATGAGCCGCAATTGCTTTCGCTTTGCCGCTTCGGGATCGTTCGAGCCGAAAATTGTGTCCATTATTCTTTGGAAAAAATTGTTTGAGTTCCCCTTTTTCATATGTTAAATATAAATAATAACGGATTTTATGTCAAACTTCTGAGGGCATTACGGGCATTATAAAATTTTTCGATAGATAATTGTATAGTTATTCAATATAATTAAAGCAAATCAAGTTTATTATGGAGTTTGCTTATGAAAAAGATTATTTTGAAAATCGTCGTTTTTGTTCTTGCGGCTTTTGCTTTTGCGGATACATTCAACCCTCCTGTCGGGGCGCATAATATTTACAATCTTTCAAGTCCTACGCAGCTTGCCTCGGCTTCTTCTGCAGCCGGCGGTGGAATTTTCATGCCGGGTCCTGATGCTATTGCGTTCAATCCTGCGTTGACCGCCACGGAGCAACGTATTCAGCTTGACGTAGGATTTTCTGCTTTGGTTCAGACCTTGGCGAACAGGAACAGCGGATTTTCATTTCAGACGGGAATCATGATTCCTACAAAATTCCTTGTGTTCAGTTCCGTTGTGAACGGTCTTCTCACTCCTGTTGACGAAACCGCACTCGCTTTGGGAAACTCGCTGAACGCAAAGGCGGGGCTTTCAAAGGAAATCACGGAGCGGCTTAGTTTGGGACTTAGCCTGAGCGGAGGAGTTTTTTGGGGAGCGAAAACCGACTGGGCTTTGGGAGCCGATGTCGGAATCTTGTACAATTTCGGAGAGCTGGGATTCTTGAGGGATTTCAGACTTGGCGTTTCGGTTCTGAATCTCGGAAAATATTACAACGATGTTTCGCTGAAGGGCGTAAAGAACAACGCCATCACGGTGAATTTTCCGACTCTTGCGACAACACGGGTGGGAATTGCGACCCTGCTTGTAAAGACAAAGCCGTTCAGTGCCGGATTTTCGTTTGATATAGCGACTCCTTGCTTTATGGATCTTATTTTGGACGCCGGATTCCAAATGAGTTTCTTCGATACGGTTTTTGTAAGCGTTGCTGAAAGCATGGATCTTGTGGAAGTTTTGAACGGATACAATAATTTTCTTCCATCTGTAAGCCTTGGCGTGAAATTTAATTTCAATGCCAAGAACAATGAATATCTGAAGAGCCGCAGCTGGGATTCCAGCCAAATGCTTACAAGCGTGGCATGGCAGGAGCGTTACGACACCGTTCATGCGGCTTCGGCAGGGCTTAGGCTTTATCTTGGTCAGAAGGACACGACTCCACCTGAGATTAAGATGTGGGCTGACGAGGAAGAATAAATCCGGAACTTTGCGGACAGAGAATTTTTGAAAAATGAGAACAAGGCTTTCCGAAACTTCGATTTTTGGACAGTTTCCTTGATTTTATGGGAGAGGACACAAATCTGTGTAAATGGCACTGCTTTGTGTTCTTTCAAGTTTGCTAGGTTGCAAACTTGTATATTTTAGACACGTTCTTGTTTCGCTACGAACGTGTTTAAAAAGTCAAGAAGAAATTTGAAATTTTTTTCTTGACTTTTTATGGGAGACAAAGATGAGAAAATCAATTCTAGTAAAATCCGTCGCATTGGCGTTGCTTTTTGTTCCGACGGTAATTTCGGCTCAAAAAAAGGAAAGATATTTTTCTCCGAACAATGATGGCGTTCGGGACGAATTCGTGATTCCTTTGAAGATTTCCGACAAACGATACATAACTTCATGGTCGTTGACGGTTGAGGACGAAAACGGAAAAGTCGTAAGGACAATCGGAAACAAGGTTGCCCTTCCAAAGACGCTTACGTTCAGGCGCTTTTTCAGGCAGCTTGTCGCCGTCAAGAAAGGCGTTTCGATTCCCGAAAGCGTCGCATGGAACGGCGCGATGGACAACGGCGAAACCGCACCCGACGGAAAATATTTCTATTATTTTTCGGCATCGGATGACAACGGAAATGTAGGAACTACGGAAAAATATCCTGTAGTAATCGACACAGTTTCGCCCGTGATTTCACTCTCTCAGCCTGCGGACAAGATTTTCGGCGAGGGTGCAAAGTCGGAACTCAACATAAGGCAGACTGGTTCTGTAGAGGACAGCTGGATAGGAAGGTTCAGAAATGCCACCGGCGATGTTGTAAGAACAATCGAATGGAAGAACGCAGAGCCTTCCGCATTTAAATGGAACGGTACGGACGACGAAGGACGCACCGTCCCCGACGGAGTTTATTCTTACGATGTTTCAGCCACGGACAGGGCGGGAAACGTCTCAGAACCGGCTTCAGTTTCGAACATAATTTATTCGGCTGAAAAACCTGCCACTAACATTGTTCTTAAAAGCTCAAAATATTTTTCTCCGAAAACAGATTCAAAGAACCAAAGCGTAAAGTTTGACGTGGTGATTCCCGTTCCCGAAAAATCCAGCGGAAACAAACTTACTTCATGGGAAGTAAAGATAACCGACAAGAACGGAAAAGTTTACAGGTCTTACAATCTCAAAAAAAATGGGGAGATTCCGCCGGACTCAATCGATTTTGACGGAATCGGCGACGACGGAAAATTGATTCCGCAGGGCGTGTATTCTGCCGTTGTAACCGCAGGGTATCTGAACGGCTACGAACCGCTTGCTGTCCGCTCCCCCGAAATCGTTCTTGACACGACAAAACCTTCTGCTCAGATTGCCGTTTCTGATAAGATTTTCGGAGCTGGCGCAAAAACCCAGGTGAAGATTTCCATCCTGATTGATTCCACGGGAAAATTTGCTTCAGTTCCGACGTGGAAAGGAAAAATCTACGATGCAAAAACGCCTTCTTTTATTGTAAAAGAATACGATTTCGGCGAGTTTCCGCCCGAATCCATCGAATGGAACGGATTTGCCTCTAACGGAAAACTTGCGCCCGACGCAAAATATATGTTCGAACTCAGGGCGACCGACCTTGCGGGAAATACCGGCGTTATGACAAGCCAAGACACATTCGAGCTCAGTACAAAGGACGTGAAGATTCTTCTTTCGCCGAGCCTTGCCGCATTCAGTCCCAACGCTGACAGGATTAAAGACACGATTTCGTTTTCGCCTGTGCTAAAAGATGCGGACGGAATCGCAAACTATTCGCTTTCGATTCTTGATTCCGCCGGAAAAAAAGTAAAAACGTTCAAGGGAACTTCAAGCCTTCCTGCAAGTTTTGTATGGGATGGAAAAGACGAGGGCGGACTTGTAGTTCAGGACGGACTTTATTCTGCCAGCCTTGAGATTGTTTCGACCAACGGTTCTTCGGCAAAGGTTTCGACTTCTTCGTTCGGCGTGGATACGGTTTTCCCGAGCCTCGAGGCGACTACCCCATGGACGGCATTTTCGCCAGACGGCGACGGAAACCAAGACACGATTCCTGTGATGATAAAAAACAGCACGAAGGAAAGTCTGTGGAAAGCGGAGATTTTGAATTCGTCGAACAAGGTCATAAAAACTCTTACATGGAAAAATAACATAAGGACCGACGGAAAAGATATGTTCGATTGGGACGGTTCGGACGGTTCGGGGAACAGGGCTGCAGACGGAAATTATTCAATCGAGATTTTCGCAGAAGACGAAGCGGGAAATGCGTTTTCGACAAAACTTCCCGGAATCACGCTTGACAGCCGCGACACAAAAATCTACGTGACTGCGGAAAACGATGGAATCTCTCCGAACGGCGACAAGATTCTTGACACCCAAAAGTTTGACATTCGTGCGACAGTTGCGGACGGAATCCTTTCATGGAATTTTGACATACGAAGCGAAAACGGCACTTCCGTCCGTTCGTGGTCGGAAAAAGACAGCGCAAATCTTCCTTCTACGATAACTTGGGACGGTCTTGGAAAAGACGGAAAAGTTGCGGAAGGAAATTTCATGGGGACGCTTAACGTAGTCTACAAAAAAGGAAACAAGGTTACGTCGATGTCATCTCCGTTTGTATGCACGGCGATTCCGCCGAAACTTTCGGTAAACACGATGCCCGAATATTTCAGCCCGGACAACGATGGCGTGGACGACGACCTTTTCATAAGACTTGCAGGTGTTACAAAAGCCGCAATCAAAAACTGGTCGTTTGTCATAAGAGATCCTAAGGGAAGTCCTTTCTGGCAGACAAAAGGCACGACTTCCATAACCGAACGGATAATTTGGGACGGACTTTCCAATGTTCAGAAAAATTCCGGTGGAATGGCTGAGCGTGTTCAGTCAGCCATGGATTATTCGTATGAGTTTACGGTTTCCGATAATCTTGGAATGACCAGCGTAGTGAACGGGGTGATTCCCGTTGATGTTCTTGTAATCCGTGACGGAAATGTGCTGAAAATGGCGGTTCCTTCCATCATATTCCGTTCGGACAATGCCGACTTTAAGACGAAATCGGAAGTTCATAACGGACTTGCCCCTGAGCAGGCGGCGAACAACGAACGTGTTCTGAAACGAATTGCGGAAATCCTCAATAAATTTAAAGAATACAAAGTTACGATTGTGGGACACGCAAATCGTGTTACAGACAACGAAGCCGAAGAAACCGAGGACAACCCGAAAAGTTGGGGGCCTGCTTTGATTCCGCTTTCTGCAAAACGCGCGGAATTCGTGAAAAATTACCTTACTAAAAACGGCGTGAGTGGAAGCAGGCTTGCGACGGAAGGAAAAGGTGGAACGGAACTCGTTGTTGATTATAAGGACAAAGACAACAACTGGAAAAACAGGCGGGTTGAGTTCATCCTTGAAAAATAAAAATATTTTCGGGCTGTTTTTTAGTAGGCGTTTTTAAGCCGGAAAAAGAAGCCCGTTTTCGATTTTAAGAATTATATGCAGCGGAGATGAAAAATTATTTTATCTTCGCTGCATTTTTTTAGGAAAAAACAAGCAGCCGATTTTTATAAATATGACTTTTATGCCGAGAAGTTTTTTGAAAAAGGCTTTAATTTTCAGCACGACGAAAAACTGAAATGAATTAAAGAATGATGGGAATATATTAAAATATATAATTCACCTAAGAAAAATCTTATGCTATATTAGCGGTATGTTGACAAAAAACTTCATGACAAATAATCTCCGTTGCTCCGTTGCTCCGTTGCTCCGTTGCTCCGTTGCTCCGTTGCTCCGTGGAAAATAGTCTTTCGTCAACAGGATTTTGTGCTGATTTTTTCAGCATCTATATAAGGTAAATAATAAGGCATTTTGCTGTCGTTAATGACGGTGAAGTGCCTTTTTGTTTTTAAATTAAAGCATTTGGAGGAAAGAATGAAAGATTTTATTAAAAGAACTGTAGGCATTATGATTGCTCTTACAATTGTCTCCGGAATTATTTCTTGTGCTGATAATAGCCGGGATGGGAATGCAGCTAATCATATTGGAGAAGCAGTTAAGGATGACTTTGTAAAAGTTGAAGCAGGCACTTTTCAGATGGGAAGCAATGAGGGGAATGAATTCAACAAACCGGTACACAATGTAACAATATCAAAAGCCTATTACATGAGTGTTCACGAAGTTACACAGGCGAAATACAATGCTGTAATGGGAGACAATCCCAGCAAATATAAAACTGATGCAGTTGCTGATGAAACACAGGAAAATCGTCCTGTAGAATGTGTAAGTTGGTACATGGCAATCGTATACTGTAACAAACTCTCAGCGGCAAAAAATCTTAAACCATGTTATACAATTAGCGGTTCAACAGATCCGGCAGCGTGGGGAGCAATACCGACTTTAATCGATTCCACATGGGAGACTGTAAAATGCGACTTTACGGCTGACGGCTACCGTTTACCGACGGAAGCGGAATGGGAATATGCGGCAAGAGCGGGAGATACTTCTGTAAATGAACTTACATGGAGCGGAACAAAAATCGAGTCTTCACTTAGAGATTATGCATGGTATCGGGATAGCGCTAAGGCTAAAACTCATGAAGTAAAGAAAAAAACTGCAAATAAGTGGGGATTATATGATATGAGCGGGAACGTATATGAATGGTGCTGGGATCGTTATTCTGCATATGCTTCGGAAGCTCAAACCGAGCCGACCGGCGGCGCTTCAAATTCTAACCGCATCTCACGCGGCGGCTGTTTCTTCAATAACTCTTCCTACTGCGCCGTGTCGTACCGTGACTTCATCAGTCCTAATTTTCAGGACAAGTCTATCGGTTTCCGTGTTTGCCGTTCCGGTTCCAATTAAAGCAGCAAACTCTTTATTTAGCCGCAGCTGCGCTTAATGCGCAGCAAATATGCGGCGGAATTAACAGTTATGTAAAAAATTCGAGCGGCGGATTTTTATGAGATAAAACCCGCTGCAAGGAAGAGAAATCCGCAGATTATTAAAATTATTCCTGAAATCGATAGCATTATTTTTATACTTTTTTTCTTTTGAAGCAGCTCCGTAAAAAATATCCCGAAAATCAGAAAAAATATTCCGCCAAGGATTGCAAACGCCGCAAGTATGTATTTGGGCATGAAAATTTTCACCATTATCGTGATGAGCAAAAAAAACAGGTTGTAGATGAGAGAAATCTTTCCGACTTTTATTGACGCGATTTTTGCTTCCGGCGGCAAAGCAGGATTTTTCTTTGCCCGGATTATAAAAATCGTGCCGTAAAACAAAAATTGAAAAGCGATGTGGGTAATCAGAATTATGTCAATCATTTTTTCTCCGTGAACAGGCGAAATCTTCTGTTTTTTGAAAATCCGTGCGAATTGCATAAAACATTTTTCACCGGATTTTGCCGTGCATATTTTCCACGAATTGTTGCGGATTGTAAAGCCGACCTGCGTTTTTCAATTGGGAGTTTCCGCTCGGAGATTTGTAAGTTTTTGTGTTGAAAATATGTAAAGAAGGGAACAATAAACAGATGAACAAGAACTAACAAGCCCTCGACTGACTGAACATCCACCATTTACAAGATTCGCTCACGCAAATCTTGGGTTGGGACTACAGGAAATAAACATATGAATGAGGAATAACAAGCCCACAACCAGCAGAACTCCGCCGTTTACAAGATTCGCTCACGCAAAACTTGAGTTTAGGCTACAAGAAATAAACGGATGAACGAGAGATAACAAGCCCCCAATCAACAGAACGCCGTTCTTTTACAAGATTCGCTCACGCAAAACTTAAGTTGCTGCTACGAGAAATAAACAGGTGAAGAATAAATAATATACCTAAATCAACAGAACGCCGTCCTTTTACAAGATTCGTTCGTGCAAATCTTGGGTTGCTGCTACAAGCAATAAACAGATGAACGAGAACTAACAAGCCCCCAACCAACAGAACGCTACCTTTACAAGACTTGCGAAAGCAAAACTTGGGTTGGGGCTACAAGAAATAAACGGATGAACGAGGAATAATAAGCCCTCAACCAACATAACACCACAATTTACAAGATTTGCAAATGCAAAACTTAAGTTGTGGCTGCGAACAATAAACAGATGAACGATGAATAATAAGCCCTCAACCAGCTGAACTCCACCATTTAAAAGATTTACTTGCGCAAAACTTAAGTTGGGGCTACGAGAAATAAACGGATGAACGAGAACTAACAAGCCCCTAACCAACAGAACTCCACCTTTACAAGATTCGCTCACGCAAAACTTAAGTTGGGGCTACGAACAATAAACAGATGAACGATGAATAATAAGCCCTCAACCAACTGAACGCCACCATTTACAAGATATGCAAATGCAAAACTTAAGTTGGGGCTACAATCAATAAACATTTGTTCACGCAAAACTTGAGTTTAGGCTACAAGAAATAAACGAATGAACTATGAATAATAAGCCCTCAATCAAAAGAACGCCGCCGTTTACAAGATTCGCTCGTGCAAAACTTAAGTTGGGGCTGCGAACAATAAACAGATGAACGATGTATAGCAAGCCCCCAACCGACTGAACAGCCACCATTTACAAGATTCGCTCACGCAAAACTTGAGTTGAGGATACGAGAAATAAACAGCTGAACAGGAGATAACAAGCCCTCAACTGACTGGACATCCACCATTTACAAGATTTGCTCGTGCAAAACTTAGGTTGAGGCTACGAGAAATAAACGGCTGAACGAGCAATAACAAGCCCCACCCAAATGAAGCCCCACGCTTGCAAGATTTGCAAAGACAAATCTTGAGTTGGGGCTACAAGAAATAAACAGATGAAGGGATGTATCAAGCCCCAAGCCTCCCCTTGAGATTATGGAATTTTACGGCTAGAATGAGAGCCGTTAAAAATAGACTGGGGCGGGTAGATGGCTTACGTAAAAAATCTTTTTGACCACAATTTCATTCAATACGCAAGTTACGTCATTCGGGACAGGGCGATTCCCGACATCATAGACGGTTTAAAACCGGTGCAGCGGCGCATAATCCATACCCTCATAAAGACGGATGACGGGCGTTTTGTAAAGGTCGCCAATGTGGTCGGTAAGGTCATGGCGTACCATCCGCACGGCGATGCTTCCATATATACCGCCCTTGTGAATCTTGCAAACAAAGAACTTTTTATCGACAAGCAGGGGAATTTCGGAAACCTTTATACGGGCGACGGTGCTTCCGCTCCAAGGTACATCGAATGTCGTCTTCGTTCCGTTACTCAGGAAATCCTTAACACGAATCCAAAAATTACCCGATATGTCGAAACCTATGACGGAAGGGACATGGAACCCGTCGCTTTTCAGGCAAAACTTCCGCTCGTACTGATGATGGGAGCTGAAGGAATCGCAGTCGGAATGTCGACCCAGATAATGAGCCACAACGCTCACGAGGTGATTGAAGCGGAAAAAGCATGTCTCAAAGGCGAAGAATTCCAGCTTTATCCTGATTTCCGGACCGGCGGTCTTATGGACGCAAGCGAATACAAAGACGGGCTTGGAAAACTCGTTGTCCGGGCAAAAATGGATACTTCCGACGAAAAAAAAATTATCATAACGGAACTTCCATATGGTTCTACGTCGGAAAGCCTGATTGATTCCATCGAAAAGGCAGCAAAAACCGGAAAAGTGAAGATTGCCTCGATAAACGATTACACCGCAAAAAATGTGAACATCGAGATAAAACTTGCCCGCGGCGTGTATTCAAAGGATGTGGTCGATGCCTTGTACGCATTCACCGATTGCGAAAAGACAATCTACTGCAATCTTCTTGTGATAAAAGACAACATGCCCGTTCAGATGACTTGCACTCAGGTTATTCAATATCACGCAAAGCAGCTTACCGGAATCCTGAAGGCGGAACTGGAACTTGAAAGGCAGGAACTTACGGAAAAACTTCATCTTAGGACTTTGGAACGCATTTTTGTGGAAGAACGCATCTACAAAAAAATCGAAGAGATGAAAAGCGAGGAAGCCGTGGTGAATGCGGTCAAAGTCGGATTCAAGCCGTTTTCCGCTGAACTTATCCGAAGCATCACGGACGAAGATGTCGAGCATCTTCTAAAAATTCCTATAAGGCGCATTTCCCTTTACGACATAAACAAAAACCGAAAGGAAGTTCAGGCGATAAACGCAAGGCTAAAGGAAATCGGAAGGCTTTTGCGCCATCTTGTGGAATACGCCGTAAGTTATCTTGACGGCATCGAACAGAAACTTGATCCGGAAATAAAAAAACGCCGCACAAAAATTTCAAAAATCAAGACCGTGGACGTAAAAACCGTCGTTAAGCGGGACATTCCTCTAAGATATGACGAGCGGACTGGTTATCTTGGAACGGGCGTTTCGGGCGGAACGGAACTTTTAAAGATAACTCCATACGACAGGGTGATTTTTGTCCGGAAAAGCGGAATCTATTCCATTACCGAAGCCCCTTCAAAAGTCTTTGTCGGACCGGAACTCAGGTTCTGCGGGCTTGCCGACAAGGATTCCATCGCAAAAGTGCTTTTCACAGTTCTTTACAGGGACGGAGAAAGTCGATTCGTGTATATAAAAAGATGCAAAGTGGGCGGCTACATAATGAACAAGGATTATTTTTTCGCCCCGGAAGGAATGGAAGTCCTTCATGTTGACACAAGAAAAAACTTCAAGTTTGAACTGAACTACGTTCCAAAGCCAAGGCTGAAAATCTTGAAGGAAACTTTCAGGGCGGATTCTTTTCAGGAAAAGGGGCTAAAAGCGTTGGGCGTTCGGGTCGCGGCAAAGGAAGTTGAGTCCGTTTCGGTGGAATCCTGATTTTTCTTTTGCATGAAAATATTTTGATTAAAGGAATAAAAAATGAGCGACATAATTATTTATACGGACGGCGGATGCCACGGAAATCCGGGACCCGGAGGTTGGGGAATCGTTGTGATTCAAGGCGATGATGTAAAATCGCTTTCAGGCGGAGAAAAACTTACCACGAACAACCGCATGGAACTTACGGCGGCAATAAACGCTTTGGAGTGCGTTACGAAAAATCCTTTTCACGCAGGGAAAAAAATCGAAGTGAACATCGACAGCCAGTACGTCAAAAACGGAATAACTTCATGGATAACCAACTGGAAGAAAAAAGGCTGGAAAACTGCGGACGGAAAACTTGTAAAAAATCGGGAACTTTGGGAAATCTTAGATTCATTGTGCCAAAAACTTTTTTCGGACGGCTGCAAATTGGACTGGATATGGGTCAAAGGACACGCAGGAATCAAATACAACGAAGTATGCGACAGCCTTTGCCAAAAAGAAATAGCAAAGTTTGAATGAGAAGCGGCTTTGCATTGTCTTTGGAAAGCGACAATGAAAGAGGAGAAAAATTATGCGGATAGATTGCCCTAATTGCGGAAAATCCATATTGCTTGAATCAAACGTTTACGATTCGATTGCGAACGAAGTTCGTAACGAGCAGTTTGACATTGAGCTTGAAAAACGTGCCGCCTCGTTGCTCCATCAGAAAGAATCGGAAGTGGCTTTGGCTGTAACAAAGGCGGAAAATCTAAAGGAAAAGGAAATTGCTGAACTAAAAGCAAAACTTTTCGCTGCGAATTCCGCTTTGGCTTCAAAAGAGGAACAGGCAAAGTCCGAGTTAAAACTTGCCCTTGCCCAAAAAGAAAACAAAATCACGGAACTTGAAGGAAAACTTCTTTCAAGTCAAAAAGATTCTGAACTCGCCGTAAAATCTGCGCTTCAAGAAAAAGCGGGCGAAATAATCCGACTTAAAAGCGATCTTGAAATCGCAGAGGCAAAATCCAAAAACAGCGAAGCGATTCTGAAAGAACAATTTGCCGGAATAATCAAGGCGAAAGATGAGGAAATTGCATTTTACAAAGATTTTAAGGCAAAGGAATCCACAAAACAGATAGGCGAAGACCTTGAGCAGTTCTGCCTTACCGAGTTCAACAAAAACAGGGCGATAGGATTTCAGAACGCATATTTTGAGAAAGACAATAAGGTTTCTTCAAGCGGAAGCAAGGGCGATTTCATTTTTAGGGAATCAAGTCCGGACGGCGTGGAATTTATCTCGATAATGTTCGAGATGAAAAACGAGGCTGACAGAACCGCCACCAAAAGCAGGAACGAGGATTTTTTCAAGGAACTTGACAAGGACAGAAACGAAAAAAAATGCGAGTACGCCGTTCTTGTGTCCATGCTCGAAAGTCAGAACGATTTTTACAACACGGGAATCGTTGACGTTTCGTATAAATATCCAAAAATGTATGTTATTCGCCCTCAATTTTTCATTCCGGTGATAACATTTTTGCGGAACGCAGCATTGAACACGCTGGATGCAAAACGGGAACTAAAAGCCATGCAGGTGCAAAACATGGACATAACGCATTTTGAAGAAGACTTAAATAAATTTAAGGAAGGCTTTAGTAGAAACTACAATCTTGCAAGCCGCAAGTTTATGAGCGCGATAGATGACATTGATAAAGCGATAGCGAACCTTCAGAAAATGAAGGAAGATCTTTTGGGTTCTGAGAACAACTATCGCCTTGCAAACAGCAAACTCGAGGACCTTAGCGTAAAAAAACTGACAAGAAATAATCCGACGATGAAAAAGAAATTCAACGAACTTGAACGATAACCTAAATCGATTTTTTATGCATTTTAAGGTCGTCTTCCTAACTGGAATATTCGTCTCCGTTTGGCATGGCGATTTTTGGGGTGTTCCCCGCTTTTTAAAAACAAAAACCTAGGTGTAAGAAAACAGGAGCTTGGGGTATAATTGATTTTGGAGGATGAAGAATATGGCGAAAATATCAGATACACAAATAAAAGATATTGCAGATATTTTAGAAAAGTTTCCTAAAGAGGATTTCAATTGGACTGCAAATGAAAATAAACTCCCAAAATTTTGTAAGGATAAAATCCATTTTACTGATGGAAAGAATGAATATGATAAGAATTTAATCTTAAAAGAGGGAATTAGCCGTTCATTTGAGGAAGCTGATAAAGCGCAGAGAAAGGAGCTTGTCAAATGGATTATAAAAGATTGGGGAGGAATCAATACCTATAATGAAGATAAAATTATAAAAGATTTTGATCTTGAGGAAAATGCTATTAGGGAAATAAATTTAACAAATTCCATTTCTTCTCGTTCAAAAGTTTTTTCTTTTCATTATCCCAATAAGTATGTAATTTGTGATTCCCGAAATATATTTACACTTAATTGGTTATTGTTTTTTACCTGCGAAAAATCATCTAACGAAATTCATTTATTTAAAATACTGCCAAGTAGAAATACAATACTTCCCAAATATAATTTAACTACAGTGATAAATCTTCTTTGTAACAAACGATACAATGAAGAATATACTAAGTATTATGATTTTTGTGATGTAATAAAACGGCTGACAAAAGAACTTGAAAATAACTATATTTATGAAACAGAAATGCTATTGTTTTCATTGTCCGTCTCAGATGAGAATCGTGGTATTTTTAAGTATATAAAGGAACACATGAAAGATAGAATAAATAACCTAATCAAAAGTTCCTAACCTATGAAACAGTCAGATACATTTCATAAAAGTGATGGGCTTCTAAAAGAACAAAAAATCACCGAGACGAGCACAAACCTATCATTTCTAACCGCCAACACAGGCAAAATGTATCTTTACGCATTTAAATTTTTAGAAGGCACGCATCATATTGAGTTCTAAATCCTACTTGAAAACGAAGACATCTAAAACTCTCTTTTTCAGGATAAAATGACTGCACAAAAAATCAGCAGAGTCAGCATTGAGGATTTAACCGACATCAAAAAATCCGCTTTTTATGCGAGCGAAAAAAAATCTCTTGCATAATGAAAAACATTCCATGTGTTAGAACAATGCAAAATCATCCTCTAAGGCAAGAAAATGTGTTATAGCATTTTCACTTTTTTAGAGTTGAATCCATTTTTACAGGAAGAACCGCCATGAAAAGCAGAAAAACTTTTTCTTTTGCCATAATTTTTGTTTTTGCAGTTTTTTTCAGGTTGCGATAATTTTTTTAAGGGTTCTACGGATTTTTCTTCGGAAGAAGTTTTTACGCTCAAAGGTTCTTTGAACATGACTGGCGGCGTTCCTTTCGTGCTTTCAAATAACGCAGGAACTTCAAGGACTACAGTTCCTTCCATTCCGCTGGACCTTACATATTCCGTGAATGCAAAAAACGGAACTAAAAATGTACAGGCTGTCGTAACGGGAAGAAGTTTTTCGATTCGTCTTACAAGCGGAACTTGGACATTGACCGCAAAAGGCATCTCAAACGGAAAAAAAGTTCTTGAGGGAAGTTCCGAGGTTACTCTTTCTCCGGGCGTTTTTTCAGAACCGGACATTTCGATTGTCATAAAGCCTAAGTCCACTTCCGGCGGAAAAGGAACGGCGGCTCTTCCCGTTTCCGTACAGGAATATGAAACTTCAAGCAACATGGGAAGTCTTGCCGTAGGAAGCGTAAAAGTCGCCTGAGAAATCGATGGAACTCAATACGTCGAAAAAAATCGATTTTCAAAACAAGACAAGCGCTACCGTTGCGTCCGGGGCGGTAAAAACAAAAAATATCACTATGAACACCGGAAGCGGATATACGGGAACGCCTTCGGGTTCGTATACGCTTGCGCTTTCGTTCTATAATTCCAATGATTGCACGGGAAATCTGTTTTATTTTTGCGCCGAACAAGTAAATGTCTTTGACAATCTTACGACCGATACATGGATTAACAGCGGCTCTAGTTATATGAAAACCGATTCGTTGGGAAAAACCGTCTTAAAAATCGACGAAGAACTTGTAAAATCCAATATTCGCAAGGATTTTTATGTTGACGGCGCATCGGGTGACGACATAGACGGAAACGGCGAATATTTTAAGCCGTTCAAAAGCGTAAGCAAGGCTTCAAAGGCGATAATTTCGATACTCTGCGGCGAGGTTGTTGATTGTCAAAAGCCGGCTTGATTCATCTGCTATTCTCAAAATTCAATATTCGACCTTATAAACAGCGTATATCTTTCATAATGTTGACTAAACGAAAAAAATAACGGATAGTTATGCAGATGCGGAGGATAAACGTATGAAAAACAAAATTTTTATTTACGCTGTGTTTGCAGCTCTTCTTTTTGCCGCGTGCAAAAATGATCCGGAATCGGAAAATCCGCCTGCACCCAAAACCGTTCATGTACAGGATATTTCTATAAAGAATCCGATAAATCCTGTTTCTTTGGTAAAAGGAACGACATTTCAGATTGAGGCGACAGTATTACCTGAAAATGCGACCGATAAGAAAATCTTGTATTCTTCAAGCGACAAAAATATTGCCGCAGTCAATGAAAAAGGGCTCATCTTTGCAAACTCTGTCGGAACTGCGTCTATCACGCTAAAAGCGGCAGATGGCGTTTCTAAAACGATAAGCGTAACCGTAACTGCGGCACGCATAAACGTAACGGAAATTGCCGTTTCTTCTACTGACGAAAATATTTCTATTGTAAAAGGCAGAACTCATCGGCTTAACGCCACAGTCAAGCCTGATAACGCAACCGATAAAACTCTGACATATTCTTCCGACCATAAAGATATTGCATCTGTTGATACAAACGGTTTGATTACCGCAAAGAAAGTCGGTGCTGCGGCACTGACGATAACCGCCGCAGATGGCATCACAAAAATTGTAAACGTAACCGTAACAGAAGCCGAAGTTGCCGTTACTGACATTGAATTTGACCCGCCGCTTCCTGCGCAGCCGATTGAGTTGGGCGTTGGTCAAGAATATACAATCAATGCAAAAGTAAAACCTGACAACGCTACAAATAAATATGTCCGCATTACTAACAATGCTCCGGACTATATTTCTGTAAGCGGTGAAACTGTAGAAGGCTCAAAAAAAGGCGATGCAGAGGTGACTGTTGAATCTGCGTCGAATCCTGAAATCAAAAAAGTTATAAAATTTAAGATAACACAAAAACCTTCGATAAAAATAAAAACGGCTCCTGCTTTGTGCGAAAGCAACGGCGGGGAAGTTACGTTTAAACTAGAAACGCTCAACGGAAAATTGAACTATGAGCTAGAAGTTGTGAAAGGCGGCTCAAAGTGGATAAGCTTTGCCGGTAAAGACACCTCAAATCCTGCTGAAGATACGATAAAACTAAACGTTTCTCAAAACAAAACAGTGTGGGCTAGAACTGCGGATATAAAGTTCATAGACAAAAGCACAAATCAATACGTCAAGGGCGACGATAAAAAAGACTTAACAGTGAAACTTGAGCAAAAAGCAAACGAGAATCCTACTGTGACAACAAAATGGGTTTCTGGAGTCGAAAAGCCGAATAATGGAGAAAAGGTTCCGGTATTGGGCGATGACGGAGCTCAATTACAAGAAGGCGGACAGACGCTCTACTACAATTCTGATTATGTCTCTGTGTGGAAAGAAAATGAAAATACAAAGTTTTTCAATGTGCGAAAACTGAACTTTGTAATGAAAAATACTATGTCATCTCATTGCTATCAAAGCTCTGATTCCAATATGTGTTGGGCAATGACTGCGAGCAACATGCTGCATTGGTGGGGTGAGCAAAACAAAGAGTTAATAAATAGATACAAAAATAAATACGGCTCTACCTATGATTTTTCATATACGAAAGGATTGCAAGATGACCAAGAATACGAGAAAAGTAAAATTGCGGCTTTATTCAGAAGTAATTGTGTAAATAGCGGAAACGAGATTAGAAACGGTCTTGAAGGATTTTTATTTTCATCTGCTAACAGCCCATTTAAAGGAATCGCAAGTCCAAAATATTTTGATAAAGTTTTCAGTAAAGATAATAATATCGTGAATGTAGAGACACCTCACTCAAAGAAAGAGTTTGAAAGAATTCTAAAAGAAGCATTCAATTCTAAAAAAGCGATAGGATTAGATACGCGCGATGGACGTGGGAATTTGCACGCTATAACACTTTGGGGTGCTGCATTTGATGGAGATGAAAATATTATTGCAATTTATATTGCAGATAACAACAATCCTAACAATGAAATGATTACCTATGGAATTCGTTATCAAAAGAATATCTATGAAGAAAACGAAGAAGAAAACAATTATCCGTACCTTATAAACTATGCAGTAAAAAAGTCTATTATCAATATAGATAAATGGATAGATAGAATCACCACACTCGATAAGGGTGAAGAACAGTGGCAGGCATGGAGTAACTCAAACTCCTAAATTAAAATCTTAACTATCAAGAAAAACGCTCTCTATGGAGCGTTTTTCTTGCCGCTTATGCTCAGTGTGTCATCTGCAAACTTCTTGTATGTTGCAAAAACTTCGGCTTTTTCTTACAAGATTTCCGGCTGATGTGTGGTATTCTTTGATATAAAAGTTATCATTTTTTATAGTGGCAGTGAACAAAAACTTACGATGATGAAAAGCGCATTCAAGCATAATCAAACACAGTAAATTAACAAAAATGATGGAAGAAAACAAAATAAACGGAAACTTTTCAGCTAAAAACGGAATAGGCGTGTATGTTTCCAAGATTTATGATGCCGGAGACGATACATTTCTTTCTTTGTCGTCAACTACAAGAATCGGAAATGGCACTGACAATAACGATGTGTATCTTGGAAAACTCAACAATAAAGGAAAGGGAGCGATGATAAATCTTAATGAAATTCCTTCCGAATCCGTGGTCGCAAGAATTGTGCCTGAAGAATATACCGTGGGAACCGCCGTGCTATACGGGGAGGCAGGAACTCTTGCTCAAAGTTGTATGAAATTTCCGGTATATCCCAACGGGTCCCAACAGTGGGAAATTGATTTCGAAGGAAAGTTGAAAAAGAAATAATTGGAATTCGCTCGAATCGATTTTCAAAAGCATATTCTAAAATCCGCAGGTAATTTTCTGACAAGCGTTGGAATATGTGTTAAAATGCTTCCCATGGAAAGCAGACCTGAACCAAGAATGCACGAATCCGGAGAGGATTATCTTGAAGCAATCCTTATGATTCAGAACGAAAAGGGCGACTGCCATTCTGTGGATGTGGCAAGAAAACTTGGCGTTACAAAGCCGAGCGTAAGCCGCGCCATGGGAATATTGCGGGACGACGGCTTTATTTTTTTTGACGAAAACCAGATTATAAAATTCACTGAAAGCGGAAAAGCGCGCGCCGAAAAAATCTACGATCGCCATAGACTTTTGACGAATTTTTTCATGGAAATAACGGGAGTAGGAGCGGCGCAGGCGGAAAAAAACGCTTGCCGAGTGGAACACGTCATAGACGGCGACATAGTTGAAGGAATCAGACGCTACATGAAAGGAAAATGATTTTGTTCAGTCGCTGTATTTCTGCTTAAAACTGACGCTCAAAATGCTTTTTAAAAAACGTTGAAAAATTTAGATTTTTTAAAATTCCTGCCCAAAAATTAAGACTTTTTCGAAAGGCAATTTGCATTCACATAAAACTCCTCTGTTTGTACAAGCGTTCTAAAATCACTATAATTTTTTTCATGTCGGGATTTTATGATTTTTATGATGTCGTTGTGGTCGGGCTGGGGCATGCCGGAATCGAGGCGGCTCTTTCGTCTGCAAGAATGGGGCTAAAAACGCTTGCGGTTACTCAAAGTCCCGATACGATAGGCAGAATGAGCTGCAATCCTTCGATAGGCGGAATCGCCAAAGGGAACATTGTGCGTGAGATTGATGCGCTCGGCGGCGAAATGGCAAAACTCATCGACGGTTCTATGATTCAGTTCAGAATGTTGAACAAAAGCCGCGGCCCTGCTGTTCAGGCTCCAAGAAGCCAGGCGGATAAAATCGAATATTCCCGGCTTGCAAGAAAAACTGTAGAAAATCAGGAAAATCTTTACACGCTCATGGATACGGTTACGGAAATCCTTACGGTGATTTCTGACACCCCTCTTCCGCCGAACGCAGACAGTTCCGCCGAAAAAGGAACGATTCCGGGCGAATATCGGGGAACTGAAAAATCCGATGCGATGTTTTCAAAAATGCGGCAAAAAGTTACGGGGGTAGCCACCGAACGAGGGAGGCTTATTCCTTGCAGGGCTGTTGTGCTTACGACCGGAACTTTTCTTGGAGGAAGAATATTCATCGGCGACTACGATGCGCCTTCTGGTCGGCTTGGAGAGGCGGCGGCTTTCGGTCTTACGCAAAGCCTTAATCGGCTGGGTTTTACAACAGGAAGGCTAAAAACCGGAACTCCGCCTAGGGTTCTTCGTAAGTCGATTGATTTTTCAAAACTGGAAGAAAATTCCGGCGACGCAGAAGCACTTCCGTTCAGTTTTTCAAATTCCAAGATAGAACGACCGATGGTTCCGTGCCACATGGTCTACACAAACTCCGACACTCACAGAATAATTAGGGAGAACATAAATCGGTCCCCCTTGTTCAGCGGAAAAATAAGCGGAATCGGTCCACGCTATTGTCCGTCGATAGAAGACAAGGTAATGAGATTTTCAGAGCGGGAACGCCACCAGATTTTTGTCGAGCCGGAAGGCTTGGATACCGACGAGATGTATCTGAACGGGCTTTCATCAAGTCTTCCAGAAAGCGTTCAGGATTCGTTCATGCGCACAATGAAAGGATTCGAGAACGCCGTCCAGTCAAGACCGGGCTATGCCGTAGAATACGACTATGTTGAGCCTACCCAGCTTTTTGCAAGTCTTGAGACAAAGCGTGTCGCGGGACTTTTCAACGCAGGGCAGATAAACGGAACGTCGGGCTACGAAGAGGCGGCGGGTCAAGGGCTTGTGGCAGGAATAAACGCCGCCCTTTATTCAAGGGAACACAAAAAGGTTTCAGGTCCTCTTTCGGAACTTTGCGCAAGCGATTTTACATTCGATGTAAAAAACGACGGAGAAAATCAAACTGAAAATTTAAAATCCGATTTTAAGATTTCAAAATTTTTGAACGATTTTGAAAAGGATTTCCAAAAAAAGAACGGTTTTGACAATTTTGAAAAAATCCCAACCTACAATCCGTTGATTTTAGCCAGAGACGAGGCGTACATCGGCGTTCTTATAGACGATTTGGTAACGCTTGGAACAAAAGAGCCTTACAGAATGTTCACCGCGCGAGCCGAATACAGGCTTAAATTACGGCACGACACAGCGGACAGAAGGCTTTCCGAATATGCTTTTCGTTTTGGGCTAAAGACAAAAGCCGAGTTTGAAAAAATACAGGAAAAATATGCTGTGCAGGACGAAATCCTTTCCCGATTGCTAAAAGAGCCGGCTCTTGAAAATCCGGGCTACGAGAACGCTTTGTGGGAAGGTGCAAAAATAGACTTTAAGTACAAATATTACATCGAAAAGCAAGACAGGCGCGTGGAAAAACTTCGCAGGCTTGAAAATCTTCACATTCCCATGGACTTTGATTACGGGGCAATTCCTTCGTTAAGTGCCGAAAGCAGAAACAAGCTCGAAAAAATCAGACCTCTTACGCTGGGGCAAGCGGAACGAATCAGCGGAATCAGGAATTCCGACATAATGCTTTTGATGGTCTATCTTAAATAAGCCGAAACTTTTGTGCATAAAAATTGTTCAATCGGCAATCCGTGCGTATAATTGAAGCTGTGAAAAAATAGCCTTGCTTTTTCAGGCGGATTTTTTCATAATGTTCGAAACAAAATATTTGTAGGTGATTGTATGGAAAAAACGATAGCGTTGATTCCCGGAGACGGAATAGGTCCTGATGTCGTCTCGGAAGCCGTAAATGTCCTTGATGTGGTCGCAAAAAAATTTAACCACAAGTTCAACTACAGGAATGTCGTCGCAGGCGGCAGTGCGATAGAAAAATTCGGAAAACCTCTTCCTGAAGAGCAGCTTGAATTGTGCAAGTCTTCCGATGCCTGCCTTCTCGGTGCTGTCGGAGGTCCAAAGTGGGATGTTCTTCCGTCGGAACTCCGTCCCGAAAAAGCTCTTTTGGGACTGAGGGGAGGGCTTAAAGTGTTCGCAAACCTTCGCCCTGCCGTCATGTGGAAAGAACTGAAATCCGCGTGCCCGCTGAAAGATGATATAATAGGCGACGGAATAGATATTCTTATCGTTCGGGAACTTACAGGCGGAATCTATTTTGGCGAAAAGGGCACAAGCGATGACGGAAATGTCGCTTGGGATACGGAAAAATACAGCCGCATGGAAATCGAACGGATTGTCCGAATCGGATTTGATTATGCAAGAAAGCGAAGAAAAAAGCTTACGCTCGTTGACAAGGCGAATATTCTTGTTTCAAGTCAGCTTTGGCGAAAAATTGCAGGCGAAATAAAAACTGAATATCCCGACGTTGAGTTCAATTCGCTTTACATTGACAACGCTTCCATGCAGCTTGTGAAAAATCCCAATCAGTTCGATGTAATTGTAACAAGCAATATGTTCGGCGACATCCTGTCCGACGAGGCAAGCCAGATTACCGGAAGCATAGGAATGCTGGCTTCGGCAAGTATAGGCGACGGTTCAGGTCCGGGGCTTTACGAACCCATACACGGCTCTGCGCCGGACATTGCGGGGCTTGACATCGCAAATCCGCTTGCCACGATTCTTAGCGCAGCCATGCTTTTGCGATACGATTTCGGACTTGAAAAAGAAGCGTCCGCAATCGAGGTGGCGGTTTCTTCTGTTCTTGCCGACGGCTGGAGATGCAAGGACATCGCCGGAGATGCTATTGAAGAATGCAGAAAAGCCGGAAAACTTGCGGGAACCAAAAAAATGGGGCAGCTTGTATGCTCATATTTAAGCATATAACGACCGTTTCGGTCTAAAAATTATAGGGTAGGTGTTTTTATGAAAAAGAACATTTTGATTTTTGTTGTAGCGGTTTTTCTCTGCTCGAACATTGTCTCCCAAACCAAGGAAAGCATAAAAAACGGAGCTATACTTCATGCTTTCTGCTGGTCGTTCAAGACAATCGAAGAAAAACTTCCCGAAATCGCGGACGCCGGTTTTACCGCCGTTCAGCCCTCTCCGATAAACACGTGTCTTGAGGGTGATTATGGCGGTCTTGACCTTATGGGCATGGATGCCACAGGAAAATGGTACTACCATTATCAGCCTGTCGACTGGAAAATCGGAAATTACCAACTTGGAACTCGCGACGATTTTATCAGCATGTGCAAAAAGGCGAAGGAACTTGGAATCGGCGTGATAGTCGATGTCCTTCCGAACCATACCACTCCAAAAAAAGACAAGATAAGCAAAGATTTTGTCGACGCTGTGGGCGGAATGGAAAATATGTATCACGAGGGCGAAAAACGGGGAATCTCGAATTTCGGCGACAGGCTTCAATGCACGACCTATTCCATGGGCGGACTTCCCGACGTGAACACTGAAAATCCCAAGTTTCAGGCTTATTTCATGGATTTTATGAACGACGTTATAGACTGTGGGGCAAACGGATTCAGGTTCGACACCGCAAAGCATATCGGACTTCCCGACGACCCTAAAGATCCTAAATCCGTGCAGAACGATTTTTGGCTGATTTTCACCGGAAAAAAAGCGATAAACGGAGTCATGCTCCACGATGCCGAGAACCTTTTCATGTACGGCGAAGTCCTTCAGGACGGTTATTCAAGGGAAGACGAATACGGAAAATTAATGGCCGTTGTGGCAAGCAAGTACGGTGCGATGCTTCGCGCCGGTGCCAAAAACCAAAAATATCTTGCCGCCGGATTAAAGGATTTCAAGAACGATGCAGGTCCGGAAAGACTTGTAACTTGGGTGGAATCTCACGATACTTACGCAAATAAAGGCGAATCCGCCGGGCTTCTAAATTTTGACATCCGTTCGGCTTGGGCGGTTATCTGTTCAAGAAAGTACGGAACGCCGCTTTTCTTTTCACGACCAAAAGGCGCGGAAGGCGTGCAGTTCCCCGGAGAAAGCAAAATCGGAGATGCCGGAAACGACGAATTTAAGCATCCTGAGGTAAAAGCCGTGAATCTTTTCAGAAAGGAAATGATAGGCGAGGACGAGGAACTTTTCAACGGAGCGGACAGTTCGGTTCTTATCGTAAAAAGAGGAAACAGAGGCGCAGTCATCGTAAACGCGGGCTACAAACCTTCGGTTGTAAATTTCCCGATAAATCTGCAGGACGGACAATACAGGGATAAGGCGAACGGATTGAAATTTACCGTAAAAAACGGAGTTCTTTCCGGAAAACTTCCTAAAAGAAAGATTGCTGTCGTGTATTGATTTTCTGACTGAGATTTTCTAAAAAAGATGCCGGTGATTGTCAGTTTTTAATACATTTTTCCTAAATAAAATACGTAAGAAAATATTTTTAGGAAAAAGCATGAAACCTGATATACGAGAACTGACTTTAAAGCGCGGTATCGGATACGCTTCCGATGTTGAGCTTTTGATGCTTATGCTTGGCTCGGGAACCAAAAATGTTCCCGTTGACAAGCTTGCGTCCGTTGTAATGAACAAAATTGGGGAATCGAATCGTGAAAATCTTGTAAACAAACTTCTTTCAGTAAAGGGCATGGGCGAAGGGAAGGCGTTGGTAATTGCCGCCGCTTATGAATTCGGAAGACGGCGGAACCTTCACAACAACGCCCTGATTCGGGCTCCGTCGGATATAGTTCCTTTTGTGAGAAGTTATTCTATTTATCCGCAGGAACATTTTTTGTGCATAAGCCTGAACGGCGGTCACGAGATTCTTGAAATAAGGGTGGTTTCTGTCGGCACTGTGAACAAAGCGTTGGTTCATCCAAGGGAAGTGTTTTGCGAAGCCTTAAAAAACAATGCGGCAGCTGTTATAGTTGCTCATAATCATCCGTCCGGGAACTGCGAACCTTCAAGAGAAGATATTGAAACCACGGAAGTTCTTTTGAAATGCTCTAGACTTTTGGGCGTCGAACTTTTGGATCACGTGATTTTTGACAAAAATTCGTATTACAGTTTCATGGAACACGGACTTTTTTTCATGGAAAAATAGATTTTTCTTTGCCGAGCAAAATGCTATAATCGTCCGCATGAAAAGATTTAGAGACGTTTTTTTATTTTTGCTTTTTGTTTTTGTTTTTTCAGCATTTTCCTATTCTTTTCCGTCAAAAAAACGGACTTCAAAAAATATTTTCTCTGAATCAAAATCCGTCGCTCCTGAAACAGACTTTTTTACCGAATCGGAAGAGGAAGTTTCTTCGCTTTCTGCGGGCGAAGAAAATCTTTTAAAAAGCATTGCCCCTATTTTTATAGAAGCTGAACCGCCTGCAAGGGATTTTTTATTACCGTACGAGCCTGAAATTCACGAAATGTATGAGTCCGTGGAAATTGCAAGCCTTGCCGTAAAAACGAATGTTCCGAACGCAAGAATTTTTATCGATGGAGTTTACGCAGGTACATCTCCCGTATTTGTAAAATGGATTGAGGTGGGGCCGCACAAAATCTCTGCATACGCATCGGGCTACGAGCCTGAGATTCAGGTTTTTCATGTTGCTTCCGGAAAGTCGAACTCGTGCTACCTTGACATGGAGCGCATGAAAGGAATTCTTATAATCCGCTCCGAACCGGGAGACTGCGAATACTATTGCGACGGCGTTCACCTTTCTTCGGACATGAACATAGTCGAAGAGGGCTTTCATGTTGTAAAAATCAGAAAATTCGGCTACAAGGATTTTACCGCAAGGATTTTTGTTCCGTCGTTCCGCATAAAAAGAATATTCGTGAGTCTTGAAGAATCTCCGTTTGAAATTACGATTTTAAGGGCGAGCCGGGGAACGTTCAATCCTTCGTATTCGGGCAGTCTTGGCGAATGCGAGATTGCCGCTTATGTTACAAGCAAAGGTTCCGGCGAAGTTCTGATTTCCGATTCGGAGAACAATGTTGTGTTCAAACAGGGATTTCCGACGTTCCGAACGTGGAAACAGGCGTTTTTATGGGACGGCTCCGACGAGTATGGGCAAAAACTTCCCGAAGGCTCGTATGTCGTAACTTTCAATGCGGAAGGAAAATCGCTTTCGACAAGGATTCGCTTGGATTATTCGGTAAAATATCCGCTTTACGATTTTACGCCCGGCGGACTGGGCTTCGGAACCGTTCCCGCCGCTCTTTCCGTTCCTGCGTCATCTGTATATATCGGAATGTCCATTGACCCTGCAATTAAGAAAGACGGAAGCCTTGAATCTTTCCCTTTGGGATTCTATTTGGATTATGCTCCGATAAAAGGATTGTCTTTTGATATTGGTACGAAGTTTTATTTGGACAAAGGAACATACTTTTACGAAGGCGGCGACGGCAGAAAAAGGCAAGGAACTTATGCCATGGTAGATTTTTCAATGAAATACGCAGGTACTGTCGCAAAAACACCTTCTATGTCTCTGAACATGGGGCTTTCATTGGGCTACGGATATTCAAACTTGTCGTCGTTTTCTCCATATGGAATTGCGTACGGGCGAGGCTTGAACAGCGCTTTTTTGCTTGGACTTGATTTTTCAAAAATATTTTCGGGATTCACGACTCAGATTTTTTTGGACGGACGGGAAGGAGGCGCTTTTGCGGATGAAATTATCTGGAAGAATGCGCTTGCACTTTCTGCAAGCCCGATAGGAAATCTTTCGCTAAACGCATGGGCTGCCATCCATAGTCTTATGGGAAAAGAAAATTCGCCTTTTCGTGGATTTGAGACCGGCGTTACGCTTTCGATGATGGTGCCGTACACTTCGCTTTATCTTACCGGCGGATACCTTATGTATCTTTATTCCGGCGGCGAGATGTACAATACCCTTACTTTTGGCGTTAAATATATTTTTAATTGATACCGTTTTTTTGCATTCCGTATTATAATCTATAGATATGATTACCAGAAAAACTAAAATCGTCTGTTCTATAGGACCGGCGTGTAACAATGATGAGACAATTAAAAGGATGATTGAGGAGGGCATGAACATCGCCCGCTTCAACTTTTCACATGGGACTTATGAATCCCACAGGGACGGAATGAACCGAGTACGAAGAATCTCGGATCAGATGAACGCCAATGTAGGAATCCTGCTTGACACAAAAGGTCCTGAAATACGCACAGGACTTGTGGAAAACGACGGAAAGATAACAATCGAAACCGGAGACAAGGTTGAGCTTGTTACGGATGATTCTTTCTGCACTCAGAAAACAGAAAAATCAATCTGTCATCTTTCGCTTTCGTGGAAAGAAGCCACTGAAAAACTTTTCCAAGGCGTAAAAGTTCTTATTGCTGACGGTCTTATCGAACTTATAGTCGATGAAGTTCTTGGCGACAAGATTTTATGCACCGCATTGAACAAGGGTTCTATAGGAAGCCGGAAAAATGTGAATCTCATAGGAGTCCACGCGGGGCTTCCGATAATGTCCGACAAAGACAAGGAAGACTTGAAGTTCGGTGCGGAAATGGATGTGGATTTTATTGCCGCAAGTTTTGTGAGTTTCCCTGAAGAAATCGTAGAGATAAAAACTTTCTTGAAAGAAATTGGACTTAACGCAAGGGTTATCGCAAAAATCGAAAACGAAGAAGGATTCAACAACATAAAACAAATCGTAAAAGAGGCGGACGGTGTGATGGTCGCAAGGGGAGACCTTGGCGTTCAGCTTCCGACTGAGAGAATTCCGCTTGCTCAAAAGACCATGATTAAGGCTTGCAGAGAGGCAGGAAAACCGGTCATAACCGCCACGCAAATGCTTGACTCCATGATTGTTAACCCACGGCCTACCAGGGCGGAACTTACGGATGTTTCAAACGCCGTTTTTGACGGAACGGATGCCGTTATGCTTAGCGGCGAAACTGCCGGCGGAAAATATCCTGTTGAATCGGTAAAAACAATGGCTCTTATCACAAGCACCACTGAAAATTCCGAAGAATACCGAAGCAGAATGAAACTTGAGGATGTTTCGCACGGGCCTGCAACGGAAATCGGTCATATGGTTGCGCACAGCGCATACATTCTTTCAAGAAATCTTAGTGCAAAGGCGATAATCGTTCCTACTTTGCACGGCAACACCGCAAGAATGATAGGCGCATACCGTCCTGAGCAGATAGTAATAGCGGTTACGCCCGAACAGAAAGTCTGCCGACAGCTCATGCTTCAGTGGGGAATCTCGCCGGTGCTTTGCAAACTCGCCGACGACTCTGAAACTATGATTCAGAATGCTGTAAAACTTGCTTTGGATAGCGGTGCGGTTCAGCTTTCCGACAAAGTTGTGATGTGCGCGGGTATTCCAATCTCAAGTCCGCTGATGGTAAATGCAATAAAGGTCATTCTTGTCGGAAACGTTATCGCAAGAGGAACTGTGTTCGGAACTTTCTCCGAAGAAAAGATTCGTGCCGCGGGGCGTGTAATCCACGAGGAAGATATGCTTGAGCTCAGCAATAAAATTCATATCCACAGGAACATGATTCTTGTCTGCTGGCGAATAACGGAAGCGTTGATTCCTGCATTGCGGGCTGTTGACGGCGTTGTTTCCGAATCGGGAAGCGATATTCCCGCCGAGGAGCTTAAACTCATAAACGATTCTATCGTATGGGTTCAAAATGTTCCGAATGCCAGAAAAATCCTTGAAAACGATCTTTCGGTTACTATCGACGGAGAACAGGGCGTAATCTACGAGGGAATCATTTAGGAAATCCACCGATGAAGATGACTCTCTTGGGGACGGGAACAAGTCATGGCATTCCGTGCATTGCCTGCGATTGCGCGGTATGCCGTTCCAAGGACAGGCATGATAAAAGGATGCGGTGCAGTGCTTTTGTCGTGAACAAAAATACCGACGGTACCGAAAGCAATATTCTTATAGATTGCGGGCCGGAGTTCAGGATTCAGGCGATAAAGCACAGTATAAAAAAAGTCGATGCGCTGCTCCTTACGCATAGCCATGCGGATCATCTTCACGGTTTGGACGACATAAGGGTGTTCAGCCACACGGTTTCTTCAGACCATCGGGAAGGAAGCGACATAGGTGCGGAAACAAAAGGCTCGGGAATGGCGATATACGGAAATTCCTGTACGCTTGAAGATGTGAAAAGCCGATTTTCCTACGTGTTCAAGGAAACCCAAGTTGGCGGCGGAAAACCGAAAATTCGTCTTGAACGTTCAAAGATTCTGGACGTTTTTTCGCCGCCGGAATTCGGCGACATGAAAGTAACTCCGATTCCGATGCTCCACGGAACGGTGAAGACTACGGGGTGGCTGTTTTCCGTGTCGGGAAAAGACAAAAAAAAACATTCAATTGCATATCTTACCGATTGCAGCAAAATAAAGGAACGAAGCATAAAAAAGATTCTTATGAATTCCGGGAATCTTGACCATCTTGTTATCGATGGACTTAGAAAAGAACCCCACGAAACGCATTTTTCGTTTTTGCAGGCGATGGCTGCGGCTGAAAAACTTTCTCCGACGCATACGTGGTTCATACACATCTGCCATTTGAACTCCCATGTGCAAATTCAGGAATATATCGATTTGCATTTGAAGGAATTTCCCGTTCTGGAAAAAATTGTGAAATCCGGCGGTTCCGTTGCGCCGGCTTTCGACGGTCTTACTATAAAGACTTTGTAAACACAATAAAAAAGACCGCTCCAAAATGAAGCGGTCTTTCAGTTTCCAATTCAAAAGCCCAAATTAATTGTTTTCCTGATTTTCCTTTGGAACTCGGACTTTCTTTGTAATCCAGTCGCTTCTGTAGCAACGTGTGCAAATCTTTATCCTTCTTACAGTTCCGTTTCCAAGGTCGGCTCTGACCGAAATCAAATTCGGTCTCCAAGTGCGATGCGTATGATTGAGGGACTTGCTCACCTTATTTCCGTGCATTACGCCTTTACCGCAAATATCACAAGATCTAGACATATTATACCTACCTAAAACAATTTACAGAAAATAGTTTGGTAAATATAGCGGATTCATTATTTTATGTCAATATTTTAAAGCGAGGATTTGATTAAACCGATTTTGAAAGGCGGTGAAAATATTTGTTTGCCAAATGTTTGTTTTTTGTAACCCCTGACGAAAAACAAGCGAGAGTATAAAAATAAGTCTAAAAATCAGGAAGATTTTTTATGTGCGGAGATTCGTAAATCCATAGAAAACGGCATTTTTAATTCGCTTGTTGGATTAGTTATGCCGCTATCTCTAAAATGTTTTTCCCGCGGTGTGATTTTTTTAAAGCGTTGTAATTTTTATTTGCCGGAATACCGCAGCTGAAAAAAATTACAACTTTGCACCTCAAATATCTCTGATTTACGTTCGCATTTTTACGCTCGAATGCAACAGTTTTCAAGAATTGGCAATCCCTCATCTGCTGCATTTTACGGAACATTTAAAACCTTCCTCCTAAAAAATTATATTTTTATAACGCACATGACCGGAAGATGGTCGGAAAATCCTTGACCGCTAAAGATTTCGTATCGCTTGGGAATACCTTCTTCGCTAGCCCATTCACCAAGTTGGGGCGCAAATTGCAGCAAGCAGATATTTTCGGGAACAAAAAAATGATCTATCCGCTCGAATCTTTCCCTGAAATAGTACGAACCCGGGAAAACAAAATTTCCGTCCTCTTTTATCCATGGATTTTTTAGCCTAACGCCATCTCCCCTTGAAAAATCGTCGGCATTTGAATCGGACTTAAAAGCGATTTCACCTTTCTTCCGTAAAATTATGTCGTTTCCGTCCCGAAAAAATTCTTCTATGTCTCGATTGAAGTCTCCGCAGGCTATGATTTTTTCGTTTTGAGAAAGGCTTTCTTCAAAAAGATTTGAAAGCAAAGCTTCCTGCCAGTTGCGCCATGTCTCGGATTCCTGCGCACCTCCAGACTTTGATTTCCAGTGGTTCACAAGAATTGTAAGACTTTCGTCCCCGGTCTGAACTATGGTTTTCATGATTGGGCGCATGGCAGGCTGCCTTGATTTTTCCGTTTTTATGTCAAGGTTATGAACGGTAACGCTAAGTATCGGAAGCCTTGAAATCACCGCACAGCCTATTGAATCTCCCGGATTTTTGCAAAATGTTGCGTAGTTCCAGCCTTTTGCCTGATTCCAGCTGCAATCTTGCAGACGGTTTGAAATGTCCACTAAAACCGCCTGATTTTCTATTTCCTCAAGGACGTAGATATCAGCCTTCATTTTTTTTATTGCGGCGCAAAGCCGTTCCAGCCGTACTTCGTATGCCGTTTTGTTCCATTTTTGGTTCTTTTTGAACTCCTTGTATTCAGGGCCTTCCGTTGTTGCGTCAAAAAAGCATTGCGCATTCCAATTTACAATGCAGACGTTTTTTTGCGGAGCGGACAAAGCCGAGCAACCTGCAAAAACCAGCAGAAAACAAACTATAAGAAAAGAAAACGAAAACCTTATCGATTTTTTCATGCGTTCCTCCGATGAAAATGATTTTTCTTCACTTCATATATGGTGAAAAAACTTGAAAAACGGAAATAAAGGTTTTAAATAAAACGGATATTTTTGCGGCAGGGATTGTAAGGGAAAAGTGGGCAAAACTTAGCTCACTTGAGTTCCGAAACGTAGAGAAAGACAAACGTAAACCGGTGAACTACATAAAGAAAACTCACACTGAACTTCAAAATGTATTTTTTACAAAGAGCGTCGTTGATTAATTTCTAAACGTTGAATTTGAAAAAAAGGACATCGCCGTCTTGGACAAGGTATTCTTTTCCTTCCTGACGGTATTTTCCGGCTTCTTTGATTTTCGCCTCGGAACCGTATTGCCTCAGTTCGTCAATAGAATACGCTTCCGCTTTGATGAAACCTTTTTCAAAATCCGTGTGGATTACGCCGGCGGCTTCGGGAGCTTTGTAGCCTTTTTTGATTGTCCAAGCCCGACATTCATCCTTCCCTGCGGTGAAAAATGTGCGCAAACCCATTAGGTGATATGCCTTTCGTGCAAGCGTAGTAAGTCCGCTTTCGCTAAGACCTACGGCATCCATGAAATCTTTTCGTTCCGACGGATCTGTGATTTCGGAAAGGTCCGCTTCGAATTTTCCGGATATTACCACGACTTCGGCATTTTCCGCTTCGGCGATTTTTTTTACGACTTCCACGTAATCGTTCGTGCCTTTTTGTATGGAATCCTCGTCGATATTTGCGACGTACAGCGTAGGTTTCATCGTAAGAAGGAACATATCTTTTACGGCAAGTTTTTCGTCATCGGTAAGATTTGCCGTGCGCGCACATTTCCCGTCCTGCAAAAGAGGCTTTATCTTTGCGACCGCACTGTTCCATGGAGCAAGCTGTTTTTCCGCCTCTTTTCCCAACGCCCGGACTGTCTTTATGTTTTTTTCTTCCCGTTTCGAAATTGTCTGCAAATCCGCCTGCGCAAGTTCGTAATTGATTGTAAGAATATCGCTTTCCGGATCAATCGCCGCCTCCGTGTTCGCATCTTCACGGACGTGCATTATGTCAGGATTTTCAAAACAACGTACCACGTGAGCTATGCAGGCAGTTTCCCGTATATTTGCAAGAAACTGATTTCCAAGTCCTTCGCCTTTGCTTGCGCCTTTTATAAGCCCTGCGATGTCCACGAATTTTACGGTCGCCGGAGTGATTTTTTTAGGTTCGTTCACTTTCGCAAGAAAATCAAGCCTTTCGTCGGGAAGAGGCACAATTCCGATATTCGGGTCAATCGTGCAGAACGGAAAATTTTCCGCCGCAGCCGGAGCTGAAGTCAACGCTGAAAAAATTGTCGATTTACCTACATTCGGTAATCCGACTATACCGCAATCTAAAGACATGGCGATTCCTCGAAAAAGGATTTTGGGATTTTAGCTTTTTAAATGCACTAAACTTATCGAAGAAGACGAAAAATCGTCCTTTCGTATTAAAAATCCTAGTGGAATTATAGTTTTTTTGCGGTCTTGGTGCAACGCCCATGTGGAAAAGCGGTTGCATAATTAAAACCCCGTTCACCGCTTCAAAATCCCGTTTTTCTACAAAAACCAAAGTAAGACTTTACGCTCTGCCATGTGTCGGAAAATTCCTCTCGCCCGAATGAACAGTTTCCGACACAATTATAAATCAAAAATCCATAGCCTACCTGCAATGCGCCCGCCTTGCCATCCATAATATCCAAATATCGACATTTTATTCTTTTGCCTGTAAAATGCTCTCATACTGTGCATATTTTGCCGTGCAGAAAAATGCACACAAGGTCAGGTATACTGTTAAGCACAGAAACTTTTGTTGGGCGTTTTTTAATCTGATATCTTTTTAAGAGGAGCGTTGCGTTTTATGAAAAAAGCATTGATTTCCGTCATTCCGGCATTATTGCTTGCATCCTGTTCATTTTTGAATCAACCTGTAGGAGAATATTTCAGCTATTGGGGTTCGGAGGCATTTGTAACTACTTCCATTGTGAATGTTCCGAATCAAAACGATATCGAAGGCATTATAAGTATTGCTTCCGATAAAAATGCCGAAGTCATACTGAATGTTGCTAATCCCAAGAATTTCAACCTTGTTATGCCGTCCGTCGGCAACACAGAGATGATTCAATTCAATGACTTTGACCCGCAGCCGGTTTTCGGTGTGGATTATATGATTGAGAAACTTTCCTCTAAGGAATTAAAACTCACCTACACCGCACAATTTCTTAAAAAGCATGAATGGGGGCAAAAGGACTTGGGGGCGACACTTACGCTGGTTGCGGACGACAGCAGAAAATTCAAAAAGCCCTACACTTTCAAAATCAAGTCGAATACAAAACCGCCGCAGCCGTCCGTTATTCTTGCCCAAACAAATGAAAGCACTCCCCATTATGTTTTATGTTTGACTGTTCCCGATATGGACGCACAGGTCAACGGCAAAAAACTCCACAAGGATATTGCAGAAATCGTAATCAACGAATCTTCATACGAGCTTAAAATAAACGATTCAGGTTTGGACTTTGTAAAACCGATGTACGAAAGTTTTATAACACGGACAGAAGTAATACAACTTACAACTCACGGTGCGGAAGCCGTACCTACAGGAAATTGGACTTTGTTCTACAAGACCGACAGACAAGTCGGCAGTGCATATAAAGAGTACACAGTTACACTAAAAGACCAAAAGGGACTTTCTTCCGAAAAACTTGAAACAGGAACTACTATAAATAAACCTGCGGAAGAAACCGTTATGCTAAACGCAGGCACTCAAGAATCGGGAAGCGGCACTAACGCTCTTCCATTCATCATACAGGCAGCCGGCACAAAGCCTGAAGCGCAGCTTATAATATCATGTACTTCAAGCGGCACAACCGTTCACTGCACTGTAACGGACGTAAACACGGGAATTTCAAACGAATACAACGGAAACCCTGCGAACGTTCCGCTCAGCTTAAACGGTAAAAACGAAAAACTCTACGAAGTAAAATACAACACAAAAGGCGACGGCTATAATCCCACAACGCTCAAAACCAAGTATTACAAAATCTTAAAACTGCACACAGTAACGTTCAATGCGAACGGCGGAAAATTTGCCGACGATTCAACTGCAAAAACCGAAACCGTCCTGCACGGACGCACGGTTACAGCTCCTTCGGCATCGCCGACACGGGTCGGAAACGTATTCGTCGGATGGTACAAAGAAGAAGACGGTACAAACGAATGGAATTTTACGGACGACACGATTAGAAGCAATACCATAATTTACGCAAAGTGGTCCGACAAAGCGGTAGAAATCAAGTCGGACGAAGACGGGGCATGGAAAAAACTCAAAGAAGAAGCCGCAAAGACAAACGGAGTAAGCGTCATCGTTATAGACGGCGAAATAAAAGCGACGACAGACAGCGGCAACAGCGGTGAAATTACGATTGGAAGAAATCTTACGATACAGGGAAAGACAGGAGCGGCCACAGACAAACTCGACGCAAACGGTCAAAACCACCGCATCTTCAAAGTAACAAGCGGCAAAACGCTTACGCTCCAAAACCTTACGCTCAAAGGCGGAAAGCCTGACGCTTCTAACGAAAACGGCAACGGCGGCGGCATCCTGCTACAAGGCGGCGCGCTCAATATGAAGAACTGCGACGTTAAAGGGAACGAGGCCGCGAACGCAGGCGGCGGCATCTATGCGGAAAGAGTCGGAGGAACTACGGCATCTTCCGTAACAATCTCAGGCGGTACCATAGGCGGTACGGATGCAGCTGACAAAAACAAAACGAACTATGGCAGCGGCGGCGGTATTCATATCGATATCGGCTGTTCCTTGACGATGAAGGACAATGCAAAAGTTACCGGCAACGAAAGCGCGACATCCGGCGGCGGCATTCACGCAGAAAATGACAGTACGCTTGTCATTGAGCATTGTTCCGTTACCGCAAACACGGCAAGCGGTTCCGGCGGCGGCATTCATGCAAGAGGCGCGCTCACCGTAGATAGCTGCGCCATTTCCGACAATAAGACGACCGGCGATTCGGGCGGCGGCGTGTGCGTCTCCGGCACGGCGGAAATAAAAGGCTCAACTACCATAGCGCACAATAAGGCAGACGTATCAGGCGGCGGTATTTATATGGCAAGCGGCTCTGTAACGCTCATAAACGCAACAATCGGCGGAGAGCAAGACTATGAAGGTACAGACCTCGCTAAAACAAAAGGCAACAAAGCAAAAGACGGCGGCGGTATCTATGTAGCAAGCGGTACTCTCAGCATTAAGGACAGCACCCTTTCCTTCAATAAGTCAACCAGCGGCGGCAATGGCGGCGGCGGCATTAGTGCAAGTAACGGCACTTTGAATATAAAGGGGTGTACCTTTACCCACAATGATTCAGGCAACGGCACCGGAGGCGGTATTAATGCAGACAACAGCACTCTCACCATGACCGGCTGTACCCTTACCGACAACAATGCAGGTGGCGGAGGCGGCGGCATTTTAACAAGCGGTACAAGCTCTCTTACTATGGAAACCTGCACACTTACCGACAATGCAGCAAACTTTAATGGCGGTGGCGGCGTGTATGCCAGCGGCAGCGCATTCACCATGACAGACTGCACTCTTACCGACAATGTAGCAAACAACAACGGCGGCGGAGGTGTGTATGTCGCAGAAGGCACATTCACAATGAAAGGTTCCTCACGCATCACCCCGTCAAGCGGACCGGACGAAAACGCAATGGGCAAAAACGAAGTATTTTTGAAGAACGGCAAGATGATAACCGTTCCCGCCGCATTGACCGGAACTTTACCCGTCGCACGCATTACGCCTGCCACCTACGCTTCCACCACGCAAGTGCTTACAGGCGGTGCAGTCGGCAGTGAACACGCAAAGTTCACTGTAACAACGGAATCAGGTACACCTCCGCTTGTATGGACAATAAAGAACAACGGATACCTTCAAAAGCCGCCGATAACAATAAAAGGCAGTGATTCGCTTGCGTGGAAGAAGCTCAAAGATGCGGTTGCGGCGGCTGATGACGAGGATGTCTTTACCATAATCGGCGAAATTAAGGCAACGAACGATACCGATAACTCAGGTGAGCTTGAAATCAGCAAAAACTTAACGATAAAAGGCAGAGGGGTTTCGGCGGCCCTTGACGCAAACAAAGACGGCGTGAATCACCCGTCTACAAAGCATCGCATCTTCAAAGTAACAAGCGGCAGAACGCTCACGCTCCAAGACCTGACGCTTAAAGGCGGAGAGGCAGGAATTAATGCTCCGTCTGATCCGCTTGCGTCATCAGGCGGAGCTATACGACTGAACGGCGGCTCTGCATCGCTTAGTAATGTAACCATTTCCGGCTGTAAGGCGATAACCACCGGCGGTTGTACCGGACAGGGCGGCGGCATATATGCAGAAGACGGCGGCACACTCACTCTGAACAATTCGACGATAAAGGATTGTGAGGCGACGGCTTCCGGCGGCGCAATTTGCGCAACGGGCGGGACAATCAATTTGACGGGCTGCACTATTACCGGTAATAAGGCAAATAACGGCGGCGCAATTCATATCAATAAAAACGGCGGAGGAGATGCGACGCTCATCATTTCCGGCGGAGAAATCGGAGGTAGGTGGGCAGGTGAACCAAATACAGCAAGCGGTACAAGTGGCAACGGCGGCGGCATTTATGTAGAGGGTGGCAACTGCACAGTAACGCTTAAAGACGGTGCTAAAATTACCGGCAACACGGCAGACGAAGGCGGCGGCATTTTCGCCAAAGGTGGTAGCGTTGAACTGAATTCCTGCACCATAAAGGGCAACACGGGAACGCTTGCAGGCGGCGGTATCTGTGCGCGCTCAAACGGTTCTACCCCTGCGAATGTTACCATAAACGGCGGCGTTATCGGCGGCACAAGCGTAAGAGAAGCGAACACAACCGGCTCAAGCGGCAAGGGCGGCGGAATCTTTGTAAGCGGCACGAACAGCGCGGTAACGCTTTTGGGGACGGCAAACGTAATCGGCAACACGGCGAAGTTTCACGGAGGGGGCGTCTTTGTAGATACAGGCAGCGTATTGAATATGCAAGGAAGCGCAATCGTTACTCCGTCAACAGGAAGCGATGCAAATGCTCCGCTCAAAAACGATGTCTATTTGATGGACGGCTGTAAGATAAAACTGAGTGAAACTCTATCCGGTGCCGTTCCCGTCGCACGCATTACGCCTGACACCTACAATACGACCACACAAGTGCTTACAGGCGGTGCAGTCGGTACGGAACACGGCAAGTTTACCGTAACGCCGAAAGACTTAGGCAGTGGAAATACGCAGCAATGGGAAATAAACAGTACCGGCTTCTTACAAAAGACACCCGTAGTTATAGACAGCTCGGGAGACGCATGGAAAAAACTCAAAGATGCGGTTGCTGCGGCGAATGACGACGATGTCATCATAATAGATGGCGCAATAAAGGCGACCAACGGCAGCGGCGGCAAAATAGAAATCAAAAAGAACCTGACTATACGGGGCAAAAACGGAGCGGATTCTGACATTCTGAATGCAAATCGTGGGGCTCTCAACACAAATGCCCACAGCATCTTTGATATGGACAGAGGCAAAACGCTCAAACTTGAAAATCTGACGCTTAAAGGCGGCAAAGGCATAGCAGGAGGAACACTCGGCGGAGGTGCAATTCTTATTCCTTCCGGCGGCGGCACTACAGCGGAACTTTCAGACTGCATTATCGAAGACTGTCAGGCGGAAAAAGGCGGAGCGATAGGATGCGGCAAGGGCGGCACCGTAAAGCTCACGAACACAACCATTAAAAAATGCAAAGCAAGCGGCAGCGGCTCAGACTCAGGCGGCGGTGCAATCTTTGCACAGGGCGCAACCGTCGAAATGACAGACTGCACCCTTACGGGCAACGAGGCAAAGTCGGGCGGCGCAATATACGCACAAAAGGCCGGCGCTCCGTCGAACACCCCCTCCACCGTAACCATCAGCGGAGGCACCATCGGCGGTACGGAAGAGGCTGACGCAAACAAAGCGACCGGAAACGGCACCGGCTCAGACGGCGGCGGAGGCATCTATGTCGGCGAAACCTGCACCTTGACTATGCAGAACAATGCACAGATTATCGGCAACACGGCAAGGTTCAACGGTGCCGGCATTTACACAAAAGGTACTCTCACCATCAAAAGCTGCACCATTACCGACAATAAAACTATAGGTGCTGACGACGACACCGGCGGCGGCGGAGTGTATGTAGAAAGCGGCTCTGTCGAAATAAAAGATACAACCAAAATATACCACAATTATACCGGCGGATCAGGCGGCGGTATCTATGTAAAAAGCGGCACTGTAACGCTTGAAAACGCAACAATCGGCGGCGAGCAATTCTACGACGGTAACGACTCCGGTAAAACAAAAGGAAACAACGCGCAATACTGCGGCGGCATTCATGTAAAAAACGGCACTATAACCATGAAAAACTGCACGCTTAGCAGCAATACCGGAAGAGACGCAGGCGGCATTCAGGCTGACAACGGTAATCTCACCGTGAAAGGCTGCACCCTTACCAATAATAAAGCTGGTTGCGGCGGAGGAATTTATGTAACAGGCGGCACTTTCACCATGGAAAACTGCACCCTTACCGGCAATCAAGGCGACGGCGGTGTGTATGTCGAAGGAGGCACGTTTAAAATGAAAGGTTCCTCACGCATTACCCCGTCAACGGGAGGAGATGCAAACATAGCCGGCAAAAACGACGTGTATTTGAAAGACGGCGCCAAGATAACCGTTGACAGCGTTTTGACCGGTACAGCCCCCGTCGCCCGCATTACCGTACCGGACGACAAATACCTGACGAGTACGCAAGTGCTTGCAGCCGCTTCGGGCGTAACCCTTGAGAACGAGACATATAAGTTTGCCGTAACGCCGCAAACCTCTCCCGCACCACAGGAGTGGACGGTCGGCGGAAACGGCTGTCTCAAACAGGGCAGATATACGGAAGTACCGCATGGTCAGTTGGAAGCCTACCTTGCCAATGCTTCGGAAAACGAAGTGAATTATATCGAAGTAACCGGTATATCCCCGGCGGACTTAACGGGTTCATACGGGTCACCCCCGGATCCCGGAGCACTCGGACAAAAGATAAAAGCTGCCGACCCTAAAAAAGTTGCGCTTAAACTGCCCGACGGTCTTTCCGTTACCGATATGAGCGCTTGTTTTTCTCAGTGTAAAAACCTTGTTTCTTTGGAAAATTTTCCTTCCGGCGTTACGGATATGCGAGCTTGTTTTTACGACTGTAAAGGTTTAACTACAGTTCCCGATATTCCTTCAGGTGTTACGGATATGGAGTTATGTTTTTACAACTGTAAAAATTTAGTTACAGCTCCCGATATTCCTGCAGGGGTTTTTGCTATAAGTAAATGTTTTCAAAACTGTAAAAAATTACAAAGCGTAAAAATGCATTGCCCTTATAACAGCGGCATCGGCAATTTTAACGGCGCTTTTAGCGGCTGTACATCCTTGCCGGACGGGGGAATAAAAGTGCCTTCAGGTCAGTTTGAAACCTATAAGGCTAATGCGGGCACTATGGGAACAACGCCGGATAAGTTTGTAGGGTTTTAGTAATTGTTTGAAAATCGGACATCCGTGTGCCGTCCAAGAATGAACTTCCGTGTACATTTTTGGACGGCGAGTTTGTTTGAAAACAGAACCTCGTGTTCCGTTTTCAACTTGAGTCTGCCTTGCGGCAAACTCGCTTATATGCAGATTTAGGCTCGCATATTTGAAAATGAGCTAATACTGCCCTGATTGCGGCTACCCGCTCCCTACAAATAAAGGGAATGCTTCCCTCCGCCCTGCTCGAACCTCTCGTATCGCTCGGAACGAGCCTTTCGCATCGCCCGGAACGAACCTCTCGCATCGCTCGGAACGAACCTCTCGCATCGCTCGGAACGAACCTTTCGTATCGCTCGGCTCGAACCTTTCGTATCGCTCGGAACGAACCTCTCGCATAACTCGGAACGAACCTCTCGCATCGCTCGGAACGAGCCTCTCGCATAACTCGGAACGAACCTCTCGCATCGCTCGGAACGAACCTTTCGCATCGCTCGGAACGAACCTTTCGCATCGCTCGGAACGAACCTTTCGCATCGC
>ERZ772957.257-NODE-257-length-45341-cov-9.511306_pt1 | contig 45341 bp, 55 predicted proteins | sample MGYA00580682_ERZ772957 | MGnify/ENA primary metagenome ERZ772957 (study PRJEB29015, sample SAMEA2737921) | human oral metagenome | biome: human oral; feature: human-associated habitat; material: dental | place: China | collected 2025 ... | reverse complement strand
ACAAAAAACAGAGGGGACGGCGCACGATACGCTGTCCCTCTATTTCTTATGTTGCTTTATCCATTCTCTCCACGTCGGGATGCTCTTACGCCGCCCTGCTCGTAACTTGCTCTCCATTTCTTGATACCGTTGCGCGGTTTTTGCGCAACCAGCAGAGCAGTATCTTTTCCTGTAACTCCCTAGAGGTATTTCCTTCCCGCAGACCTTACACTTTTTTCGAGGCCTTCTGGCATATACTTCGCGCCTGTTCTTGCTGCGCTCAGTTCGCTTCTCTTCCGTGTTGTGGGCGTGATAATATTCTATCCCCTGCTCTCGATCGGATGCTTTCCACGCCTCTTTTGCGCAGTATGGGCAATATCTCTGCCGCGCCGCCGCATAGACAAACTCCTTCCCACATACTTCGCATTTCCCTATACTTTCTCCAAGGGTTATGCTCTTCCCCGTCTTTCGGTTTTCTTTAGCTCTTGCCTTATATAATCTCTGTCGCACTTCTCTGCAATCAGGGCAGTACCACGCACGCGGACCGCCGTCAAAAACAACCCCGCACCTGCGACATGTGCGGGGCGCTTTCGTCGAAATGCCTTTCTTCATTGTCCCAGCATCTCAATCAATTTGATACGTTGCCCCGCAGTCATTTCCTCGACCTTCCTGCTCAGAGCATCACGCTCCTCCTGTGTGCCGGAGGCGGCATCCAGCACATCAAGGTGGAGTCCACGCACTTTGCGGCGGTCGACACCTGCCCCGCAGATTACCTCACTTAGGATCTCCGTCTCTTCCTCCGAGAAGTCTGGCAGCTCTTCGAGGTCGAGTAGGATTCCATACCGCTCGACGATCTCGCCGAGGCGGGCAGAGAAGCTCGTCCCTGTCTCCTTCACGTCCGCTTCGAGCACTGCAAGCGCGGGGTTCATATAAATTTGCTTGTTCTTTGCCATGGTTTCTCCTCCTTTTGATACAAGAGGGGCTTTCGCCCCTCCCGTTTTTCAAACAAAGATTTCGTTGCAGTTCCCATTGAGGCTGTCTAGGTGGATGCGTCGTCCGCGGCTGGTGAAGTACGCCCGCCCAGCTTGCGTGTAATTTACGGCTGCCGTGGTCATCCGTCCATCAGCCCATGCGTACCGAATCTTCGAGCGGCTGATTTCGTATACCGAGAGATTCTGACGTGTTGCAATTGTTTTCATTTTGATTTCCTCCTCTTTCTGGGGTTTGTGCCCCTGACCTTTATCTTGATTATATTATAGTATTTATATACATTATTATCAATGGTTTATGTACATATTTTTTATTTTTATGGTTATGTTTTTAGGGGCATAAAAAAATAAGCCCCGAAGCCGAAGCCCCGGGGCAGCAATTACCACTCTGCGACGTTATACATCACCGTCGCGCCCTTATATCGCCCGCCGTCAAAATGCGCAAGAGCCTCAAAGCGTCCCTGCTCATATCCAATCGACATAAGCGGCTTGCCGTCAATGACGGATGCCCCCGCCTTAATGCGGTGGTCTTTTCGGAGGTTGATCTTATAGACGTCAACCTTCTGCTCCTCAGTTGGCAACTGCTTGCCGTCCTTATCCTTTGTAATCGGCGTAACGGCCGTACGATCAGACTTCTCACGCACCGCCCGTGGCAATGTCGGATTGTCCTCCCTGATCTGCCGCTCTACTACCTGCGCAGCACGCTCCACCGTGGGAGCTGTGACATGGTACGTAACCGTAGGCGCACGCTGTCCCGCCTGTACCTCCGCAAGTCTCCGCTGCAGAGCCTCAGCGTTACTCTTGGAGATATCGAGCTGCGCCCGTAGCTGCTCTGCGTCCTGCGTTTGCTCTTGCGTCATGACGGCGGTCTTTTCCGCCGCCGTCTGCTCCGAGGCAGAACTCCGTCCGAGCGCATACGCAGCACCGAGGAGCACCACACACAGCATCACCAACAACGCCGCCCTGTATCTTATAACGACAGCCCGCGCCCGATATAGCATGACACCCACCCCCTACACATACACGCGCTCCACACCGTACGCGACCGCCGCCTCATGCTCGATACGACAACCGCGTGCCTCTGCATACCCCTGCACGAACACAGCAACATCCGCATCCGCGAGCAACATAAGACTCTTTCCAAGATATGCCAGCGCAACATTCTTAAACCCCGCCGTATGGAACTCATTGGGAAGAAAACTCTTGATCTCCTCTACACACTCCCCATAAAAGTGCTCCGTAATCTGCGCCAAAATTGCATCACGTTCCGCACGAATCTCTTCATGCTTACGCCCACGCATCGGTTGCGAAATAAAAACCCTCTTCATAATTTTACCTCCAATCAATTACTGCGCCGCATAAAACGCCGCTTTCCCGACAATCGTATCCATCATCTCATAGAGATTCTTCCCCGGACACGCCGTCGACATGAGCTCCCGATGCCCAACAATGTGATCGCGGTCAATCGGCAGCCCGTAGTCGGTACAGAGATTCGCCAGCAACATGGCAAGGCTTTCGATCTGCTCAGATGTCGGCTCGCCGATCTCAAAGTTCCCGCACACGTGAATCCCGATGGTGTGAGAGTTCTCCCCGTAGGCGTGTGCACCGACTGTCCAGTGCGGTCTGCCCTGCTCCACCGTCCCATCCTTACGGATGACGTAGTGGTAGCCGATGCACGTCCATCCCTGCGCCTTGTGACTTGCGTCGATCTCTGCCGCCGAGAGGTCGTCGTCCCACGGATTCCCCGTATGATGGACCACCGCCATATCCGTCTTGCGGCGTGTCTCAAGCCGGTTGTGGTCGATTTCCAGTCCCGTATTCTTTACCGTCACACGCTCCATATCACTTTTCTCCTTTCTCTGCGGAGCTCTCCCCCGCCTTTGTGATACCGCCCTTCCTGCGGGCGAGCTCTGCGATTGCACCCGCCTCCTCCACGCCCGAATCCTGCATATTCTCAAGGATGGAGATAAACTCCGTAATGGCGAGATACCCGATGACAAGACTTGTAGCAAATGCGGGGGCGTGTGCGCGCGCAAGCATAAAGTCCAGTACCACCGCTGCAAGAACGACACCGATGTAGCTCAGAATCTTGTGCACAAACCGCTTGCGCATCTCCTCGCTGCGGATGTAGCCGAGCTGCCGCGCCCTGCGCAGTCCCATGAACGACTGCCAAAAGCCGGGCTGCTCCGTCCCGTGGTCGATGAGGCACCGCCGCGAGAGCGACAGCCACTTCGTCACCAGATCAAGGCAGACGAGGAAGACAAACGCCGCGAAAATCTGCGCGTGCTCCTCTGCTGCAATGGATACAATGCAGGACAGGGCGAGCTTCACGCCCCACCCCTCCTGTAATTTTTGAAATACATGAATGACCGCTTCCATTTCTGCTCCTTTCCGTGCATACAAAAGGCGCACACCCGCTGATGTGCGCCCCGCTTCTCATTCATCCTCCAGTAGAACTCACCGCCAAACGCATTGCTTCACACTCCTTTCTGTTACGGATGCTTTGCGGCGATGCGGCGATCTACTTCGGCGAGGAGTTGGGTGAGTGTCATGTTGCCTAGCTTTTCGGCGTTGGTTGCAGTGTCGGCATTCCCATGAAAACCATTTACATCTAAGCTAAACTCCTTAAATTCACCAGAACCATTCAAGACACGGAACGCAAAGATTGATCTTTTATTTTCGCACCCGCTATATGGAAGGTTTTTAGGATAGGCATGAATATATACAGTTGGGTTCGATTCACTCCAATAGTTATGGTAATAGTGGGCGGGAAATATAGAGCGAATGGTGGGACTAGCGTATGGGTTATTGCTGTTATGAGTGAAGATAATATTGCCGCTTATTGTATCACCACTCTTATTCACCTTCCCTGCAAGCAGATTCAACATCGTTGTCGTGAAGTTCGGGTCGTTGTTGAGTGCTTTGGCGAGTTCCTGCAAGGTGTCCAGTGTCTCGGGTGCGGAGTTCACAAGGGTTGCGACTGCCTGTGCAACAAAGGCAGTGTTTGCAATCTGCGTGTCATTCGCGCCCTGCGCCGCTGTTGGTGTGGTCGGTTTCCCCGTGAGCGCAGGGGATGCAAGTGGGGCTTTGTCGTCCAGTCCCGCCCCCTCATCCGTCCACCTGCCGTCTTGATACCGCATCGCCGTCCCCTCTTCGAGCCATACGCGCCAACCCGCACGCGGCGCGACGATGTGCCAGACACCGGCAAAGAAGCCCGCAAGGTGTTTCGCCTTTCCCTCCCATGTACCTGTCGGTGCGTCGCCGATGATATACATCTCTCCCTCAGCCGGGCTTGCGGGCGGCGCGTTCGCTATGCCCTTCGCCGTCGCCTGTACGAGCATATCCAGCACGTTGAGATCCGCATTGATTGTGACCTCCTTTTGTGACTGGTTGGCGACGATGTATTGCAGGTTCAGCTTGCTTGTCCGGTCTGCCATTAGATAATCTCCTCTCTTACAAAGCCGCGCCCGCGTGTCTCACTGATCTGGTAGACGCGCACGCGCACATTCCCCTGTATCCCGCCAAAATCCTCCGTCTGCTCGGCGGCGGTATAGACCGCACGCGGCACGTGCACGGCAAAGGTGCGTATTTCGTTCCCGTCCTTCACAATGCAGCATTCATATCGTTCTGCCGTTTCATTCAGAGGAACGTCGGTGTAGTCCTTCATATCACCGTCGCCGCGCGTGCGCCGCACCCACGTGATGACGAGGTCGCCGCCCTTTGCACGCTGCCCCTCCAAATGGCACGGGGCGAGCGGCATACTGGAGTTCGCACGAATGGTGACAGAGGTTTGCCGATAGCTCTCATGCGTGACACCGTAACTTGCCGAGCCGTAGCGGTAAACATAGGGCTTAAACCAGTCCGCCGTCGGTGCTGTGAGTTTTTCCACATGATCCGCATGGATGCGTACAAACCGCTCCCCCGGTATATGCCCTTTGATATGGTGCTCCGTTCCGAACTGTCCGCGCAAAAGACCTGACAGCCGATATGTGTTTTCTGCAATCAGCACCGCCGAACGGTACTGTACGAGTTCCTCACCGATGATACAGAGATTCGCACCGTTCAGTACATCAATCTCCTGCCGACTCTCAAGAGTCCCGCTCACAAGGCGCACGTCGACACTGCTGCGGTTGTCCCATGTGTATGGTGTTCCTGCACCAAGAGCAGAGACGGTGTCTCCGATAATACCCGCACGAATGTCGGACTTGATAAGGGAAAAGGATACGCCGTTATCGACACTCCGATACAGATGCGCCCCATAGTAGATTTTCGAAGCGGCGGCGATAAAGACGACCCCCGCCCCCTCCATGTTTGGAAGCTGAGCCGTGTCAATGAGCTCCATGCGCACCTCTGTCGGCGTGGGCGGCGCGAGCTCCTTGCCTGCCGTATCCAGGTCACGTTTCACCGCCGCGAAGGTCTGCCCGTGAATGAGATGTGCCGTGATCTCATTCAGCCCTGGTTGTCCATAGCTGACGTTTGTCACCATCGCCTTGACGCTGCGGCCGTTGTAGGGAAGGTCGATGAGGGTGCCCGCCTGTACCGTCGCGTATCTGGTGGAGAGTTTGAACGAAAAGGACGTACGGCTTGCCCAGTATTCCTTCATCCGCTGTTCGGTGACCATCACTGCATCGCTGTCTTTTAGAACGAGGCTTGTATCCAGGCTCACCTCATTGACACCATGCGCCACTGCCTTGGTATAGGAGGCAGTCCCGTCCTGATAGCTGCGGTCTTTTGAGATATAGGCGAGCTTGACCGTTTTCGGCAAGTCAATATCGGGGGTGCGTACGGCGGTCAGTGCGGATTCTTCGCTCTCGTTTTCCTGTGCGCCGAGGTCATCTGCGTCAATAGTGACAACATCGCCCGTTCCACGCTTGCGGAAAATAATATTCCCGTCATACGCAAATCCATCGAACGGGAATACGGTTTGCAGTGCCTCGATCTGACTGCGAAAAGTCTTGTCCCCTGCAACGGTAAAGCCCTCGACCCGCATATTCGCTATGCCTTCCATGTGGATTTTCTCTACGGGAAGCCCCGCCGCCCGTGTCACATTCCGAATGATGTCCTCGACCCCATCTTCCGGGAATTCCACTTCAAACGTGAGCGACGGGATGCGGTTGCCGAATTTGCCAACGTCCAAATCTTTCACGACAATGTAGGCAAGCCCCCGATAGGCGGGTACGTTGTCCGCCCCCTCAATGCCCACAATAAACGGATCCGGCTGCTGCACCTCGTCCCCGAGATAGAGCGTGTAGTCAATCGGAACATCTGCCCCATGCATCTTGATTTCAACACCATCTGCCCACGCCCGCAAAACGCTCTTGATCGGACCCGCACAGATCGCCGTTGCAAAGGATACGGTATAGCTGTAGGTCGTTGTTGTAATGCTGCCGCCGCCACCCCCGCCGCCCTTTCCACCTCCGCCAAAACTTTGCGTACTCGTATGGACGTGCTCGGTGAATTTCGTCCCCCAGATGATATTGCCCGCCACACGCGCCCTGCCGTAGCCCGTGATGATCGGCGTCCCCATGCTCGCGGTCTGCATCTTGAGATCGCTCTGTTTGCCGATTTCCTGATGTGTATTGATTTTTGCGGCAAAAAGCCGCTGATCGAGCATACCGCCAACAAATCCCGCAACACCCAGCCAGAACGCATTTGCACCAAGACTGCCCGCGATTGCGGTCAACGCAATCGTCGCCATTACTCCGCCTCCGGGTAGCGGAATGCAAAACGTGCCATGTGCCGCCACTCCTCGTTGTATGCCGTCTCCACAACCTTCCCCACGTCCATATAGGAGTGGATGATCGTCCCATCGCCCGTTAAAATTGCAAGATGATGCGCAGGAAAACGCGGGCGAAAGCCAAACAGGAGAATATCCCCCGCCCCTGCCTCCCTGACAGGGATTTCATCAAGATACTTCCTGCACTCCTGACAGAGTTTTTCATCCTCCTTGAAGAGATGCCATGTCGCAGGGTAGTCATAGTCGCCGACAAAGGCATCCCCCGTGAGCTGTGCGTGCACGCCGCGCACAAGTCCCACACAGTCACACGCCACACCACGCACACACGCCTGATGAATCCATTTGCACCCGATCCACTGCCGCGCTTCGTTTACAATCTCCTCCCGCGTCATTGTTCTCTCTCCTCTCACCTCTGGAACTCGAAACTTCGGAGCTGCACCGACTGCCCCTCGGGGACAATGTTGCCGCCATTCTTGAGCGGATACCCTACGGCGTAGTCGTTGCCGGGGATATACGGCTCGCCCCGAAAGTTGATGAGGTTGTGAAATCTTTTTTTACAGGTATCCGGCTCTCCGTTGCAACCGGGAACAAGATGAAACGTATCCCCGACGACGATCTCATGAAGCGGCGGCGAAAAGAAACGGATCTGTCCGTTGCGTGCAAGGGACTGTTCCACCTCATAGGATGCGCCCTTGTTCAACCCCGACGAAAACGTCAGCACGCCGTAGGTAAAGAAGTCGTCTGCACGGGAAACATCGGTAAAGATACTGCCGTCCGCGCGGACAGCGGTCACCCTGCCCGTCACGGTATCATTCACGATGCTGCATTGACATTGTGCATCGCCAAGGCGTGCCCGACATTTGCGCTGGTACGTCTGACCGACCTGCTGTTGATAGGCATCCATGAGCCCGCGTATCTCCGCCTTGAACGCCGTTTTTCCCGCCGTGATTTTGCCGACCGTCCCTTCACGCAGGATAAAGTGATTCTCGGTATGCTCATAGTCGCAGATGAAAATACGAATCTTGGCGTTATCGTAGACCCCCAGAAAAATATCCTCCTCGGTAATGCGTTCGCTGGAAATCATACCGTCCACATCAAGGTTATCTGTAGCAAGATCGTTTGATGAGGACACTGCCGTCGGCGCGAATCCCGTACAGGATTCGTAGGTCTCCCCGTCGATGACGAGATCCACATCGCAGGAGGTAAAGCCCAAGACACGACCATCCACAAGTGCGAGCCGCCAGCACCAAGCGAGCGTCGTCACTTCACGTTCCAGATAGCCCCCTACCACAGGGAACCGCAGGACTTCATACCAATCATCCCTTTCTACTGCGGGCAGTCTTTGCCATATGCGGTTGGATTCCGTATAGTCTCCGCAGATTTCGACCTCATTTTGTACGCGCACTACCCAACCCGAATCCACGGCGGGAACATTGCCAAAGAACGGATTATCCTGTTTTACGTTCTCTTTCCATGCGTCGGATCGTACGAGATACGGGCGCAGAACATCATCAAGCTGAATGTTGGACGACCACGAAAGATACCCCTCGGCATAGCACTCCTGCGCGATCTGCTCACGCAGCTCATCGCCCGCAGCATCGTCCGCGCAGTAGTTGAGTGCCAGCACCTCAAAGATGTTATCCCTGCGCAGCTTGCGCAGCAGCTCCTTGATCTCCTCATTGAATGCGATGGCAGCAGGGTCGGTGATCCGATGGTACTGCTTGGTCTCCCAGTTGTATTCGGAGATGAAGGTCTCGAACATGACGTAGGAACAGGAGGCGATGATGTCCTTCAGGATGGAAAAGCCGCGGTTCGCAATGAATTGTTTTTGCGGATATGCCGCCTTTAGCTCATTGATCATCCGTGCCATCCCCTGTTGAAATGCTTCGCTCGGGTATACGTCTACGGTGTCGAGCGTGTCCATGAATACGCCGTCCGCGCCCATACCGACCACATGATAGGAAACGGTGAGCTCCGCGTCGGCATCACCGAATGCCGCAACGTCATTTTTATCCACTTGAAACGCGCCCGTCGTCGGGTCGAAGCTGTACGCAAGGCTTCGGTATTCCTTCCCTTCCGCAGAATACAGGTGCACGGGTTCATTTTTATCAATGGGATACTCCGAGGATCGAAAGATATAGCTTTCCCCTGCAAGCTCGGAGCTGTATTTTTTCAGCCGCACCTTTTCCGTTACTTTTTTGGGCAGTCCAAAAACGCGGCGCAGGTAGAACGTCGCGAGCTTCTCCTTCCAGCGCGGCGCGAGCGGATTGATGTAGGAGCTGCCCCAGATTCCATTCTGGTCGGGGTAGTCCGGCGTGGTGTAGGTGAGATCTTGTCCCCAGCCGTCATGGTGTTGATAGTGTGGACAGCCTCCGTGATACGGTGCATAGTGCGGACACTGCGCATTGGTACACGCCTCATTGCCCGTGCGTATCCAGTAGTCATCTTTTGTGTGCCCGCCGCCGCACTGCCCTCCGCTTTCCCAGACGGTGTAGCCTGTGCGTGTGTCATGTTGGCAGACGCGCGTGCAGCATCCTGTGCCCGTGAAATAATGAGCGTCGCCCAGCAGACATTTCTTCTCACGCGTCTTAATCAATCCGTCGTGCAGACACTCGTTCAGCTCGGCGTAGCCGTTGCCGCCCTTACTGTAGTAGGAGGCATAGCCGCCGACTCCTGCGCCGTCGTCTGTATGCGGACGCTTGCCAGAACGCACGTCCCACGGGTCAATGAGTACGCCGTCCTCCTCGCCAAAGGAAACATAGCCGAACACCTTGATTCCCATGCGCTGCCATGCGGCGACTTCCCGCCGTGTGACCGTGCCGGGGTCAACGATAACGATGTCATAGTATTTGAGATTCCCGTGATTACGGTCGCTGTAGTTGAGGGCGAACGTCGGATAGCGACGCATGACCCTCACCTCTTTCGCGCCCTCGTTCCTGCGCGGTATACGGCCATCACTTAGATGCACGCCCGTTCCCTCATAGTCGTACCCAGTGCCAACGGATCTCAGATATCGGACACCAAACGGCTTGATGTAGTCGAACACCATGCGAATTGGTATGCACTCCTGCTTTTGCAAATAAGAAATGCGCTCGTGCAAGATGGCTTCTGAGAAAGCTATGGTATACCCCCGCTGCACCCAGCCCCAACCATTTGGAGACCATCGACCTCCGCCGTCTGCATACATTTTTATAGTTTTATCATGATGCCCTAAGTTTTCGGCAGAAAAAGTTCTTACAGCTCGTTCGTTTGCGTGTAAATCCCATCGCGCAATTACATTTCCATTCATTTCAAGGACGAGAACTGGGTAGCCCCAGTCTACCACAAGCATCATATCCACCCGATCGGCACCTGTGCGAAGAGTGACATAATCCCCTGCTGTACTGGTATGTGCGAAAAGGTAATGTTCTTTCCCTAGCTCCTCAAACAGCCAGTTCCCCGTATATTCAAACCGCTTATCATGTGGGAGGAGTGTCTCTGTAATCTCCGATGTCGGATAGCCCTCACGATATTTCATACCGTACTCCGCCGTCACATCAATGGGCAGCTCTGCCGCATCCTCGTACCCCATACCGTCGACAGAGAGGAGGAGGGGAATCTGCTCCCCGGCTCCCAGTTTCGGTATCACATACGGCTGCGGAAACGGCTTGCCATTTTCACGGTTGAGGAAGCGCGCAGAGATGTCGAGAACAATGTTCCGCGCCGCATACCGCGACGTATTGACAAGACGGATGGTCGCTTGATTGTGGAGCAAGGTTGCACGCGCATGGTAGCCGTGTATGATAAACGGATCGATCTCATATTTATAGATTTTTGCCCCGCCCAGTGTGAAATAAACACCGCGCTTGTTGTCCGCGCAAATCTCACAGGTATGTGTCCCCTCGCCCAGCCCATCAACAACCACAAAGTCGTGGTACTGCATCGTCGCTCCATTGCCGAACGCATGGTGATCGAGATTGCAGTCCAGCTCATCCCGTGCGCCGTATGCCCCGATCTCCGACGGGCGTTTCCCGTCGATGAAGATTTCCGCTTTTCCCTGGCCGCTGTCGAGCATGAGGCGGAGGATGAGGCTTGTCCCGATGAAGGAAAACGACGCTTTTCCCTTGATGCAGTAGTGACGCGGTTCGCGCTGCTCCGGTGTCATGACCTCATAGCCCTCATCGAAGAACCACGATCCTTTTATTTTTTTGTGTGTGATGGGGTGTTCGTAGTTCTCTTCATAGGAAAAGCCGGCGGCGGGCATATAGATTTCCTTCAGGTTTTTGTAGTTCAGCCCTGCGTGCGTTTGATTGGTGTAGATTTGCAGGAAGCCCGACGGGGCGATGAGCTCCGCCATCAGCCGCCACTCTCCCTGAGTTCAATGAGCGGGATGCTCGTCCACGCGAAATGATCCGCCTCTTCCAGATTCACATCCATGTGGTCAGTGTCAAAACGCACGGGCACATCAAACTCACAGGTGCAATAGATGCCTCTGCCCGGCGGCGGCGGATTCTTGAAGGTGATAACGCCGCTCGTATAGTCCACCGTCCAGTCTGTGGCAGGCGTGGAATCCAAATAGACCGTCACCGTCTCACTCACAGGCTTTCGGATTTTTCGCACCGTTGAAAAACCGCCGCTCGTATAGGTCTTTATCATCTGAAATTTGTTCTTTGCACCATCGCCGACAGCGATGAGTTCGCGCGTGAGGCGGTAGTCCGACCAGTCCTTATAGCGGAAGCCGAAGCCACGCCCCTTGCGTGCGTGAAAGAACTCAATGACCCTTGTCATCTGCGCGGCGGTCTTGACCCCCAGTGCCGCGTTATACTTGCAGCGCGGTTGTGTATAGTTGACGTTGCGCTGTTCGCTCCCGTTCTTCATGGTGACAATATCCGTCGAGTATGCGGGGCCTCCCGAGCTTGCATAGGATATGTCCTCGGGAAAGCGCACCTCATGAAATGCGACCGCCATCCTGTTCCCTCCTCGTTATGAAAACCGCTGTCCCGCATTCACCGCACGGCGCACACTCGCTGCGATCTGCGCTTCCGAGCGTCGAAAGCTCCCTGCATCGGGTGTCTGAACGATGACCTGAATCGGACGCGCCGTCTCACGTGGCTGACCAATGCCGAGCTTTTCCATATGCCCGCGCGTGAGCGGAATCACCGCCTCACGGTAGCCCTTCTCACCGATCAGCCCGAGCGTCGGGGCCGTCACAATGCCACCGTCGGCAAAGTGGGGTACAGACAGCAGAGAGGGCCGCGTGTACCCCTTGGAAAAGGATACCCCCGTCGGGAACGCGTATTTGCCCGCACTCGCAGACAGTGCGGCAGCGCCACCTGCCTTACCTGCGCTGCCGAATATCCCGCCGAATGCATTGCCAAAAATGCCGCCGACGATGTTTGCCGCCATCTTCTGCGCCGCTATTTGGACAATCATCGAAATCACGCTTTTGCCGAAATCCGCAACAGCCTCCTTCGCGGACTTCGTGCCCATAATGACATCCTCGAACGACTTTGCCATGGAACTGTTCATCATCTGCATCGCCGAGGCGACACCCTCATAGACGCTTGCGTGCGCATCATTCCAGATATTGACGTATGCACGTGCCAACTCCTGTTGTCCTGCGAGGTCGATGTCCGCCTGCTGCTCTTTGCCATGCGCGGCGAGGTAGTTCTTCACGCCCATGACATCTCCGTGCTCCTGCATATCTTGCAGTCGCTTCTTGTTGACCTCGCGCAGAGAGGCAATCCGTGCCTCGTCCAGCTTCGCCATTTCTGCCGCCGCCCACTGCTCCACTGCGACACGCGCCTCAGCGGAATCCTTTGTCATGGCGACTTCTTTTAGGCGGTTTTCCTTTTCGCGGGCGAGCTTCGTCACGCCGATCTCATACACCGCCTCTGCCTCCGCACGCGCGTCCTTCATCACCTGCGCCCATGTGAGCGCCGTCTCGCTGCGGAGGTCTTCGTTCGCCTCGCGCCATGCCGTTGTGACCTTTTCCTTGACGATATTCGCATATTCGTCCAGCTTTGCACGCAGCGCATCCGTATCAATGCCAAATGCCGATGCCTCGGCAATCTGCGCCTCCATCTGCTCTGTCTTTTGACGCAGGGCTTCCATGCCCTTCTCATAGGTCGTGCCGACCTCGCCCACAATGTCATGCGCAAGGGAAGCGACACTCTGTCGTATCTTTTCCGTAAGGCGTTCGATCTTCTCGGCGAGCTTCTGCGCCTCCCGTGCCGCAGGGTCTGCCGCCGAACGCGTTCCACCCGCAGTACCGCCGCCCATATCGCTCCACGACGGCGCGTGCGCCCTCGGCAGCTTGACCTCGGTGCGCTGCGGGACGATGAGGTCACCGTCCACGCCGTCGCCGCCAATATTGCCGCCGTAGAACCCCAAGCCCGCGAGACGTGTGCGCCCCTTTTGACGCACGTCACCCACATCATCGGACACGCCGCCGAGCCACGCGGATACACCGCCGATCACATTGGATGCCGCCTTGACAAAGGCAAGCTCCTTCACTGAGGCGATTGCCTCATCCACCCACGCAATGAACGCACGCACATAGCCGATTGCCCGCTCCATCGCCGTGCGGACAAAATCCGCCGCCGCATGAAACGCACTTGCAAACGTATCGACCACAGGGGAGACCGCCTCGTCAATCTCCGCAACAAGCCCCGCGATAAACTCTATCGTTGCCGTGCAGAAGTCTGTGACGGTCTCTTTCGCCGACTGCCACATATCCGCGATGACGGCATAGGTCTCATCGAACGAATCTGCTGCATTCGTCTTTATGGTCAGGAAATTCTCCAGAAATGCGTCCGTCACATCGACAATGACCTCGACAAGCGCGAAAAAGGTCTGTCCAATCAGTGTAATGACAGGGATGATCGGACGCAGCGAGGCGAGCGCAATGCTTCCAACATCGAGCAGGACATCCGCGACCTTGGCGAGTGCTCCGAGGAACGGCTCAACCACGGGCGCAAGCCCCTCAAAACTCTTCTTGAGATTGTTGACGAATGTCTCCGCCTTTTGGAGGAGGTCATCGGGCAGAATCCCCGCAAAGAGGCTTTTCCCGCCCTGTGCATTGGAGAGTATCGTGTCCGTGATATTTTTGATCTCAAGGAGCGCCTTCTTTGCCTCTTCGAAAAGCGGCAGCCCGGAGAGTCCAAACGCCTGCCCGATGTTGTCCTTGATGTTTGAAAGTACACCCTCGAATGTCTCCGACTGCTTTTTCATCATTTCGGGAAAACGCTCATTCATACCGTCGATGAGGGCTTGGATCGCGACATCCGCGTCAATTCCCACATCTCCAATATTGGCGAGTTCATCCTTTGTTAGTCCGAGATTCTTCGCGAGGATGTCCTTCACCGGCACACCGAGCTGCGCGAGCTGCATAACATCCTGCCCCATGAGTTTGCCCGTTGTCCGAATCTGCCCGAATACGAACGCCAGATGGTTAAACCCATCCTGCCCGCGTCCAAGCCCCGATGCGGCATTGCCGAGCGCGGTCAGGGTCGGAATGATCTCCTCGGTGTCATAGCCGAATGCGAGAAGCTGCTGCGCAGCATCGCGTACGCCGGGCATTTCAAAGGGCGTTTCCGCTGCAAATTTCTGTAGATCACCAATCATCGCATTTGCCTGTGCCGCAGAGCCGAGCATCGATGTGAAGGCAACGCGCGTCTGCTCAAGCTCCGCATTATATTCGATGAAGGCGGACTTCCCCGCAGAGAGCGCCGACTGCAGGGCAGTCACCGCAAGCGCGGCAAGACCTGCTTTGGTTGCAAATTCCGCAAGGGAATCACTCACACCTCCGACATTTGCCTCTGCGCCGCCTGTATCGACTTTGACACGAACGACCTTGTCACGGATGCCCGCCAGCTTATCCCTGACGCTCTGTACTGCCGCCTGTGCCGCACCCGTATTCGCGCGAACATTGACCGTGCGGTCGCGGACGGAGTTCACCGTCGCACGCACCTTTTCAAACACTGCCGTCGCATAATCCCGCGCACGAATAGAAACCGATATTTCTTTATTTGCCATTCTTCGCATTCACCTCCTGCAGCATTACACACTCAAGCGTCTGCACCTTATGCAGCATGGCAAGGTCTAAGTCAATCCCTAAGACCTCTACCACCTTCTGCACGGCACAGTAGTCCAGTCCGACCACGCCGCCGAACGACGTACGCAGCTGTGTCTGTACGTGTCGCCACAGCATCCACGCCTCTTGATTCTCGTCCATCAGTACGGGCGGATCGTGCGCGCAGCCCGCACAGGGCGGCACAGCCTCCTCCTGTGCATATGCCTCTCGGCACGTTGCACAGTATTGGGGACTACCCGACAGTACCCATCGATAGACCTCTGTTAGTTTTTTGTCTCCACCTCACGCCCATACGTCTTGGCGTAGGTATCCGTCGCGAGACGCAGTGCCTCGCTGTAGGGCATATCATCCGTGATCTGTTCCGCGTAGATGTGATCGAGGATCCAGTCCACCATGCCCGTGGTCGCTGCGGCACTGTCCTCCTTATCCGCAAAAGCGGGGTCATACCCCGCCTTGCGCAATTCGCGCATTTCCTTCACCGTGAGGGAGCGAATCGTGATATTGCTTGTCGTTTCGTTTGTCATTTTGTTCCTCCTAAAGTCTTGTTTTATTGCGTAATATTGTGTATACTTTCATAAAAGGGGCGTGTCTATGAAGATTTCCGAACTCATCAAAATACTCAAAAAGAACGGCTGCTACAAAGAGAGGAGCGGCGGAAGTCATGACATCTGGTACAGCCCCATCACAAAGAGACTGTTCCAAGTCCCGCGTCACAGCAGCCAAGAGGCGGGGACAGGACTCACGAACGCCATTATGAAGCAAGCAGGATTGAAATAACCCATAGAAAGGATGAAGCTCTATGAAATATGTATACCCCGCTCTTTTTCAACCCGAGGAAGGAGGCTTCTTCATCTCGTTCCCGGACATTGATGGATGCTTCACGCAGGCTGCATCCATTCCGGAAGGACTCGATATGGCCGCCGATGCTCTAAATCTCATGCTTTGGCACATGGAAGAGGAGCACATGGAAATCCCTGCACCTTCCCCTATTTCGTCACTGAACGGTAATGACGGCAGTTTTGCAACGCTCATCAGCGCGGATACGCTCGCCTATCGCCGACTGCATGATACCAAAGCCGTACGAAAAAACCTCTCCATTCCCCGATGGCTGGACACGCTTGCGGTGCAGCGCAACATCAACTTCTCGAATATCCTGCAAAATGCCCTTATGCGCGAACTCGGCGTGAGCAAGGCATAAGACAAAAGCACCCTGCCGCCTGCAAGGTGCTTTTTCTTTGCCTCAATACGCTTCCTGCTGATTCTTGAGCGTCGTCGTGACGATGCTCGTGCCGTCTGCCGAGAACGCACGCCACTTCACCTCTACAACTACACCGGCGGGGCCGCTGATCTGCGCGTCGAATGGCTCGAACTGTACGGTCGGCATTGCAAAAACGAGCGATGTATTCTCGTCGAGTTTGAATCCGATCTCCATAGCGACGGGCGCACCCGTATCCGCCTTGTCCATCCACTCTGTTGACGTAAAAAGAGCTTTGAAACTGCCCGAAACCTTCATGAGCCCTTCGGGAATGTCCCCGCGCAGACCTCCGCCGCCGACAACGTACTGATCGCCGTCGAGGTTCGCATTGATCTCAAGTGCTCCCTCTTTGACGATGCGGCTCTCCGCACCGTCGATCTTGACGTAGGCATGATTCTGCGCGATGCGCAGGAGCTTTGCCGCCTTTGCCGCGCTGTCATACGCCGCAGAGTCCTGCTCACGCGACGCGCCCATGACGTTGTACTTGAATGTCATTTCACTGTCCTGCCCGTAGTCGACGGAGAAGGTGTTGATCTTGACACCCTTGTAGCGGATGTATTTGCCCAGGTCGGGAAACGCCTTCTCGACGATAATAGACGGCTGCGTGTCCTTGACCGTGAAGACGTGCGTCTTGTTCGCCGTTGTCCCCGTGGTCTTGGGGTCGCCAAAAAGAGCCTTGAGCATATATCCCGAGGACACATAGTCTGCGGGCATCTCGATGTCCCCGCCCACGCTGACGCGCCCGAGTGCCGGCTGCGTATCATTGCGCGTTCCCGTAATCGTGTCCGACTCAATGAGCGTCTGCGCCTTCGAGAGGTCGTTGCTGTTCATCGGCAGTGCGATGCCCTTTTTCGTTCCTGGTGCGACTCCAAACGAGGATTCAAAGTCAATCACCATCGCAGACTTATATCCGCGTGCCTGCTTAGCCATATCGTTCCTCCTTATGTTTCCTCATAGACGATGATCTCAAGTGATGTGCGGCTGCCAACGAGAGGGCGCACGCTGTCCCCATCGCCGCCGGTCTCGATCATGCGCACCCGCATGAGCTGCACACCGTCCGCGATGTATGTGGTCTCCTTCTCATAGCGCCGCAATGCGGCCATCAATGCCCCTTCAAGGTGGGCGAGTGCTCTGTAGCCTTTTTCCAGATACGAAACGCTCGATTTCACCCACGTATCGACGCTGACCTGTACGCGCATATCCTGCACAAGATCATCGCTCGCAGGACGCTCACGATCACGCTGAATAAAAATCAGACCTTTGCCGTTTTCGTCGGGGCGCACATCGCTCGGCTTGTAGCCGCCGATATAGACCTGATCGGCGATGTCTGCCGCGCGCAGATAGTCGCGCAGGCTCTCCAGTACCTTTAGCCAGAGCATTCCGTCACCCCCGATAAAGCGCGATGCTGCCATAGGAACTGCCCGCCGCCGCGCCCGTGAGTGCGGCCGCTGTCATGGACGCCTCAAGGCGTTTCATCTCGTCGCGGTAAAAACTGTATTTTCCCGCATAGCTGTCCCGATCATCCGAGCCGCTTCCCCATGTCTGTGTACCTGTGTAACTCTTACGCATACACAACTCGCGGAACACGTAGACCGTGAGGAATCGCCGCACATAGTAGGTCGGCTGCACGGTATCCCACGCAACTCCGAGACATGCCGCCGCTGCTCGCAGGTACTCCTCCGCCTCTATGATGAGATCATCCGTCACGGACGCGCCGAGCAGTTCGTCCTTATCCTGTAATGCGTCTGCTTGTAATAGCATCCTCCACCTCCCGCAGTGCCCGCTCCGTATAGCGGTCAAATATATTCATGATCGTCTCTTGATTGGACTCAAATGCGTCATAGATAAATGGATCCGGATCCCATCCGGGGAAGCGGACGCGCTTGGCAAACAAAAACTTGTTCCCGTCCACCCAGCGCAGCGCCTTCCTCCGCTTTGGGAAAATATCATGCGGTTTGATGCCCTCATGGATGAAAACAGCATAGGGGGCGATGTTCCCGTCGAGGTACACACGCGCCTCCATACCATTCTCACCGATTGCCGTCTGCACCGCATCCTTGAGCCGTCCATGCCGCTGCTTGTATCGGTGCTCCATCTTGGCAGTCGTCGCAACCTCCACCGCACTTGCCTCAACCGCAAGGCGCAGGTTACGACGGAACGCCTCAATGCTGCTCATCACCCTCAGGCGGCGCAGCGACCTCCTTTTTGCCCTTGCCGCCCTTCGGGGGCTTATCTTCCTTGACCTCCGCCACCTCAAGCGGCACAGGAACAAAGCCCTGCGCTACGAGTCCTGCGATCTGATGCTCCGTCTCTGCATACTGCACTTCGTTCAGCCGTACCAGTCTTGTCATTGTGTTCCTCCTCATGCACCCGTGTTGACCCAGACGCCCGCCAGCTTGTTGCTCGGAATCCAGAGATCGTGAAACTTGCGGTAGTCGAGCTTCCACGCGTCCGCCTTCTGGTTCGTGTCGGGGCTGAAAATGCGCACCTTGTCCGTCTTGGAGATCGCAATCGGCGCACGGCGTGCCATGAGAATCCAGTTGATGGACTTCGCCCCCGTGTCCGCCTTGAAGCCGCCCGCCTCCTGTCCCGAACTCTTTCCGTCATTGAAAACGTATGCCGTCTTCATGCGCGCCGAGGGTACGGAGAGGATCGGGATCTCGTTGTAGGTGCGCACCTTCGTGTTGATCGTACCTGCCTTGAAGTCCGCAACGTCAAGATAGCGCGTCACATCCTTCGCCCCGTTGAGGATCGTGCGGACAGGCGTCGCCATGATGAGGACGAGCGGCTCATCCTCGCCGATGATGTCCTGCAGCTTCGTGATCTCCTCATCGAGCTTGCCGAGAATGTTGTCCTTCGTCGGTGTGAATGCCGCCGACTCGTGCGATGCGCCCTTGGCGAGTGCCGCAATGCGCGAGTAGCGGTAGGCGTCGATCTCGGGCGCAACCTGGAGCCGCTGGAACTCGCCCATGACGTTCCCCGCCGACGCGATGAAGTTGCTCTCATCCACGTCCATGGAGTCGAGGTGGAACGTACGCCCGCGATCCTGCGTCAGCGTGTAGTCCTTGTAGGCAAGCGTTACCGCACCTTGGTTGAATCCGTTATCGCGGTCATACTTTGCAAGCCCCGTCGTGGAGATGCTCGGCATACGCACCGTGTCACCGCCGTTATACTTCACGTTCGAGGCATTTGCCTCCATCCAGCCGGACGTACCCGCCGTAAGCATCTGCTTATCAAGCTCCTGCTGGAAAATCTTTGCCATCTCAAGCGTATTGATTGCCATGTGTCTTTACTCCTTTTCGTTATCCTCCGAGCGCAGCGGCGAACTGCTCCGCAATCGTACCGCCTGCGCCATGATCCTGCGACCTGCCATCGCCGCTGCCGGGTTTCTGCGTATCCTTGACCGCCCATGCCTTACCCGCAAGCCACTCCGTCGCGCCGTCAGCGATCGTGCCCTGCGCACCGTCCGCTTTGGTGTAGCTGTACGTACCATCCTCAGCAACCTTGATACTCGGCACAATGAGTTTTGCGAACTCCTGCGGGTCGACGGCATTGCTCTTGGTGAGAGCATCGACCGTCTGCGCCATAATGTCCGCCTGTACGCGCTTTTCCTCAGCGGTCTTGCGGGCTGTCTCAGCGGCCTCATACTTCTTGGCAAGATCTGCGATCTGCCCCTGCAGTTTCTGCATTTCGGTCTGCGCCCCCGCGCCCTCTTGCCGCGCTGCACCAAGCTGCGTCTCCAGCTCCTTGTGCTTCTCTGCGAGTTCCCCGTGCTGCTTCTTCAGCCCGGCAAGAGCCTCCTCTGCCTTGTTCCTCCCGATGCGTGCGTCTGCCGCCTCCTTCCGAACGCCCGCCAGCTCGCTTTTGATGGTCTCCACCATCGCCGCGCCGTTCTCTGCAGCCTCCAGTGCCGCGTATACGTCTTTGAGTTCCATGTTCTTGCCTCCCGTGCAAAATAGCCTTGCGGGTCTCCATCCCGCGCATCAAAAAAGCCCTGCCGTCATAGCACGGAGGGCATGAAAAAAGCACCCGCATATGTGCAAGTGCTATCGGACTAAGAAAAATAGGGTTCTATGTCGAAATCAGATTCAATGTACAGTTCATTTATCGAATAGTCGTTTCTAACGACCAACTCCCCATATGGCGAAGAATAGAACTGCCATGTACTGGAATCAACATCTTTAAGAAGCCTGTCTTTTTGCAGGTTCGGAATATGCTTTTCAAGTGCGGTGCATTGCTTAGGGAATAAGTCTGGCGCAAACTGGTCACAGATTGTATAAAAATACTGATACGTTCTACTCATGACCATCACTCCAATCCGAACTTTTCATTGACACTGCGGCGACTGCGCACCGCACTTTCATAAATCTGCCGAATCGCTTCTTCCCGTGAAATGCCAGGGTATTTCTTCATCTTATGTGCAATAATCCCTTCCCACGTCTGCATGGGTTCATCCCGGTCAAGTTCTCGCCTAAGCTCCTGATCTGCCATCAAGTCACGCGCTTGGCGTCGGTACAGATTACGCAGCTCAAACGCTTGCCGCGCTTGTTGCTCCATTGGAAGGTCTTTGCTGATTTGTGCGTGAATCTGTTTATCGTGATACACATACCACTCGCGCACCGTCTTGTTGTCGAGCTTCCCAACGTGCGCCTGAAGCTCTTCGAATCCCTTTTTCTTGATTATATCACGTTCCACGCTCTCAGGCGATAGCCTGCTGTCCACTTTTTTACCGCCGTACCCCCGCGCCTTTTGTGTCCAGCTGATTTTCCCGTCCATCACATCCTTCTCCCCGTGAATCCCGAGGAGCATCTGCCGATGATGCAGGTCGACGCTGTCAAGGTACTCCCTGCCGCCCTCCTCGATGCGGTCAATCGGCGTTTCATTGTCCATCATGCCGCGGATAACGGGCTTTAGAAAACACATACAATGCGGATGGGCGGGCAGACGCGGCACTTTGTCCTTCGGGAACACACCCGCACCCATCCCGTAGAGATTCGCCTTTGCATACAGATCACAGATGTCATAGCGCGGATGCCGTCCCGACAGCTTCCACTGATACGCAACGCAATCTTCATTATTGTCCCATCGGAGCAGAAAACCGTCCTGATACGCCCGCGCCATCTCCGTCCGCGCAATGCGGTCGGCGAAGTAGCGCGTCCGCTCCTGCGTCGCGGTGAAGATTGCCCGATTCAGCGCCTTTTCGTTCTGTGCCTCAAGTGCGTCTACGAGCTGCGAATATGCCGCACGCATTCCCGCCGTCGTTCCCCTCTCGATCTGCCGACGGACGGGCTTTAGCATCTTCATCATCTCATCGCGCGGTATGCCCGCATGACGTGCCACCGCCATTGTCTGTGCGAGGTACTTGGGTACGTCCTGCACAGGAATAACGCCGCCCATTTTGTACCCGTCAAAGATCGCAAGACTCGCCTGACGATAGGACGCGCTCTTCTTGATCTGCGCCGAGATCGTCCGAGCGACCAGTTCCCGCACAAGGATGGAAGCGTGCGTCGTACGCTCTGAGAGGGTCAGTCCGTCGGGTGTCCATGCGTGTGTAAAGAGCCTGTCTGTGAGCCCCTGCGGCAGCGTTGCACCATAGCCACGTTCTGCCTCCGCGCGTATCTGTGCGCGCATCTCGTCATACATGACCTTCATCACGGGATTCTCGCGGTACGCCTGATCGACGGCGAACCGGACGCCGTAGCCCTCTGCCATCAGTTCACGGATGCGCCGCTCAAACGCCTCTATCGCTGCCTGTGTCGCCGTCCGTTTCATCGTCATCTCCGTAGGTCTGTGTCTGCTCTATGACAGCGGCCGCCGCCTCAAGTTCTCTGATGATGGCATCGTATGTCACCGGCTCGATATTCGGCAGGTACGCCTCAAGGACTTTGCGCGCGACCTCCACTTGATATGTCTTGCTGTCAAGCCCGAGGTCGAGCGCCGCCTGCGCCTGTGCAAGCCCTTCCGTCACATCCGAGATCTTGAAGTCGCGCGGATATTCGCAGATGTAATTGATCTGCTCCCCCGTCCACGCCTCATAGAGCGCGATGATGGCTTTCTCCGCCTCCTCACACTGGATTGCAAAGTCGACAAGCCGCTGATTCGTCCGTTCAAAATCCCACTGACGCGCAACGCCGGACTTTGCCGACTGTACGCCGATCACAGAATCAATCCCGCTCATGCGGTACATCTCCCGAATAAGGCGGTCGATCTGCTCCGTGAGCACCTGCGCGGGCGCAGCCTCGGGCGCGATAAAGGCGGGTGGGTGCTGACTCTCCGGAGGATAGCCGAGTATGTTGTTCGTACCGATGGTCAGTTCGGACGCGCCTGTGTGCGGCATGATGAGGATGTTGAACGTCTGGTTCTGCAAAATCTGTGTATGCCAGCTGCACAGCTGGTAGACATGGAGATTCGTCTGCGCGACCGACAGGAATTCCGGCGGCGGCAGCACCTCCATCGGGTCAGTGCTGCGTCCGAAATACTGCACAACGGGCAGCCGCCCGAGCGGGTTCTCTCCCTGCCTTATGATCTGCATATTCTCATCTGCGACCGTCCACGCCGTTTCTGACCACGTATAATAGCGCGTGCGGGTTTTGTCCTCTGCGTCCTTCACGCTGCTTTTATACCCAAACTCGACCATCTGCCCGCGTTCATCGAAATGCCAGTGTGTGACCTCGCTCGGCAGAACGTGGACGAGATACGGCAGTGCCCTCTTGTTGAGGCTGTCCTGCACCGTCGCGCCGATCTCTGCCTCGTTGTTGACGACGATGTAGATGGCGCCGTAGAGCTTCGCCATAATCGCAAGGCGACGAATGTAGTTCTGCAGGTCTGCGCCCGTGCGGTCGGCATCATCGAGAAACACCTTAAACTTCGCCGTATCGTTGTACTCGCGCTTGATCTCGTTGCGAAAGATGGGATCCACCGACGCGTTGACAATTGGTCCCGTGTAGTTGAGGTAGTAGGCGAGCTTTTTCCGCTTGGCAAAGTTCTCCGGACTCTCGCGTGTATGACGCACGAGTGCTCCGCCCTGCTTGAACTGCCCGTCACCATAGTAGGCGTCATGCAGCAGCGTGTAAGTCTCTGCCATTTCGTTGATGTCCAAATGCGTCCCTCCTCAGTAGATATTGCCGCGCATCGCTCGTATGCGTTCACCCGCCGCAAGTGCCTCCGTCGCATAGCGTACCGCGTCAATCGTATGGTTATCCTTGTCGGGATATGCGCTGATGAATTGCCCATCTTTGTTGCGCTCGTATTCATAACCGATGAACTCGCGGTAGGTGTTCGGTGCGCGGCGCTTGTCGATGTAGATACGTCTGCGCCCCTGCAGCCAGTGAATCCCGTATGCAACGGAGTCGGGCCCCTTGCGCGCTGCCTGCACATTCAGCCCAAGACCACGCATTTCGGCGATGCTCTTCGGCTCTGCGGCGTCTGCGGTCAGGTGTTGCCCGTGGAGACGTGGCAGAATCCTCCGCGCCGCCTGTGCATTTGTCAGCTTCTGCTCATAGACTTCATCGAAGATGTAGAGATCCTCGTGTTTTGCGTCGTAGTGCATGGATACGAACGCGAGTGGATCAACGGCAAAACCGAAATCCAACCCGTGATATAGGCGGTCGAACATCGCCACATCCGCATCGCTCATCTCCACATCCTCCACATTGTCGAACACAGCGCCGCCCGTGCCCGTGACCTCACCGAGGTATTCATGCCGATACAGCGTTTCGTTTTTGTTTCGCAGCCGCTCCGCCTCTGCGATAAACTGTTCCCCGAGCCACACGGGCGGAACGCCCAGATACGTGGAGCGGTGCACAACGCGATCCGCACGGTCAAACAGAGCTTCTTCGTTGACCCAGTTGTTACGGCTCTTCGGTGGGTTGTACGAGTAAAACACCCAATACTTTGCACCTCCGCGTAAAAGTGACTGAAGAAGGCTTCGCACCTCCTCCATACCTGTGAACTGGTCAAGCTCCTCCATCCACACAACTCCAGTGTAACCGAACGGCAGCTTGAGCGACTTGATCTTACTTTTATCATCTACGCCGAGAAAAAGTATTTTCTGTCCCGTGCGGCGGTACTCGAACGACAAGGGACTCACCCGCGCCGCGAATGCGTCGGATAAGCCCAGCGCATCAATCGCCCAGTCTACCTGATTGTAGACACTATTACGCAGGGTATTCGCGACCTTGCGCAAAACGACCGCATGACAGCGCGGATTCTGGAGGAGCATAAGCGGCACACAGAGCGATGCAAAGCTCGACTTCGTGGAGCCGCGCCCGCCCGCGAGCCAATAGTGCGTGTAGCGGTGCCCCTGCACATCAAAGAAAAGACCGTCGAAACTCGGCGCAATTAGTTCTGCGACATTGACCCTCCGTTCGTTCATTCCGTCTCCTCCCTCTCAAATACAAACGTAATCGATGCAGCACCGTCCGCTCGATCATTATCAAGCGACTTCTCTTTCAGCTTGACTTCGCGCTCCCGGAGGCGAACATCCGCGCTTTCGCCGATCGTGTCCAGTAGGATCTTCATCATCTTCGGATCGCCGGCGCAGGCACTCCGGACAATGCTGCCGAGGATCGCATCGCTAATCGTCAGAGCCTCATCCTCGATGCCTGCAGCAGCCATAATGCCCGCCCTGAGATCCGGGTGCAGTTCTTTCAGCGAAAGCGCGACTGCCTCCTTGAGTGCCGTGCGCAGTGCTTTCTTGCGGCGTCGTGCCTTGCCGCTTTCGATGCCGCCTTTCGTTGTGATCTCTCGGAGTTCACTCGGAGTTCGCTCATGATTCGGAATCAGATTCTGCTCGTTCGCCATGCTACACGCTCACCACCTGCCTTTAAAAATTTATATCTCAGAAATACGAAGTGTAAAAAATCGCAGAAATTTATATTACGATTTCTTACGATTGTTTTCAGCAATAGAGCGGGATCTTGGCATTTTTCGTGCGATTTTCTTACGATTCCGCGCATACAAAAGGACACTTTGCAGCGCGCAGAGTGTCCCTAATTTCAGTCTACACTATATCACAGGTCAAAGGGGACATTAAAGGACATCTTTTTGAATTTGGCACATTGCTCCTCCGTGAATCCGTTTGACCTGTCTATAGCTATACCCCAGATCAACCGCGATCCTCTCTAACGTTTGTCCACACAAGTACCGCCGTTTCAGCACCGCGCGATAGCGTCCGTCCTTTAGTTTGTCAATGCGTTCCTCTGCCTCTTTACGCAGCGCGATCAGCTCATCCCATTTTGCATTCACACGCTCTGCGTATCCCTCCAGTACCGCAATCGCATCGGAGAGGTCACCGATCTTGCCTCCGCTGACCTTATCCGCGTCATACTGGATCGCTTTCAGATGCAAAATATCGGCTTTTGCCTGCTCGTACTCCTGTTCAAGCAGTTTCAGCTCCCGCTCTGCATCTCGGACACGCCAGAGGTATGCCCTTACTTGTCTTATGTCAGTCAATCTATATCACCTTCCTCACTCGGAAATTTCATGAACGTCAACCAGATTGCCCTCCCTCGACGATTCCCGAACAATGGCTGCACGGGAAAGAGTTTCAGAACGTCCGCCGTGCTGATCTGATCTTCCGACCATTTGAGAATCAACACGCCGTATGGATGCAGAACACGCATACACTCCTCAAATCCTCGACGCAAGTCTTTTTGCCATGTGCTTTCGAGCACGCCGTACTTGATGCCGAGCCACGAAGTCTTTCCTGCACTGCACAGGTGCGGCGGGTCAAATACGACAAGCCGGAAACTCTCGTCAGAAAATGGAATCTCTCGGAAATCAGCGATCAGATCGGGCTTGACCTCGAATCGTCGGCCATCGCAAAGGTTTTGGGCAAAGCTGCGGTTGTCCATGAACACGGTCGCCGGATGCTCCTTGTCGAACCAGAACATCCGAGAGCCGCAACAAGCGTCAAGTATCTGCTTGTCAATATGAGTCTTCAACCTCATCATCTGCATCCATCTCCTCTTCTCGCTCCATCACGCGCGCCATCATGCAGCGCATGCTCGCGTTGACAAGATGCTCCTCGGTGACATCCCCTTTGAGATAGAGCGACAAGTGCCGAAACGCTCTCGCCGCGTGCTCGCGGGCAGGGATATCTTTCCACGTTTCGCCGGGATGCTTCTTTGCGCCTGCAGTCAGCCCGGTTGCCACCTCGTCAAGCCATCCGCAGTCAATGTACCGGTACTCGTTTTTCTCCTCGTCTTGTGGATATTTCGTATCTGCCATTTCTGTGACCTCCGATCACTCAGCCTTGTCCGGCATAACATCCGCAAAGCGCTCCTCCTCGAATCTCGTCAACGGCGCAATCAACCCTCCCGCAGGTACCGCAGAAATGAGTTCCGTGTCCACCTCCATCCGCAAGGGAGCGTACTTACGCACGGGCGGGTAAAAGCGCACGGGAGCCGTGCGCTGCCGGAAGTAATCGACGAGATCGGAGAGGCGCCGCGCATCAAACGCTGCGTAAAAGGTCTGCCCGTTCTCAATGTTCGTTGACATACTCGAAAACCGATAACTCACGTTCATTTTGGCACTGCGCATATACGCAGTAAGCCCATCCATGCGCCACACCAGCAGCAAGGTCGCGATCTGCTTTTTCGGTGTACACGCGTTCACCGGCTTCATTGCTGTAAGAAATTCCGTAAACTCATTTGCACAGACGACCGTATAGGACTCACTGCCGATAATCGGCGGCAGCAGCTTGTCATAATTCGGCATTGCAGCGTTCTCGCGCATAAGGTTGCTCTGTAAATCAAAGGTTCCTTCTCTGCCGGAAGCATCCTCCACCCAAATACAGCTGTACCGATTTGACACATAGGCCCGCCCTGCATGGTAACGAATCACTGACAAGGCTTCGTCCTTGCTCAGGATCTTCTTGGCATTTTTCATGAAAATCAACATTTCGTAGTCCTCCTTATCGCGCCTTGTAGCGCTCTATCCTTGCTTTGACCGCATCCAACATACTCTCCTGCCCTGCGGCCTTGCCTTCCAGCGCCCGCATTACGTCCTCATCGATCGTTCCCTTTGCGACAAGGTGATGCAGCACCACAGGTTCAGTCTGTCCCGGACGATGCAGCCGCTTATTCGTCTGCTGATATGCCTCGAGGCTCCATGTCAGCCCGTACCAGATAGCAATATGCCCGCCGTGCTGGAGATTAAGTCCGTGTCCCGCACTCTGCGGATGAACCAAGAGAATCGGTATGCGTCCGGCGTTCCAGTCGCGGATATCATCCGCCGTTTTGAGTTCCCGCGCCTTTGGATATCGACGCCGCAGCGCGTCAAGGTCATGTCGATAGCTGTAGATCACCATGACACTCTTTCCCTCGTTGCAGCTGACGATCTCATCCAGCGCCTCAAGCTTCGCCCCGTGGATCTGCACAACTTCTTTTTCTGCGTCATAGACAGCCCCGTTTGCCAGCTGCAGCAGCTTATTTGTCAGCGCGGCAGCAGATACGGCAGTGATATCCGTATCCCCGACGCTAAGGACAAGCTCCTTTTCCATCTCGCGGTATCGCTCCATCGCTTCATCCGGCAGCTGCACCTTGACAACGTTCTGCATCAGCGGAGGCAGTGTCAGATAATCCTCGCTCTTCATGCTGACGCAGATATCACCGATTTTGCGGAATATCTCTTTGTCGGCACCGGGACGCAGATCGTAGCTGTATACGACATAGCCGTTCTGCTGTCCGGGTCGGAAATATCGCTCACGGTACTCCGTCAGTGTCCTGCCGAGCCGTTCGCCGCGATCAAGGAGATACAGCTGACTCCAGAGATCCATCAGGCCGTTGGGGGCGGGCGTCCCGGTGAGAAGTACGACACGCCTCATCAGCGGCCTTACCTTTCGCAGGGCCTTAAATCTCTGCGATGCGGGGTTTTTGAAACTACTCGACTCGTCGATCACCACCATATCGAACGGCCATTTGTTGCGGTAGTAGCCGACCAGCCACTTAACCACATCGCGGTTGACGACGTAAATGTCCGCGTCCACCCGCAATGCTGCTTCCCGTGTCGCCATATCGCCGACAACGATGGAGATGCGCAGATTCTGCGTATGCGCCCACATCTCGCACTCGTCGCGCCACGTGCTCAGTGCCACACGCAGCGGAGCGATCACAAGCACTTTGCGTACGGCAAAGCGGTCGTACATCAGCTCATCGATCGCTGTCAGCGTCGAGACCGTCTTGCCCATGCCCATATCCAGCAGAAGAGCAACGGCAGGTGTATCTATGATCCGCCGTATCGCATACTCCTGATACGGACGCGGTACGAACTCCCTACGCATCGATGAAAAACTCACAGAACGTGCGGATATCGGCATCCGAGCGAATCACGCAGACCGGGAATCCCTTCGCGCGAATCTCTCTGTGCGCCGCTTCCTGCGCCTTCCGCAGTTTCCCGCCTGGGCACTTGATCTCCGCAAAGACCGCCCGCCCTCCGGGAAGAAGAACGATACGGTCGGGCACGCCGACGCGTCCCGGGGAGACGAATTTCATCGCGAGCCCTCCGGCCTCTTTGACCGCCTTCACAAAATTCCGTTCAACTTGCTTTTCCGTTATTGTTTTGTCGGGCCGGAACAGCCCTGAAAAAATATTTTTCATATTTTCTCCTTTACCCCCTTGACAAATCGGGTGGAACCTGTTACGCGCGCACGCACATGTGCGTACACTTTTTCAGAAATAAGGAAATATAGGGGTATATATCCTTATTTCTAAACATCTCTATACAAATAAAGTTCCAAAGTTCCACACGCTCTAACTCCTTACCGTTCTAAGCTTTAGACCGGAACTTTCTAAAGTTCCACAAAGTTCCAAAGTTCCACTTTTTCTAACTTTATTTTCATAACTGGAACTTTCTCCCCTCCGTGGAACTTTCTAAAGTTCCACTTTACCGCCTCGAATGAACCCTTTTTGCTTCCCGTAGTGAGAGAATCGGATGCCTCCACTCGGTTGATCCCAGCCCTTCATCTTACGCAAAATATCATTGATTTCTATTGATTGCATTCGAGTTAGCTTTTTGGGATCTCCGTTCAGGAGCTCGACCCAGACCTCCATCGCACAGACACGGTCACGCAGTACCGTCCCTTCGGGCATGTCCAGCCCGTCGCCATGGATGTAGTCACGCCGCTCTCCGAGGTCCAGCTTCGCCCAGCCCTCCGGCAGCGGCCGATCCACGAAGTCGTAGATCAGTCCTGCCAAGGGGCTCTCGTCCGTATGTGCTTCTTGCAGCTCCTTCGCAATCGCTTCCATAGCGGGGCTCAGATGCAGGGGCTCACCGCCCTTGAAGGCGTCGACGGCCTCCGCCCATATTTGCCCTACAACGTCCTCCGTAAGATGCTCAAAATGGGACATCTTCTGCCGCTCCTTGTCCACACGCATCGGCCACCAGCGGCGGCCGCCCGTCTGATCGCGGATAAAGTCCGCGATATTGGTTGTCGCGATGAAGATACACTGACGTGGATACCGCTCTGTACGGCGTCCGTAGGCAGCTCTGAAGGAGTCCTCCTGCTTGGAGATGAATTGCTTCACGAGTTCAAAATCTGCCTTACGGATCGCGGCCAGCTCGCCGAGCTCGATCAGCCAAAATCCCTGAATATGCTCCATTGCATCCTTGCCCTGGACGGTCACAAGGCTCTCGGAGTGCCAGCCATGCGCGAGCTTGCGCACAAGGGAGGACTTGCCCTGCCCTTGCTTGCCGATCAACGTTAGAACGGTGTCGAACTTGATGCCGGGCTCAAGCACTCGGCCGACAGCAGCTGCGAGCGTCTTGCGTGTAACCGTACGGTTGAACTCCGTATCCTCCGCCCCGAGGTAGTCGATAAAGACCGTGTCCAGACGCGGGATGCCGTCCCATGTCAGCCCCAGCAGGTAGTCCTTGAGTGGGTTGAAGGCCCGGCGCGTCGTGACCTCGCTGAGTGCATCTTCGATCGTGCTTTTGCCGCGAATGCCGTAAATTTCCTCGAGGTAGTTCCGCAGAGACGAGTCGTCGCTATCCATCCACGCCGTCGACCGCTCGCGCGGCCGCCACGGCAGATCGCGCAGCACGACAATCCGATGCGCGAAGTCGTCGATCGCAGCGGAGCCTTTCAACCCTGGGTCGTTCTCGAGAATGAGCTTGACGTTCTTCGCCGTACTCTCGTAACCGCCCATCTTTGTTACGTCCATCTGCGCGAGCCAGCTGTTATCCTGCTCGTCGTCCGTCTCCGCTTCGAAGTCTTGATGTACCTCTTGAAGCCGCTCCTCACCGATCGTGACCCTAACGCGGTCATCGGCCGCCGCGAGCTCCTGCATCGCCTTGTAGCTCGGCAGGCGTCCGGGCGGTGTGTTCGGTGCGGCATCCTCGTCACGAACGCGAAACTTGTGGATACGTACAAGGTCAAACGCGTTGACGAGCTTCCCGCAGCACGGATCCGTCGAATGATGGCTAAAAAGGAACTTGCCGTCATCGTAGACCACGGCTCCCGCCGCAGACGTTCCCGCCGTGTAGGTGTAACGATCATCTGCCGTGCACTGCTCATACACTCCCGGCAGGAACGTGTCCATCGCCTCGGTGATGCTGTACGTACGGCAGAACGCTCCGACAATGCCTTTCTTGGCCAGTGGATCTTCTTGCTTCTCGGCGAACCTGCGAATCTCGGCGTGCACGCGTGAGCTCTCCGGCCACTGTGACTGATCGCGCCAGTCCTCGTAACGGGCAAGCACTTCATCAGCGTCGAGAAACGCGTCATCGTTGTACGCGAAGACGTAATCTCCGTCAATCGGCGTAGAGGGATGGAACATCAGCCGATGCGGCTGATAGGTCGTGTCGTCAAACTGCTCGATATCGATGTCCGCCGCGACACGCCGTGCGATCGCTTGATACTCATCCGGCGATACCGGGCGACTGAGCGGCAGCACAAGGCGCAGACGCGGCTTTTCCGGCGTGTGCTTGTGCGTACTATAGATCACGGCCGCAGGGCTCTCGAGCGTAAACATTACGAGATCCCAGAAGTCCGGCTGCGCAAAGTCCGCGTCGAGCGTCAACAGTTGCCGGCTTGCGACGGACTCTGCTGTGCGTCGGCCGCCCTTCAGCACCCCGCCGACGAAGCCGCCTACATCCTTGATGCGGCTCTGTTCGGTCTTGGGGAGCTTCTTGTATTCGGCGATGGTCTCGTTCGTCCGCTGTGTCTCACTGAGGCGACGGACGAAGTCGGACCACATAATTTCTTTGTTTTTCCAGTGCTTATCCATCCGAGAACGTCCTACGGCAATCGTAAGGCGCGCGTCGTGCGAAAACGCGGGGATGGTATCTGTTTTGTTACTCATGAGGATCCACCCATGCCGATTCCTCCTATGCCGTCATTGCGATCGCTGTCTCTGTCACCTGAGGCCGAGTGTCTATATCCGCGCACGTATCATACTGCACCCCAACCTGCGCAGCCCACGCGATGATCTCGGCATTGATCTCCGGCTTTTTGTGGACGGGCTGATTGCAGTCGAGCTTTGCTTGCTTGATCGCACCGTCCGTAACCTCGATGCACGCGACCAGCTTGCCCCGATCATCCGACATGAGGACGATGTGTGTTTCCCCCTTGCGAACTCTCTGCGCGTACGTCCCGACGCAGTTGTGCAGTGTCTTTCCTGCGTCGTAGAGAACCTTTGAGCAGTCCGGTAGGAAGAATTGTATGCGGTCCTGCTGCATCGCAAGGCGCCGACGAATCGGCGCGGTTTCATTATCAAAGGTGTAGTCCGGATACCGCTCCTTATGATGCAGTGCGACAAGCGTATCATGCAGTTTTCGAATTTTCGGCGGGCAACGTCGGAGTTCCGTATAGGACATATTCCCCAGAAAGTGAAGCATCTGCAGGGAGTCTCGCACAGTGTGCTCAGAACTGCGGCGCAGGAAGCGCAGGATCTCCGCGCCCGTGTAAAACTCCTTGAGCTGCAGCAGTGTATCATTAAGAGGATAGACCCGCTGCTCACCGCCCTCGTAGTTCCCGAACAATGGAAACGCCTGCATCGCAAGGTCGGAACGGTCGAAGAGCTGGTGCAGGAACACAAGACGCTGCAGACAGAACGCATCCTTTGTGAGCGCGCGGCGCACAGAGCGCGTATCCGGGAGACCTGCGGCGGCGATTATTCCTGTGACGGTATCTTTTGCACGCCGGATGACTTCGAGTTCAGTATTTTCTGGGAAACGACCCAGCTGCGCGACATTGTTTCTCCCCGCGATTGTATTGAGCTTTCGCAGATTCGCAGGCAGGTTCGACGCATCTTTGAACACCATCCGATAGGCGATGTTCCCGATCGGGAGAAGCAACCAGCCGGCAGAGCTTCCCGCCGGACAAAAGAATGAGGATACTTTATGCCCGACGCGCTGCTCCAGTTTCGATCGGACGGTCTCTCGGAGAAGACGCAGGAGATTGAGCACCTCGGACTTATGCTTCGCAATGCTGAAATGCGTGTAGAGATAGCGAATCATCGATGACTGTCCGAGCTCGATCAGCTCCTTTGGGTCGCAGAGTTCCATTTGCCGCGATTCCCCCCCCTTGACGTGCTGCGTCCAAATAGTTCTGCGCCGTTTCACATCAAAGCGGAACTCCTCCTTATATGAGTGCTCCTGCCAATATTCCAGGGAGCCGCGCGGAGCGGGCGACAGCCCTTTTCCATACACCGCCAGTTTGACGAAGTCCTTGTACTCATGGAGGTACAGAAACATTGTGACCGGAACAACTTTATTGTAGTGTGCCCATACATTATCGCTGTTTCGCGCGCCGTAGTGGAGGAGCATCCGGCACTGCGGGCAAAATGCTGTTACGGGGTAGTACTGTCCGTTACGTCGGTCAAGGATCCTAAAGTCGTGACCGCAGTGCATACAGCGGAAGATCAGCTCGTCGGGGTTGTAGTCCTCAGAGGAGGCTGTGTACGATTCAAACATTCGCGGGATCGTTACTTGTGCAATCTGCATAAGTGCCTCCCGTCAGTCCAAGAAGCTGAGATCGTCGTCCTCAGCTTCGGCAGTCTCCGACATAGGAACATCCACGAGAAGGGCTTCCGTTTTCGGCTCTGTCTTCTTTGCACGAGACTTCCGTTTTGCAGGCTTCTCCTCTGCCGCCGGCTCTGCCTTCTTTTCCTCCTTCGGAGGTGTCAGCGCCGTCTCAATTGCGATCGCAGCGTTGCACGCGCGCCGCATATCAGCGACGTATGTGCGCAGGTGGTCCACATCTTCGGCGGATGCCGTGCCTGTCTTACCCTCTGCATCCGAGCGCGCGATCAGGTCATCCAGCTCTTTCAATACCCTGAGCTGCTGCTCCATCTGTGATTTAATCATTTGTAAGTCCTCCTAGTCTTTCTTGTAGTAGTCTGTAACGTATCCGTCTGCTGTCAGAATCAGTCCCTTTGCCCATCCGATTGGCTCTCCCATAATGCGGCATACGTCCGTCAGGTCACACGCATCGGCGGGGCACTCGATCACAACCTCATCGTGGATGTGCATCACGATCCGATATCCCGTCGCCTCAAGCCGTGTCATGGCAACGGCGAGACAGTCACGCGCGATTGCCTGGACGATGTTCTCGACGAGTTTGCCGCCGTAGGTGCGCAGGCGTGTCCACTTGCCCGATGTCTGCTCTGCCCCTTCATAGGTCAGCCCTTCGCGGTTAAATTCGGGCTCGATCTCAGTCATCGGTCGCACATAGGCAAGCCTGCGTCCCGACGGAAGCCGAAGGAACAGGATGCCCTTACGGGTTGAGAACGCGACACCGTGATGTAGTGTCACTGCTCTGCGCTCACGGACTGCCTCGAGGGCGGCCGCATCCACGTCATACCAGAGTTGCTTGATATGCGGGCTCGCCTTGCGCCAGCTGTTCACAATCTCCAGCAGCTCTTCGTCGCTGAGGCCCATCTTATCTGCCCCCATATTTTTGAGCGCTGGGATGCTGCCTTGATACCCAAGCGCGAGCTCTGCGATCTTGCCCTTCTGCCGCAGATGTCCATTGATGCCGTGCTTTTCCACAGGCACCCCGAACATCTTGGACGCTGATGCGCAGTAGATGTCCCCGCCATCGGCAAAAACTTTCATGCGCCATTTTTCGCCCGCGAGCCAGGCAATCACACGCGCCTCGATCGCTGAGAAGTCAGCGACTATAAAGCGGTACCCATCGCGCGGGACAAACGCGGTACGAATAAGCTGAGAGAGTACATCGAGTGGATGCGCATAGATCATCTCGATCGCATCCGTATCTCCTCTGCGTAGGAGCTCCCGCGCATCGTCAAGCTCTGTCATCGAGTTGCGCGGCAGGTTCTGCACCTGCACGAGCCGCCCCGCCCAGCGCCCCGTCCGATTCGCGCCGTAGAACTGGAGCAGTCCGTGTACGCGGCTATCGTCGCAGCGTGCCCGCTGCATCGCCTCATACTTTTTGACAGAGGTCTTGGACATGAGCTGTTTGAGTCGCAGCATCTCCTTGACTGCGGGCTTTTGTGCCCGTTTGATCACATCCGGCAGAACATCTTTGGCAAGGGACTCCGGGGCGAAGCCCTCTTCTCTATAAATCCAACGTCGAAGCTGTTCGCCGCTCGCGGGATTCGGCAGCCCCGTGAGTTCTGCCGCCTGTGCGATAACACGCCCTTTGAAGTCCGCGTCAAACGCTATCGCCTCAGACACGAGCTGCGCATCGATGCTGACACCGCGATCGTTGATGCGCTGGTCGAGCTCCCAAAGCCGCTTTTCGCGATCACTCAGCGAATAGCTCGCGAAGCGTTTACGGATCTCTCGCTCGGCCACAACATCACGTACGCAGTACTCCTTGAACAGTGCCCATTTCTCCGGCGCGTGCTCCGGCAGGTTCCTTTCGCGGCCGCCGTTGACCTTCGTCGGCTTGCACGGCTTACAAAAATACGTGATCAGCTGTTTTCCGACGCTCATTTTTGCCTTATCGTTTGCAAGGCGCAGTGCCTTTGATACGCCCTCAAGCCCTCCTGGAAGCCCCAGCGTCAGGGCGTGTACCATCGTACATGACCAGCCGACGGGGTCGAGGAACTGAAACGGCATGTCAGGGCTACGGCGGTGTAGGAAATGACTGAGCACCGTGCGTTCGAACTGCGCGTTATAGGCGCATTTCATGACCTCGTTATCCGTGAGTGCTGCGAGAACGTCCGCAGGGAGCTCTTCGCCCGCTGTGAAGTCCACGATCTGCACGGGTGCATCGTCCCACGCATACGCGAAGAGCAGCACCTCGCAGTTCTCGGCGTATTTGTACCCCCCAACCTTCTTAATGTCGAGATCGCTGTAAGTCTCTATGTCAATGGATAGTATCATCTGAATACCTCTAAGAGCCCGTACGGATATTCCGCACGGGCTCCGCTCTATCGATCAGCTGAGAAAATCGTCGTCATCATCCCCGCCGAGATCCTCGAAGTCCTCGCCGGCAGAGCGTTCGCCTGTCAGGTGATCGCCGTCGCGCACCTTCTGGATGTTGCCGAGCCCGCATCCGATGCCGACATTGCCCTGCGTGTTGAACGCGAAGAACGTGACGCTGACGTTGGCGTAGCACCCAGAGTACACCTCCGAGCGATCCATAACTGGCTCAACACGGCGGTCGACGATCTTAGGCGGGTGGTCCGCGCTTGCGTTGGCGTTGAGAAAATAGCATCCTGCGTACGCATCATCGTCCGGGCGATCCTCATCGCCGTCACGCAGCGGGAGCTTGAGGTTCTTCGGGACGACGCCGTTCTTGTTGGCGAGCTTCGCTTTGCCCTCGACCTTCGCCTCCTCGATGGCTTTGTTGATCGCCTTGATGGTCTTGGTGTCGTCCTTGCTGATGAGGAGCGATGCGCTGTAGCGCATCTTTCCGTCCTTGTCATTCTGCATCCGCTTCGGCTCCCAGATATTCGCATACGAGAGACGGACATTCTTGATAACGATTCTGCTCATTGATCTTCTTCCTCCATAACTTCAAATTCTGACTGCACCGGATCATATTCCGGCCGTTTATCATCCTCCGGCACAAGCGTTGGCTTGCCCGGTGGCTTCTCGACGACGCTCCCGAGGAGCTCACCGAATTTCTTCTTTGTGATCGTCTTTTCGAGGTCGGTGATAGTCTGCAACTCCAAGGGCTTGTAGATCACATCATCGGTGTACCCCGCCCCCCGCAGGAGCTTGACGGCTTTCACCGCGTCGGTGATCTTGCGGTTGCTGCGGCCCGCGACGACCTTAAAGCCCGGCCACTTATGACCCTTGAGTGCTTCTGCAAGGGCAAAGGTCTTGATCTTCTCGGCGTATCGCACGAGCCCGTCGACACGTTCCAACACGGATGACACCTCGTCGTCGGTGAGAAGGTCGGCATCCCGAAACTCGAGTTTTGCGATCTCGAGGTTGTAGTCCGCGAGGGCCTTGCACTGCGCGGCTGCACGGCAGAACCTGCAGTGCTCGCCCGCTTTGAAATCTCCTTTGCCCGCGTAGGCGAGCTCTGCGATCGGCTTGATGCTCTCGCCCCATGCAAGGAGTTCCTCCACGGACATGAGCTGTGTTGAGAGCCCCCCGTTGCGCGGCTGGAAGATGGACATGCGGACGTGGTCAAAATCGTAGATGTAGCCGTACTGCTCGATCGCGCCAAGCGCGTAGAGCTGCATCTGTGTGTTGCCCTCAGCGGAGACCGGGACGCCCTTGCCATACTTGAGATCGACGATCTCGAGAACGCCGTCGCCGATGATGACCATATCCCCCGTTCCGAATCCGTTTTTGACCCAGCGACTGAAGTCCAGCCGCTCCTCGACGAGAGCAGTGCCGTGTGCCTCGTTGATCTTCTCGATGCAGAGATCCACGTACTCACTGACGTACGCCCCCATCTCGGGGGAGTAGAGCGCGTCATGTCGGATGCTGTCAATACGGAGGGTCAAACCGTTTTCGGATATCTCACCGAGCCAGTATCGGATCCGCGCCTCTGCGAGTGCGTGGGCGAGCGTCCCCTCCTGCGCAGCTTCGCCCGCCTTGTCCGGGAACTTCCGTTCAAGGCGGGCAGATGGCGGGCATGAGAGCCACCGCTTACTCCCTGATGCGCTTAGGACTGCATGTGCCATCAGAGCGCCCGCGCCTCTTTAAGGAAGTCCTCGAGCGCGACATCCGAGATTTCGCTGAGTTTCTCAACGCCACAGTCTGCGAGGAGTGCCTTGAGTGCCTTGGACTTGCCGCTGCGTGCGATCGCGGCGCACTCCGCTTTCACTGTCTCACGGAGCTTCTTGTAGTCTGTCTCCGCATCGTCGGGGTCGGGGGCAGCGGTGTTGCCCTCTGCTGCCTCTTCAAGCAGCGGTGTCTCTTCCTCTGCAGCGACTTCCTCCGCGCTATTCGTCTCGGGCTCGGGCATCGGCGCAGGTGCGGGCTTCGTTTTTTCTTTGGGCGCGGGTTTTGCGGGGATGGGCTCATCCTTGTAGACCTTGTCAGGCACGATGACCGTCTCCGAGGACTTCGTCTTGTGCGGTACGTCGGGGAGGTCGATCTCCGTGCCAATTTCCGAGCTCGCTGAGATCTCGCTCTTGACCTTCGTGGATGCGCTGAGTGCCTGCAGCGAGCAGATGAGATTCGCGATGGCGTCCTTCTGAGCTCCCGCGATATCGCGCTCGGTGATGCTGATCTTGATTGTCATGTTGTAAATCCTCCTTGAGTTGTGTTATACTGTGTTTGTAAGTCTTTCTTGTCGCCCGGAGCGGTTAGCGTCGCTCCGGGTTCTTTTTATGCCTGTTCACGGTTCAGCTTCTCCGCAAGTGCCATCGCCTCGGCCTCATCATCGGTCAGGCCGCCCGCGTATTCGCGGTTACCGCTGTGATCGACGATGCGCATATCCTTGATGCGGTACACCTGATAGACCTTTCTCCCGCCAAGATACTGGCTCGAAATCTTCCACTCACTCTTCATTCTGTCTCCTCCTTCACGCGCATTCCCTTGCGTTCTGCATACACCGCAAGGTCGTGTTCCGCCTCTTCCTTCGTCTTGCGCCAGGGAAGCGCAGCGACGTTTTTCCAGCCCTCATCATCCCTCCGTTTCTTCTGCCACGGCTTGTTTGGCTTCCGATAGCGAGCCTTCCAACTGCCATCAAGCCCCTGCATCACGCGGTAACGCCATCTACGTCCATCAACGTACTCCATTATTGACCTCCTCAGCCCCCAACATCTTCATCAGTCGCACCGCCTCATCATGGCAGCGCAACGCTTCGTCCTTCGTATCGGCGGCATTCCAGATAGTTGGGTTCTCCTCTTCTAAAACAACGAGCATCGTACTCCATTGGGTGATGATATACCCCGGGCTATAAGTAACGACTGCAACCTTCACCCTGCCGCACCGCAGCAGGGTCTCGCGTTCTAACGAGCTCGTTTCCATCACTCATCACCTCGCACCCAATATGTGAGAGTCAACTTATCTCCGGGATAGATCATCCCGTGCCGATCGAGCAGCCAAGGGTTGTTTTCCTCGACGCCACTCTTGTACTCGAGGATGTATCTCCGAGTACCCGTATTCTTCCGCAGGTATGTCTCCGAGATCCCCCAAAGAGTATCGCCGGGCTTGACAACGTAGACCTCCTCAACGAGGACGGCGTTCTTGCCGCCATCATGTGTTGCTGCCCCCGCACAGAGGATTGCGGTAAGTGCGATTGCCGCACCTACGACAGCCTTCTTTCCAATCATGCGACCGCCTCCTTTCTTGCGCTCAGCAGTCCGCGATAGGCGGGCATATCTCTAATAAGTGCATCCAGCCAAGACTTCTTCATCTTGCGCTGCCCGCTGATCGGGTCGATCGTCCAGACCAGCTCGCCGCGCCCCATCTTCGCCGTCACAACGTCGGGCGTGATGTCCAGCCGCCGTGCGATCTCCTCGCGTCCGACAAGCCTGTCATCCTCCTGCGCTGCGGGCTGCGCAGCCTTGGACTGCTCTGCCTTGAGCTTTTGCACCTCCTCACGGACGATGTTGCGGACGATCTCTGTGAGTTCGTCTCGCAGCACATCGAACGGATTAGCATTTGCCATTATGTCACCTCCTCTCGCGGTTGTTGTTCCCCCGCATAGCGGGGGATTTCGTCTCTTACAGATGGCGACTGTAGTGATGCTGCGAATTGTTGCCCGTGAGAAGGATCGGTGTTGTCTCGAACAGGCAGCCGCTGCGGTCGAAGTGCTGCGTATAGGCATTGCCGCCGATCGCACGGAGCATCTTCTTCGCAAAAGACACGCTGCACTCAATCTCTCCGTACTCCTCAATCTTGCTCTTGAGGTTGCGGTAGTGTACTTTGTCCTCGCGGTCGTTCATGTCCGGCGTCCATTCCTTCGCTTTGAGATACGCACGGATGCAGTCTGCCGGGCTTGCCTCTGCCGGGAACGTGTAGTATGTGACTCGCATCTCCCTTCATCTCCTTTCGCGGTTGTAATCTACTAAAAGTAGAGTTACGGGGCAAAAAAAATTTCGTCATACGGAACTTTGAGAAGGGCGGACAACTTCTTTGCCTGCCCTATCGTTGCCGTATCCGAATTTTCCTCTAGCTTACGGTACGTCTGGACGTGAACGCCGAGGCGTTTTGCCACCTGTGCTTGTGACATATTGGCGTTCACACGAGCCGTTTTCAAGCTAAGCTTCATCTCCTCGCTTCCCCCTTTCTCTTATATCATGGCTAAAGTATACTCTACTTTTAGTGGAATATCAACCCCCAAAAGTAGATTTTTTTCATTTCTATATTGATTTTTTTCTACCTTTAGTATAGTATGGGCATAGGGGTGATAAGAATGTCGATAGGTGAAAACATTAAACGTCTGCGGGCTATGCACGGCTTGTCTCAAAAGGAGCTGGCTCAGATTGCAGGTGTATCAGACAAAGCCGTATCAACATGGGAAAACGGAACAAAAGAGCCGCGCATGGGAGCAGTCCAGAAAATCGCGGACCATTTTGGCTTGAAAAAGAGCAATCTAATAGAAGATAACGGGCTTGAAATCAATATTACCCCCGCGCCCGCATCCGACGATCTGCCCGCGCTTACGCAACGCGATGAGCGACAGATTGCAAAAGACCTCGAGGATATGCTGCACTCGCTCAAGGGTTCTGCTGCGATGGGCGAACTCGAGGACGAAGAGGATATGGAGCTGCTGAAAGCCTCGCTCCTACAGGCAATGACCCTCTCAAAGCGTATCGCAAAGAAGAAATTCACGCCGAAGAAGTATCGAAAATAACTTTCCGTGAGCAGAGGGAATGATATGGATATAAGGGAAATCGTTTCAACGCTCGTTGCGAAATATAACACACGGAATCCGTTTGAGATTGCAGAATACCGGAACATCGAAATCATCCACAACGAGCTAAAGTCAGTTCTCGGCTATTATACGAAGTATCATAGAGTACAGAGCATCATCCTAAATAGTGATCTGCCGGAACACCTTGAGAGTTTCGTATGTGCACATGAACTCGGGCACGCGATCTGTCATCCCGACATCAACGTGCAGTGGCTCTGTGAGGGTACGTTTTACTCCAAAGGTAAGTTTGAACGGCAGGCGAACACCTTCGCTGTCGAGCTTCTTCTCCCTGACGATCTGCTACAAGAGTATCCAGAGTGTACTGTATACCAACTCGCACGATCTGTCGGTGTGCCGGAGGAGTTTGTCGAACTGAAGCAACTATAGATTTATGATAGGGAGTGATGTCAATGAATGCTTTCTTTGCATTTTTGTTTTTGGCTTCAATCGGAGCAGTTCTAGGAGGCGTTATATTTCTTCTGTATGTCATTCTTCGGAAAACGAAGCATAATCGCCGCCGCATACTTCTATTTATTGCGGCTTCTGTGGGTGTTTGCGCCATCTCCGGAATCATGTTCGCAGAGACCAGAACACCAGAACAAATTGCGGCTGGTGAGCAAAGAAGAGCAGAAGAACGGGCTGCAAAAGAAAAAGACGCCGCCGAAAAAAAAGCGGAAGAACAGAAAACTGCAGCTGAAGAAAAACATAAGCAAGAACAGCTATCGAAGTCGGTGGTAAACGAGCGCGATGCGCGTGCGATAGACGCTGCTATTCGGAGTACAATACGTGAAACAGAAGCTGACCCGCGTGTCAGCAGCGTGCGTATTATGTCCTTCCACGAATCCAAAGAGATTATGATATCGTTGATAGTTGATTCGTCGGTAGATAGGAATACTGCGCTAGAACTCGGTGACGATCTAGTCAAACGATATGCTTCAAACGTGGTCACTTATGGCGGATCATTCAGCCGCCCTGGTGATGGAGCATACGGTAATCTAGTCTACACATACGCCCTTTCCGTCGCAATCTCATACCCCAATACAGCCATTGACCCCGATCAGTGGTTGTATAATCAGCAGTTAACCCCAGGGAAAGTCATAAAATAAACTAAAAAACCGCCCACCGTGCGGCAAACACGATGAGCGGTGAAGCAAGCAATCTCCGAAGAGATATACCCACTCTGTAACAAGATAAAGTATATCACACCTTCGGGGATTATTCCACAACGAATCTTCGGAGGTGTTTTATTATGGCGAAGAAGGCAACGATCCGCACGAGGAGACGCGGCAGCACCTACTCCTACTCCTTTGACGCGGGTAAGAACCCGACGACAGGCAAACGCCGTGCCATCGAGAAGGGAGGCTATGCGACGGAGCAGGAAGCGTATGATGCAGGTGTCGCCGCATACGCAGACTGGAAGTCCGGCAACATCGGCATCACAAGCGAGCGGATCAAGCTGCGCGACTATCTCGTTGCGTGGCTGGAGAATGTCATGCGCCCGAATGTGACACGCGGAACCTATCACAACTATAGCTCTGTGATCCGCGTGCGGATCCTTCCGATTCTCGGCGATCTCCATGTGCAGGATATCCGCCCTCGCGATGTCGATGCCTGGATGAAACGGCTTGCCGAACGCGGGCTTTCCAAAAGATCACTTTCCCTTTCCAAGTCCGTCCTGTCCCTTGCACTCAAATACGCAGTCTATCCGGCAGAGCTCATCCCCGGCAATCCGTGCACCGATATCCGTGTCCCCCGATCAGCACCTGCAAAAATTGTAGAACGCACCATTATCACGGGGGAACAGTTCCGCGCGCTCATGAAAAGATTTCCACGTGGGCACAAATATCACATTCCACTGATTCTCGCCTATCACACGGGCGCACGCATCGGTGAAGTACTCGGGCTTATGTGGGACGATGTCGATATGCAGAATCAAAGAATCTACATCCATCGCCAGCTCGCAACCGTCGGCGCAAAGCGTCAGTGTTATTTCGCCGATCCGAAGACCCGAACAAGCACACGCGAGATTTATATGGATGAGATCCTGATGACAGAGCTCGCCCACTGGAAACGAATCCAGACAGAGAACGAGCTTCGTTTTGGCAACGCCTACCAGCGTGTCTATGAAACCGCCGAGCGCAGTCTTTATACCGCGCCGAAGATAGAACCCCCGCCGACAGGTTTTCATCTTTGTCCGCTCGTCTGTACGGACAAGTTCGGACTACCGATCTACTATATGGCTCTGCACGGGCGGCTGCGTGCCTTGGGGCTGAACTCACACAGCTTTCGCCATACACACGCAACCAAACTCATCGAGGCGGGGGCAAACCCTATCGATGTTGCCGCCCGGCTCGGCCATGCGGATGTCTCCATTACCCAGAACCTCTACGCGCATGATACTGAAGAGATGCAGCGTGCAACCGCCGCCCTCTTCGCGCAGATTGTAGACAAGTAATTCCGTAGACAAACGGTAGACAAATCGGCACGCACAGGAGCGCAAAGCCCGTCATTTCAAAGGGAATGACTTCACAGTCAAAAAAGGACTTAGTTCCTACCTGACAGATACGACCGCCATTTTATGCAATGAATAAAAAAAGCTGCTGCACAAAGCAAGAAAACTTCGTGCAGCAGCCCAATAGACAATGGTCAATAGCGCCGCAGAAATTCGCGGCCGAAGACGGTGACGGTGTAGTAGAACCCGATGAGGAACGGGAGGTATTCGGCGATGAGCCGCCAGCAAACGGCGACGATGCCGACGGTGCCTGCAGGAACAGTTGCGGCAAAGAGGAGGACAAAGCCGCCCTCGGCGATGCCGGAGCCCCCCGGTGTCGGGCTGAAGTAGAGGAGCATATTGAGGAAGATCATGCGTCCCATGACGGTGTACCAGTCCACATCGGTCACACCGAGCCCGAGCAGGAGACACGGAACGACGGCGTAGATGCAGAGGAGGTTCAGCCCCGACTCAAGGAAGACGACGAGCATCTGACGCGGCGCACCGAGGAGGAGCGAGATCGCGCTCTTCGTATCGCGGTAGAGACCGAAGAGCTGATGCCGCTTCTTGTCCCGCAGACGGCGTGCGATCCAGACGACAATGTAGTCAAGAAAGCCGCGCCGCGCACCCACAACGATGAATACAATGCCGAGAAATGCCGCAAGTGTCACCGCCATCAAAATATCGTTTGACACACCGGGGACGATGCCCTCATCGTGCAGAAAGATGAACGGCATACAGAGTGCGAGAAAGAAGATCGAGAGCAGTGTCCGCACGATGACGAGCACCGCAGCCTTGCCTGTCGGCACGCCTGCATGACGCAGGAACATGACCTGTGCGACTGCGCCGCCCGTTGCGCCCGGTGTAAGGAGTGCGAGAAAATAATTGCCGAAGATCACCTGTACCGCTTGGTACAAGGTGATTTTTTCATTGGAGATTTTGACGAGGTGCATGAGGCGGCTGCCGTCAAAGAACATCCCAAGCCCGACGGCAAGGAGTGCGAGGAGGAGTGACCACGAATGAAAACGCGTCAGGTTATGAAGTGTGTTGATATCCACCGTTGTGTAGATAACGGCAGAGGAGATACCTACGACAAGCACAAAAAGAAGGAGAAAGCGCCGCGCAAATTTACTCATGCTCTACGCTCTCCCCTTTCTTCTACTCAGGCAAATACTCTTCATGTGCCGCAAAGGCATTGTGGCTGTGGATGGACTCCTCATTTTCGCATTCCAGTGAGAAATATGCAAGCCCCGGCAGCGCACGCAGGGCGAGGACGGTATCGCGCAAAATGTCCTCGACGAATTTCGGATTCTCGTACGCAGCCTCGGTGACATACTTCTCATCCGCACGCTTTAAGAGCGGATAGATGGGCGCAGAGCCCTGCCGCTCGAGCAGCTTTGCCAGTTCCTCGATGTAGATGCACGGCACGCCCTCGTGATAGCGGAGCCGCACGCGTGCTGTGGAACGCTGATTGTGCGCTCCGTACGCAGAGATCTCCTTGCTGCACGGGCAGAGCGAGGTGAACGGCATGGCGAGTCCAAGCTCAAACTGCATCGGTTCTCCGCGCCGCTTGCGCCCCGTAAAGGAGGCATCCACGTCGAGCAGAGACGCACGTCCGCTGACGGGTGCTTTTTTTTCGAGAAAATAGGTAAACGCGAGCGAGACCTCCGCCGCCTCAGCATGGAGGCGATCAAGAGCCTCCGTGAGCATCGCATCCATTTCCTCCTCGGCAAGCGGCTTCTCGCTCCACGGCAGGAGGATTTCGAGGAAACGGCTCATGTGCGTCCCCTTGAACTCCATCGGCAGGGACACGGTGAATGCAATGCGTGCGAGCACCTGCTGATAGCCGCCCGCCTGTTTCTTGATGAGAAAGGGCAGACGCACTTCCTTGACACCGACGCGCTGAATCGCAATGCCACGCTCGTCCTCACGGTTCTGTACGTCCAGCATCATCGTGCTCCTGCTGCATACGGAATCGGGTCGGGCCGCCCCGCCTCGGCAAAGCCGCGCAGGCGCAGGACGCAGCTGTCGCAGATGCCGCACGCCTCCGCTCCACCGCGATAGCAGCTTGTCGTCAGTTCGTAGGGTGCGCCCAGTTCCGTACCAAGACGAATGATATCGCCCTTCGAGAGATGCTGCAGCGGCGTCTCGACAACGATGCGGCGACCGCGCTCCGTTGCAGCCGCCGTCGCCGCATCCGCCGCCGCCTGAAATGCGGCGATGAATTCGGGTCGGCAGTCGGGATAGCCCGAGTAGTCGACGGAGTTCACACCGATGTAGAGATGTGCCGCCCCTACGCGCTCCGCATAGCCGAGTGCATAGCTCAGAAAGATGAGATTGCGCGCGGGTACATAGGTGACGGGAATCTCCGTACGCTCTGCATCTCCCGCGGGCACATCAATCGCATCGTCCGTCAGCGCAGATCCGCCGACCGCATCCATATTCGTCTCGATGATAAGATGCTCTGCCGCATGATAGTGCGCAGCAATCCGCTTTGCACATTCCAGCTCACGGTCATGCCGCTGGTGATAGTCGAAGCTGATCGGATAGAGCTCATAGCCCGCTGCATGGGCGACCG
>ERZ772957.256-NODE-256-length-45352-cov-6.538181_pt1 | contig 45352 bp, 43 predicted proteins | sample MGYA00580682_ERZ772957 | MGnify/ENA primary metagenome ERZ772957 (study PRJEB29015, sample SAMEA2737921) | human oral metagenome | biome: human oral; feature: human-associated habitat; material: dental | place: China | collected 2025 ... | reverse complement strand
AGCGCTCCTGGTTTGGGACCAGGCGGCCGCAGGTTCGAATCCTGTCGCCCCGACGAAGCGAAATAGTTTCATGGAAGCTGTCTCGCTTTTTTTGTTGTATGCACTGTGTTAGATTACGTTGAATAAAAATCATATTTAAATTTGCATTATTCATAAGAAACACATATCTTTGCAACCCATAAAGTAGTTTATATGTATTCTCAATACATGAATTTTGTTACCGTCTAAACAGGTATTGCTGCTGCTTGTTGATTATTTCAACTCTCTGCGGCCAGCTGGTTCATGTGTGTATTTGTTCCTCATTGAGTGTTGTTCTGTGGGGGAGGATAGAATATAAATAAAATAAAGCATATTTTAAATGAATACTTTTGGGTTATATGTGTGTCGTCTTTCTTATTTAATTAACTTAATGACGTCACGCAAACTCTTTATGTGGACACGATTATTTATATGAATTGTTATGGCTATACGTAATTCTTTATCAATATTATATAAGCGATACAAATATTATCGCTTTGTGCGTAAAGCAAAATTTAAAATAGCATCTACTCATGAAACAATAGACTACATCGTTGCTCATCGCTGTTCTGTTTCGAGATATGGCGATGGTGAATTTGACGTAGCATTTGGTGTGAGTAAGTTCTTTCAGAAGGCTGATCCTGAATTAGCGGAGCGTCTTAGAGAATTGGTGAATGTATCTGAAAAAGATTTTATTGTATGTTTACCTCATTCTTTATTGACATTGAAGGATTTGCGTAAAGAGTCCCAAAAGCATTGGACGAGTTTTGTCAGATATAACGGAGATAAAATACAAATTCTGCTTAAACAAGGTAGATATTTTGATTCATTGTTTACGCGCTTTTATTTGGATTGTGCTGATAGGACTACAGCTAATGTCACCGTGTATAGTATTAAACAAATATGGGATGGGCGTGATGTATATATCATAGAAGGTGAAACGACGCGGTTTGGTGAAGGAAATGACTTCTTGGATAATGCCAAGTCCGTTCATCGTATCCTCTGTCCCTCAATGAATGCTTTTTCTAAATATCCTGAAATATTATCTATAGCAGAAGAAAAAATACCCAAGGATAAGAATACCCTTGTGTTAATTGCATTAGGCATGACGGCTACCATTATGGCGTATGATATGTATAAATTAGGTTATCAAGCAATTGATATAGGGCATGCCGATATAGAATATTGTTGGTGGAAAATGAAAGTAGAGGATCGTTGCCCCATACCTCATAAGGCTACGTTTGAAGCAGATGCGTATGAAGGAATAGGTGATGTTAATGATGATATTTATAAAAAGCAGATAATAGCTGAAGTAAAATAATATAGACTACTTGATATTTGATGCATAAGCAATCATTTTATAAGAACAATTATTTTTGGTGTGCAATTAAGACATTATGAATTGAGGTTGTAGGTGGATAACAAAATCAATGATACAAATTTTTAAGAATGAAGATTGTTGTGGTTGTAATGCCTGTGGCGATATATGCCCAACTGATGCAATAACTTTCCCTTCTGATAAGGAGGGTTTCTGGTATCCCAAAGTAGATTTAGATAAATGTATAGATTGTCATCTTTGTGAAAAGGTCTGTCCAATGCTCCATAAGCATGTGCGAGAGGAGGTTTATGACGAACCAAAGGTAATAGGCGCATACAACAAAGATGAGTCGATACGATTAGATAGTACTTCTGGAGGAGTGCATACAGCACTCGCAAAAAAGATTTTTGCAGAAGCAGGATATGTGGGTGGTGCTATTTATAATGATGACCATACCGTTTCACAAATTGTTACAGACGATAGCAATCAGTTGCCCAATATTCGAAGTTCCAAATACCTACAAAGTAATGCAGAAGGAGTTTTCAAGGCCATTAAAGTGTTATTAAATAAAGGTGAGAAAGTATTCTTTTGCGGAACACCTTGTCAAGTCCAAGGTTTATATAATTTCTTGGGGAAACGAAAATATGAGAATTTAGTTGTAGCAGATTTTGTTTGCCTGGGTGTAAATTCTCCCAAAGTGTTTCTCAAATATATGGATATGATGGAAGAGAAATATCATTCTCATGCCACTAAGATTAAATTTAAACATAAGAAGTGGGGATGGCATAATTTCTCGATACGCATAGATTTTGAAAATGGAAAAGAGTATGTGAAAGATTGGAGTCATGATCCATATTTCGCAGGCTATTGTGCCGATCACCTCTATACGCGTCCATCTTGTTATGAATGTCCTTTTAGGGATTATCCACACGTTTCTGATTTTACATTAGCCGATTTTTGGGGAATTGAAAATTTAGACCCTTCGATGGATCAAGATAAAGGTACGTCCTTGATATTGGTTAATACAGATAAAGGTCGTGATTTCCTGTCTCAGATAAAGGATGATGTTATTAGTAAGGAGTATCAATTCTCGGATTTACGGAAGGTATATGGTGCAATGTTTAACAATAGCCCACAGCCACAAGGTAATCGAGAAGCCTTTTTTGAAGATCTTAATCGGTATCCATTCCGAAAAGTCGCAAAATTACATATTACGCGTCCTTCTTCTTGTGAGCAGTTTAGAGCAAAGGCCAAAGGACTATTAAAAAGAGTTTTACGAAAATGATTTGGGGACTACTCTTTTTGTTGTTTTTAGCCGTTATTTTTATTGGGCTTAATGCCTTTTATAAGCAAACAGATTATTTTAAATGGCAGCATTTAGAATTAGAAAGTTATAAGCAGGGAGTCCCTGAACAATTGGATTGTGGGGTCTTTGGAAGCACCTATGCATTATATGCTTTTCAAGCGATGCCGCAATATCATTTAAATAATCGTTTTTTTAATTTCTCTCTGAATGCGGAAAGTATAGAACAAGACTATCTCCTTTTTAATAAATATAAGAGCCATTTTAACAAGGGAGCTTTTGTCCTATTCACATTGGCTCCTTGTGTTTGTTATTATACATACGAAGAGTCTCCACAATATAACTCATATTTTTTATTAAGCCATAAGGAAATCCCTAATTTTAAGTTAAGTAGGTTCATAAGATTAAAATTCCCTTTGCTGTCCGATTTCAAACAAATATTCCGTAGTCTGAAATTCCTTTTAAATGGTCAAAAGCAAGAACTGAGTTTAGATGCTCTATTTCCTCAATCTGTGAGTGAGGAGGTTGCTAAAATGAATATGAAGGGAATGGCTGAAGGGTGGATGCATTTATTTCGTTTGGCTAATTTAAAGGAAAAGAATCGAGATGCGATGAACGAAAAGGCACTAAAGGCGAACACCAGTTATTTAAAGGCAATGATAGATGATTGTGTTCAGCATGAGATAGTTCCAGTAATCGTTATTACACCTTTAGCAAAAGAACTTACGAATTATTTTGGAAAGGCTTTTCTTGACAACGGGATGTATAAGCTTATTCAGGATGCTGTGGGCACGCATCAAGTTCATTTGTTAGACTATTTATACGATGTAGATTTTCAAGATAACAGATCTTTATTTGCGGATGGAGGATTTAGGTTGAACAATGCTGGGAGTTCTTTGCTTTGTAAGAAGATTATGAAGGAGCTTTTGGAAAATTAAATAAATCTATGGGAATATTGAATTCGCTGAAAAGGCGACTTAATTATGTTGTGGTGAAACCGCTCCTATATAATCAAGAATTGGCTGATGCCTACAGTGGAACCTCTGTAGTTGATGGAAAATTAAAAGGAAAAACTGTAGTTGTAACAGGAGCAACAGGAGGGATTGGGCGTGCAATTGTAAAGCGCTTTCTATTAGAAGGATGTAAGGTTATCATCATTGGTAGAAGCAAAGAGAAATTAAATGGTTTACAAGAAAACTTGCTTGATATAGGAAACAATGTTGTTTGTATCACGATGAATATGCAGGATGCTAACGATGTAAAGAAGAAAACAGAGGAAATACTGCATAATTATTCTTTTGATATTTGGGTAAATTGTGCTGGAATTTTTAAAAATATAGATCGTTTTCCAATCTTTCGTTCTTATCCTCAGCAAGATTTTTTAGAGGTGATGAATACCAATCTGAAAAGCTGTTTGTTAATATGTCGTTTGATAGCAACGTATATGAAAGCGAATGGTGGCTATTGTAAAGTCGTTAATATATCAAGTATATGTGGATACGCTAAATCTTATGGCTATACGGGCTATGGAATGTCTAAGGCTGGTCTGATTGCTATGACGCGAGTGATGGCAGAAGAATACAAAGAAAATATGGCCATTATTGGCATTGCCCCAGGATCTATTGCTACTTCTATGGGAGAACGGCAGTTTGGTGATAATATTGCAGTGGGTGGTAACATGATAACAAAGCATACAGGATTGCCAGAGGAAATTGCCACACTGGTAGCTTTTGTAGCTGGAGATATAGCGCTTTCAGGTAAAACGATTATTGCATCAGCTGACGAGACATTATGATTTTGAGAATATTAAAGAAAGTAATAAAGCATTTGTTGGGAAAACCTCAATATGTTACTCCTATTTTTGATAAAACGCAGTATCCATCAATATTAGGAAGTGCGGGTGGTTCTCTCTATGAGTCAAACGTATTGGTCATAACAAATAACACCCAGTTGGCTACAATACAGGGGTTTCTTGAAAAAGAACGATGTAATCTTTTTATCATTCAGCTTGATTCGGTTTTGACGCAAGAGAAGCTTTCAGCCTCAATGGAAAGAATGGTTGGGAAGTGTGACCATGTGATAAACCTATTTCATTTGGATGATTCTTTGCAGTTATTAGTAGGTGAGAAGTATAATGACAATGATTTAGTTTCGTTAGTATATCAATCTTTAAAAGTGGAAGCCGATGCCTTGGTCGACTCTCAATATGCGACGATAACGACAGCTGTGCTCGGTAATGAAACTATAGAATCCAAAATTATTACAGCAACCATTAAGGCTTGTGTCGAAGGTTTAGGTAAAGCTTTTGGAAATCATGGGCTAATTTGTAATGGTGTGTATGTGAATGGCGAGGGAAAGTTAGACGAGATGGTGAAGATGTCAATTTATCTCAGTAGTAAATATGGACAAATTTTGGCAGGACAAATGATAGAACTTGGCAATGGAAAATTCAAGAACTAAGAATTCTGTACTGATTATGGCGACAAGTGTGGTAAGGCAAATGCTTACTTTACTCTTGTCTTTTGCCAGCCGTACTGTTTTTATCTATGTCTTGGGGGCTCGTTATTTGGGAATTAATGGGCTCTTTTCTAACATCCTTGCCATGTTATCCTTGGCAGAGTTAGGCATTGGAAGTGCGATCTCTTATTATCTATATAAGCCCATTGCGTTAGATGATAGGGAGCGGATTAAATCATTGATGCAGTTTTATAGAAATTGTTATCGTATCGTCGGACTCACAATTCTTGGATTTGGTTGCCTCATTATGCCGTTTTTAGATAAAATGGTTAATTTGAATCAGCCCATTCCTGAAAATTTATATTTAATTTATTTCCTCTTTTTATTGGATTCGGCCTTTACCTATCTCTTTTGGGCCTATAAGCAAGCAATCATGTTTGCAAACCAACAGCAATATAAAATTGAGAAGATTAATATTGGTTTTGCTATAGTAAGTTGCTGTGTAGACATCGTTGTTCTTCTTATTTTTAAAAACTTTATTGCCTTTCTTTTGTTTAAGATGGCTATTGTCATCATAAAGAATATTGTTATTGCTAAAAAAATAGATAAGGCTTTTCCTTATTTAGTAGAAAAAGATATCATAAAGTTGTCGCAATTAGAAATGAAAAATATTTTTAAGGGCGTGTTTAATGAGTCTGTTTTTAAGCTCGGCTCGACACTATTTAATTCGACCTTAAATATAATCGTATCCATTTTTATCGGGACAATCATTGTTGGCTATTATAGCAATTATTATATGATTATAGGTCAGATTGGGATTGTCTTTGGCTTAATTATGGGATCTATCGTTGCGGGTATTGGCAATGTTGTTGCAACAGAAACGGCAGAAAAAACATATACCTTGTATAAACAGTTGGATATGGGGGTGTTTTTAGTGAATGCTTTTTGTACCATTTGTATGTTTCAGTTGTTAAATTCTTTTATTCATTTGTGGCTCGGCCATGTAGGACGGGATTATATATTAAGTCAAGTCATTGTTGGATTGATGTGCTTAGACTTTTATCTCAATAATTCTTGTCAGGTGATAGCAACATATCGAACGGCTGCAGGGCAATTTAAAATTGGGAGAGATCGGCAAGTGATAGCGGGGATTATTAATATTCCGTTGTCAATAGGGCTGATTAAACTATTTGGGTTGGCTGGTGCTTTTATGTCTCCTATATTGTGTAAATTATTTATTACGGTTTGTCCCTTTCTTATTGATTTAGAAAAAAAACTTTTCCAGCAGACGTGGAAAGTGGCTGTAAGGGATTATTTTTATAAGTTTTTTTTAACGGTAATCGTTTCTATTGTCGTGTGGTTATCTTGCTCCTATTTTCATGAGAAGGGTCTTCTCTATTTTGTTATAGAGGTACTTTTAACGGTTTTATTATCAATAGTTCTCCTCATAAGCTTTACTTATAGAACGACAGAAGTACAAGCTTTATTGGGAAAATTCCATTTATCTAAGAGATTACATTTATAATTATGGTTTTTAAGCGAATCTTAGATTGTAATTTTTGGCATATCAATAAGGGGGCATTCAGCGAGGCTTATCGATATGATTTGAAGCTAAATGCTGAATTTCGTGGGCAGGGTGATGGTGCTTTGTCCAAAGCAGAATTAAAACTCCCACAAATGAAATATCTGCGTTTGTATCGTCTTGCCCAAGCTGCTCAAGGCACAATATGGTATCGATATTACATGTATTTACTCCGTCGGTATAGTTTTAAGACGGGGATAGGACTCTATGAAAATATGAATATTCCAAAAGGACTTATCATAGGGCATGAAGGTCGAATTGTAGTCAATGGTGCAGCAACTTTCAAAGGTAATATTTTTCTTACGCATGGTGTTACGATTGGGCGTGATGTGAGAGGAAAGCGGAAGGGTGTCCCAACCTTTGGAAAAGATGTCAGTATTAGATGTCATTCAACAGTCGTTGGTAAAATTGTCATAGGTGATGATGTATTGATAGCCCCCAACACTTTTGTTAATTTTGATGTTCCAAGTCATTCTATCGTAATAGGAAATCCTGCAACGATTCATCATCGGGATTGGGCAACCGAAGGACATCTTGGCAAAAGACTGTTAGAATAAAAATAAATGCGAGATACAAGAAAATAGAATAAATTACATATATGAATATTCTTATTGTTAATCAGCCTTTACGTAATCGTGGTGATGAGTCGGCACACAGAGCTTTAATAAGAAGTATGTTGCAGGCAATTCCGGATGCACATATCTGTGTATTGTATTATTGTGAGAAGGCTGATGCTGTCAATCAATTTGTGGTGAAAAATGAACGCGTGAAATATGTTATAGAGTTTAATCCTTATCAACATCAATTATTGGCTTTTGACTTTCTTCGTAAAGGGCTTAAAAATTCTTTATTTTGGCTTCACCCTTATGTATATAAGTACCTTAGGCATTATCGTTGGGCTGATGTTGTAGTATGTGCTCCTGGTGGTATTTGTATGGGAGGTTTTATGGATTCATGGCATGAAGAACAACTACTCATTGCCATGAAATTACGCAAGCCCATATTTTACTATGGGCGAAGTATTGGTCCCTTTTGGGATGAACCAGACGAAAAAAGAATTTTTAAACAGCAAGCAATACGTATTCTTAAATATGCAACGTATGTGAGTTTGCGTGATACAACCTCTATAAAGATTGCTAAAGAGTTAGGAATTGCAAATGTTATCGAGACCACTGATACAGCTTTCTTAGATTATCCTCAAGTGAATATTCCAAAAGAGATTTTTAGAGGAATTGACGAAAAAAAATATGTTGTTTTCGTCCCAAATTCATTAATCTGGCATTATTTTTATCGGGGGAAGGCCACCGGAGATGAGGTCGTCGCTTATTGGAGTAAGGTGGCAAGAGTAATTGCTAAACATTATCCTAATCATAAAATAGTCATGTTACCCCAAACATCTTTACAAGGAGAAACTGCGGACGACAAGTTTCTTTTCCAAGATATTCAAAGATATTGTCCTGAACTTAACATTTTTGTGAGTGATGATATTTATAGTAGTGATATTCAGCAGCAGATTATTAGAAGGGCAGATGCTGTTTTTGGAGCAAGATATCATTCTATCGTCTTTGCAATAAACAATAATGTACCTTTTATTTCTCTCAGTTATGAGCATAAAATGTCTGGTCTCTTAGAAGAGCTTAGGTTGCAAGACGAAATGATAGATATCACTAAACTTTTTACTTCAGATGATATAAATAGAGGTATTTTAGAGCAATTGGATGAACTCATCCCACAGATTCATAGAAGCGCAGAGGGGCGGATAATGGCTAAAGAGAAGGCTGAGAGAGCTTTTTTGCAATTTGTGAATCATGTGAGTATACTAAGAAAATAGGACTGCATTATAATCGTTTGAATATATAGGTTGTTTGAAGCTTTTTTGCTAATAGTTAATGTGTATGGTAAAGTTCAGTATAGTAGTTCCGTGTTATAAGGATTTGTTTTTAAAAGAATGTATAGATAGTATTCTTAGCCAAACATATCCTAATTTTGAATTGATACTTGTCAATGATGGCTCCCCCTATGATTTAGATAAGATTATTGAGAGCTATAGAGATGATAGGATACGGTATTATAAGCGAGAGAAAGGATTGGGGGCAAAGCGTCTAGTCGAGAATTGGAATGATTGTATTAAATATGCTATTGGGGAGTATATTATTATGATGGGTGATGATGATAAGCTATTACCTAATTGTTTACAAGATTATATTTATTTGATAGAGAAATACCCTACTCTTGATATTTACCACATGAGACTTGAATATATTAATGAAGAAGGAAATGTAATAAGTTTACAAAAGGATGGGCCAGATTGGGAAACAGTTTATTCTCTTATGTGGAATTGTTGGTTTGGTGGGAGGCCTATTGCTATAGGAGAGTGCTTGTATAAAGCTAAAGCTTTACGAGCAAATGGGGGATATTATAATATACCGTATGCATGGCATTCTGATCGAATTTCGGCATTTATTATGGCTACAAAGACAGGGATTGCAAATACTCATATCCCAGGGTTTCAATTTAGGATGAGTTCGTATGAAATATCTTCAGATGCAGCACTTACCGAAGAAAAAATAAAAGCATGGTATAAAGCAAAAAATTGGTATAAAAACTTTTTTGTGGATAAGCCTATGAATACGGAGGACTTATACTATTATAAATCTTTGAAAAATAATCTAACGAAATTTGTTGAAAATGAAATTTTAGGTCTCATCAATTATGACATGTCAATATCGCGATGGCATGTTCTTAGGTGGTTTAGAAAAGCATACTCTTTAGATTTATCAATTCGCATCTTAGGAATAACATTTTATAACTTTCTTCTTAAATTTAAGAAGAATAGAAATAAGATTTTTCGAAACTAACTTTTATAAGATAAGTTTATATTTGATAGTAATATATTCTGTTGTAGGTTGAGAAAATATTTATATGAGTCCATTCTCTTTTTATAAGACATCTTTAATATGCAACCAAAAGTTTCAGTTATTGTAGCAGTCTATAATATAGCTCCTTTTTTAGATAAGTGTTTAACATCTTTAAAAGCTCAAACTCTAAAAGACTTTGAGGTGATATTGGTAGACGATGGGAGTACAGATAACTCCGGAAAGATGTGTGACGCCTATGCCCAAGAGGATAATCGGTTTAAGATCTTTCATAAAGCAAATGGAGGAGTTGCGTCTGCAAGAGAGTTCGGAGTAGAGAAAGCTTCAGGATTGTATATGATTCATGCGGATCCTGATGATTGGGTCGAGCCAACAATGCTTGAGGAACTTTATAATAGGGCTACTGAGACGGATGCTGATGTGATAATCTGCGATTTTTATGTAGAAAGTTCTTTCGGTAGAGAGTTAGTAGTACAATGTCCTAAAAGTCCTAATCATATAGTTATATTGAATCAATACCTCAACTCATCCCTCTATGGTGCTTGTTGGAATAAATTAGTGAGACGTGAAGTGTGGAATAATTTAAATGTACATTTTCCTCCAATTAAGTTGTGCGAGGATATGTGGGTGAATGTTAAATTAGCAATGGCAAATATACGTTTTGCTTATTTGAATAAAGCTTTTTATCATTATGTAAGAATAGATCGTGTGGGGAGCGTAACAAAAGGAGGAAATGTACAAGCAGGTATAAATGCTTATGAAGCGAGTGTATGTTTTCGGAACTTGTTAAAGTATACAAACTATTGGGAAACTTATGTAAAGTATAGTATGCCTTGGATGGCCTATTTAGTCTTGTACTACGATGCTGTATCAGTAGAAAATTTTAAGAAAGAATTTAAAGATTTACAGTACGTTTCGAGTGTTGAATGGATACTTAGATTATCGGTAAAATGGTATAGATTAGGGCAATTCATTTTATGGATAAGAAAGTCTTTAGGGAAATTACGCCATAGAGAATAAGTTAGTTTATTTGTAATGATATATTTGTCCATGTTGCCGTAGAAAAAGGTATGATGATTTCTGTTGTAATCCCTTGTTATAAGGTAGAAAAGTTATTAGAGCGTTGTGTTGAGAGTATTCTTAAACAGACATTTGATGCCTTTGAACTGATATTAGTAGATGATGGTAGCCCAGACCAAACTGGTGTGGTTGCAGATAAAATCGCACTCCGAGATGCACGAATAAAAGTTATTCATCAAGAAAATGGTGGGGTGATGGCTGCACGACATGTGGGAGCAAGAGCTGCAAGTGGAGACTGGGTTTGTTTTGTTGATAGCGATGATGCACTTCCAATGGATGCTTTACAAAATCTTTATGCTGGTACAAAAGCGCGGGAGATTGTTGAGATGGTTGTAGGGTTTCGCGATGGCGTGAAGATTAAGACGTTTGATGCAACCTATAGTTTAGAGGACTATCGTTATGATACCATTGCGCGGAGAAATTTACATGTAGCTGTATATGGACGCTTATATCGACGTAAGCTGTTTACGGATTTTATGTTTGACATTCCACGAAACGTATTGAAAGGTGAGGATTGGTTGTTTAATGTCCGTTATGCTTTTGCAATGCAGCATAAACCTGTTGTTGTCGAAAAATGTGTTTATCATTATATTATTACAGATGAGGGACTGCATACATCAGAAGAGAAACCAGAATCTTTGATAAATTATGATTTGTTGCGATTGGCTTCTATTCCTCAACAATATCAACAACAATACATATCTGCCATCATGGAGGCACGATTCATTCTATTATTAGATTGGACTTTTGCGAACCTTTTTAGTGTAGGGTGGCAATCAAATGCTTTTGTAATTTATCTTAAGGAGAAAATAAAGGAAACAGGATATACTTTAACACTCCAGCAAAAGATGCTGTTGAGCAAGTGTATCTTCGGAAGGATTGTATATTTTAATCTTTTGAGAATTAAATATCATATTATATAATATCTAGAGCACGTCTCGTACACGCTTTTAGTAGAACTTAAATGAAACGATAAACGCAATGAAAGAATATCATATTACATGTAGTACAGATGATAACTACGTACAGCATTGTATGGCGATGCTGTGTTCTCTGTTTGAGAATAATGCAGGCTATATATTCCATGTGCATCTTTTACATCATGCTTTATCAAAGCATGGGCAGCAATTAATTACAACATTGTGCCAGCGATATAGTTGTGCTATTTCATTTTATGACATTGATGAACAATATACTTCCGAATTTAAAATAAGCGAAAGTCATCCGAATCTTTCTGTCGCAACGTATTATCGGATATTCCTTCCTTCATTATTAACGGCGGATATAGAGAGGATACTCTATTTAGATTGTGACATTATTGTCCTGGGGAAGGTTATAGATTTATATGAGATAGAACTTGATAATTGTGGTGTCGCAGCGACATGTGATGGGACTCCTTTAAATAATCAACATCGACAAATTCTAAGTATAGGCTTAGGTGATAAAGGCTTTTGCGCAGGAGTTCTCATGATAAATTTGACGTATTGGAGGGAGCATGATAGTTCGAATCATATGTTGGAGTATATTAATAGGATGGGGGACAATCTTATGATGGAAGATCAAGATGTGTTGAACCATGAGTTCCGGCACCATTGGCTTCAACTACCTTATAAATATGGTAAATATCCTATGACTTTTGTTTTACTTGATGGACGGCAAAAGACATTTGATCTCTATGAATATGCTATGGCACCTTGTATACTCCATTATGCATCGTCATTTAAACCGTGGCTGAATGTGAAGATTCCTGATGGAAAACATTATTGGAAATATGTCGCATTATCGGGCTTTCCGAATCCTAAGACAATCAAGATTGATGCTAAAGAGAACCTGAAATTGAGGATACTCATTCTGCGTTATTATCTGAATTGTTATGTCCGCCCTTTTATTCCCAATATCGTCGAACTCATAGTGAAAGATATTGCAGCCTTACTTTTGATTCCATTATACTTTTTTAAGCGTGGTGGGATGAAACGATACCGCTTAAAACGGTGGCTTGAGAAGTATGGCATGTGATAGTTCTCATAATTTATTCATTGCTTTGTAATGCTGATTTCTATTCTCATTTTCCTGATTTTGTTGGCCCATCTTCCTTGGATTGCAATTATAGTTGTCTATCCATGGAATGTGTTGGCTGTCTATACTTGGCTGCATCCACAGCAACGATGGGCAAGGCTATTAGCCATACCTTATCGAATGGTAGCTCGCTTCACTCGATCGGGTTGGGAAAAGTTTTGTGCTGTGCATATTGGTCACCTTCCTTCTTATCATTTGCGTAAGTGGATGTACCAAGGACTTGGAGTGCAATGTGAGGAGAATGTCATATTTCGGTATGGCACAGAAATATGGTCGGCGCACCATTTGCATATCGGAAAGGGGATGATTGGTGGATACGATTTATTGTTAGATGCGCGCAATGGGATAGAGATTGGAGCGAATGTGAATTTTTCGGCACGTGTTTCTATCTATACGGAGCAACATGATTATCGTGCAGCCGATTTTGGTTGCGATGATTCTATCTGTAAGAAGGTAACGCTTGGCAATCGTGTTTGGGTGGGTCCCAATGTGATTATCCTTCCAGGAGTGACGATTGGCGAAGGTGCAGTGTTGGCCGCTGGATGTGTTGTGGCGCACGATGTGCCACCTTTTACTGTTGTTGCAGGTATTCCTGCCAAGAAAATCGCTGAGCGGCCGCAGCATCTCACTTATCAATTCAATGGGAAAGGCGGTCGGCTTTATTAAAGGTATTTTTATTGATGGTGCAGCATAAAATCAGAATTGCTTATATCACCGAGGGGCTGTGGCATGCTGCAGGCATGGAGCGCGTGCTTTCTTTGCGGGTAAATGCGATGTGCCATGATCTGGATATCACGTTTATCACGTTAGATGATGGAAGTCGCTCCGACATTTTTCCATTAGATCAGCGCATCGAGCGAGTGCATCTTCCAGCGAAGACCAAGGCCGAGTGTTATGCGGCTTTGTCGGCCTATTTTGAGCAGCATCCGCAAGATATCACCGTTTCAACAGGGGGCTTAGAGTCTTTTGTGCTCTATAAGTTGCATGATGGGAGCAAGAAGGTTTTCGAGTTCCATTTTTCTTTCAATATCTCATGGGTTTGGATGGGGCAACATCGGCACGGATTGGCTCTGCAAATTGCAGCATGGATGCAAACCCTGCGGCGCATTCTGTTGGCCAGGAAGTATGATCAGTTGGTGGTATTGAGCCGGAGTGATGCGAAGAAATGGAGACGTTTCGTTCCACAAACCACCTTTATTTATAATCCTTTGACCATCCATCCGCAATCCCGCTCAAGTTGTGAGCATCCCAAGGCCATAGCCGTGGGGCGGCTACACTATCAAAAAGGATTTGACTATTTGATTAAAGCGTGGGAGAAGGTGGCGCAACGCTATCCGCAATGGCAGTTGGATATCTATGGCGAAGGTGAGTTAAGGCAGCTTTTGCAGCAGCAAATTGATGCGGCGGCGCTGTCGGAAGTCGTAACTTTGCGGGGGACGACGAAGGATATCGTGACGAAATATGTCGATACCTCAATGTTTCTATTAAGTTCGCGTGACGAAGCTTTCGGATTGGTTATCACCGAAGCCGAGGCGTGTGGCTTGCCCATTGTGGCTTTCGATTGCCCCTCAGCTCCTCATGAATTAGTGCATCATGGGCAAAATGGTTTTATGGTTCCTTTGGGCGATGTCGACGACTTTGCCGATAAAATTTGTAAGCTGATAGCTGATACGCAACTCCGAAAGGCTTTCGGGGCAGCGTCGGTTGCGGTTGCAGCGCAATTTAAAATAGAAGCCATTCAGGCGCAATGGATGAATTTGTATCAGAAAATTTGTAATCACGATGGAAGATAAGGCAACATGGAAGGGGATGAAAGCCAGCATCGCGGCCGATTTTAAGCGCAATTATGCCTACTCCTGGTTAAAGTTTCTCTTGGCCGATTTCTTTTTCCCCAATTATCGCTTCCGCTTCCTTTTTTGGTTGCGTGTGGCAGAGATGGCACAGTGCAATCGACGTTTTCGGTGGCTTTATCCGCTGGCAGCCATCTGCTACCACCATTATTCGCAGAAAGGAAATATCGAAATCAGTTTCCATTCGGTGGGGAAGGGCGTGAAAATACAGCATACGGCGGGCTTCATCATTGTGCATAGTGAGGCGCGCATTGGCGACAATGTGCATCTCTCACCGGGTGTGATTGTGGGCATTAGTTCGCTCAATCGCCGGCACGAACTGCCTGTTATCGGCAACGATTGCTATTTGGCACCTAACGCCAAGGTGTTTGGCAAGTGCCACATTGGCCATCGGGTGGTGATTTCGACCGACACGGTTGTGCGGGATATGGATGTGCCCGATGATGCCATCGTGGTGGGTACACCTGCCAAAATCATTTTGAAGGCATATTGAAAGCCCGTAGAAATGCACCATCGCGCGTGTTCAGAGCAACAAAAATGAGGTAGATGCACAAGGAATGCGACCTTGCGGCAACGGAAGAAATCTTTTTCTCGAGGGACCTAATCTATTGTCCCTCACGAGTCACGGAAAATTTTATTTTTCATGCAAATACCCTAAGGCTGCGAAAACGAGATAAATGCATGATTGCCGTGTGACGGGGCAGCAACATGTATCGAAATGATTTGGTAAAATCGTTTGCTCATCTTTTCATAAAATATGGATTCATTGCAAAAAATAGTGTTGATATCTCTGTCAACACCCACCTATAATAATGTCAGAGCTGCCTCGGCGCTGCCTTACCATCTCATTCGGGCGCAACGTGGTGAGGGGACTGCGTTCGTGGTCTATTCGTTTAACATCAACGAAATTGCACCTGATGAAATCAAGCAGATAGAGGCCACCTTAGGCATCACCATCAGGTTGTTGCCGCGTCCGCGTTGGATGTTGCTCATGATACGGTTGCGACTGCTTCTGTTGCGTGTGTTTTTGCGCTATCCTTTGGGCTCTTATTATTGTCTTCCGTCGGCTACAATACAAGCCGTGAAGGCCGAGAGCCCCGATGTTGTGTGGATTTATGGCGAAGAAATTGCAGGCTTGGCGCGCTGGTTTAGCGGCATGAGATGCGTGGTTACGATGCCCGATTGCGAATCGTTATTCTATTATCGTTTGCTGGGGAAGACGTTTGCCACGCGTAATCTCTTTCAGATTTTAAAGTCGTCGTTTGCCTATCATCAATATCTCGCTTTAGAGCGCCACATTAGTTTGCCCCATGTGCGTTATCATTTTGTAGGGCAGGCTGACGCGTCGTTTTTCCAATCACATGCCGAGCAAGGCGAGACGTTGTTCTTGCGGCATCCACTTTATGATTACAAGGGTAAGCCGATAGCGTTTCATCAACCGCGAATCAAACTGTTGATTGCTGGGCGTAATGATTTTTATATGGCCGATGAGGTGCAAAAGGTGATAGCCTTGCTCACGGCTCGTGATGCTGCAGCAGAGGTTAGTGCCATTAAAATGCATTACGATATAGCCTTTTTGGGCAAGGGATGGGAGCCGTGTGTAGAGGCTTTGCAGCATGCGGGCTTTGCTGTAAGTCATCAGCGTTTTGCAGAGGATTACATCGAAGCGCTGCAAGCCAACGACATACAACTTACTCCGATAGCTGTAGGAACCGGGACGAAGGGTAAGGTGTTGGATGCAATTGCCAATGGTCTGTTGGTTGTGGGAACGCCGGGTGCTTTAGAAAATATTGCGGTGGAGCATGGCAAGTCGTGTTTGTTATACCATAGTCCTCACGAACTTGTCACGATGTTGGCAACTATTCCGCAGCATGTTTCCGATTATGAGCGTATGGCCGAGGCCGGACGCGAGCAGGTTTTAGCGCACCACCAGTGCTTAGCCATCGTTCACAAACTGTTTCATTGGGATATTTCATCGGCGGAATGAGATGGTATTACTTAACGTAGTTTCAGATTTAAATGTTCCTATATTTATTTCTTTTCATTGCTCTTGCAGGGATTTATAAGCTGACTTATCGCGGTTCGGGCTGCGACAAACGGCTTTTCTTCTTTATCGTGTTGGCATTGGGGCTCTTCGTGGGACTATCCGACATGTTAGGAGGCTATGATCGTTACATCTATGCCGAGTATTTTGACCAGGTAGCTGATGTGGGGAAGACGTCAATGCACGACTATCTTAACGAGGCACAGATATTCAGTCACTGGGAAGGTGAGAAGGGATATGGATGGTTGAATGTGGCCATCTCGCTCTTTACGAGCAATCGTTATATCTTTATTCTCGTCTTTACACTCATTGTCTATGGTCTGTTATTCGTGTCGATCAGCGAATATACTGACGATAATCTGATGGCACTCATGGTGTTCATGGGGCTGTTGTTTTTCTTCACGTACACCTATTTACGTCAGGTCATGGGTTTTAGCATCGGTTGGTTGGCCATCCGTTATGCTTATCGGCGTAGCTTTTGGAAATTTACTTTAATCGTGTTGTTGGCATATTCGATGCACAATTCAGCAGTGATTCTGTTTCCGCTTTATTTTATTCCCGTAAAAAAATATCCTAAGGGGGTAGTGATAACGGTTTTAATCGTCTGCTTGTTTTTAGGTGCTTTGGGTGTTGCGAATTTCTTTTATGACACTTATAGTGATGCGGCCGATGACTCGCGTGGCGAAAGTCTGAATGAGAGTACAGGTTCTTTGCGTCCAGGTTATTTGATAGAAGCCGTTATTTTTGCCGTGCTCATTTTGCGAAACTATGAATATGTCTTAGATACCAAACGCCATATTCTGTTGATGAATGTAGGGCTATTCTTCTGTTGTGTATTACTTTTATTTATTCGCTCAGAGAATGGAGGACGTTTAAGTTGGTATTATGCCATCGGTATTATGGCCACATTGGCTAATATTGCAGCACAAAAACACCGAGTGAATGCCACTCCACAATCTATTAGTTTAAGTGGATTTCATCTTTTCCTCATTGGTTTAAGTTTCTTCTTGTATTTCCGAATTCTTCGTGGTTGGGGTGAAGGTGGTTATCAAATTTTGTATCCTTACAAAACATTTTTGACTAACGGACATCGGGATCCCGATAGAACGTATGATGAATATGAATATGACTACCGATATGACAAAGATAAATTCTATCGATAATTTAGTGCGCACGGCTGTGAAACAGCCTCGACAATCGGGGATAGAATTGTTGAGAATAGTAGCGATGCTGATGGTGATAATCGTGCATATCTATCCTGGAACAATAGGTTTTAGCTATCAGCGCATGCATGATGCTCCTTTTTCGAGCATCAATAGTTTCATGTTAGAGTCGTTATCTATCGTCTGTGTGAATGTATTTGTCTTTATATCGGGATGGTTTGGCATTAAGAAAAACTTGCAAAGTATAGGTAATTTGTGTTTTCAAGCACTATTCTTTGCTGTGCTCATTTATGGCGTGCTGTGGTGTCTCTCACCTCAAACATACGGAAACATCGATGCGCTATCTACCATTTTTATGTGGCATACCGACGACTATTGGTTTGTGAAAGCCTATTTAGGATTAGTGATATTTTCTCCCATGCTGAATAGTTTTACGGAGAGGTGTTCCGAAAAACAGCTACGCGGGGTGCTGATAGCCTTTTATAGTTTCCAGACGTTATATGCTTGGATGAGTATTTATGGTGCTATTTGGTTTGCTGGCGGCTACTCGGCTACTTCTTTTGTAGGGTTATATCTCTTGGCCTATTATATGCGTCATTATGCATCAGTTTGCAAACAATGGGATAAAAAAACTTGGTTGGTGTTATTCTTTGGGATAGCTTTCCTACAAGCTCTTTTGGCTTCGTGGCTGACATGGCATAATATCCTCATTGCAGGCCGTCTCTTTACTTACACCAATCCTTTAGTGATAGTGCAAACTGTAGCCTTGTTTATGTTTTTCTCACAATTGAAGATGAAGAGCAAGGTTGTTAATAAGCTCGCACTTTCTTGCTTGGCTGTTTATTTGCTCCATGCACATCCTTTAGTTTTGCACACATCTTTCCGTGAGCTGATTTTAGATTTGGATGCAAAACTATCCCCTTATTCTTATGCGTGTTCTATCGCTTTACTATTTATAAGCATTTTTATAATCGCTTTTTTGTTAGATCAAATCCGACTATATCTGTATCAGCAGCTTTATAAAATAGGCCGTAATTTCTTACAGAAGCAAATGGAACGCTCATGATAACGATATTAACCCCCACATTTAATCGAGCGCATCTGTTGCCTCGTTTGTTTGAAAGCCTGACACACCAAACCGATTTTAATTTTGAGTGGTTGGTGATGGATGATGGCTCTACAGATGGAACTTCTGATTTATTTGCGGGTAATACCTTCCTATCAGCACCTTTTCCCATTCGATATTATCGGCAGGAAAATGGTGGAAAGCATCGTGCTTTGAATGCAGGTGTGAAGCAGGCAAAGGGCGATTTTATCTTTATTGCCGATAGCGATGACTGGCTATTGCCACAATCTGTTGCGATAGTGGGACAGCATGCGTCAGCTATTGCAGATGATAATACTTTTGCTGGCGTTGCAGGATTAGACGTTTTTGATGATGAGCGTATTGTGGGGACAGGATTACCTCAAGATATTATCGATTGTAATGCGATGGATATTCGCTATCGCTACCATGTAGATGGGGATCTAAAAGAGGTTTTTAAGACCACCGTTTTGCAGGAGTTTCCTTTCCCCGAAATACAAGATGAAAAATTTTGTCCAGAGCAATTAGTGTGGTTTCGTATCGCCCAAAAGTATAAACTCCGTTATTTTAATACCCCAATTTATGTTGCAGAGTATCAGCTCAATGGTATAACCGCTTCCATCATTCGCGTCAGAATGTTAGCACCACAAGCCACTTGTATGATGTATGCAGAAATGCTGGCCTATAAGATACCCTTTAAGGAAAAGATAAAAGCAGCTATAAATTTTTGGCGTTTCAAAGTCTGTGCTCCTTCTCGGGTGATGATAACAACCTTAAAGGGAGGATGGCGATGGTGTTATCTCATAGGCATGCTGCTTCATTGGCGTGATAAAAGGCAGGTGGGTGCAGCATCGTTGCTAAAATAAAAGATAGGGTAACAATGCAGTTTGAATCATTTTCTTTTTTAGTTAGTTTGGCCTTAGCCTGCTTGGTTTATTGGAGTATCCCTTCTCGTAGAGGAATTTGGCGTAAATATTTATTATTTATTTTAAGCTATATTTTCTATAGTTTATTTGATTGGCGCTTTTCTTTCTTCCTTTTCTTTACAACCATCCTTTCTTATGGTTGTGGGAAAAAGCTCATACAGCTAAACGATACGCACATTAAACAGCGGAAGTTCATTGTAGGAAGCTATTTGACAGTGAGTGTCTCTACACTGTTTTTATTTAAGTATCTATCATTTTTTGTTACGACGATAGCGCCATTTCTCCATCATTTCACGGCTACAGAGAGGCTGAGTTCGTGGCGTTTGCTGTTGCCGATAGGTTTGAGTTTCTATCTATTTATGTCGATGAGTTATGTCATAGACTGCTATCGGCGGACGATAGCTAAGACCCCTTCTCTATTGAATTATGCTGTTTATATGAGTTTCTTCCCGCATTTAGTAGCAGGTCCTATTGATAGAGCACGACTGTTTATTCCGCAATTAGAAGAAAAAAAGCATTTCCAGCAAGACCTTTTTATTAGTGGGCTGCGGCAAATGTTATATGGATTTTTCAAGAAATTGGTCATTGCCGATAATTTAGCACTTATTGTTTCTCAGGTTTGGAACACCTATCCGCAACAAAATACTTTTGTCATTCTTTTGGGAGCTATGGCTTATTCCGTCCAAATTTATGCTGATTTTTCGGGCTATTCGGATATTGCGATAGGCATAGGACGTCTGTTTGGAATAGAGATGATGCGGAATTTCAGCTTTCCTTACTTTGCAAGAACGGTGGCAGAGTTTTGGCGTTCGTGGCATATCTCGCTCACATCTTGGTTTACAGAGTATCTTTACATCCCTTTAGGAGGTAGTCGTCGTGGAACATTTCGAACCATATTGAATACACTTATTGTGTTTACACTCTGTGGATTATGGCATGGAGCCAACTGGACTTTTATGGTATGGGGCTTTCTATGCGGTGCATTGTTTATCCCCATTCTCTTAGATGGAGGGAAAAGTAAGCAGAAATGGAAACAAACATCGGTCGCTTTTACATTCAATAATATCGTCCACATGTTCACTCTTTTCCTTGCGATTACAATTTGTTGGGTATTCTTTCGGTCAGCGTCTGTAACGCAAGCTTGTGAATTGCTGGGCTATATGTTCAATAATCTCACCGTAAATAGTTCGGTAAGTGTCGTTACGATGGTGATGCCCCCGGTATTTTTTATGCTACTATTGAGTTTCATCGGGATAGAATGGAAGGGTAGGAATGAGAACCATGGTTTAGATTTTGTGCAGAAGAAATCGCGCTTTTTCCGTTGGACAGTCTATACCTTAATGATTTTCTCTATATTCTTCTACATTCAAACAGAAGGTGGACAATTTATTTATCAAAACTTTTAAAAGATGAAGGCATTACTAATTAAGCTCTTTTCTTTTATTGTTTTCTTCTCTGTTTGGGTAGGCCTGTTATTTCTTCTCAATAAATATTGGCTTGCAACCGATCATTATAACAATGAATTTACCGTTAAAGGTAAGCTCATTCAAACGGAGACCCGCCTTCCAAAAGTTATTTTTGTGGGTGGTAGCAATGTAGCTTTTGGCATTGATTCTAAGACAATATCCGATAGTATAAAGCTTCCGGTTTTTAATGCAGGGCTTATTGCTGGTCTGGGAATGCGTTATATTTTTGATAGCTATGAGCCTTATTTCCGTCGAGGAGATATTGTGATTTTAATGCCCGAATACGAACATTTCTATGGTGATAATGCTTATGGAAATCCAGAAACTGCTGGCTATTTGCCCTATTTAAGCGATTTTAAACCATGGCTCTTGAATGATAAACAGCTTGGTGTTGTCAGCTTAGGTTTTCTTAAAACAACATTACAGATAGCTGTTAAGGGGACTTATTTTAAGTTGCTTCACGCCTTTAAGCCGGCAGGAAATGTGTATGAGTATAAGATGAGCGGATTTAATAAATGGGGGGATGAAGTATCACATAGAACACTTCCACCTAATATTAATAATATAGGTGCCTATCCTATTTTGGGTGACTATAATGCAAGTTACACCCAACATTTGTTAAACCAAGTTCATCATTTACGAGAGAGGGGTGTACGAGTCATCTTTTTCCCTCCAATAACCAGCAAGAATATGGTAGCGCTAAATCATAAGCAAATTGTTAAGATTAAACGGAGTTTGGCCGCTGCAGGTTGTGCCTATGCGGTCTCCCCCGATAGTTTAGCTTATCCCGATAGTTTGCTTTATAACACAACCTATCATCTCAATGCACAGGGAGTTGCTGTAAATTCGCAGCGTTTAGCAGGTTATCTGAAACCTCTGTTACATTCTCCTTTTCGTAAAAAATAATCGAAATGCGTATCTTACAAGTCATAACCTCATTGGAAATGGGAGGGGCTGAAACCTTATTGGTTAATATGATACCTCGTCTGCAGGCTTTGGGACACGAAGTTGACCTTTGTGTTTTTAATGGTAATGAAACCCCTTTGATGCAACGATTAAAGGAACAATGTCCACAAACAAACCTTTTTGTTTTAGGGACGGGCTATTATAACCCTTTATATATCTTTAAATTGATGCGGATGATGCGTGATTATGATCTTGTTCACACGCATAATTCGTCACCCCAGTTGTTTGTTGCTTTAGCCAGTTTGTGGCATAAGCCTTTGTTATGTACGACAGAACATAACACTTCAAACAGGAAACGGAATTGGAGGTGGTATCGTCCTATAGAACGATGGATGTATCATCGTTATCAGCATATTATTTGTATTAGCGATATTGCTGCTCAGAAGTTACGTGAGTATATGGGGAAAGGCTGGAATAGCCCTGCGTCTTCACTTTATCAACGCATTTCAACGATTAACAATGGTATTGATGTTGAGGCGATTCATGCAGCTGAGCCGTGTCAGGAATTGGTGAAGGTAAAGGAACAAAGATGTGCCCTATTAATGGTAGCGGCCTTTAGGAAACAAAAGGATCAAGACACGCTTGTACGAGCTTTAGCATTGCTTCCTAAAACAGCGTATGAAGTATGGTTTGCTGGAGCAGGCGAACGTTTAGAGGAAGTGCGAAAGTTAAGTGAGACTTTAGGTATTGCATCTTATGTAAGGTTTTTGGGCATTCGTACTGATATTCCACAGGTGTTGCAAGCGGCCAATATTATTGTGATGTCTTCTCATTGGGAGGGTCTGAGTCTTAGTAATGTTGAAGGGATGTCGGTGGGTAAGCCTTTCATTGCAAGTGATGTGAATGGTTTGCGCGAAGTGACAAAGGATTGGGGGCTATTGTTCCCACATGAAGATGCAAAACAGTTGACTGCTCTTCTTCAGCGGTTGGCAACCGATGATGCCTATTATAAGCAGATAGCCCAGCGTTGTTATGAACGTGCGAAACAGTTTGATATTAACGAGATGGTCCGAGCATACAACCAAGTATATTTAACGTTGTGCAAAGCATGACAAATAACGATAAAATAAGCAATACAGCAATGCAAAGAAACATATTAATTACATCTGCCGGTCAACGTGTTGTGTTGACAGAGATTTTTAAAAATTCACTCGCTACTTTGCATCTTGAAGGGAAAGTGTTTACAACGGATATGAATCCGCGAATGGCACCTGCGGGATATGTGTCGGATGGTTGTTTTGAAGTAGAGCGATGTACTGCTCCTACTTACATCACACACTTGTTAGAACTATGTCAATTACATGATATAGGTATCCTTGTTCCTACGATTGACACAGAACTTTTAATACTGGCACAGCACAAAGAAGCATTTGCTGCAGCAGGCATTCGTGTGATGGCATCGGATGAAAACTTTATTTCAAAGTGTCGGGATAAACGAAAGACAGCCAAACTCTTTGCTGATTTAGGGATTGATGTGCCTCGAGAAATAGATAAGTTTCACCCAACATTCCCCCTTTTTGCCAAGCCCTACGATGGTTCTTTAAGTACTAACCTTCATGTCATCCGTCATCAAGAGGAGTTGACTTCGGAGTTGTTGGCTGATGAAAAGCTTATTTTTATGGAGTATATCAACCCCGAAGAGTTTAAAGAATTTACGGTGGATATGTATTATGGAAGCGATCATCAAGTGAAGAGTATTGTACCGCGGGAACGCTTAAAGATTCGTGCTGGCGAAATCAATAAAGGCATTACGCAAAAAAACAGTTTAGTAGCATTCCTCAAAAAGCGCATGAATTATTTGCCCGGTGTTGTGGGGTGCATTTGTATTCAGTTGTTCTATCGTGAGGCTGATGAGCGTGTTTATGGTATAGAAATTAATCCTCGTTTTGGCGGTGGCTACCCGTTAAGTTATTATGCTGGGGCAAATTTTGTGGAATTTATGTTGAGAGAGTATTGTTTAGGTGAGAAAATAACGTATCAAGATAATTGGAAAAACCATACGCTGATGTTGCGTTATGACCGCGAAGTTATCGTTCATGAGGAGTAAAATCGTTTTTTTTGATTTGGATGATACACTCTATCACGAAGTCGATTTTCTGAAATCGGCCTACCGAGAGATAGCTTCTTTTATTGAAACAAATTATCATTTGCAAGGAATTTATGCTGAGATGATGGGCTATTGGCAGGCTGGTGAGAATGTCTTCCAGTGCTTGTTAGCATCTCATTCCTTACATGATTTGACGATGCAAAACTTACTTTTGCATTATCGGGCACACGTTCCACAGATTACATTAGGCATTGAAACGCAACACACTTTAGAACATTTGCATGAAAAGGGTATCAGAATGGGATTAATTACTGACGGACGAACCTTAACACAGCAAAATAAAATAGCGGCATTAGAGATAAAAAAGTATTTTGGAGAGCAGGATATTTATATCTCGGAAGCATTTGGATCAGAAAAAACAGAAGGAAAATCGTTCCAGGATGTGCAGCAACGCTATGGCGAGAATAGTGAAATATTCTATGTAGGCGATAATCCTAAAAAAGATTTTGCATGGCCAAATGCTTTGGGATGGATAACAATTTGCTTGTTGGATGACGGGCAGAATATCCATTCTCAGCAGTTTAATGTCGGCGAAGGCTGTTTGCCTCAATACAAAATACATCAAATAGAAGATTTATGCAAGCTCATAGACAAAAACTCATTCGATTGACAACGGTCGACATATCGCTTTATAACTTATTGGTGGGGCAGTTGAAATTCCTCAATCAATATTATGAGGTTGTGGGTGTTTCTGCCGATACAGGCGTGCTCCATGACTTGGCTAAGCGTGAAGGAATTCGTGTAATCAATGTGTCTATGGAGCGTGAAATCCGTCCCTTTGCGGATGTTAAAAGCTTGTGGTTTCTGATGAAGCTTTTTAAAAAGGAACGTCCATATATTTTGCATGCCAACACACCAAAGGGGTCTTTGTTGGCAATGATTGCCGGGAAAGTGGTGGGGGTCCCCCATCGTATATACACCGTTACAGGTCTACGTTATCAAGGTGCCAACGGCATGTTGCGTTTCATTTTAAAGACAATGGAACGGCTTACCTGTCTTTTCGCGACGAAGGTGATTCCTGAAGGGAACGGAGTGTTGCACACATTGCAGGTTGATGGTATCACGAAGAAGCCGCTTGCTGTTTTGGGAAATGGGAATATCAACGGAATTGATACTGACTATTTTTCAGTGAGCAGGACAGAAACGGATCTTATACATGATCATCGTTTTAGTAAAAGCATGGAAATGACGGAGCAAAGTGCACCAGATCGTGCTTCAATTCGCGCGACTTTAGGCTTCAATCTCGATGATTTTGTTTTTGTCTTTGTAGGTCGCTTGGTGAAAGATAAAGGAATTATAGAGTTGCTTCATGCCTTAAATCGATTGCATGTGAATGGTTATCAGCAGGCAAAGCTCCTTATAGTAGGGAGTTTTGAGTCGGGGGATGCTGTGGGCGAAGTGGCTGAAAACGAGATTAAAAATAATTCCCATATTGTGTGGATTGGCTGGCAAAACGACGTACGCCCTTATCTCTTAGCAGCTGATGCGCTAGTTTTTCCCAGCTATCGGGAGGGCTTTCCCAATGTTCCTTTGCAAGCAGGTGCTTTGGGATTGGCTTCTATCGTGACCAATATCAATGGATGTAATGAAATTATCAAGGATGGTTTGAACGGGAAAATCATTGTAGCTCCACTTTCAGATGAGGGAAGACTGTTGACCGAATCTGGAGGAACAGTGATGGAAAATGCGCTCTATCATGCGATGGAATGGTTTATAAATCATCCTGATGACGTGGGGCGTATGGCGCATAATGCGCGTGAACAAATTGTTACGCGTTATAAGCGGGAGCATGTGTGGCAGGCTGTTTTGCAATGCTATCAATCACTTTAAAGAAGACTTATGTATCGGAAATTTTTCAAACGCTTTTTAGATGTCGTGATTTCGTCTTTGGTGCTTCTTTGTTTGTCACCGTTGTTGTTATTGCTTACTGTGTGGTTGCATTTCGCTAATCGTGGTGCTGGAGCATTCTTTTTACAGGAGCGTCCGGGGAAAGGGGGGAAGATATTCAAGGTAATCAAGTTTAAAACGATGACTGATGCACGCGATGCAGCCGGTCATCTATTGCCTGATGAGGAGCGGATTACACGTGTTGGTGCTTTCGTACGGTCTACTTCCTTGGACGAATTATTGCAATTTGTGAACGTGTTGAAAGGCGATATGAGTTTAATAGGGCCGCGTCCTTTGTTGGTTCAATATCTACCATTGTATAATGCCACACAGGCACGCCGGCATGAAGTCAGACCTGGTATCTCAGGTTGGGCGCAATGTCATGGTCGCAACGCACTCACTTGGAGCGAAAAGTTTGCTTATGATGTGTGGTATGTCGACCATTTATCGTTCCTCACCGATTGTAAGGTGGTTGCTTTGACGATAAAAAGTGTATTGAAACGGGATGGTATTGCGCATGAGGGATCGGCAACGATGGAGCCATTCAATGGGCACAATTAACCTATCAGTTGCATGAGCAGTTGCTTTTTAAAAGTGTAAGGTACTTAAAGTCGTGCAACGCGATGGAAACAAAATCTGTTCCCACCGCGTTGCATGAGTTATACTCGTATTCTAAAACCTCGTCCTATTCTTGCAAGAGCGCTTGACGTGCTTGCTCAAATCGTTTGGGATAGTTGCTGATGAAGCACATGTTAACGATACAGTTGGCCAAGAGTTCTATGTCACTCAAATCAACTCCTTTCTCACGCGAGACATCTTTACCGATAATCACTTCCCAGTTGCCTCTAAAGTTGGCATCTTCGGCTCCCATGTATTGCTCGTCTCCGTTTCCTTTCATGATTTTGTAACGAATGCTTTTGGAAGAGTTCACGGGACAAAGCGATTCCAATATGGTATAAGCCTCCTTTAATGGTTCGCGGTATTTGGCCGTACCAGGGAACATTTCATTGATGACCGGCATGAGCTCGTCAAACGAATAAGCTTGTATTAATTGGTAGAGTTTCATTTGTCGATTAGAATTTGGCCATTTTTATCGCATCAATGGCACACTCATCTCCTTTATTCCCCAATTTCCCACCGCAGCGATCAAGTGCTTGTTGCAAGTCGTTGGTGGTGAGAAGGCCATAGATGACGGGGATTTCCTGTGTGGCATTCAAGTGGGCAATGCCTTGCGTTACACCTTGACAGATATAGTCGAAGTGGGGAGTCTCGCCACGGATTACGCTCCCTAACACGATAACAGCATCATAACCGCCATGCAACACCATTTGATGTGCGCCATAGATGAGCTCGAAACTGCCCGGGACAGTTTTCACATGTATATTCTCGGGCAGCGTACCATGCTGTTTCAGTGTTGCCATAGCGCCCGATAAGAGGGCGCCAGTGATGTCAGGATTCCATTCAGCCACCACGATGCCGAAGCACATGTTGCTGGCATCGGGAACGGTAGCTGGGTCGTAATCCGAGAGATGATGTAATGCTGTTGCCATTATCGTGAAGCTCTTTCGATATATTTATCTATCTCTTGGCTTTGCACGAGCTGTGCGTTTACATAGTTAGCCTTAATCTTTTGGTAGAGTTCCAGCGCCTTGTCCTTCTTACCTTGGCTCTCCAACAGGATGCCGGCTTGCAGATAGAAAGTGGGAGCGATAGAGTTATTGACGCCGTCTTTGGCTTGCTTATCGGCCATCTGAGCAGCCTTTTCCAGGTTATCGATGGCTTTATCGAGCTGGTTTACGTGGGCATAAGCATTGCCGAGCGCCGCGATTGCTGCGGGACTAACCATGGCATCGTCTGCCGGGCTGTAGGCATCTAAATACTTCACTGCATCGTCCCATTTGTTTAAATTGGCATAGCAAAGCCCTGCATATAGGTTGGCTAAGTTCGCCGCATCGGTGCTACCGTAGTCGCTGATGATATTCAATAGGCCTGCGTAGCCTGCGCCGTCACCCTTTAAGGCTTTGTCGAACTGCTCGGCATCAAAATACTCCTGCCCTTTTGCTAAGGCCGTGCTTGCTTTTTCCTCGCGCGGCTGTGCAACATAGGCCTTGTAGAGAAATCCGCCCACCACTGCGATGATGATGGCAGCAACTGCGATGATGATGGCTTTCCGATACTTCATAGCGAAAGCTTCCGACTTCATGAGCGCCCCATTCTCGAGTGCTCCTTGTTCTTTGATGTTTGTCATTTGTTTATTCTGTCTTTTCTATTTGTATTCTTGTCTCAGCGTATCTGCGTCCTGAAAGGTGCGCAAGAAAGGCAGTCACAAAATTACTGAAATAATCTCAATTGGTGAAATTTATGGCCTCTTTTTTTCGTTATTCATGATAAACCCATAACTTTGTACACTAATATGATATTACGTAGATTATCCATCTTAAATTATAGGAACATCCAGACTGCGACGATTGATCTATCGCCGAAACTTAACTGTTTCATTGGTAACAACGGCGAAGGAAAGACCAACATTTTAGATGCCGTCTATTATCTGTCGTTCTGCCGCAGTGCCTTTAATCCGATTGACGCGCAGGTGATGCGGCATGATGAGGATTTCTTTGTCTTGGAGGGGGATTACCGCTCTGACCAGGGCGATGAAGAGCACATTTATTGCGGCATGAAGCGCGGAACGAAGAAGCATGTCAAGCGCAACAAGAAGGAATATAAGCGCTTGGCACAGCACATAGGGCTCATTCCGCTGGTGTTTGTGTCGCCCGCTGATGCTGCATTGATCGAGGGTGGGAGCGAAGAGCGCCGACGGTTGATGGATGTGGTGATTTCGCAGTATGACCACGCCTATATGGAATCGCTCATGGCCTATAACAAGGCGTTGCAGCAACGCAACGCAATGCTCAAGCAGGGCGAGGCGGCCGACACGGCGTTGCTCAGCATCTGGGAGGAGCAGATGGCTGCGCATGGCACCGAACTCTATCAAAAGCGCACATCCTTTGTCGGCCAGCTGGTGCCGGTGTTCCAAGAGATCTACAGCTACATCTCGGGCGGCAGCGAGCGGGTGGGGCTGCGCTACGTTTCGCATGGGCAGCGCGGAGAGCTGTTGGATACCATCCAGCGTGACCGTCACAAAGACTTAGCCGTGGGCTATTCACTCCACGGCACCCATCGCGACGATTTAGAAATGCTGTTGGACGGTTTCCCCATGAAGCGCGAGGGTAGCCAAGGGCAGCACAAAACCTTTGCCCTAGCCTTGAAGTTGGCACAGTATAGCTTCCTGCACCGGCAGTCGGGCGAGCAGAAACCGCTGTTGCTGCTCGACGACATCTTTGACAAATTGGATGCCGGACGCGTGGAGCGCATCATCCAATTCGTGAGCGGTGAAGCCTTTGGCCAAATCTTCATCACTGACACCAATCGCACGCATATAGACATGATTTTGGGCAAAGGAAATTTCGACTATCACCTTTACGCCGTGGCTCACGGCAACGTAACCCTCGAAAGCCATGTTTAAGCGCGATGTAAAACCCTTAGGAGATTTGCTGCAAACCTTTCTGCGCAACGAAGGGCTGGAAACTCCGTTGAAGCAGAAGCGACTGTTGGATGCTTGGGAGGCCGTTGCCGGTGCCGCTATCGCACGCTACACGGGCGAGCGGTTCATAAAAAACCAAACGTTGTTTGTGAAGGTGCTTAACCCGGCACTTCGACAGGACTTGAGCATGATGCGGCAGCGTCTGGTGCAGCAACTCAATGCAGCTGTCGGTGGTTACATCATCAGCGACATCCACTTTTATTAAATCTTTTGTGCCCGTTTGCACCCCATCGGTATGCAAACGATAACACGCCTCCATCCCTTTTAATCAAAAGCATTGGCATTCGATGGCTCGAATGCTCGTGCGGAGCACAGAACGACATGCAAACCGACGCACGGTCATTATATAATAGGTGAAATGCCACGCAAACCGTCACACTGTCTGTTATATAATAGGTGAAACGCCATGCAAAACACAACACTAACAATGATAGAATAGGTGAATGGCGAAGTAAACTATCACACTTATTCGTATATTTTAACCAAAGGTAGTATCAAACAGTAGCACGAACGTGACTACCTGATCCAAAGTAGTGTCAAACAGTAGCACGAACGTGACTACCCGAGCCAAAGGTAGTATCAAACAGTAGCACGAACGTGACTACCCGAGCCAAAGTAGTATCAAACAGTAGCACGAACGTTGCCACCCGAGCCAAAGGTGGCATCAAACGGTAGCACGAACGTTGCCACCCGAGCCAAAGGTGGCATCAATCGGTAGCACGAACGTGACTACCTGAGCCAAAGTAGTGTCAAACGGTAGCACAAACGTGACTACACGAGCCAAAGGTGGTATCAAACGGTAGCACGAACGTGACTACCCGAGCCAAAGGTGGCATCAAACGGTAGCACAAACGTGACTACCTGAGCCAAAGGTGGCATCAAACAGTAGCACGAACGTTGCCACCCGAGCCAAAGGTGGCATCAAACAGTAGCACGAACGTTGCCACCCGATCCAAAGGTGGCACCAAACGGTAGCACGAACGTGACTACCTTAGCCAAAGTAGTGTCAAACAGTAGCAAGAACGTTTCCACCAGAGCCAAAGGCATATCCAAACGATAACACGGTCTGTAATATTTGTTATGAAGATATATTCAATCGATAGCAAAAATAGTTTGCAATTTGCATGGAGTTGTGGTGTTTTTCATCGTGATGATTGTTCACGCAGTTATGGAGGTTGGAAAATTTTTAGATGTAGGTTGTGGGCGCGGTGCGAGCGGACGGAAAATGTTTAGGTTGATGTTGAATGCGCGGTGAGAGAGGATGGAAAACCTTTATTGAAAGACTGTGTGCGCGATGTGCGCGGACAGGAAAGTTGTGGCGATTAGTCGTGCACCACTTCGTCCATGGCGACGTCTTGTGGCGTGGTGGGCACGCGCCCAACCATTTGGAAAGCAAAACAGAGCCCTATTTTGTAGGCCCTCGGCAGCTGTGCCAGCAAGCGGTCGTAATAGCCTTTACCATGGCCCAACCGACGGCCTTGCGCATCGAAGGCGACACCGGGCACCACCACCACGTCGATAGCTTCGTGCCGGGTGAATAGCGGGCCGGTGGGCTCCATGATGTGGTATTTTCCGCTTGCCTGCAGGTTTTCATCGCCTGTGTAACGGCGCAGTTCGAGTGTTTGTGGCAGCGTCACGGGCAGCAGCACCGTTTTGCCCGTCTGTTGTGCCAACAGTCGGATGAGTGGGCGTGTGTCCACCTCGTCGGGCATGGCATGATAGAGCAGGAGCGTGCGGGCTTGCCTGATGCGCGGGTGGGAGAGCAGCTGCTGCATGCAAACAAGCGACGCTTCGTGCCGCCTTTCGGGACTGAAGCGTCGTTTGCGTTGTGCCATTTCTTGTCGCAGTTGGGCTTTCTGCGTGGAGTCGTTGCTCATTTTCCGGCCGGTTGGGACTTTGGTGCAGTCTGCGGCTTTCGTGGAAAGGCCGCATGGTTTTTAAACACCCGCAACGCCTTGTCAATCACCTCATCGTCTCGGTTGACGTAGGCGTTCCATGCCTCTTCGTCGAGCATGTTGTAGATGATGCGGCTTGCAACATAGCGATAGAGCAGCCTGTGGCTCTTGCGGATCATGAGGTTGCGTCGCTTTAACCCGTGCCTGTCGGCATAGGCGGCAAACTTCTCGACCAGGTTTTGCTTGGCAAGATAGCTGCTTAGCTCGGCAAGTGTGCGATATTGTGCCAGCTTGGGGCGGTTGTCGTCGGTGTAGTTGAAGGCGAATTGGAGGATGAGCCCGCTCATGGCCGCTTGCTTGAAGTAGGACGTCATGGCGAGGGTGTCTTCGGGAACGAAAATGTCGGGTGTGATGCCCCCTCCGCCATAGACGGTCCTGCCCAAGCGCGTGTGGTAGGCAGGCCCGTGGTGCTTGATACTGTCTTGCGAGAAGAATTCGCCGTGCTGATAGCGCATGAGCAGATCCTGCTGGTAGTCTTGCGGGTCGCCGCTGATGTAGGGCTTCTGGATGCAGCGCCCGGAAGGGGTGTAGTAGCGGGCGATGGTGAGGCGAATCATGCTGCCGTCGTTGAAGCCAATCTGCTGCTGCACCAGACCTTTGCCAAAGGAGCGTCGGCCGATGATGGTGGCGCGATCGTTGTCTTGCATGGCGCCGGCGAAGATCTCGGCCGCCGACGCTGAAGCTTCATTGATGAGCACCACCAGCGGCATGCTTTGATAGCTTCCGCGACCATCCGAGCGATAGTCCTCGCGCGGGCTCTTGCGTCCTTGCGTGTAGACGATGAGCCGGTTCTTCGGCAGGAACTCGTTGGCTATCTGTACGGCACTGTTGAGGTAGCCGCCAGTGTTGTCGCGCAGGTCGATGATGAGGCCCTTGAAGTTGCTCTGCTGGAGTTTTGCTAAGGCAATGAGCAGTTCGGGGTAGGTGGTTTCACCAAAGTTCTTGATGCGGATGTAGCCGGTTGTCGCATCCACCATGTAAGCTGCCGCGACGCTTTTCTGCGGAATCTCGCCGCGCGTGATCGTGAAGGTCTTTACCGTCTTGGTGCCATAGCGGATGACGCCAATCTTCACCTTGGTGTCTTTGGGTCCCTTGAGACGGTGTTGCGCCTCTTCGTTGGTTACTACTTTGCCGACAAAGGGCTTACCGTCAACGCTGACGATTTTGTCACCCGCCAAGATGCCGGCTCGCTCGGCGGGCCCATTCTTGATGACGTTCTGCACGTGGATAGTATCTTCCCTGATGGTGAACTCGATGCCGACACCCGAGAACGACCCGCGCAAGTCGTCATTGGCCGCCTGCACGTCTTTGGCGTTGATGTAGACCGAGTGGGGATCGAGCTCCGAGAGTATCTGGGGGATGGCGTAGTCCACCAGTGAGTCGATGTTGACCTTGTCGACATATTGGTCGTCGATGATGTGCAGCAGGTTGTTGAGCCGGTTGCTGCCCGAATTGATGATGTTGAGCCGGTTGCCGGCAAAGTGGTTGGCATAAAATGTTCCGATGAAGATGCCAAGGATGACGCAAGTGGCCATGATGATGGGCATCCAGCGGTTAGTTCTCTTCTGTTCCATTGTCTTCTTTGTTATCATTGAGATAGAACACCTCTATTCCCGCACGTTGCAGGAGTGCGACGCCGTCTTCCAAACGGTATTTCTCGGCATAAACAACACGCTTGATGCCTGCCTGGATGATGAGCTTGGCACATTCGATGCAGGGTGAAGCGGTGACGTAGAGGGTGCTCCCATCGCTGTTGTTGCTGCTGCGTGCCAGCTTGGTGATGGCGTTGGCTTCGGCGTGCAGCACGTAGGGGAGGGTGAGGTCGCGGCTATCCTCGCAAACGTTATCGAATCCGCTGGGCGTACCGTTGTAGCCATCGCTGATGATCATCTTGTCTTTCACCACCAGGGCGCCGACTTTCCTGCGCTTGCAATAGGAGTTTTCGGCCCATATCTTGGCCATGCGCAAATAGCGATAGTCTAATGTCCGTTGCTTGTTGTTGCTCATTGTTTTGTGCTCCTTATGGTTTGCCTCTCGCCTTCTGCCTCCCGTTTCTCGGTGCATGGAGCGGCAATGCCGTTTCTTTCTAACAGCGCATCGATGGTGGGTTCCTGCCCCCTGAAGCGCTTATACAGTGTCATGGGATGCTCGGTCCCTCCCTTCGACAGGATGTTGTCTCTGAACCGCTGCGCCGTCTTTTGGTCGAAGATGCCATGCTTCTTGAACAGGCTAAAGGCGTCGGCATCCAACACTTCGGCCCATTTGTAACTGTAGTAGCCGGCAGCATAGCCTCCGGCCATGATGTGACTAAACTGCACGGTCATGCAGGTGTCGGGCAGCTGCTTTGTAATGATGGCCTCCCTCCATGCGGCTTTCTCGAAGGCAAGGATGTCGGCATCGAAGGGCTGTTTCAGTGTGTAGTACGCCATATCCAAAAGACCAAGGCTCACTTGTCGTAAGCACGCATAGCCTGCCAGAAAGTTACGGCTGCTGATGATGCGCGCGATGAGCTCGTCGGGGATGGGTTCCCCTGTCTCGAAGTGGATGGCGAACGTGCGTAGGAACACTTTCTCGACAGCGTAATTTTCCATGAATTGTGAAGGTAGCTCTACAAAGTCCCACCACACATTCGTGCCGCTGAGACTCTCGAAGCGTGTGTTGGCAAGCATGCCGTGGAGCGAGTGTCCGAACTCATGTAAAAAGGTCTCTACCTCGCCCAGCGTCAACAGGGCTGGCTTCTCGGGCGTGGGCTTTGTGAAGTTCATCACTAAGCTCACGTGCGGACGGCTGTTCCGTCCCTTGGAGTCAATCCATTGCCCTTTAAATTCAGTCATCCAGGCACCGCCCTGCTTTCCCTTTCGCGGGTGGAAATCGGTGTAGAGCACAGCCAGGTAAGAGCCGTCTTTGTCGAATACCTCATAGGCTTTCACGTCGGGATGGTATACGGGAATGTCCTTATTCTCCTTGAAGGTGATGCCATAGAGCTTCGTGGCCAATCCAAACACCCCTTTGATGACCTTGGAAAGCTCGAAGTAAGGGCGCAGCATCTCGGCGTCGAGATGATATTTCTCCATTTGGAGGCGATGTGAATAGTAGCCGAAGTCCCACGGCTGCAAGCTGAAATCAGCACCCTCCTCCTTTCTTGCTAAGGCTTCAATCTCCGTCACCTCCTGCAGTGCCGTGGGCTTGTAGGCCTTGAGCAGCGAGTCGAGTAATTGGTAAACGTTGTTGATGTTGCTGGCCATGCGGTGTTGCAACACGTAATCGGCATAGGTTTCAAAACCTAAGAGCTGAGCCATCTCGCGGCGTATGTTAATCAGGCGCTTGCAAATCTTGACGTTGTTCTCTGCATTCTTGTGGGTGCACAGCGTGTTTCTGGCCATGTAAAGCTGCTGGCGTAGCGCGCGGCTCTTGGCGTAGGTCATGAAAGGGCTGTAGCTTGGGAAGTCAAGCGTAAAGAGCCAACCTTTCAGTTGCTTTTCCTTTGCCGCCTGACTTGCTGCTGCTACGGCCGTTTCGGGTAGTCCTTCTAATTGTGCTTTGTCGGTGATATGCAGTTCAAACGCTTTCGTCTCCTTTAATAGGTTTTGTGAGAATTGAAGCGTGAGCATGCCTGCCTCTTCCGTGAGTTGGCGCAGTCTCTCTTTCCCTTTCTCATCCAACAGAGCACCACTCCGCACGAATCCGTCATAACTTTTGTTGAGCAGCATTTGCTCTTCGGGCGTTAGCTCGCGATGATGATGATAAACATATTGCACGCGTTTGAAGAGCTTTTCGTTTAAGCTCACATCGTTGGCATGCTTGGTAAGTATCGGGCTGAGCTTTTGTGCCAACGCATCAAGCTCGTCATTCGTTTCAGAACTCAGCATGCACGAGAAGACATTCGACACTCTATCTAACAAATCGTAGTAGTGTTCGCCCTTCTCTAAATCAACTCTGGCTATTGTATTTTCAAAGGTTGGTGTGGCCGGATCATTAATGAGCTTGTCGATTTCTTCATCATCACGGCGGATGCCCTCCATAAACGCCTCTTCGTAGTCTTCCGTTTTAATCTTATGAAAAGGAACCGTATAATGAAGTGTACCATAATCCTCAAAGAAAGGATTTACTCTTTTGGCATGAGTGTCTGTTTTATTCATGTTGTTGTTTTATTTTAAACTGCAAGATGCTGGAGTATTTCTTCCAGTTTCTTAATCTCTATGTAATTTCTTCTTAAATTGATGAACCCCTTCTTTTGCAGATTGTTGAGTGCACGTGACACATCTAAACGGCTGTCATTAACTTCAGAAGCCAACTGTGTCATTTTAATTTTAATTGTTTTCTCACCGGCAGGGCGTAGGCAGCGATCGGCAAAGAAGTATATAATCCGATGCTCAAGATTGGCCGAATGTAGGCGCAAGAGCCTACGTTCACTTCGTTGTGTCGCCGTGCTAAGGAGATTTAATAAGTTCATTCTGAAAATGAGATATTGGTCGCAAAGCTTCATCATCTCACTTTTCTCTATACTGAGTATTTGGCATGACGTTTTACAACGAAACGACTTGGTGTAGAATTGCATCAATCCCCATAAGCGTTCGGGTTGCAACAATTTGGGTGCATGCAGTGTCTCGGTAATCGAATAGCTGTGATTGGCCGCAATGGTTTCAACCTCGAAGTCGCCTTTTAGAATGAAGATCAATTGGTGGCATGGTGCGTTTTCTTGCACGATGTATTGCCCCTCGTTATACGTTTCAAAGCCCAATCGTGTGTGCGTCACGACCTCTTCTAAGTCTCCTTTGCTCAATCCTTGGAACAAAGGCAAACTTAACAGTTGCTTGTAGAGTTGTAGGTCGTTTCCCATCATCTTTCTATTTTACTATCTTATTCTCCAAGCTGGGTGAAAACCACACTTGATTCTTACCATCAGGTCCCACATAAATGAAATAGGCCATGAGCTCCTGATGCTGTTTGAGCACTTCTTTTGCACGTTCAACGCCCATCACCATAAAAGCTGTTGCATAGGCATCGGCTTCGGCACAGCTGTTAGCAATGACAGTAGCCGAGAGTAAACTGTGTTGAACGGGGTAGCCTGTGCGTGGATCAATGGTGTGTGCAAACTTCTTTTTCCCGCGATAATAGAAGTTGCGATAGTTGCCACTGGTAGCCATCGCTTTGTTGGTAATGTTCAAAACCGTTTGCAATTCTTCGTTTTCTTCGGTCTTATTATCGTTGGGTTTAGTCACGCCAATCTTCCAAGGCAGGCGCTTCTCATTTAAGCCACTGGCCACAATCTCTCCACCAATCTCAATCATATAGTTTTTTATGCCGTGGCGTTTCATCAAATCGGCCACAACATCGCTGCCATAACCTTTGGCAATCGCACTAAAGTCGAGCATGAGATGAGGATGTTTTGTAGAAACAATGGTTTTGCCATCCACATGGTTTACTGAAATATAGTGCATGCCCATGAACTTTCGTAGGCTGTCAACCTGTTGTTGATTGGGCAGTTGTTGATGTTTAAATCCAAAGCCCCATGCATTAACAAGTGGTGCAACGGTGATGTCAAATGCCCCATTTGTTGCTTGATGTATCGTTTGTGAAAGCTGCAATAAGTTGACAAACATGGGTGAAGCTACTATTTTTTTGCCTTCATTAAATCGAGTGACGGTCGACTTTTTGTTAAACATTGAGAACTCTTCATCTACGCGGTTTAAAGCTGCAACAATCTCTTCATTCAAATCTTTATCATATTGATATGTCGCATGATAAATGGTTCCGAAGATGAAGCCCCTGTTGGTTTGATAAGGAACGTCTCGTTGCTGCCGTATGATGACTACGGTTCCTATAATTAAAAAGAGTAGGAATGTCGCCTGAAGATATATTTTTTTCCCTTTTCTCATAGTTCAATGGTTATATTAAATTCGCCACCCAAACGACTGTTTCCATTGCGTCCGAAACCCGGAACATACCAAGGTTCACCAATCTCCTGTTGCTGGTGGAAGAGTCTTCTTTTGTATCTCACGCTCCATCCCATGCGCAGTGCACCCCATAATTTAGCATCTAAAGCAAAGACCAATTCCAACCAGTGCTGAGATGCTTGCTGATGGTGTGCCGAAAAATCGGCGGGTTTCTTCCACACAGGGTCAATTACACCATGACTGTCAATGTCATATTTGAATGAAGTGTAAGCATATCTAAAGCCTGCATAAATGCGATAGCTGTCGTTCTTTTCTTTGTTGATGTTCCAATCCATACCGAGACGGCCATAAGGAGCCTCTGTCTGATAGTTCAATTTTGTAGAAACATCATCAGCATTTGCCTTTCCATAGCCTACTTCTGCTACCGGGAACCATTTATTTTTGAGGTTCACTCGCAGTGCAGCTTGATACTGACCATAGCTACTCATCATGAGTTGTGCAGGGCCAATGAGGTCGGCTGAAACAGCAATCCCGTTGAAAAAGGGTATGGAGTCGGTTGCTGTTGCTGCTGCTTTCTTTTGCGCATGCAATGGTTCTGCTGCGCATAGGCTCAGGCTAATGGCTATGATTTTTAAAATAAATGAGGAAAGTGCTCGTTGTAACATTATTGGTTACGTTAGGGTTGTTAATGATAATCGAATCGATGGCATGCTTCGTATGACTTACATGAGTGATGTGGTGAAAAACCATAGGGTTGCAATCTACCGATTCAAAGTGTGGAATATTCGTTTTCCTGATTTTCACTGTGTCACGATAGCGGTTTGATGGATTGGCAACTTCATAATAGAACACATCTTCATCTTGTTGATAGCTCATGGGGAGTGTAAAGCTATCTGTTTTCTGAGCCTTGTTGATGATGACCGAATCATTGCCATCGTGCAAGTCGGCTGTGATGGTTAGGGTGTCATTTAATGTTGTAACATCTCCCGCAAGTTTATATTTGCAGTACACACTATTGTTAATACCACAGTCAATGGTTGAACATCCGGCGATGCAAAACAGCATCAATAAGAGTGCAAACAAGGCTTGTTTATGATGTAATCTCATCTTCTTTTGTTGGTAATCTGTTATACTTTTCTTCCCCATGTCTAAATGGTTTCTTCTATTTGGTAGTCGTTGCGGTTGGGATTCTGACGGCTAATGAGGTCGCCTATGAAGCCCGCTAAGAAGAATTGGCTACCCAACAACATGGTGGTCAGGGCGATGAAAAAGTAGGGAGTGTCGGTGATTAAGCGTTGCGGAATGTGGTTAAGCAGCGCATAGGCCTTGTCGGCGCCAATACAAATAATAGCGATGAAGCCAATGAGGAACATGAGGCTACCCAAAAAGCCAAACACATGCATGGGCTTTTTGCCAAAGTTGCTGAGGAACCACAGCGTAATTAAATCAAGGTAGCCATTGAAAAAGCGGTTTAATCCGAATTTGCTCGTTCCATATTTGCGTGCTTGATGGTGCACAATCTTTTCGCCAATCTTGTCAAATCCGGCATTTTTCGCCAAATAAGGGATATAGCGATGCATTTCGCCATAGACCTCTATATTTTTCACCACAGCCAATTTGTAGGCCTTCAGACCACAGTTGAAATCGTGAAGATTGTGCACTCCACTGATTTTTCGTGCGGTAGCATTGAAGAGTTTCGTGGGAATTGTCTTGGATAGCGGGTCATAGCGTTTTTGTTTATAACCTGAAACTAAATCGTAGCCTTCATCTTGAATCATGCGATAGAGTGCAGGAATTTCGTCGGGAGAGTCTTGAAGGTCGGCATCCATTGTGATGACAACGTCGCCTTTTGCGGCTGCAAATCCACAATAGAGCGCTGGACTCTTGCCATAGTTGCGGCGGAATTTGATACCCTTCACGTGTTCATCGGCTTTTGCTAAGTCTGAAATGACCTCCCATGAGTGGTCTGTACTTCCATCATTGATGAAAATAATTTCATAAGAAAAGTGATTTTCATTCATCACACGCTGTATCCAAGCGTGCAATTCGGGAAGAGACTCTTCTTCGTTATAAAGTGGGATGACAACTGTTATATCCATATTTTGAGTAAATGAGTTCAACGTTTAAAAAGACCGAATATGGCAATGAAAATCGAAGCAAACCAACCTGCGATCAAACCATAGGTTGCAAAGAGGAAAGCTAAGTTGAGGGGTGACATGGTTGCCACAAGCGTTTGTGCATCGTTGAGCACCTTTGTGTCAATACCGTGTTGTTGATAGATGGGCGCAATGGCTTGCAGGGTTGCATGGAAGAGTGCTACAAGCTGTGTATTACCAAGTGTTACAAAATAAATAAAGAGCAACAAACCAAAGAGTAATGCAGCATAGAAAAACGCTGAAACACAGTAATAAAAGGCTCTGCGATAGGAAATTTTTCCTTCGAGGGCATAGTTTCTGAAAACGATGAGTCGCCAAATCATGAAGATGGGCGTGGCTAAAGTCAGCAGCCCGCCGATGGATGATTGTGGCATATATAAGCTGCTGGCAAAGGCTACGCACCAAAGTAGCCCCAAGAGTGCGCCGTCTTGTCGTGCAAAGGCCTGTGCCTGACGAAGCGATTGTGAATTAATCATTAACCAAAATTACGTTTATAAACGATACAAAGGTAGTGCTTTTTCGTTATAAATAGACATACGACCTTTAGTTTTTGTCTTATTTTTACTTTTTTGTTACCTTTGCACACAAAGAAAAAATCATCATGATATATCCCGATAATTTTGAAGAAAAGATAGGCTTCTCGGCGATACGTTCTATGTTGCAGAGCTATTGTCTGTCTCCTTTAGGCGTGACAGAGGTTGGAGCGATGCAGTTTTCTTCAGACGAAGCCGTTGTGAATGCGGCACATGCGCAAACAGATGAATATCGTTTGTTGTTAGAGCAAATGCCCGATTTCCCGCTTCTTCATGTCTTTGATGTGCGCGAATGTGTGCGCAAAGCGCGCATCTCAAATGCTCATTTAGAGGAACATGATTTCTTTGATTTGCGGCGTTCATTATTCACCATTCATCAAGTTGTGGGCATTTTACATCCTGATGCACCTGAAAATCGGGTGGGGGAGGCGCTCTATTCCCTGACAGATGGCATTGCAACACATCCGCAGTTGGTGCAGCGCATTGATCAGGTGATTAATGCTCATGGGCAAGTTCGCGATACGGCCTCTCCCGAATTGGCACGCATTCGTCGAGAACTGGCGCAATCGTCGGGCACTGTTTCGCGTGTGCTTCATCGCATATTGACTACTTTTCAAGCCGAAGGTTTGGTTGAGAAAGATGTTACACCCGCTGTGCGTGATGGACGGTTGGTGTTGCCTATTACGCCAAGTTTGAAGCGCAAAGTAAACGGTATTGTGCATGATGAGAGTGCCACTGGGCGCACACTTTTTGTAGAACCCACAGAAGTGGTTGAGGTTAACAATAAGATACGCACGTTGGAGAGTGAAGAACGGCAAGAAGTGTTGCGTATACTCACTAAGTTAACACAGTATATACGGCCGCATGTGCATGAGATTTTAGATGCACTCCATTTCTTGGGACAGCTTGATTTCATTCAGGCAAAAGTGCGTTTCGCAGCAGCTTTTCGTGCAATTTCACCGCAAGTCTCGTGTGGGCCTTACATCGATTGGATTGCAGCACGCCATCCTTTGTTAGAAGAACGGCTGCAACGGCATAGTGCAAAGATTGTGCCTTTGGACATCAAACTCAGCGCAGAAAAGCGCATTTTAATCATCTCCGGACCTAATGCGGGTGGAAAATCAGTGTGTCTCAAAACGGTAGGATTGTTGCAATATATGTTGCAAAGTGGGGTGCCTATCCCAGTGAGTGAGCGTTCGCAATGTGGCCTTTTCACCGACCTGATGATTGATATTGGTGACGAGCAAAGCATAGAGAATGATTTGTCGACCTATTCCTCACACCTTTATAATATGAAGAACATGATGCGGCAGGCGCAACCCACATCGCTCATTCTCATTGATGAGCTGGGCACAGGCACAGAACCGCAAATCGGAAGCGCCATTGCCGAAAGCATTTTGAATCAGTTCTATCGCAAGGGGGCTTGGGCGGTCATCACCACGCATTACCAAAACCTGAAGCATTTTGCTGACCATCATCCCGAAGTGGCCAATGGAGCGATGCTTTATGACCGCCATGAGATGCGTGCCTTGTTTCAGTTAGCCATCGGAAGGCCCGGTAGTTCGTTTGCTATTGAGATTGCTCGAAAGATTGGATTGCCCGAGAATGTGATTGCTGAGGCTTCGGAAATCGTTGGGTCGGATTACATTCAGAGCGATAAATATTTGCAAGATATTGTGAGGGATAAGCGCTATTGGGAAGGGAAACGCCAAACGATTCGCCAGCAAGAAAAGGATGCTGAACAGGTGATGGCGCAATATGAGCAGGCAAAGAACGATTTGCAACAGCAGCGTAAACAAATTCTTGCGCAGGCAAAGGCCGAGGCTGAGCAGTTGTTGCAAGAGGGTAATCGACGTATTGAAAATGCCATCAAAGCCATCAAAGAGGCGCAGGCTGAGAAGGAAACGACGCGGAAGATACGCGAGGAATTGCAGCTGTTTGCGCAGACGGTGAAGGAAGAACCTGTAAAAGAGCAGGGCTTGTTGACTCATGATGAATTTGAAAAGAAGATAGAACAGCTTAAGCAACGCCGGCAACGCAAGGAGAAACGTAGCCAAGAAAAAGCACAACGCGAGCAACAAATGGCCGAAAAATTGCGTAACGCAGTCTCTGCGACCGCTGAAATAGCACCTCGCGCCTTGATAGTTGGCGATGCCGTTCGCATCAAAGGCACCACCACCGTAGGGTTGTTAGAGCGTATGGATGGTGCAAGAGGGGTCGTTATTTTTGGAGGAATGCGTTCGACCGTGGCGCTACAACGCTTGGAACGCGTGAAAGACGGTGTGCAAACAGCCCCCATAACGGCTGCCACACAACATGTAAGTCATGCCACACGCGCAACGATTGATCAGCACAAACAACAGTTCCATCAGGACTTAGACTTGCGCGGCATGCGTGGAGATGCAGCACTAAATGCCGTGCAACACTTCATTGACGATGCCATTTTGTTGGGTATGCCGCGCGTAAGAATTCTCCACGGTAAGGGCAATGGCATCTTGCGCACGCTCATTCGACAATACCTTGCCACCGTACCCAATGTGGAACATTATGCCGACGAGCAGGTGCAATTTGGTGGTGCAGGCATCACGGTGGTTGATTTGTAAATAAACTTTAAATTAATGAACGATATTTTGCCGCTATCGATAAAAACTATACTTTTGCAATCGCTCAAAAAAAGCATACGGGCAAGTCCCTTACGGTCAGCTCCCTTGGAATCCCCCAGGGCGGGAACGCAGCAAGGGTACATGGTTGTAGCGATGCGATAAGGACAGCTTGCCCACCCGCCTCTTTAGCTCAGTTGGCCAGAGCACGTGATTTGTAATCTCGGGGTCGTTGGTTCGAATCCGACAAGAGGCTCAGAAACAATGCAAGGAGCGCATCAGATAGTTGGTGCGCTCCTTTGCTTTGCGACATTGAAACGCAACGTGGCGTGTCGTGTAACTCATCGGGCGCAAGGCATAAACTTTTGGGGAACGGCAAACAATGGCGCAGAAAATATGGGGTAGAAGAATCGGAGGCTGGCTAAGAAGAAGACTGAAAACCCGGCTGACGGCGAACGGATGGCAACAAAAAAAACGGGGTTTATTTTGCTACCCTGCAATAATTCATTACTTTTGCAGCCGAATTTTCATCCCTAATATAATATTATGGAGTGGTTAATAAATCTATTCACAACAACTGACTCGGTGGCGCATATTGCGCTGCTCTATGCCATCGTCATTTCGGTGGGCGTGCTTTTGGGCAAGGTGAAGGTGGGCGGCATTTCGCTCGGCGTAACCTTTGTGCTATTTGCAGGCATCATCGCCGGACACATTGGCTTCACTGCGCCCACGAACATCCTGGGCTTTGTGCAAGACTTCGGTCTCATTCTTTTCGTTTTCTGCATTGGCTTGCAGGTTGGTCCCGGTTTTTTCGAGAGTTTCCGCAAGGGCGGCGTCACGCTCAACGTGCTTTCCACGGTCACCATTTTGCTCAACATTGCGGTGATGTTTGCGTGCTACTGGCTGTTTTTCGACACCCAAAATGCCACCAACCTGCCGATGATGGTGGGCACGCTCTATGGTGCGGTGACCAACACGCCGGGCTTGGGTGCGGCCAATGAAGCGCTCACCAACGTGTTTCCGGCAGGCAAGGTGCCCGAGATTGCGTCGGGTTACGCCTGCGCCTATCCGTTGGGCGTGCTGGGCATCATCGGAGCCACGATTGCCGTGCGCTATATCACGCGTGTGAAGCTCGAGCGCGAGGAGCAGCAGTTGGCCGAGCAGGAAGGTGAAAATCCACACGCCAAGCCCCACCAGATGGTGCTCAAAGTGAGCAACGAATATATCTCGGGCCGCACGCTGGCCGAGATTTCGGGCTTCCTCAACCGCGATGTCATTTGCACGCGTTTGCTGCACGATGGCAACGTGACCATTCCCACGCGCAACACCATCTTCACGCAGGGCGACGAGGTGCTCATCGTTTGCACCGAGGGCGACGCACAAGCCATTCAGGCGTTTATCGGCCCCGAAATCAACACGCCCTGGCACACCGAAGCCGAGAAGCAGCCCCTCATCAGCAAGCGCATTGTGGTGACCAACCCGTCGGTGAACGGAAAAACGCTGGGCAAGATGCACTTCTCGAGCGTCTATGGCGTCAACGTCACACGCATCACCCGACAAGGCATGGACTTTTTTGCCAGCCGCGACCACCGCTTTCAGATTGGCGACCGCGTGATGGTGGTCGGCCCTGAAGAGAATGTCAACCGCGTGGCCGAAATGATGGGCAACAGTGTGCGCCGGCTTGACGCGCCCAATATTGGTACCATCTTCATCGGCATCATCATCGGCATCCTCTTCGGCAGCATCCCCTTGGCCATCCCGGGCATGCCCGTGCCGCTGAAATTGGGCATCGCCGGCGGCCCGCTCATCATCGCCATCCTCATCGGCCGTTTTGGCTATCGGCTGAAGCTCGTCACCTACACCACCACCTCGGCCAACATGATGTTGCGCGAAATCGGGCTGGTGCTCTTCCTGGCCTCGGTGGGCATCAAGGCCGGCGCCGGCTTCTGGCACACCGTGGTGCAGGGCGACGGACTGAAATATGTCTACACCGGCTTTCTCATCACCATCATTCCCATCCTCATCATGGGCACGCTGGCACGGCTGCGCTACAAATTCAACTATTTCACCATCATGGGCATGCTGGCCGGAACCTACACCGACCCACCCGCGCTGGCCTATGCCAACAGCATCTGTTCGCGCGAGGAGCCTGCCATCGGCTACTCCACGGTCTATCCGCTGAGCATGTTTTTGAGGATTTTCACCGCACAGCTCATCGTGCTGTTCTGTTGCGGCGCATGACATAGACTTAAAGATTATTTTTTTTGATTTGTTTTCGGGGGGAGTGTTTCTGTGACAGAAATGCTCCTCCTTTTTGCATACCCGAGCGTCTGAGGCAGCAGCGCCCGGGAATTTCTGCGCCGCAGGGTTGTTTGGCAGTAGCGCCTCAGGATTTTCTGCGCTGCAG